>Ga0078972_1000861_pt1 | contig 123745 bp, 125 predicted proteins | sample YelNatPaOPGAMG01_FD_67568 | JGI IMG/M metagenome (GOLD analysis project Ga0078972, IMG submission 67568) | Hot spring thermophilic microbial communities from Obsidian Pool, Yellowstone National Park, USA - OP-RAMG-01 (SPADES assembly) (version 2) | ecosystem: Environmental > Aquatic > Thermal... | reverse complement strand
GGACAGAGATAAATTCTGCAGTTGTAGAAGGGTTGAACAACAAGATCAGAACTGCATTCAAGCGATCCTATGGATTCAAGGCTCAAGAATACAGAGATACAATCATCTATCTTGTTGCAGGTGGATTGAAGTTACCCCCAGAATGTTGAAGAGATCCCTATAAAATAAATGATCCGTTCAAGCCAGTAAAAGGCCATTGAAAAGCAGTATCCAGAGGCTGAACTATCACGAGATCATGACTGCGGTTATTGGTAATGGTCCATAGTACGATTTGGAAAAAACAGTCAGCGATATATTTGTACTGCTGAACAGGAAACCTGCGTTGAGGTTACTGGTGCCGGCGTTAACGACAAGGTTCTCTTCATAGAATGTTCCCTCAGTCCTGATCAGAGTCATTACATTGAAATCGGCAAGGGACAGAAGATTGTTGCCCATCTGCTCACTCAAAGCAGATGCAGGAGAAAAATTGGCAGCTCCTTGATGCGAACTGAAATCATAAACCATGAGCGAAAGTCCCAAATTGTAATAAAGCACTGTGGAATTCAATATGCCGGTCAAGAGCCTTGAGAGACTAAGGTTCAGGCTACTGTTTACATATGTCCAGTTGCGATCGTTTAACAGAGACGTTTCGTCATTAGGCGCCAGCACTTTCGTCACATTTGTCGCGTATCTGCCGAAGAACCTGTCGAAATATTGAAAGAAAGAACGACTTTCAACGACGGTTTGAAAAACTTCCATGGTACTGTTTGCTGAGGAAACTTTCATCGTGGTCTGATAATTCTTGGCTATTCTGGTGAAATCCCCGTTTTTTACATATCCAGAATACAGGTAAAAGTTAGAGATGTGCAGATCCAGAGGTCCAAGGCTCAGGACTGAGTTCATTCCTATACTACTCGGTATACTGCTCAAGTTAAAGGTGCCGTCGGAAAAAGAATCATTTGAACTTTCCTGTGCATAACTGGAACCATTGGTGTAGGTTATTCCCTTGAACGATGCATATCCGATTTGGTTGCCATTAGATGTACTTGAAGGTTCAAAACTAAGAGAAATAAGTGCTTTGACATAAGAGGAATTGAAGTAACTTCCTAGCACTATGGAGGCGTTCTGCATGGTTGACGAATTGATCAACTGCATACCCTCCAGATATGTGGAATTGCTTGCATTGCTGGGAATAGGTATCACAAGATCAGGCACGGAAAGGTTGAACCGCACCTTCACGTTGAAGGAAACCGGCCTGTTAAGATCAGGGTTGTATGGCAAGTTGTCGTAATAGCTGTATACACTGAGGTGCCCATCGGATGCACTATCATAAAAGGCGTAAAGTGATAAGGATACATTGTCGCTCGCAGACTGAAGCAGGGAGTTCCAGGCGTCAGCCATGGAATAAAATGAATCATTCAGGTAGCCGTTGATGATACCATTCCTGGATACACCACTGTAAAGTAACACATCGTTAATGGTGCTGCTTGTGTTAGCTGTTGTAAAGTAGATATAAGCAGAGAAATTGGCAACACTTACATGGTCTGGGTGCGGAAGTCCTATTGCCTCAATGGAAATGAAAGGACCCTGAAGGGGGAGCGCCTTTTTTCCTGAGTTATAATAATATAAGGTCCCTGAAAGTATTACCAGGACCGCAACGAAAAAAACCAGGGCATAAGTTAGTTTTCTTCCCCTCAACAGGTCTTCATGCCAATTCCGATATAAATGATTAGCTGGTATTAACCCTGAGCGCAGACATGACACGGGATATGTCCTGAGGCGGCATATCCGTAACGATCAGAGGTATATTTTCTATCTCAGCTATCTTTAGTGCAAGCTCATCTATCCGGTCAGGCTGGATGTAGATCACTGCAGCAGGCTTCAGAGGGTGAACCCTTATTGCTATCATAGGGCTTCTCCCCATCTTCACCTCTGTGAAGAATATGATTCTCTGGCTTGACCACCCATAGAGTTTGCTGTACTCAGAATACGAGAAGGAGAGTATTGCCTTTACTCCATCAACGATTGTATATCCTCTGACTGCACGTCTGAGGTCCACGCTAGATACATTCTTCCCCTTTATTAGAGGAACAATTCTGTCCAGCATGATATCGTGATCGTAATCCTTTATGTCTATCAGGGCATCAGAGGGCATCCCACTGACATACTTTCTTATCACATTGCCGCCTCTTTTCTTGTCAATGTCAACAAGGGCGTACACGATCTTTTTTATGGAAAATACGCCGGGAGATTTTCTTCGGCCAGATTCATAATCGTTAATCACGGAAGGCGAAATGTCAAGATATCTTGAAATTTCCTGCTGAGTTATCCCGAATTCCTCTCTCCACTTCCTGATAGTCTCGCCCGGGTTGTCAGAAATTGCAATTTCCCCTGCAATTTTTTCATATATTTCCACGCGGCTCGGATATTATACATGCTTAAAAATTTGTCGAATTTTAATTCGGCAATTGCTTACGGATTCTTGAACTGTGAGTCGTTGTTTCCCTCAATGGTGTTAGATTGGTTATCTCTCAGCGACCTGATGTATCTTCTTCTGAGCGCAGAACCGATCCACATGCTAAGCACGAACACAACAAGTATTCCCACAAGGAAGTAGTCTGAGGGTAGGGCTATGTATTCCGATGTAAGATAGATTGCACCATACCCAACCAGAAGTATAATCAGCCCAATATATCTGTAAAGTGCAGGCATTTTCTGCATATTCATCATATTAGGATTGCTCTGGAAATTCTTTATCGCAGTTATCAGTCTTGTGGTTTCATTCGTCCTTATGCACATTGGGTCTTCCAGAGTCTTGAGTGTGTCATTCAGAACATCGTCAGATTTCTGGACATTTCCATTGGCTCTGTATAATCTTGAAAGCTCTATCTGTTTTCTTGCAATGCTTACACAGTTCGCGCCGTCGGAACCGGCAAGCTTTTCATTCTCTATCTGCGTTTCCAGATATTGTATCTTATCTTCTCGTGAAACCAAATCTTCATCTCCATTTTAAAACAATGCTGTTCTAGTCATGGGCATCTTAGTTCAAATAGATTGCCTAAGATATAATCATCATCTGGAAAGATTAACCGAGTTCCAAAACAATTAAAATATGGCGCCGAGGGAGAGATTCGAACTCCCGATCCACAAGGGAACCAGATCTCAAGTCTGGCGCCGTACCGCTGGGCCACCTCGGCAGACAATGCTATTTATCTTCTTAACCTGCCGTTTGATCTTATGGACGGTCTGCTTTTGCTGCTGCCCTTTCTTCCGGTTCTAAGACCCCTTCCCTTATACCCGGCAGAAGTGAGTCCCCTGTATACTCTTCCGGTGTTCTGGGGTTCTGCAACCCACGAAATTTTAGAGTCATTGAGAATCGCGGGGTGCGCCTTGTCCACGGCTATAATCTCATAATACTTGTATTTGCCGTCCTCTCCAGCATAATATGAGTTAAGCACTTCCATGTTTGGGTATTTGTCGGCAACCCTTTCTTCAGCAATCCACTGGATACTCTTTTTCCTTGTAAGTTTGCTGTAGGCCATTCTTCTGGGCCTTCTTCCACCCATGATCTTGGGGCGGTTGCTTCCGCCTCTTCTCACCCTGGATCTTACTATGATATACCCATCCTTGCTCTTGTAACCAAGGGCTCTTGCCCTGTCAACTCTTGTCGGTCTTTCGAGCCTCACTGTTGAGGGGCTGTTTCTCCATTCTGCCATTCTCTGCTTGTGTAATCCATAAATTTCAGATCTTTTCAGATCTTTCCAGGCATTCCTGACCAAGCTGTATGTAGTAATAGTTTCTGCCATTTTGTTCTACCCTGATGATGTGGTATTTCTTAAGGGTTATAGAATATTTATATTTTGGCACGCATAGGAGGCTTGACAGCAATCCGAAAAAAACGATAGGTAAATATTGAATGTAATGTTTTGGTGAGAGTGAAGGGATCTCCATACCGGAAGCGGTATTTCCTGTTTTATCATCCCGAAATGAGTAGCCTCCTTAACACCCTGTCGGGCGACCTCTACAGGACAATGAAATGCAAGTTAAAATTCAGTGAGGGAGAATATTCAATATTCCTGACGGACCAGTTCAGGAAGGAGAAGCTTTCGGAATATATGTCTTCATATTATGGAGATGTTGAAATAGTGACAGTCAGCGGCACTATCAGGAAGTGTAAAACCGTTATGTTGGGATCTCACCAAAAGCCCAAAGAGAGCCTAACTGCCGTGAGATGATCCGGCTTTCTTCAATATTTCCTCCTCTTTCTCCGATATAACCAGCTTGTCCGCCATAGATGCGTACCCCTTCCTGTCCTTCCTTGAAATGTACGAAAAAAACCACATATAGTCCATTGCTGTCGAAGTACTTGAGTGTGTGAGCCTTCCCAGTTTTGTTGCTATGGACTTCCGGCTTGACCTGGTGCCCTTCATCCTGGACATCGCAGAAATATATGATGGAAACTGGTATTTCACGAAACTCTGATTCCTCTTCGCGATTCTTGTGGAGACACCGGCTGCGATTTCCTCTGAATATCGCTTGAAGGCATAGTGCTGCTTCTTCAGCACTCTGCCAATGAAAACGTCAGAAAGTGAAATCAGGTCGAAGGCGTTGGCAAGATCCTCAAACTCCTTTGCCTCCTCGGGAAGATTCTTGTCAATCCACATAAGGTAATCCTCAGTGCTGAATTCATCTTCCTTGCTCATCAAAGCATCAAGTACATCGTCATACGTGCTTGATTTGAAGGTTGATATCATTATGTTGAAAGGGCTCTCGGTTTCGTCCCTGTAGGAAAAATCAAAATCATGTGTCCTGCCTCCGGATCCGCCGCAAAAAGATTCCAGGTCATTTATTACGCTTCTGAGATCCATGGAATCCCTGTCCATTACCTCATTGATGAGTGACTGAGGAAGGCTGACCATCTCGCTGTCCAGTATGAACCTGATCCTCTTCACGAGTTTCACCCTGAATTGCTTGTAGTCATTGGTGTTCTTCCTCTTGTAAGGCGAGAAATCTATCACCACCGCATTGTCCGCTATTTCACGATTCTGTCCCCTTCTCCGGAACTCATAGAAATCGTTCATGGTAATTATGATAGGGTTCCTGGTATCCCTCACAACCCTGGCCAATTCAGCGGTACCGCCTGAATCACCACCGGTTTCCGCTGACCTTGACTCAAACATGTTGTCGGCCTCGTCCACCAATATCAGTTTTCTTGTTACATTGTTACCAGGGGTGGCAAAACTGGTAATGTCGGAATACAGGGAAGCCATGAGCGCAACTCGCCTGACGCTGTCTCTGTTCCGCTGATCAGATGCATTCATCTCTACGACGTTCCAGCCTGCGTAGTTGGCAATGGCATAGGCGCAGGACGTTTTTCCCATGCCGGGTTTTCCATGCAGTATAAGAGTGGTTTTCGCGGGAGCACCATCTTTCCACGCTTCAACCCATTTACTGAGCTGTGCCAGCGTCTCGTCGCTGACAATGAGATCTCCCAGTGTCTGTGGCCTATACTTCTCTATCCAGGGCATCCGGTTACTGAAGCGGTTTATGCATTTATTCATTTTTGTCTATGGGCAAGATTTATTTTGTGCGTTAACTATGCACCTGCAGTTGCTAAGCCGCAAATCCTCCATTATAGTATCGCAGAATGTCATAAGCGCCCTGTTCGGTTATGTAGGGCTTTTCTTTATAACGCGATTTATAGGTGTCCAGGCTTTTGGTTTCCTCGCTTTCGGCATGGGCTTTGCTGGCACAATGTCTCTTGTGACGGACCTTGGGTTCACAACTGCAAACGTAAAGACACAGGCAGAGGGAAGAGACATTGCCGAGAACAACGGCACTTTCCTTGCCATAAAGCTCGCGCTTGGAATCATATTTGTCATCGTTACCCTGAGTGCCCTTCTGGTATGGACCGATATTCTTCACAGGGGGTTCGAGAGCCCTGTTGAATACTGGGTCGTAATTGCCCTCATACCGTACTATTTCTTCAACAGCCTTATAGGGTTCACAAACTCATTTTATTCAGCAAACCTCTCTCCAACGCGACTGGCAATCCCACCGCTCATCGAGGCAATACTTCGAAACTCCATATTCATATTTCTCGGTCTTGCATTCTATTACAACCTCCCCGGTCACGAGATCATAAGTGGCGCAATCGCTCTTGGGCTGACATACAGCGTAACATATACCACTTACTTCCTGATCTCGCTCTACGTAGGCAGACCGTGGAAGATTGGGAGACCAAGCTGGAATACATTCAGGAAATACAGGAAAATAGCATTGCCGTTAGCATTTTCCACTGCACTTGGAACCATCAACGGTAATATCGATAAGGTAATCATACAGTTCTTCTGGCAGGCTACAGCTACAGCCGCATTTTACGCTGACCAGAAAATTGTGCTGCTCATATCCAGCCTCTCAAGCGCACTTTCCGTCTTTTTCCTTCCGATGCTTTCCAAGATACATGCTCACGGAACGAGGGAGAATTTCTCCTCTTCAGTAAAGGAGTACGAGCGTTTCATTTCACTTTTCATACTTCCGTTTGTTGTGCTCTTCATAGTTTATTCCAGCGAAATCGTGAACCTTTTCAGCGCGGCTTTCATATCGTACTCCGCAATCCTTGGAATTCTGGCAGTTAACATATATTTCTCAATAACGCTTTCTCCGTATTCATCTGCTCTGATAGCCAGGGGAAAGTCGCCCGTGATCGGTATTCTCACTCTTATTTCCGTCACTGCCAACATAATTCTGAACTTCATTCTAGTGCCTCCTATGATATTTGGGACGAGAATCTTCTCGCTTGGCGTTGCTGGCGCAGCAATCAGCACGCTTATGGTGACGCTTGCCAATTACGTCATACTGCAGACAATGCTTTACAGGTCTCACGGTGCAGGCTTCAACTTCTACCTCGCAAAGCAGCTTATTCCAGCTGGAGCGGAAGCTGTTTTTCTTCTGGGTATTTCAATGTTGATAAACGTTAAGGACATAATCGTCCTCCTACCGGTATCTGTGGCTTCAATACTTATTTTCGTAGGGATAGCGATGATAATCAGGGAAGTCTCTCTTGAGGAGATAAAAATATTCATACATGGCATGAATCCGCTGGGCTTCAGAAAGTCGCTAGAGGAAGAAATGTCAGGGAAGAAGGGAAATATCTGAGTGTCCACTCATCCTCATGCAATTGCCATCTAATCCCCTGCCTGAAGCTTAAGAATGCTTTAATGATGTTATTCTGCATTGACAAACCATGAAACGTTTCCATCAAAGATCTGATAATGGTATATTCCTGAAATGCGAGCAACTCAATCCTCACGGTTGAATGGCTTTACCGGTTTGAAATCTATTCCATTTATCCGCAGGAAATACATTTCAGGCAGAACTTAAGAGCTTTTTCAGCATATTTATAATTATTGACAAAAAGATAGAGAACTACTTGTGGTTATTTGCCGGAATATTTGTGGTAATGGCTGTAGCAGGAATAACTCTTTCCGTGATTTTTAGAGGTGTATATGCAGGGAACAGCTATGATCAATTTGGCATGATGGGTGGTTATGGATACTATGGAATCGGCTTTTTCATGCCAATTATTGGGGCCGCATCGGTGATATTTGGAATGGTATTTCTATTCCTCATATTCGGGGGCTACCGCAACCATAACCATACATCGACGAACAGCATCGAAGCCATGGAAATAGCCAGGCAGAGGCTTGCCAGGGGTGAAGTATCAGAAGAGGAATATGATAGGATCATCGAGACCTTAGGAAAATAGGTGCATGGATGAACGGGTACTGATTTCACGGAATTGCTGCTGTCCTGTTCCTCTCGGTGCTGCTGATATTTTCCGCAGTGTATCTATGGAGTGGATCCGCGAGAGTAGGCCAAGAGAATTATGGCTTTATGGACCGGTCAGAACTGTCGGCAATCAACACAGCTTCACCTTGAATTCATATCTCTGTGGAAAACTCAACGGTATCTGTCAATGTCCCAGTTCATCTCACCGTGCAGGCTGGCCCAATGAAGGCATCCAGCATGTACAGTTTCGAAATACTGGGGTAATCACTCCCGAAATCAAAGTTACCCGAGGGTTGGATATACACTTTACCCTTGTCAATATTGACAAAAATTCTTATCATGATTTTGTGTTAAGTACGGAAGACCCCTCATATCCAGATTTTCCTGGGATGGAAATGATGTTTGGTTCATGGTCTGAAATATGGTTATTTAATGTATTCCTTACCCATGGTTTCTCTGGCTATTATCATCTTCATTATTTCCCTTGAACCTTCTGCAAGCTGGAATGATCGCACTCCTCTCAGCGCCCACTCTTCAGGGCAGTCCCTGGAGTATCCATAGGCTCCCTGCCACTGCAGTGCGTCGCTGATCGCATCAAACGCCCACGTGGTCGAAATGAGTTTTGCAACCGCAATCTGTTTGCTTACCTGGAATCTGGTGAATCTGCCATATTTTTGCTCCTGGTCGTAGGTCCACAATGCCTTGTACCCCATCAAAAGGGCGGCTTCCATCTTCGCGACGTCATCGGCAACCTGGAACTGCAATCCCTGAAATTTTGCAATCTCGCTGCCAAACGCCTTCCTTGACTTCATGTACTCTATCCCGTTATTGATTGAAGAAAGTGCCGCTCCTGCGCTTATAACTGCTATGAGTCCTCGGGCAAACTCAAAACCCTCATGTATGATCTTGAAGCCGCCATTCTCTTTTCCAAGCAGATGCTTTGCAGTAAGCTCTATGCCTGAAAACCTGAAGCTGCCCCATGAGGATCCCTCCCTGCCCATTTCCTCTGTGTATGATATGTCCAGCTGGTCACTGTATGGCAGATAGAACAGCGAAACACCCCCAGTGCCCTTGCTAGTGTCTGTCTTCGCCACAGTAACAAAGCCCCCTGATCTTTCCTTTATGTCCCTTATAAGAGATATGAATGCCTTTTCACCCTCCAGGACGTATTTATTTCCGTTCTTCTTAGCCACCGTAGTCATTGATCCGATATCTGATCCGAAATTCGGTTCAGTTGAGGCAATCCCGACTATTGATTTTCCCTTTGCAACATCGGGTAGAATTTCTGATTTGAGCTCATTGGTTCCGTACTTGTTGATAAGGTTTGTCCATGCATTGTCTACGAGAAAAAGAACGGGTATGGACATTGTAGGATCTGCCTTTGCGATCTCTTCTGCAACTATGCCTGTGGTCATGGCATCTGCTCCGAGTCCGCCATATTGCTCAGAAGCCGTCATACCCAAGAGATTCATCCTCGCAAGACCCTTGAATATTTCATCCGGTATTTTCCTGGTCTTAATCATCTCCCTGATCTTCGGAGCGATCTCACGTTTGGCAAACTCCCTGACAGACGACCTGAGGTTTTCCTGATCTTCGCTGAATGAAAAATCCATAATTATCAAGTGGCTATGCCAAAAGCGTATAATTGATTATTGCACATATGGTTTCTTCGGAAGAATGGCAAATTATAGCGATATCAATTTAATCTCTCAAAACATCATGTTTCCATGGCGGAATTCATCTGTTATGCATGCAAGAAGCTTGTCGTCACCGGGGAGAAATTTACGTTTACAAAGAGTGGAGCTGTGCATTTTGACTGCTTTGTATCCGAGAAACGCAGGATCATATCCGATGACAAGGTCCAGAAACTCAGAATACTGAGCAGCGTACTTGAATCTGAACTTGATCATCTCCTTAATCTACTTGCAGCCAGATCCAGCGAATCCGAGGAATACAAGGAAGAGATGAGGATAAAGTACAAGGAGATCGAGAAAGCGGCAGGAGAAACGACCTCACTTATTAGCAAACTCTAGATTTTTTTTTCTATTCTTTGCAATATATCAATCATAATATCCACCTGACCCGATGGATCGGATTCGGACGCAGGCATTGGCGGGTCAGTCGATTGCAAGCCTACAGATCAGGAGGCATGAATTTTGACAACCAAATATAAAAACTGTAATTGAACAAAACTAATGATCAAAGGAAGCAACCCCTCCTCTGAATAAAGGTGACTAGGTTATGGTTTCCGTTAACAATGTTATATCAGGAATATGAATGATTATTGGAATAAATAAATATATTTTAGAAGATCTTACAATTTCCCGATCAGGAAAGCTCCGACCTTCAGGAAGAGAGGATGTCAGTTGCTCTGCAACTAGTTTAATACAAATGCCTTTATGGTTTTGTCAGTGTCATTTTAGAGGGACTTCATGTTGCTTAGGCAACTGAAATCATCTCCTTGTCCCTTGATTTGAAAATCTCATCGAAGTCTATTTTTGCGGTCGACGGATCCTTGCTGATGAGCGCAACCCTGCTGTCTCTCCTGTCAGCAGTGAACTGGTACCCTATCTTTCCTGCTAGTGCGTTTGAAAATTCAAGTATAGAGTCATGTGATGGCATATTATCAATTGTCAGCTTTGTTATGGATTGCCCCACATGAACGTATCCCTTGCATTCGATAAAATCAGGGTCAGCCTTGGTGTCGAGGGCCGCATACTCATCCAGATACGGCATGTTAACGTCTTTCACAAGTGTGTGCCTCAGCACGATTCTGGTGTCCAATGATGGTAACAGTTCAAGAGTTCTGTTGAAATTTTCCCAAGCGTTTCCCAAAGCAGGATTCAGTACGTCATTGAAGATCTGCTTTGTTGGTCCTGCAACCGTCACATAAAGCTGAGTCGGAAGTGGATCCAGCTTTTCAAGCACCATTGGAAGTGTCCCATTTGTTACAAGAAAAGTTGTCATGCCACGCTTCTTCGCAAGGGCAATAAATTCTCCAAGTCTCGAATACAATGTTGGTTCTCCTGTGAGGGAAATCGCTATGTGCTTGGGGTTCTCCGCCTCATCCCACTTCTCCTTTGTAACCTTGGCGTTTCCCTTGAACCCTGAAATCAACTTCCTGTGGGCCTTTATACTCTCCTCAAGTATCAGTTCCGGATCGTCCTCATCGGAAATGTGCATACTGTCAAAACCCTGGAATCTCCAGCAGAAAGTACAATTTTCTGTGCACGAATTAAGCGCAGGCGTCATCTGCACGCATTGGTGTGATCGTATGCCATAAAAAGTTCCCTTATAACAACCCTCCTCACCGGAAAGCTCCTTCTTGGTCCAGTGGCATACCTTAACGGCTGAATGTTTTCCTACCAGACCATAATGCTGCTTCCTGTATACGCTGGCATACTTGTTTTCCACGATTCAATAAATATAGGCGATATTTAACCATTTTTAAATTATTTCCGCTGCAAATTGGGTAAAATATTCCGGGAGCTTCTTATCACATTCTCTTTGCCACGCTTGCAGCAACTATGATTGGATCCCATACGGGATCAAATGGCGGTGAATAGCCTATGTCATCAAAGAACAGTTCATCCAGCGTAAATCTTGCCTGTATAGCCGTAGCAAGAACATTGAGCCTCCATGCCCCGTTGTCCTTGGATATAACCTGTGCCCCAAGTATCCTGCTTGAGTTTTTGTCATACACTATCTTGATCCATGTCTCACTCCCGCCGGGGTAATATTTTGCCCTACTGTGCGCCTTTATATATGTCGATGACCACTGATATCCATTCCTTGTGGCGTCTTTCTCGCTGAGACCGCATAAGCCGATCTCAAAATCAAGTATCTTCACCAGCGTCGTTCCCAAGGAACCAGGAAACTGAGTTTCCACTCCACCTATATTGGACCCAACAACTCTTCCCATCTTGTTTGATACCTGCGCGAGCGGAAACCAACCAGGTTTTCCGGTGACAAGGTTGGTCGCCTCTGCGACATCTCCAGCGGCGTAAATGTCAGGATCTGAGGTTCGAAGCATCTTATCCGTGATTATCAGGCCTCTATCTGAAACCCTGATCCCGGACTCAGAAGCAATTTCGCTGTTTGGAACAATGCCAGTAGCGAAGATAACTAGATCTGACTGGTGTTTTCCATGGTTTGTGGTTACTGTAAAACTGCCGTCAAGTTTTTTCACTTCCTGTACAACCGAATCGAATTCAAAGTCGAATTTGCCCGATATTGCCTTGAGAAAGTCTGCCCCAATGTCATCGTCCAGCACCTGCAGGGGGCGGTTGTGCTTTGATACGATCCTTACCTGTATGCCTCTTTTCTGGATCGAGTCCGCAATCTCCATACCGAGTATGCTGTCTCCGATCACTGTCACTTTCCCTGCTTGCGAAACCCGATCGTGAACCTCAATGCCGCTTTCAAGTGACCTTATGGCCAGCGCTCCGGATCCGGCAAATTCTGGAGGAACTCTTGGCCTGGCTCCGGTAGCAATGAGAAGTTTGTCATATTCCATAGATGTCCCGTCGGAAAGGGTCACTCTCTTCGCATTTCTGTCTATTTTGGTTACGGCTTTACCGGTAATCACGTTAATTCCTCGCTTCTCCGTGAATTCGCTAAGAGGGTAGTGGATTAGGTCATTGCTATCCTTCACCAAGCCTTCTATGTAATACGGAATGCCGCACTCAGCATAAGACACAAAGGAACCACCTTCGACAACAGTTGCAGAAATGTTACGATCAAGCCTCTTTGCTTTTGACACAGCAGCCATCCCAGCTGCGCCTCCGCCTATAACAAGGAACTTCATGGTTTAGAATAGAACGAGAAATAATTAATGTTTTGAATGCGATGGAAAATCACTAAAAAAGATCGGGAAAGACCAAGGGTGACCCTCAGTCTTCGCCGCCTCCAGGTGGCGTTGGAGGAGCAGATCCGCCCTTTGACTTGGTTGCAATGACATCATCTATCCTGAGTATCATTACGCTAGCTTCGGTGGCAGATTCTATAGCCTGTTTTCCTACCCTGATCGGTTCAATGACTCCGGCCTTTTCCATGTCTTCTACTTCTCCAGTGAAGACGTTAATGCCGTATGTCTTCTTCCCTTCCGCATGCTTGCTTCTGATCTTTATCAGAACGTCAATGGGGTCAAGCCCGGCATTCTCCGAAAGTGCCCTGGGTATCTCCTCAAGCGCATTGGCAAACTTCTCAATCGCAAGCTGCTGTCTGCCACCAACCTTAGAGGCATATTCCCTAAGCCTGTACGATATTTCGGCTGCAGATGATCCACCTCCGGTAACATAAGCTCCGTCCTCGACCGCAACCGCAACTACGTGCAGTGAATCCGTCAGTGACCTTTCTATTTCATCAACAACGTGATCGGTGCCCCCCCTGACAAGTATGCTGACAGCCTTTGGGTTGCTGCATCCCGTCACAAATGTGAGGTAATCATCTCCAATTTTCCTCTGCTCGACAAGTTCTGCCTTTCCAAGATCGGATTCGTTGAGCTCATCAATGGAGGAAGCTATGGATGCACCGGTTGCCTTTGCCAGCTTTTCAACATCGCTCTTCTTCACCCTTCTTACTGCGTAAATGCCCTCCTTTGAGAGGTAATGCTGAGCAAGGTCGTCAATTCCCTTCTGAGTAATCAGGACGTTTGCCCCTGTTGCCTTTACCTTTTGAACCATTTCTTTCAGGAGATCTTCTTCCTGCGACAGGAATTTCTGTATCATTGATGGGTCATCAATCCTGATGTTGGTATCGAATTCAGGTTTCTTTATCTCGAGAGCTGCGTTCATAAGTGCAATTTTGGCATTCTTCACAAAGTCTGGCATTCCTGGATGAACTTTCTCCTTGTCAACTATGATTCCATCAATGAGTTCTGTTGCGTCGATGTCCTCGCCCTGTTTCTTTACCATCTGTATGTTGTCAAAATCAACGGTTGTCTTCCCATTCACCGTTTCTGCAACCTTGTGGACTGCCTCGTACGATATTTCGTCGAGAATTTCTTTGCTGCCTGAAGCGCTCTTGCTGCTCAGGGAAGTTCCAGCCATCTTCATGAGAAGCTTCTTGTCATCAGGTTTTACTGGCTTTGAAGACGCCTGCAGAATCTTCTGAGCCTCTGCGGCTGCCATCCTGTAACCCTCTGCTATAACAGTTGGATGGACGTTCTGGCTGATGAGTGCCTCCGCTTCCTCAAGCAGAGCTCCTGCAATGACCACAGCAGTGGTTGTCCCGTCTCCAACATAGCTGTCCTGCGTCTTTGAAACTTCCACCATCATCTTCGCTGCTGGGTGCTCAACATCCATCTCCTTGAGAATAGTCACACCATCATTGGTGATGACAATGTCTCCAAGAGAATCAACAAGCATTTTATCCATTCCCCTCGGGCCGAGAGTCGTTCTTACTGAGTGAGCAATGCTCTTCGCAGCTTCAATGTTATTTTGCATGGCATCCTTTCCGGATTCCCTCTTTGTACCTTCTCTTAATATAAATATTGGTTGTCCGCCTATCATTATGATCCCAGATAAGTAAAAATAAACTTCTATATAAGTATTTCTAATTAGGATTTTACTGTTATCTGCTCAATTTTACGATCAAAACCGAAAGCTCCACTTTACTTTTGGATGGAATCCAGGAAATCCATTCGATCCCCAGGCTCATGAATTATCGAATCCGGATGGTAAAGCGAAAGAATTTCATAGTATCCTGAACCCCAGGCCGCACCAATAAACCTAAAGCCGGCTTCCCGGGACTCAGTAATGTCATATGGCTGGCCTCCTACAAAGATGCACTCATCACTCCTTATCCCCAACATTTCATGGCAAGCGGGACCGGTTCCGGATCCGGTTTATGGTACATTGTATCTTCCTGTGCAACTATGAATTCAAAGTATCTTCTCATCCTGTGACCGACATCATCCTTTCTGCGTAAATTCTTTGAGATAAGGTGACCAATGCCATCCTGTATCTCAGTGCAGTTGCCTTGATCATCCCCATGGCTTCGGAAAAAGGCACCTCTTCCGCAATTGCCATCGAGGATTTGAGTGGCATAGGGATGAGGACAACGGTCAGAAAGGCCAAGAGTTATATCCATAACTCCCGGTCTTTCTACCAGATCAGGTCGTATATTGAATACAAGGCGAGGGAGACGGGCATTCCAATAATTGTGGTTGATCCTCACAACACCAGCAGGGAATGCCCGGGATGCCATAGCACAGACAGGAAAAACAGGCCTGAGCGATCCCATTTCAAATGCGTTTCCTGTGGTTTTGAGGGAGAGGCAGATCTTGTTGCATCCCTCAATATCGGGAACAGGGCTGCTGTCAGCCAGCCTATTGCGACGGGGGTATTTTCGATCCTCCAGGTTGCAAGCTCCGAAGCTTTAGTGAGGAGTAACTGACCAATATTCCCGAGTTGAGAATTGAATAAATATCATTGAAGATCGCCACAGTGCAGGCTTGTCTGATTCTGAAGTGTAACGCATCTCTGATGAAGAATCATTTTGCCCTCAGACCTTCTATGTCTGCCGCCCACAAATGTGCCCTGCAGACAGTTATTTCAAGGTCGTTTATATAAAGGGTGGAGGTTGTAAGGGCGGTTTTTCTGTAACTCAGGCTGCCTATTTCACTTATCTTGATCAAAAATGGCGTTCCTCTCCTCGGCGTGAAAGTCAATCCATCCTTGCTCAATGCCAGCACTCCCCTTTTACCGCTGACGAGTGCGAGATCAATCCGCTTGTTGTTCTGCTGCAAGTTTCTCCTCCTCCACAAGGTTTACAGATTTTCCTGCTCTGGCTGCAACATCAGGCTTGTTTTTTACGGTTCTCACGGCGTAAAATATTGCGAAGATCAGATACCCTAAGGCTGCAACGACAGCCTCTGTTATCGGAAAGACTGGCGGTACGATGGATTCCACGAGTACCCACAGGAATATTATGGTTGCAATTATTGGAAGCAAGTAGTGTTCAGTTATATGTATGAATATGAAGATTCCTTTGTGTTTTTCCTTGAGTCTCAGGAACAAAGTCATTACGCTTGTGTTCAGCAGAACGTGAGTTATTATCAGCCCGAAAAGTGCGAGCGTTGTGAGGAACTGGAAAGTGTTGCTCAGGGACTCAGAAACAAATCCAGAGGTCGCGTTTGCCATCAGGATTGAAAGAAACGACTTGCCCATCATGAAATTGATAAGGAAAGTGCCGCCAATTGCTAGTAATGAGGACATCGTGCCTATGAATATCAGTGCCTTGTGGGGGGTCACGTATTTCTGGTGCAGTTCCGCAAAGTAATGCGGCAGAACTCCATCCCTTCCCATTGAGAAATAGACTCTTCCGGCATTTGACTGCATCGCAACAGAATCAGAGAATGCAGAATTGAACGCAACGAGCGAAAGCATAACGCCGCCGGCGACCCCGGTGTAGGCTGTTGCGACTATTATTCCGGGTATGTTGGCAGTAGCAAATGTAGACATAAGCGACACCCCCCAGCCCACTGTCAGCGCATATGCAACTTCGGTCAGGACTATGCCAACTATGAGTATACCAAAAACCAGGCTTTTTGTTATTGCCCTGCTGTTTACAGCTTCTTCACCGAGTGGGGCAGATCCTCCATAACCTATGAAACTGGTGAGCCCAAATATCATCCCAAGGCCAAGACCGCTGAGTGATCCTCCAACACTGTTGAAGGCCGCAGACCTCACAAAGGGATCGAACACTGCCAGGGTATTGTCCTTGGCCTCTATTATTATGATTGCCGAGATTACCGCAAGAAAGATAACCTCGAAAAAAGCCGCTATCCTTACGTACTTCATCTGCGGTCTTATGCCGAATATAGATAGTGCTATGGGAGCAAGGATGAATACGAGGATGAATGGAATCCAGATCCATCCGGGAAGCGAATAGTTGAGGAAGTATTGTAAAACTCCTGGAAGGACAACACCGCCGACGTACACTGGAATTGCGGCAGTGCTTGCAATCTGGTACATCACGTACAGGAGGCCAGAAGTGATCGCAGGGGTCGGGCCGAATGCTGTTCCTATATATCCATAATATCCACCAGCGCTTGCATGGCGTCGCGACAGGTGATACAGCGTGTTGACTTCCAGGAACATTGTCAACGTGGCAATAAGGAACGCCAGCGGAGTTAGGAAAAACGCAAATGCCGCAGCCGATGTAATGAAGGCCACGGTGTCGCAGGCTGGAGCCATGGCTGCAATTTCCTCGGCGGTTGCCCCCCATACTCCGACCTGAGATTTCCTGAGTCTGAAACTTACTTTTTGACTATCTATTGCGTTCACCTATTCAATTATAATAATTGATTTCGTATTATACTAATATATTTAACAGTTTTTAATAAAACTCAGCCCGGGTTATAACACCGTAATGACTTTACCTTTCTCAGGTGTCACGCAATATCCTGCAGCACAAAGCTATCATTTTGTGTTACCCATGCGGGCAGGTTTGAGAGCTTCGGTGCCTATTGCTTTCAACAATGCAGATCCGGCTGACAATGCTTTCCCGCGTTTTATTGTTTGTGAAAGCCAGAGTTAGGAACTAACCCATAGCAGATCCTGCCCTTCCAATGCATACGCTTTCCCATATTATGAAGATCAACCCCCCTGATAAAGATTTATTGTGCCAGGCAATTATCCATGCATGTTTAAGTTTGAGACCGTTAAAATTGGCGATAGTGAATATGAGTTTTTCTCTTATAATATTGGAAAAGCCCCCCTGCTTATACTCCGGGGAAGAAAAGGCTACGCAATGTGCGGGTACCTAAACCTGGAAGCGGCAGAAAAACTCGGCGACACAGCCGTCAGGGCATCAGGAGTGATGAACCTGGAGACACTACTCAATGCCCCAGTCGCAGGTGCTACAAGCAAGGCAAAGCTTCTAGGGATAAAGGAAGGCCAGAAAGTATCAGAAATCGTATCAATGCTGTGAATTGGTGCAGGGACTTGTCTAGGACTGGGAATGCCGCTGTTTCACTGATCACAGATGGGAATTCTATACTTTTCATCAGGCGGAATGAAAGGAAAGACGACCCATGGTCAGGTAATATTGCGCTGCCGGGTGGATTCATCAAACCCGGCGAGAGCCCTGAACAAGCCGCCATTAGAGAGACGTCAGAGGAAACATCCATAAAATTGTCCGCTGATCAGATAATCAGGCGTATAGACCCCATGAATACTGTCAGCAACCCCGGAGTCTCTGTTTACCCATTTATCTTTTCTGTTCAGAAATTCGGATCATACAGGCCTGGAGACGAAGTCGCGGAGATCCGAGTTATAAGTATTGCAGATCTCCAATTTTCACCTTCTCCAGCCGATTATGGTGGTTCATATGTTTACGATGGATGGATTATCTGGGGCTTGACATTCAGGATCCTAAGAAAATATCTCGGCATTCAGTGAATTCAGGATCGGCTGACTATTCTTGTCCCTCTATCATCAAAAGAAACTCTAACTACGAGTCGCGACAGTTTGACCATTCTGTCCTGCAGCTCCCTAAGTTTACCGTCCTCTGCAATAAGGAGTATAAACCCCTGTGATCCCCCTCCAAGCAGCCTCGCTGCGACTGCACCGGAGGATCGGGCAATCTTGATTATCTTCTCAATTTTGTCGTTTGTCACATTACTTCCAAGGGCCTTCTTTATTTCCCAACCCCTGTTGACCAATGAGGCTAATTTATGGAAATCCTCGCTCTTGACGGCGTCACGCATCTCATATGCTGCTGATTTGAGACTCAGCAGCCTAGAAATTGTTTCCTTCTCTCCACTCCGCGATTTTTCGACCTGTTCTGCGAGAGCAAGTGAGCTTTCCCTAGTCTTTCCAGTGTAGATAAGCAATATACTCTTCTCAAGCGCATTCAGGAATGTAGTATGCTGATCAAATTTCTCTATCCTGACGTTGTTTCCCTGAAACTCCATGAACTTGAAACCACCCACGGAAATCGCATAGGGATCCTGTTTGCCCAGCGTGACCCTCAGGGTATCCCTCTCAGTAAGAAACGATTCGTCAGCAAGTTCAAGTGCTGTCAGGTTCCTGCCGTTAAGATTATTTATTACGTTTATAACAGAGGTGGTAAGGGCGCTGGAGGATCCAAGGCCCGATCCAGGGGGAACATCACTATTCATGAGAACCCTGCCGGACGTGACATTTCTGGAACTGAAGAGATCAACTATCTTTTCAGAGACACTCCTTGACGACCTTCTCTCGTGGCTGAAGAGATAGCTTTTGACAAAGTCCCTTGAAGAGATTTCCAGCGGAAAACCATCATCCACGTACTTTACCCTAACGCCCCTGTCGATCGTGGTGTTTAATACGGCTGATCCGTATTCATCGATGAATGGGCTGATATCGGTTCCGCCACCTCCAAAACTTACCCTGAGGGGGCTGTAAGAAATCAGTTTCGAAGGACGGTCAGACATTTGGACATAAGGTTAGGGGTCGGTAGCTTAAAAATTTTACAGGATTTGATAACCAGTACAGGCTTTCACGGAATCAGACTCGGGGAGAAATGGTCCAGTAAGCAGTCACTTCAATTGCAGCACAGCCTTCTGGAAATAACTAATTTATATGGACAAGGCATAATGTCTTCATGGAAGATAATGGAAGCTATTGGCACAGTGTTCCTGTGGGGCCAGATCCGCCGGAAACTTTCTACACCATTGTTGAAACACCGAAGGGGAGCAAGAACAAATATGAAATAGCCAAGGAATTTCCCGGAATGCGTCTCGACAGGGTCCTACATTCATCTGTCGTTTATCCTGCAGACTATGGTCTCATTCCGAGAACGCTGTATCATGACGGAGATCCGATGGACGTGCTGCTGCTCATTTCCCAGCCAACTTTTCCCGGGGCAATTGTCGTTTCCAGGCCCATTGCAATAATGCACATGCTTGACAAGGGTGAGGTGGACAACAAGATACTTGCAGTTGCGGTCGACGATCCGTTTTACAGGGATGTCAAGATCATTGGTGACCTTCCAAAGCATTTGCCTGAAGAGATCGTAGAGTTTTTCACTACATACAAGCGGCTGGAAGGGAAGAAGACAGAAGTCAATGGGTGGGGAGATAAGGCAGAAGCAGTCAAGGAGATACTTGAATCCATTGACATGTACAAAAGGAAATACAACAAAAAGTGAAAAGTTTCCAACTTTTCAAACTAAATCTATTTATTCAGATCATTACATTACTCTTCATGGAAGATCTTACTAAGGAAACCCTTAACCGCATAAAAGCCGATGAAATCAGGTTTCTGCAGATGCAGTTTACCGATATTCTGGGTGTTGTCAAAACGCTGACTGTGCCCCTGAACAGGTTTGAAAGTGCGTTGAGCGAGGGCGTTGTCTTTGACGGCAGTTCTGTCGCTGGATATGCACAGATAGAGGAGTCTGACATGCGTGCGGTTCCCGATCTTACCACGTATTCCGTGCTTCCGGATACATACGACAGCATGAAATCTGCAAGGTTCATCTGCAAAATCTATACGCCGAAGGGAGAGAGATTTGCTGGGGATCCCAGATACGTTCTTGAAAAGCTGGTGGAAAAGGTCCAGAAGAAGCATATGGATTTCTACGTCGGGCCGGAGTTTGAATTCTTCATATTCAAAAAGGACCAGAACGGAAATCCAACCAACAATCCCAGTGATTATGCTGGATATTTCGATAACACCCCCATGGATCCTGCAAGTGAAATAAGACAGGAAATCCTTTCAATTCTATATTCAATGGGTTACAGGCCGGAAGCGGCTCATCACGAGGTTGCTTACGGGCAGCAGGAAATAGATCTAAGGTACGACAAAGCTCTGATAATGGCAGACCGGGTTGCCATGCTGAAGAACATAATCAAGAACGTCTCTATAAGACATGGCCTTTATGCTACTTTTATGCCGAAGCCAATAAACGGAGTCAATGGATCCGGAATGCATGTCCACCAGAGCATAATGGCAAGTGACGAATCAGAGAACCTGTTTTATGAGAAGGGGGTGAAATACGAGATCAGTGATCTAGGCATGCACTACCTTGGCGGACTCCTGAAGAATATCCAGGGTGCATCTGCCATAATGGCGTCTTGGGTCAACTCTTATAAGCGGCTGATACCTGGTTACGAGGCACCGGTATACATTTCGTGGGCTAACAAGAACAGGACTGCGCTTGTCAGAGTTCCCGCAGGAGAGGGAATGAGGAAGAGAATGGAACTGAGATGCCCGGATTCAGCCGGAAATCCCTATCTCCAGTTTTCAGCGATGCTCGCCATGGGACTGGACGGAATTGAACATAAGATTACGCCTCCTGACCCTGTTGAAAAGGACATATTCCACATGACCCCAGAAGAGCGGCAGCAGGAAGGCATAGCTTCAATGCCGGAGAGCCTTGGAGAGGCATTGCATCACTTCAGGAACAGCAGGATTATGAAAGAGACCTTTGGCGATCATATATTCGATAACTTCATAACCGTGAAGCAGAGGGAATGGGATAGTTTCAGGTCATTTGTTACTGAGTGGGAAGTAAAACGTTATCTTCCCATTCTGTGATCATCGAAGTTCCTTTTCCATCAACTTCCGCATGGCGTTTTCATGCCTTCGTATGTAAAAATAAAGGCCTATGAAAGCTATTCCGGCTGGCAGAAGCACAAAGCCGAAAACCACGGAATATATTAGAGTATAACTTATATCACCAACAGTTATTGTTGCATTGGCAGTTGAATTGCTATGATTTACCGCCACAAACGTCCAGTTTCCGGAGACAGGCGCAATAAACACGGAAGAAGCTGTGGCACCACTAATAAGTGTCTGATTACCGAACTGAGATTGAAGTGGCGATATCCAATAAACCGTGACGTTGGGGGAAGTCGAGGTCACGGTTATAGAATATTCCAGGTCATCGCCCTGAGAAACCCCGTTGACTGAAGCCAATTTTATTTGGTTACTGCCTGCTGCAATAGGCTGATCTGCAAGTGTTGTTGTATCCTGCGAGATGAAGTAGGCTGACACTGAAAAGACTATCACTGAAACGAGTATAAGCGAAACTCCCACTTCGAGCATTCGCCTTCGGTTTGGCAGGTTCATGGGTTCAGCCCTCTATGGTTCATATTGCATCCATTAGCCCATTATAATACTCAATGGATTTATATTTACTCTTTTCTGCGACATTTACTATCCTGTGTGATTCTCAGTCGGGTTCTGATACGGAGATTTCCAGTGAGTCGATGACCTTGAGTGAACTTATCTTCATAACGTCACGAATCATGTCGGCATGCATTTCAATCTCATCCCTCTTCCCGTGTACCTCAAGGTTTTGCAGTGGCGCAGAAAGCGAAATCTTCTTTGAGCTCTTGTAAGCCCTGATCCGGGAAATGATATCGGCCAGGTAATCATACTCATCCTCTGCTTCCTGGAACAGGTTGATTTCCGTTATGTCTTCTATGGATTCACCATGAATGCTGCTTTCATCGGGAAGGCCTGTAAGGATGTGATACGCTTCCTCTGCAATGTATGGCATGAATGGTGCGTAAAGGCGTAGGATTGTGTACTGTACATACCTTGCTGTGTTTATGGCGTCAGCAATCTCCAGGCTTTCTGGTTCGGTCTGCTTAAGTGAATTCACCCTTCCCTTTATCATCTCAAGATAGTCATCGCAGAAAACGTTCCAGAAGAAATCATCCAACGCAGACCTTGCCCTTGCTATCTCGTAGTTCATCATTCTTTCGTTGTATATTCTGGACAATTTGGAAAGCTTGGAAGTTATCCACTGGTTGACTGGATACTTGGGATATGGCATTTTGATTTCAGAATTGTCCGACGAAAGCATTGCCACAAGTTTGGTAGCATTGAGGATTTTTATGACTGTGCGTTTACCTCTTACATATTCCTGTTCCTTTATCTTTATGTCTTCGCCTGGAAGGGCAGTTGAACTCCAGAATCTTATGGCATCCGCGCCAAACTGTGTTATGAACTCATCAGGCTCAGACACGTTTCCCTTGCTCTTGCTCATCTTCTGCCCATATGGATCATTGACGTTCCCGCTGATGTATATATTTTTCCATGGAACCCTGTTGTCATGAATTAGAGATCTCACCATTGTTGTGAAAGCCCAGGCAGTTATGATATCATGCCCCTGGAATCTTATATCCATGACAGTTATCCGGTCGAAGAGCCCCTCCTTTTCTGTTGACAGTCTGGGGGAGAGTGAAGAAGTTGCCCAGGTGTCCATAACATCTGTTTCCGGGCTGAGGTCCGTGGATCCGCATCTGCTGCATTTAATCCCGGCATTTCCAATCCTGGGATCCACAGGAAGCATCTCCTCATTAGCAAAGACTGTTTCGCCGCACCTGTCGCAGTACCATACGGGGAACGGAACACCATAGAATCTCTGTCGTGAAATGCACCAGTCCCACTTCAGTCCATTTACCCATGTTTCATATCTTATCCTCATGTGGTCCGGATGCCAGGTAACCTCCCGGCCAGCCCTGATTAGCTCATCCTTCATGTCAAGATATCTGACGAACCACTGTTTTCCCATGGATATTTCCACAGGAGTGCCGCACCTCTCATGTGTGTTTATTGAATGCTTTATTCGCTCGGTTTTCACAACAAGTCCGGAGGATGAAAGTATTTCCACAATTCTTTTCCTCCCTTCATTTACGGTCAGCCCTTTCAGTGGACCGGAATCATTTATCCTGCCATCTTCGCCTATTATCAGCTTAAGGTCGAAATTGTACCGTTTCCAGAGGTCGAGATCGTTCTGGTCCCCGAAAGTGCAGACCATCTCGGCTCCTGTGCCCTTTTCCATATCGACAGAATCATCTGCATATATCTTCACAGTGTTTCCATAAATTGGCACAACTGCATCCCTTCCGACGAACTCAGAGTATCGATTGTCAGAAGGATTGACGAAAACTGCCACACAGGACCCCAGCATTTCAGGTCTCGTGGTTGCTATTACGATATCACCAACATCTGTTTTGAACCGGATGTATACGAAGTCCGTGGAGACGGTTGCGTCCTTCATCTCTATCTGGGAAATTGCAGTGTGGCATGTAGTGCAGTAAATTATGGCACCCTGTTTACGGTATGCCCTTCCCTTCCTCACAAGATCAAGGAACATCCTCTGGGAAATTCTCCGCGAAGGTTCGGAAACGGATGTGTAATAATTCTTAAAATCTGCACTAATTCCAAGCCTACTCCAGGAATCCAGGAGCTTGATTTCTGACTCATGGCTAACTTTCTGGGCAGCCTGGATGAACTCAGCAATTGGCATCTTTTCAGCCCTGACTCCCAGCATCTTCTCAGTGAATCTTTCGGTGGGAAGACCGTTGTCATCGAATCCCCAGGGATAGAATACTGTGTAACCACTCATACGCATGTATCGTGCAATAATATCCTGGTGGACATAAGAAAAGGCATGTCCCATATGCATCTTTCCGCTCACAGTCGGCGGCGGAGTATCTATCCAGTAGAAATTCCTCGATTGGTAATCGCTCCGGAATTTGTAGGAATACAGGTCTGTACTGTCCCAGGCTTTTCTCCACCTGGATTCCATGGCAACAATATCGAGGTCCATCAATGGGTTATCATATATACATTATGAATCTTGCCAAACCAATAACCGTGTAGCATAGATTTGCAAAGTAACAATGATTAATGCTGCCCACCAGCCCTTTTCCTTAAACATGTTTTGATATCGATATAAAGAACGAAGCGATGTGGGCTCATGATCATGATTGTATCTTCAAGATCCGACGAGGCAAGCACATCCATGGGGAACTTTCTGCTTGAAAATTACAATTTCAAGCCATACGACGGATCAGGAAACGACTTCAGACAAGGAAACTTTATTCTCAGGTTTATCGACGAGAGGCATCTTTACTATGACAGATTCGAGGCAGATGCAAATTTGGTTGGAAATGTTGGCAGCATAATAGTTCTTTCCCGGCATTCTTCGGTAGCTGACATAAAATCTCTAACCGTCCACCCGACTGGAAATTTTGATGGAGCTAAACTTGGCGGCATTCCAGGTAAACTTTCCATGACGGATCCCGCTGGCATGACTGATGCGTTGCGGTCCATAAGAAAAAACTATAAGGGGACTGATTTCGAGGTGACTTTTGAGGCTACACATCACGGCCCTTATCTTAAGATTCCACACTACTACGTTGAGATAGGAACAACACACAATCAATGGGAAAACGAAGAAGCCCTGACCGCTGTATGCACCTCCATACTGGACACGAAGAAAAATGTGAACAGGAATTACGTTGGAGTTGGAGGCGGGCACTACATGCCAAAAATAACAAAGTATGCGCTTGAGAACGATGTTAACATCGGTCACATGCTTCCAAAATACCAGCACGAGATTGTAACTGAGGGGATTGTAAGGCAGTGCGTGGAGATGACACCTGCCTGCGCAGGCTTCATAGTGGACAGAAAAGGAACAAAATCAAGAGTCAGGGACATTCTTGAAAAGGTTTCAGACGAGTCAGGTTTGCAAATAATACAAATATAAAATCTGACATATTCTTATATTTCTATATTATAGTGATTATTCATATATCTTCAGTGAAACTCGGTGCCGGCATGCGAAATTTTTCTGAATCATTGACTACAAAAGTTTAAATAGCATATATAAATGCCCATTTACAGGAACTCAGGTTCTTGGTGAAACAAGATGGAAGAATTTTGTGAAGAGGAAGAACCACCAGGTTCAACGCCCTTCTTAAGGGCTGTTAACCTAGAGAGGAACCTGCGCCTCAAGAAATTTTTTATCAAATTCGAAGGGGCAAACGCAACAGGTTCACAGAAAGACAGAATCTCGAAACTGCACGTTCTGAGGGCCAAGAGGGCCGGATATAGAACAATATCGCTGGCAACTTGTGGAAATTATGGGGCATCAATATCATACTACGCCAGACTTTATGGTCTGAATTCAGTAGTAGCAATGCCACAGGATTATTCCCATGAGCGATCGCTTGAAATTATTCAAAATGGGGCCAGCGTAATTGAACTTCCAGGTAAATATGAAGATACGGTTTCGGCGATGAGAGACATGGCATCAGACAATGCATGGTACGATTCAAGCCCCGGCTCCTCAAATTCTGACCTGGATATTATGGGGTATGAAAAAATTGCGTACGAGATAGTCTCACAGCTTGGTCATTCTCCAAAATACCTGGCCGTCCCAGTTGGTAACGGTACCACTTTGTCTGGAATTTTCAACGGGTTCGTGAACATGTACAATCACGGGTCAATAGATTCTCTGCCAATGCTCATAGCATCCAGTACAGCCAATGGAAATCCAATAGTCCACTCCTGGAAAAAGCACAACAAGAAAATCGTGGATCTTAATCCCTCTGTACTCAGGGAGAGTTCCATAAATGAGCCATTGATATCTTACAAGGCGTTTGATGGTCAAATGGCGCTAAATGCAATATACAAAAGCAGGGGATACGCGGAATATGTTTCAGACGAAGAGATGGTGATGTATTCCAGAACAATTGAGCAGACGGAAAGTGTCCATGCCCTCCCCGCCTCGGCATCTACGCTTGCTGCCGCAGTGAGGATACTGTCTAGAAAGCATGATGAGAGTGAGTGTGTCCTGGTTATAACGGGCAGAAACAAGTTATGGACAACGCAGTAATTCTTGCCGAGGGTGTTTTTTCAACCACCTACGGTAAAACGGCCAATGGGCTTATTCGATACAGCAGAAGGTACAACATAACTTCAGTTATAGATTCTAGATATGCCGGAAAGGATTCAGGAATGATCCTCGTTGGAAAGAACAATGGCATACCCATAGTCTCCAAGTTAACGGATGCAATTAAAATCGGGGCTGACACAATCGTTGTGGGAGCTGCTACCGATGGAGGATTTCTTCCTGCAGAATATCGTCCGTTCATTTCAGAAGCAATAAGTAGAGGTATGCGAGTTGTTTCTGGCCTTCATGAGTTCATTTCAGACGATGCTGAGTTTTCTCTGTTAGCCAAAAAATCAGGGTCAGAGATTATAGATGTAAGGAAGATGTTCAGGGACAGGAAGGATCCGTTCACAGGAAAAATCTCCGAAGTGAAAGCATTCAAGATCGCGGTTCTTGGCACGGACAGTGCAATCGGCAAAAGAACAACTGCCATAATACTCAATAATCAGCTCAATTCCATGGGGCGAAAATCGGTAATGATCGGGACGGGACAGACATCGTGGATGCAAGGCTTTCCATATACAGTTGTTGTTGACTCAATGATAAACGATTTCATTCCAGGGGGTCTGGAGAGCACAACGCTTGAGGCCTGGAGAAATGAGCACCCTGAATTTATGTTTCTCGAAGGGCAGGGTTCCGTGCTCCATCCAGCCTATCCAGGGAGTTTCGAAATAATAGGCGCATGTCGCCCGGACGCTATTATTCTTCAGCATGCTCCAGCGAGGAAGTTTTTTGATGGTTTCGAGGATTTTCCAATACCAGACCTGTCAAAATACATAAAAATACTGGAACTGCTTTCTGACAGAAAGGTGATTGCAATATCCCTTAACAGGGAAAATATGACAGATGCCCAGGTTGATCATGAGATTAAGGTGCTGCAAAAAAGATTTAGAATTCCGGTTTTTGATCCACTTGGATCAACAGAGCCGGCATTGTCAAGAATTCTGGCGAAATAGATGACTCCAAGCTATCTTGAAAGAGTCATAAGCTTTGACAGTATCCGCGTTTCAAATCCGACAATCCTTGAAAACAGTATCAGGGGAGACATAACCATAACTTCTGGCGACAGTGAAAAATCTTTCAGGCTGATATATACATATTCAGAGCCGGTAGAGGTTGACGAAAGGATTGCAGGGCTGATCCTCACCATGCCAGTGATCAACTTCACTTATTTTGCAAGGGAACTCCGTCTCGACTTTCCCATAGGATCAGCTGATCTCGATTTGATCAGATATTTCTTGAAGGTGAACGCGAGGGAAGTGTTCGTTAACAAGATATGCAGGAGGAGGTACGAATTCATCAGGAAAGAGTACATTCCGGTCGAATCAGACATAAACTCCTCAAACTCTGATGGAATGACAGAAGTAATTGCTCCATTGTCCGCGCAGGGGGGTTATAAATCGCGTGGGGACAAAAAGAATTCTGTGGTTCTTTCATCGGGAGGCAAGGAGAGCCTTCTGAGCTATGGGCTACTCAATGAAATCGGGGAGAGGACATTTTCATTTTTCTTCAACGAGTCTGGTGGCCACTGGATAACCGCAAAGACATCTTATGATTACTTTTCTAAAAATTTTAGAGATGTGATCAAAGTCTGGTCAAACGTTGACAGATTCTATAAGTTCATGCAGAGGCAGGTCAAGATCCTGGACCAGGTCGCAGTTACAAGGTGGGCAGATACATATCCATTGCAGCTTTTCATATTCCCCGTTTACATTTTCGCCCTTATACCATTCATTATCAAGCACTCTATTTCCTCGGTCTTCATAGGAGATGAGTTCGATGATCCGAGGGATATGACAGAATTTCATGGCCTCAGGCATTATTACGGCATCTTTGATCAGAGCCTCGATTTCAACTTGCGGATGAGTGAATATTTCAGGAGCATTGGAATCGATTCTGTTCTTACATCAGCAGTTTATCCGATCGCAGGAAACGTTGTTGAGAAGATTCTACTGGGGCGTTATCCTGAACTTTACTCACTTCAGAGGTCATGTCATTCCTGTCACTACGAGAATGGAAAAATAGTTCCCTGTGGAAGGTGTTCAAAATGCCTTGGAATACAGATGTTCATAAAGGCCGCTGGCGGAGACCCGGCTATCATAGGCTACGAGTCAATTTCAACCGAGGAGTTGCAAAGACGCGTCCTGTCCGAGAGGATGAGGCTGGATAGCGATGAACTCGCATTTATGAAATCAAAGCTATTTGATAATAAGGAGCCGGAATTCAGCCATGTTACCGGTATGCACCTCTTGCTTGGAGAAGAAAACCCTGGTGAGTTGATGCCAGAATATGTCAGGGACAAAATCGTTAAAATACTTTCAAATTACACAAACGGGAATTTTTCACTGATAAATGGTGAATGGGTTCTATCTGAGCGCTGACCGGGGTTTCTGGAAGTACCCGGGTACTGGATCACCTGAGTTGATGCGATCCTTTTCTGCATCCATTGTAATGCCGCTATCTCTCTTCCTTATCATCATCGTCAAACGCACCAAAATTGAAACCAGCATTGAGGTATGTATTCCTTAGTTTTATTATGCGCTCGTTACTGGCAGCATAGCCTTTTCGGTTAGATATCTTCCGCTGTCTCTTGAGGCCCAGTAGGATCGATTTTCTGTCCTGTATCAATGATGAGAGTTCTGCATCACTCATTTCATCGGTTCCAGCCAGGCTGTGGTTTTTAACGGCGCCCATTTTTCTGGCCCTTAGAACCTTCTTGAGTTCTCTAATTTCTCCATGGGCTTTCCTGATTGAAGCTACAAGAGAAGTAGCATCATTTTTCATGCGTATTTTTCCACTCATGTGCATGAAATCATGCTGAGTGTGATATTAACATTATTGTGTTGAGGACGGATTCAAAAATAGGGCTGGAGATCGAAAACAGGAATGTTGTTCACAAAGACCTGGCCCAAATGGAAACTTATTCATCATTACTTTTCACTCTTTGTGGGAAAATATTCGCTTTCAACATTCCTTACCTGCTGGTCCGTCTGACATTCCGTATAATCTGAAAGAGGCTCCCTGTTGAGCACTATGAAGTTTGGCCCCCACTTGAATTTTTCCAGTAGCTTGTGGGCTAACACTGCATAGCCTGTTATGAAAAGAGCTGCGGCAAGGGCCTCCACTGACGAAAGTATCTCAAGCTTCCCATAATTGACCGGATTAGCCGCCAGTAGAGCAGGCACTCTCCGGTTATTGATCAATCTCATTTTTGAAATCCCTTCTATTCTTGCCCACGATCCGTCTATGATATTGATTCCGTACATGGAAACAAGAGTGGAATCTGGCCTCTTAATGTAGCTACTTCCGTAAGGCGTCAGCGTGACTTTTCTTCCAATGCTCCTTGCGTCAATTCTTTCTGCAAGACCAAATCGTTCGAGCTTCTTCATGGTGGATTTTGTCGGGTCGTCTTCCCTCAGGTAGACAAACGTTACCTTCACGGCTGTATATTCCTAACCCATTAATATGACTTGATCGAGGAATGCATAATGCCGTCAGCCATAAATTCCACTTCTCTGTTTTGCAGATCGGAGGGAATTCCATAAACACTGCCACAAAACCTGTCATGAATCCATTGTCGATGATTGGAAATAACCTCATCAGCAACATTGCATACTTCAGAAAGTATTAAGCCAATCTCCGATAATATCCAAACAATGGTGGAAATCCGTGCAGAATTCTGATGAAAATCGGCCTGAGATAGTGGCTGGAAACCGTAAAGCCGGCAATTACGCAAGATATACGCTGAAATGGAGAGGGTCAGGAAAGGTCTCGACAACCCAGTATGCTCTGTACGCCGTACAGATGGCGGTAGTCATTCTACTGTCTTATCTCGGCGCACTATACACGCCAGTTGTCGGTCCAGGCATTGGGTTCCTATACTGGGCGTACCCATTTTTTGTTATCTTCACACTCTGGTGGGGAATATGGGGAATACTGGGTGCGTGGGTAGGGAGCGTTGTTGGAGCCGGGCTGCTCACCGGCCTGCCGCCAATTCCCGCTTTGGGTTTCAGCATAGGAGATTTCATTCCGGCACTTCTGATATTCCTGCTTTACAGGGGATATCTCTCAAGGCATGGTGTTGATCCTCTTGGCAGGGACATATTGAAAAATGCAAAGGCAGCTTTCTGGTTTGTATTCTGGGTTATGGGGCTTACAAATATCATTGGCGGTCTCTGGGGAGTCTGGGTACTCGTTCAGCTTGGCTTCGTTCCTGCTAACGCCTACTGGCTTGGAGCCGGACTCTGGATACTCGGGGATGCCATAGTACTCATTATAGCGCCTTTTCTGGCTGCCACCATAACACCTATTGTTGAAAGATACGGTCTTGTAAACACTGGCTGGGTAACCTGAGGGTTACAAGGCCTTAATTTTTTTGAAAATGAAAAGGAACAGTCATTATTGTTCCCATGGATTTGCCCAATGGCTGGCTTTGCAATAAGAGAAGTTTTAATTTCACTTAGCAATAAGAGTATAGTAAATCGGAACCATGCAGACTGATGTTTAACTGAGATCGCTCGGTGATTCCGAATCACTGTAAATTCCGGCATTGAAAAAAGGATCACCCCAAATCCCCCCTACCATGAGGAGAAGTAAGATGACTAACAACCGTGAAGAAAAAAGATATGTAAAGACAATATTATTTACTGCCAGAGCCGACTCTTTCTATGTCAGGTTGAACCCGCTGGTAAAATTTGCCTTCCTGCTGCTGATATCAGTTGGAGTGGTATTCTCCATGGACAGGCCGGTCCCTGACCTTTATTACAACCTGAGTGCACTTGCCTTTGCCTGTGTATTTCTGGTGGAATCGGGAACGATAAAATACCTTGTCAGAAGCTACCTTTTTATGCTTCTGGTCGCACTGTTTATTATGATGCTCTGGTGGCTCGTTTTCAACCAGGTAGGATCCAATCCGATCTTTGCTGTTAGCCTGGGGGGCTTACATTTCCAGGTTACCACGCTCTCTCTCTATGTCGGGGCTGGAAAAGTTTCAGGATATGCCGCAATGGCTTTTCTTACACTGCTCACAATGATGACTACTAGGGACGCGGACATAATATCTGCGCTGAGAAAAATAAAGGTTCCATTCAAGGCTGTGTTCTTTGTTTCCATAGTTTCAAGGAGCCTGAACATACTCTCTGATGATCTTGAAACAATAAGGCAGGCCCAGATCGCCAGAGGTAGCCGCCTTGGGAAGTTCGGTTTTCTAAACCGTATCAGGGAATTCGTAATGCTTGCCGTACCGCTGACAGCATCAATAATAAGAAGGTCTGTCGAGGTTGGAGGTGCCATGGAAGCACGTGGCTTTTCAAAGGTCAGAAATTTCACGGGATATGTCGACGAGAAAGCTTTTCGATGGTATGATGGCGCAATGCTGGCTCTCGGTGCTGCAATGGTGATGGTTCCCCTATTGTGATCTGATTAAAATGGATGCAGTCGTAATTAAGGATTTTTTCTGGAAATATCCGAACTTCACGGGAATTAAGACAGATTATGTCCTGAAGGGCATAAACCTGACAATCAAGGAGGGGGAGTTTCTCGGGATCACTGGACGAAGCGGAAGCGGAAAGACAACCCTCTGTTTTTCAATATCCGGCCTGGTTCCACATCAGTTGAGGATACCGGAACATGTGGAGGAACACATATCCGGAAAGGTAGAGGTTTTTGGGCAGCTTGTCAGCGGTGTCAAAAAGGTAGATGACCACTACGAGGTGGACGGTGTTGGTTCCATGGCTCCAAGCGTTGGATTTGTTATGCAAGACCCGGAAAGTCAGTTCCTCAGCATGAGCATGCTTCATGAGGTCTCGCTCGGCCTGCAGATGATGGGTCTGGATAAAGCAGAGATTAACAAGAGGATAACTGAAGCTCTGGACATGGTCGGGCTCGGCCAGTATCGGGATGTTGCCGAAAGAATTCATCCTGCGGAATTGTCTGGAGGCCAGAAGCAAAGGCTGATCATAGCGAGCTTCCTGGCAATGAAGCCGAAGCTTCTCATTCTTGACGAACCAACATCAGATCTCGATCCCGCTGGCAAGCTTGAGGTCATGAAAACTATCGCTGATCTTAGAAAGAAGTCGAACATGACCATAATTCTGGTAGAGCACAACCCCGATGTAATGCTGAAGTTCGCTGACAGAATAGCAGTCATGTATGGCGGGAGGATAGTGCAGCTTGGAAAGCCGCTTGAGCTTTACAGCAGACCAGATATCCTGAGGGAGTACAACGTCTATCTCCCTGACGTTTCTGAGCTATCGGAATACTTTTCGCTTGATGAGAAGCCGAAATTCCAGCTTGAGAAAAGCAGTTTCGTGCCCGAAAGGAAAACAAGGCCAAAAACATCCAGGATTATAGATGTAAAAGGGGTTTCTTATTCATACCCTGACGGAACAAAGGCTCTTGATAATATAACCATCGAAGTCGAGAAGGGTGAGATGATTGCCATTGTTGGGCAGAACGGTTCTGGCAAGAGTACACTTTCAAAGGTTCTTTCCGGAATAGCTGCACCTTCAAGTGGATCAGCTGATATAGCTGGAATATCAGCCAACAGTAAGTCTGAAAGAAGAAAAATCCCGCTTCATGTAGGTTATGTCTTCCAGAATCCGGATCATCAGATATTTACAAGGAGCGTCAAAAATGAGTTGTATTACGGTCTCAAGAACATAGGAATAAAGAGAGATGAAGCCGAGGAAAGCATAAATTCGGTTCTGGCAGGAGTGGGACTTGCCGACAAGGCTGACGAGGACCCCATCTTTCTTGGCAGAGGACAGAAAAGGCGACTGGCGGTTGCCAGCAGCATAATAATGAAACCGGAAATTCTCATAGTGGACGAACCGACTACAGGACAGGATTACAAAATGTCCAAGGAGATCATGGAACTCCTTACAGAGCTGAACATAGAGGGCACGACAATACTCATCATAACACACGACATGCGCCTCGTCGCTGAATATTGCAGGAGAGTTGTGGTAATGAGCAAGGGTACCATAGTTTTTGACGGTACTCCGGAAAAACTTTTCATGGAAGACGATATACTTGAACTCTCATCTCTCTCAGAGCCTCAATCTGTGAGAATATCAAAGGAACTCGTCAGGCAGGGATTTCTCAGGAAACCCCTTATAAGTGCCAGGGAATGGCTGCAATTCTTTAATTTCATGAGGCTGAAAAGCGGTTTCGAGTTCAGCACTTACAATGAAATGGACAGCATGGCGCAAACCCTCATAGACACAATACTCGATAAAAAAGGCAAGCCCGCCTCACTTGTATATATTGAAAGGGGAGGCATGGTTCCTGCCTATATGGTCCTGAAAAGGTTTCCAGACATCAGGGCTCACAGAATCCGGGCCAGTTATTATTCTGATGTGGGAACTGCGAGCAAGGATGTTGAGATATACAACTTCCCCAAGGAACTGAGTAGCATAGAAAAAGGATACATACTTCTAATCGACGAGATTGTTGACACCGGAAAAACAATGTTAAGGATTCGCGATGAACTTAAGTCACATGTTGATGCCGAGATCGTAACTGCCTCAATCTTTCTGAAAAGGCAGTCCTCATATGTGCCGGACTTTTATTCAAAGCTTGTGGAAAGCGATCTTTGGGTTGTTCTACCATATGAGAGGAATGAAACTATTCACAGCATAGGAATAAAGAGACCCGAGGATCTGAATCGTGTTTCCGCTCTGTTCACAGGTGATGCAAGCAACTATGGAAAGATCGATGATCATGCCAGAAAGATTGCAGATAGGATAAGGGAGAAGTCATGGGATCCAAAGATAATAGTTTATAAGTTGCCGGAGTCACTCCTGTTTGCCAGAATCTTGTCTGATGCACTGCGAGTCAACAATGTTGCCGGGATTTCGGACAGGGAAGAGATATCAGATCTCCCACTTGCGAATCTGGAAGGAAGCATACTTCTGGTATCTCCGGGGATGTCACCTGAAATCGAGGCCATAAAATCGGATTTGTCATCCTACGGCAGGGTCCAGATAATCACACCAAATTTTGAGGTTCCTGATGCATATCTGTCCGGATAATCGTCACTCAAGGATTGCAATGAACCGGTTTTTTAATGACGCTTATTGTTACAGCGCCAAGCATCAAACCTGCCCGGGTTCTTTAATTAAATATTTAAGTCATCACAGAAAGACCCGTCAGTGAAAACTAGAAAAAATTAATTAGTCTCGTTAGTCTGGTCTATAATGCGATATATTGTCATAACTGGAGGTGTCCTTTCAGGGCTCGGAAAGGGCACAATAACATCCAGCCTCTCTCACTTATTGAAGTCGAACGGGCTCAGGGTAACCGCGATGAAAATTGACCCTTACCTGAATTATGATGCCGGAACCATGAATCCTTACCAGCACGGGGAAGTTTTCGTCCTAGATGATGGGAGCGAAGTGGACCTGGATCTCGGAAACTATGAAAGATTCCTGGACACTAACCTGAGTGGAGACAACAACATAACCACCGGAAAGACATATCTGGAAGTAATAGAGAAGGAAAGAAGGGGGGATTATCTTGGAAGTACAGTCCAGATCATCCCGCACATCACAAATGAGATCAAGCGCAGGATAAGGAAAGTCGCGACATCAGGAGACATTGACGTCGTAATGATTGAAGTTGGAGGCACGGTTGGTGACATTGAATCAATGCCATTCCTCGAAGCTCTAAGGCAGCTAAAGAGGGAAGAGCCTGAGGGATCGGTTCTGTTTGGTCACGTGACGCTGATTCCTGCCATTGGATCGGTGGATGAACAGAAAACCAAGCCTACCCAGCACAGCGTTAAGCAGCTTCGTGAGATAGGAATACAGCCAGACATACTTTTTTGCAGGACCAAGAAACCACTCCAGATTGAAACAATAAAGAAACTCTCCCTGTTCACTGATGTTTCCGAGGCCGGAATAATAAGTGTATCAGATGTTCAGAACGTCTATCTTTTACCGGAATTGATGGAGAAACAGGGTCTTGTTAAGTATGTGGCAGAAAAACTCTCCCTCAAGCTTACGCCATCTGAAGACATATGGAAAAAGTACAAACAAAACATCATCAATCCTTCTGAGACAGTAACAATAGCGATTGTCGGAAAATACATTCAGTTGCAGGATGCTTATATCAGTCACAAGGAGGCTTTTTCACATGTCTGTGGAACTACTGGCGTCGGGGTAAAGCTGAAATGGGTGGATTCGGACGAAGTAGTTGCAAATCCGTCAATTTTTGACGACGTAAATGGCATCCTTATCCCGGGTGGATTCGGATACCGTGGGGTAGAGGGAAAGGTGGCTGCAGCCAGGATAGCAAGGGAGAAGCACATCCCCTTCCTTGGAATATGTCTGGGCTTCCAGGTCGCAGTAATAGAATATGCGAGGGATGTCCTTAAACTGGACAAGGCGAACAGCACCGAATTCGACCTAAACACGAAATACCCTGTTATAGACATTCTTCCGGAGCAGAAGGGAGTGAAATCCATGGGAGGGACAATGCGGCTTGGATCAAAACCCGTCAAGGTGAAGAAGGATTCAGTTGCAATGAGCATTTATGGCACAGAGAATATTTCAGAAAGGCACAGGCACAGATTCGAGGTGAATCCAGCCTACATACAGAACATCACGGAAGCTGGCATGATATTTTCAGGTGTTGATGAAGAGGGAATAAGGATGGAGATCCTGGAACTGGGAGACAGAGATAACTTCATAGCGACACAGTATCACAGTGAGTTCAAGTCCAGACCACTGGCGCCATCCAGGGTTCACGTGCACCTTGTTAAAAAAGCGCTTGAGAATAAACTTGGACGCGAGGAAAACAGTTTAACTGAAAGAATAGTGAACTGAATGCCGTCGGACCAGGGGACTCCATAATGACCGCTTCCTCCACAATGTCTCTCAAGGATTATCAGGAGAGCATCCGAGACAGGGTTCAGGAGTGCTATGATCTCGCAAGAAGGATCAGGGGCATGGGAAAGGACGTTACAGACGATGTTGAAATCCCTCTGGCTTCTGATATGGCGGATCGGATAGAGGAACTCATAAAGATCAAGGGGGTTGCAGATGACATAAGAACTGCAGCCAAGGAGATGTCAAGGGAAGAAATGAGTATTTTCATCTCCAGGAAGGTATCAAAAATTTATGAAAAAGATGGCAAGGTTACGGCCCTGGACAAGGCAGTAAGGACAGGACTCGCTATACTGACGGAAGGGATACTGGTCGCCCCGCTTGAAGGCATCGCGGAGATTACTGTCGATCAGAATCCTGATGGATCTACCTATGCGTCCATATACTACTCTGGACCTATTCGGGGAGCCGGAGGTACGGCCCAGGCCATGAGTGTTTTGATAGCTGATATCGTAAGAAGAGACCTGGGGATAGGATCTTACGTTGCATCCGACGAGGAGATTGAGAGATACGTGGAAGAGGTCCAGAGTTACAACAGGTTGAAACATCTGCAGTACCTGCCGTCTCCTGAAGAGATCAGGACTGTAATCAGCAACTCCCCGGTTTGCATCGATGGTGAGGGAAGCGAGGAGGAAGAAGTCTCCGGGCACCGCGACATGAGGAGAATCAGGACAAACAGGATCAGGGGCGGGATGTGCCTCGTGCTCTGTGAGGGACTTATCCAGAAATCAAAGAAGATACTGAAATACACTGGAAAGCTCGGTCTCAACGAATGGGAGTTTCTGTCAAAAATAGGCAAGGAATCGGGAGACAAGGAACTTTCAAAGAAGCAGAGCTCGGAAAAATTCCTGAAGGATATTATCGCTGGAAGGCCAGTGTTCAGTCATCCAGGCACTCCCGGGGGATTCAGGCTCAGGTATGGCAGATCAAGACTTTCCGGGCTCGCTGCCGCTTCAATTCATCCTGCAACAATGCGCATCCTCGGTAATTTTATTGCCAGTGGATCCCAGATAAAGGTGGAGCTGCCTGGAAAAGCTGCTGCAATAACTCCATGCGATACCATCGACGGCCCTACAGTTCTCACAAAGGATGGCAATCTTGTGAAGATCAGGACGGTTGATGATGCCATTGCTGTGGAAAAGAATATACAATCCGTTACGGATGTTGGAGAGATCCTCATCGCCTACGGTGATTTCCTGGAGAATAACAGGCAGCTGGAACAATCGCCCTTTGTACGAGAATGGTGGCTTAAGTACATCAGCGGAATACCCGATCTGGAAAGGTACAGGAATGATATTCCGGATCAATTCCAGGCCGTCGAAATCTCCAGGAAGTTCAGAGTTCCGCTCTACCCTGAATTCGACTATCTCTGGCACGACATTAATACTGCAGATCTGAGGTACCTGATCGATGCAATCCGTGAGGGGTCCCTGTCAGGTGATTCTCTTGAACTTAAATATTCTGAAGAAATTGTAAACATATTCATCAGTCTCAACCTTGAATTCCAGAGGAAGAACGATAAAGTTGTTCTCAAGGAATATTATCCTCTGGTCGTATCATGCGGATATGATATCGATGGAAAATCACTGGTGCAGGAAAGAAAGCTTCCTGACACAGGTACAGTATTGGAATCTGTAAATTATCTCTCCGGGATAGAGATAAGGGCAAGGTCGCCCACCCGAGTAGGAGCAAGGCTTGGGAGACCTGAGAAAGCTGGGGAGAGGCAGATGAAGCCAAAGGTGCACGTTCTATTTCCGCTGGAGAATAACGGGCAGAACAGGAGATCAATAATAACAGCTACGAACAGCACTGCACAGGGATACGACGCAGAAATATTCTCCAGGCGCTGCCTGAACTGCAACAACGAAACCCCCCTTCCCGTATGTGAACAGTGCGGATCGCACACCATACCTGTGGGAACGAAAAAACTCAAGATCAACCTGCAGAAGATCATGGACAGCGCAATGCTGCAAACGAATACCGATCCGTCGAAGATCAAAGACATCAAAGGCGTCAAGAAGCTGATGTCATCAAAGAAAGTGTGTGAACCTCTTGAAAAGGGAATACTCAGGTATCTGAACAATATAACAATAAACAAGGATGGAACCTGCAGGTACGATATGTCTGATATTCCCATAACACATTTCCGTAAATCGGAGATTTCTGTTTCCGGGGACAGGCTTAAGAGCCTTGGATACGAGGATATAGATCTCAACGAGATCTTTCCCCAGGATATAATCATACCAAATGACGCGGCTGATTACCTGCTGAAGGTCACGAGATACGTAGATGACTTGCTCATCAACTATTACAAAACGGAACCATTTTACATGTGCAGGAGTCGGGAAGATCTCATCGGGCATCTCATAATTGGACTTGCTCCGCATACCTCTGGCGGAATTGCTGGAAGAATAATTGGATTCACGGATGCCAGTGGCTGCTATGCGCACCCCTTCTTCCACGCAGCAAAGAGGCGAAACTGTGATGGTGACGAAGACAGCATCATGCTCCTTATGGACGGGCTGATTAATTTTTCAAAGGAATATCTGCCTTCAACCCGTGGCGGGCTGATGGATGCACCGCTTGTGCTTACTGTCAGGTTGAACCCTGACGAGGTTGACAAGGAGGCGATGAACCTGGACACACTCGGGTCATATCCTCTTGAGTTTTATGAAGCTACAGAGCGTCATGAAGCCCCGTCAAAGATTGAAAAAATCATGAAACCCATGAAGGTACTCATGGAAGAGACCGGTACATACAGGAACTGCTCCTTTAACTTTGATACTACCAGTTTTAATGACGGGACACTTGTATCTGCGTACAAAACCATTGGATCAATGGAAGATAAGATAGAGAAACAGCTTGATCTGGCAAGAGTCATACGAGCTGTTGACGCTGATGACGTCGCAGCAAGGGTTCTGACTGCCCATTTTCTTCCGGACATATTCGGAAACTTCAGGGGTTTCTTTACGCAGGAATTCAGATGCACAAAATGCAACGCGAAATACAGGCGTGTGCCACTCTCGGGCAGATGTCTCAAATGCAAAAACAATACAATTATCCTGACAATCCACAGAGGAAATATAGTGAAATACCTAGACGAGACGGTAAAAATTTCAAAGAATTTCAGGCTTCCTGAATACCTGAACATGAGGATAGCCAACATGGTGGATACCATTGAAAGTACATTCGAGAAAGAGGAAAACAATTCGCGGGAACTTGAGAAATTTGAGGATGAGGTTGAGGAAGAATGATAGGATCAATATTTGTAACAGGACCAGCAGGCACGGGAAAGTCAACATTTTGTGGCTCGTTCAAGGAATGGCTTATCCAGCAGGGCTATGATGTGGCTACAGTTAATCTGGACCCGGGATCGGAATACATGCCATACAACCCTGAAATAGACGTAAGGGAATATATTTCACTCCAGGACATAATGAGCCAGTATTCGCTCGGTCCAAACGGGGCACAGATAGTAGCGGCTGATCTGCTTCTTGAGAACGTGGAAAAGATTGAATCACAGGTCAGGGAACTGCAGGATTACTACGTGATATTTGACACACCGGGGCAGATGGAGCTTTTCACTTTCAGGCAGGGTAGCACAATGCTCGTTGACAGGCTTTCAGGAGGGAAGGGCATGCTCGCCTTCATAGCCGATTCCGTTATCTCCTCCACTCCATCAGGTTATATATCACAGAAAATGCTCTTCGCATCTGTGATGTCACGGTTTTACAAACCCATGCTTTTTGTTATGAACAAATCAGATCTTGTGGATGATGACACGATGTTGACCATAGAGAAGTGGGAGGAATCTCCAGACCTTCTTTATGAGGCCTTCATGAATGAAAAGGGGCAGGTCGTTAAGGATTATTTTTCCGGAGTACTCAATGCATTCAGGACCAGCGACATGATAACAAAATTGTTTCCAGTATCCTCCCGGGATCTCCTGGGATTCGAAGATATATACGCAGAGATGTCTGTTTATTTCACCGGCGGTGAGGACGCCGACACCCTCTATCGTGACGATTGAGCCAGAATCAGGCAACACATAATTCGGCGCATTATTAATGCATCGAGTTGGCGCCTGGTTCATCATTGCCGCATAGAGGTGGGAGAACTTTTTGTTGATTCGTACCTAAGGTAAGCCTTATGGGTTCATGGCTGAGAGAAATATTTTGTAGGTATTAAAAAAACAAACACTGTCTGACCATAATGATGGCTTAATAACAGGCAGGTAACTCTGTATATAAAACTACCATTTCATCTGCCATTGTAAGAAAAATGTTTTAATAGAGAGTCTATGAAGTCCTTGTGCATTCCAACAGACACTGTATTATCTGCGGAGGGGTTATTTTTTCTGGAATGTACTGTGCTGACTGCAGGCGTGAAATTTCAAGGACACGGACAACTGACGATGAGAACTTTGAGGACTGGCTCTCAAGAACTAGGGAATCAAGACAGCACATCTGTCAGTCCGATGATAATAGAACAAGACATCTGGACAGCTTCGGCCTTTATGTGAAATGAGTCTTTTCCCTTCGGGAACTGATTTTTCCACCAATGAAATCGGATCGGGTAAGACCTTCTATGCTGACAGAATCCCTGTTATACGGATTTCTGCCCTAATGTCTCATGCAACCAGATAAATTGTGTTATGTCGGCGAAAATGAGTCATGGGAAGATGTAAAATTGTTTAACTATCAGTTTGTATCCGTTATATTCATATTTTTTTTCACAGTGAACGAGAAAAAAACCGTTCCGTGAAAAAAATATTGTGAAAAGGACAACGAATAATTTTTAAGGAATAAAGCTATGTTTAGAAGGTGACAAAATGGCTGAAAAATGGGAAGCAAAAGATAAACTGAAACCAAAAGGACTCGACGGCATATCTGATCAGCAGATAGAATATCACTTTGAAACCCATTACAAGGGCTATGTAAACAAGCTGAATGAGATATGGGAAAAACTTACAAGCGCTGACCGAACGAAAGCAAATCAAAACTATAGTGAATTCCGAGAACTCAAGCTTGAGGAAACATTCAATTTTGACGGATCGCTGCTGCACGAGCTATATTTCGACAATCTATCCAATGGTCATGGACAGATACCAGAGGACCTGAAGAAACATCTTGAGAAGGATTTCGGAAGTTACGAAAAGTGGGTCGAGGATTTCAAAGCAACCGGGGTGGCATTCAGAGGCTGGTCGCTGCTGGTTTACGATCTTAACACCGGGAAACTGAGGAACATCGGTGCGGATGTGCACAACACCAATGGAATCTGGAATGCCATTGTACTTATGGCTCTGGACGTATATGAGCACGCATACTACACCGATTATGGCCCAAAGAGAGCACCTTACCTTGACGCATTCATGAAGAACGTCAACTGGCCCGCTGTCTCAAAGAGATATGAAAAAGCGAAGAAGATTTACGAAATCTTCAAGTGATTCTTATTATATTTATTAAATTTTATTAACCAATAATTTATTAATACCTTAACATCTATTCAATTCATGGATTCTGCAGAAAGGGATGGTGATCGGAATTATTCAACTGTTTTCGTCAATGAGGCTGATGCAAGAAAAGCCATTGGAGCTAAGGCGGCTCTGACCATATTGGAAAATTTTTTCAGAGACAGATCCAGAGGGGCAACAATCACGCCTCCCCGCTGGCATGTAAACTCTGCGAACGGAGACATGGCGATCACTGCAGGGGGGAGCGAGGCAAAGAGCATTATCGGTTTCAGGGCATATACAACCTACGGAGCGGATGACCAGCTTATTGCTGTTTTCGATATGGAAAACGGTTCACTCAAGGGTATCGTTACAGGATCGTACATAGGATCCATTCGAACAGCTGCCATAGGATCACTTTCAATAAAATATATGGCTAGAAAGGATTCAAGCGTTCTTGGCATCATCGGATCTGGAACGCAGGCATTTTTTCAAACTGTTTGCGCCCTTGAAACTATGCCTTTTACTAGGGTTTTGGCATACAGTCCCAATCGGGATCATTTGGAGATGTTCGCTTCCCGGGTTATGGCAGATACTGGAAAGGCTGTAAGATTAATGGGTAGCGCAAAGGAAGTTGCTGATGAGGCTGATGTCCTCATCCTCGCAACAAGAAGCAGTGATCCGGTCATCTTCAGGGAGTGGGTCAGGGATGGAAGCCACATAATAAGCGTCGGAAAGAAATTCATAGATGAGCACGAGCTTGACGCTGCCATCCCTTCGATTTGTTCCGTCATTGCCACGGATTCACTTGATCAGCTCGAATCTTACCCTGAGAAGCATTTCATGGAAAGCAGTCCTCTGAAGGCAAGCATAGTCGAACTTTCAGACATAATATCCTCCAAGAAGATAGGAAGGATCGGCAGGGATGATGTCACGCTCTTTCTTTCCGTCGGGCTTTCAGGGACGGAGGTAATGATCGCAAACGAAGCCATAGAAAGGTTGAGGGCATGGGGCATTCAAAAATTAAAATAGCCGCTTAACCATCAGACAGTAATGATTGATCCACCCAAACCTGTCTCTATTGCACAGAGGGTTTCCGAACTGGCTTCTTCGCCTGTGTCAGAGATCATTTCAAGAAGGGTTGAAGAGTTCAAGCATGCCGGAAGATCGTCAAAGGAATTCATTTTCGGTGAATTATGTTTCTGTATATTGACAGCAAACACCTCTGCAGATATGGGTGTCAGCACTCAGAATATCATCGGGCTGAACGGGTTCATGAATTATGATGCACTTGAACTGAAGGATGCACTGAAAAGGGCAAAGTATCGCTTCTACAACCTGAGGAGCAAATATATAGTGGAAGCAAGGTGGATAGTGGATGAACTGCCGGGTCTTATCTCCGGCGGAAACAGACAGCAGGTGCGCGATTACCTTGTTGAAAATGTTATGGGTATCGGATATAAGGAAGCGTCTCATTTTCTCAGGAACGTCGGCATTTTTGACTTCGCCATACTGGATAAGCACATCCTCCGGATGCTCGCTTCAGAGTATCCTGGAGTCAGGATCAAGGTAGGTAGCAGGCAGTCCTATCTGGATACGGAAAAGTATGTGATCGATATCGCGCGGAGCATGGGTATGGAGGCCGGAATCCTTGATCTCTACATGTGGAAACTGGCCACAGGCAAGATAATTAAGTGACAGATATTCCTGGAAGCAGTCGTGCCATGTTTTGGTTCAAATCAATACAAAAATGCCGGATTATGACGCCGCAATTGTTTTTCAACCAGTATCGCATATATAGTCCATGGAAGCTTCTGAATTCAGGCGGGCTGACATAAATTATGAAAATCTTTTCGGCGACCTGTATGTGCTTATGAATAACGCCGGGAGGGCAGTATCAGACTTTATCGGGAGAACATTTGGCAGCAACTTGAAGATATGTGTTGTTTGCGGGAAGGGAAACAACGGTGGTGATGGGCTGGTAGCGGCCAGGGAACTCTCTAAAAATAACGAAGTTACTGTGATACTGGTAGAGGGCAAATCAAGAATCTCAGGGTCCATTGCGAGGAAGGCGCTCCGATCCTACCGGGGGAAAGTGGTTGGAATTGACCTGATCGGCCCTTCGCTTGAGGATTGCGATTTAGTCGTTGATGCACTTCTGGGGACTGGCATTTCGGGGAGCCCAAAATACCCGTACGATCTTGCGATAAATCAGATTAACGCCTGCAGGAAGCCGGTTGTATCCGTTGATGTTCCTTCAGGAATGGGCAGCGACCCTGCAGTTGTCCCAAGTTACACGGTTACATTCACTGAAAGGAAGGATGGAATGACCGAAGGAAATTGCGGGAAGATAATTGTTGTTGACATAGGCATACCCGATCAGGTGTTCAGGTTTGCCGGCCCTGGCGACCTGATATATTACAAAATGCCAAGGCCGGATTCTCATAAGGGGATGAATGGCACTCTTGCCATAATCGGTGGAATTGAGTATTATGGATCGGCCGTGATCGCCGCAGAGGGCGCATCCGGAACCGGCGTAGACCTTGTAAGAATTTTTACCTCAAGCCAGAACTATCAGATCATAGGTTCATACGATCCAGGCTATATTGTTAGAATGATAAGCAGCAACCAGGAAGATCTGGCCGAAGAGATAGGGAAGAATACGGCAATTCTGGCTGGATCCGGAAACGGAATGGGAATTCTTGCTGGGGAAATTCTGGACACCGTTCTTTCCCTCGAATCCATTCCATTGGTTCTCGATGCAGACGCAGTGAAAATGTTGGGTTCCCGGACGTTCACTGGAAGGCAGAACATGGTCATAACTCCAAACAAGAACGAATTTCGCATAATAGCAAAAAAGGATCCGACAGAGGAGAACGCGAAGCAACTCGCCGCAGAAAAAAATATGGTGGTTGTTCTTAAGGGCCAGGTAGATGTAGTCACCAATGGAACAAGAACAATCCTCATCGAGGGCGGCAATCCAAGAATGACAATGGGCGGTACAGGGGACCTGCTTGCAGGTATAATAGCAGGACTGTGTTCTAAGGGAATTGCACCATTCCGGGCTGCCGTCATGGGTTGTTATGTTCTCAAGCAGGCATCAGACCTTGCATATTCGCAGTATGGGCTCTGGTACAACATAAACCACCTATCATCACTTGTGCCGGTAACGATGAACAATCTCATTCAGACAAAAAAAGATTAATACTGAAGAAACAATGAATCCGCGTGCAGGGATCTCTTGAACCTGAAGCAGGAATCGGGGAAGAACTTATTGAACCAAAGGCAGAAGATGGTAGAGTTCAAGGCAAAGAAAAGAATATTTACGACATTCTCTCTGGGAACATCAGAAACAAAGCCTCCTATCCAGCTCTCATATATTATGGGAGGAGGGTTACATACTTTCAACTGATTTCAGCCGTTGATTCATTTGCTGCAGAGTTGGTATCACGGTTCAAGATAAAGAAGGGGGACAGAATTGCACTTTCACTTCCTAACTCACCACAATTTATAATTTCGTTCTTTGCAGTTGTTAAGATAGGAGCTGTCCTGGTTCCGCTGAATACCGGGCAGAATGCTGCAGATTTTGTGAAAAAGCTTGAGATATTACACATAAAAGGCATCATAACCCATTCGCAGGGATATACACTGTTGAAAGACGCCGTCACAGAAGGAATGTTTGTGATAGTTACAAGGATCCAGGACTTCATGCCATTCGAGAAGGCATCCAGGATCACTTTCTTTGATTCCACATGGGGTAAGGTGAAGTGGGGAGGAAATGTGTACCCCTTCTCTGACTTCATGTTCGGAAGCGAGGGTTTTGAAAATCCGGTAAATCCCCATGATGATGTTGCCATAATACAGCTGACAGGTGTCTCTCTGCCAAATTTACAGGCTGTTTCCCTTACACATTCTAACATTCTAAGCGCATTGAGGCAGGCGTCCGACGTTTTTACAATAACAGGAAAGCGTTCCATTGTCGCATGCGCCACGCCATTTTCTGTACCATATGGTTACTTATTCGGCTTTCTGCTTCCAATGGTATCGGGCCATCCGGTGCTGGTTTTTCATGATAATCACGACTCAAAGACCATAGCGAAACTGTGCAGAAAAACCGGTGCTGATATAATTGTCGCGCACCCATGGATATACTCCAAACTCCTCTTCAACAGGAAGACCAGCAAGTATCTGAAGAAAATATCCATATATATTTCCGGTACTGATACGATGTCAGGATCTCTTGCTTCTGTAATAGTGGACGATCTGAAGGGCAAGTTGCTGCAGATATACGGTTTTTCTGAAACTTCCGGAATATCACATTACAGGTGGGTGGAAGACTCTCGGCAACCTGCAAATACCATAGGTTTTCCATTCAAGGAGACTTCATGCAGGATCATAGATCAGACAACGGGGGAAGAAGTGAAGACAGGTGAAAAGGGAGAATTACTTGTTAATGGCCCGCAGAGTGCAAAGAAATACCTTTTCACCCTGATTGGTGAAGAGGATAATTTTGCGGGAGACTGGTTTCACACTGGAAATATAGCAATGAGAAACCAGGAAGGGGCTTACATCCTCATAGAAAAACTCAGGGACATAATTATATCAGATGCCATCCCCGTATTTCCCAATGAGATCGAGGCCGTCATCAACAAGTTTCCCGAAGTTAGTGAATCAGCAGTTATAGGCATCAACGATGGAAATCTTGGAGAGTCTATAAAGGCATTCGTGGTAACAAAGGATGGGACCGCATCATGCCAGAGAAAACTGATAAAATATCTTAACGAAAACCTGGCTGAATACCAGCGCCCACATTTCTATGAGTTCCGGAATGAACTGCCAAAGAGCATGTCTGGAAAGATAATAAAACGGATACTTATAGAACAGGCAGCCAGCAGGTCTGATGAGAATACAGCCTCAGTTAAATGATCCGTATCTATTGAAAATTTCATTCTCATGTATGGACATGCCCTTAATCTTGGCTGCACCGGGAAAATCCGTAATTTAACCAGCCGTATCAGAAATCTTGCTGGATCCTATTATTTCTACGCAAAATGTCCGGGGCATTCAACTGTCATCAAATACAATATGTCAATCACGTTTTAGAATCAGGTATTTCGATCTGGATGATGCCATTCTCGATCTTCAGGTTGTAAACACGCTGATCTATAACAGCAGGCCCGGAAATGCATCTCCCATTCTCCAGATCGAAGGCTGATCCGTGCCATGGACATTTGAGTGTCCTTCCATCTATTATTCCATCCTCAAGCGGAGCGTGGGCGTGAGGGCACAGAGAATCCATGGCATAGTATCTTCCATTCAGATTTGCTATCAGCACGGTAGAAGATGGCATCGAAAATCCCTTAATTTCACCGGGGCCGATATCAGTCTTATTTGCTATCTTCATGTACTTTGCCATGAGTCAGCAACTGGTACCCCTTTATTTAAAGTTTAGAGCAAGTTATGTTGTATTGCTCAATAAATTCCATAGTATACAGTACAGCAAGCCCACGGACAGGTGCACATTCAGGTGCAAAATTCATTTATGACTACAAGATGAACAACAGGAAGTATTTCTGAAAATGGACAAAGCAACACCCGGAAGTGTGGAATCTGACAGTATCTATGTGGTCGATACCTCCGCCGTACTGTCCAGACGGATAGACATGCTCAACCATAAACTGGTATTCCCCGCTTCTGTACTTGAGGAGATCAGGAAGGGTAAGATGAGGAGATTATTGGATGCTGTTTCTAATGAGATAAATGTGTACGCTCCTTCAGATGAAAGCAGGAAGCATGTGGTATCATTCGCCACAAAATCAGGTGACATAACTGTACTGAGCGACACGGACATCGATGTAATTGCCCTGGCTCTGGAACTCAAGGCTACAATAATAACCGACGATTATGCCATAGAGAATGTTGCAGAATTTATGGGTATACACTATGTTGGATCTGACCTTAAGCCCATACAATCAAAAATAAAATGGGCATTCAGATGCACGGGCTGTGGCAGATTCTATAAATCAGACATAGGCCCCTGCCGAATCTGCGGACATCCCCTGAAAAGAGTTCCTGTCGGAAAAACCGGCAAGAAATAAGTACTATCAGGTAATGGATAATTATGATAGACATTAGTCTTCCATTGAAGCGTGGACTCATCGCATATCCTGGTGATGCACAGTATGAGGAATATGAATATTACACGCACAAGAAGGATCATGTTCACATAATGAGGGTCATAATGGAAACACATTCAGGTACTCATTTTGACGCTCCATTTCATATGCTTCCGGAAGGCCGGAAAGCCAATGAAGTAGATCTGAGAAAGTTTATGGGCAAGGCAACGGTCATAGAAGTCCATGGCGACAGCATAGATCCTTCAGACATTCCGGATAATCCAACGGAGATTATACTTTTCAAGACAAAGAATTCCGGACTTTATGACACATTTCATGAAGATTTCACCTACATCTCAGAGGAAGCCGCGAAGAAAATAGCCACAAAGGGAGTAAATCTCGTTGGCATTGATTATCTGTCGATTGAGAAATTCGGAATTCCCGATCCCGTCTCCCATAAGATCCTGATGAGGAAGGACATCGTAATCGTTGAAGGGCTTCTTATGACCAACGTCAAGCCAGGAACCTACGATTTTGTGTGCCTCCCGCTGAACATGGGGGAAGATGGAGCTCCCTGTAGGGCAATTCTCCTCTGACACATCCCATGCGGTAATGCTTTACCTCTTCCAGTTGAAGGAAAGAACTCCGGTCAGACTGTATTTACAAGGAGAATAAGGAAAGAATTTAATCGATCTCTACACTAACCATCTCATGGTTGGAAAGAAGATGCCCATGTCCCTATTCAGCATGCTTATTATGATCCAGTTCCTGCTCCTGATCATTGAATTTATCATAGGGATGGCCGTAAATCTTTACATATCAATCCCAGAACCAATTAAAGGTCCGTTTTTCATGTCGTCTGACGCAACGCCCCTCCTTGTACATATTGTGTTGGGAGCATTGGTCGCGATACTTGGTGTACTGATCTTCTTCGTGGCGCTGATGCGTGGAAGCAGGAGGGATATCATATTCACTGCCTTTGCTTTTATTTTTGTTGTAACTGCAGCCATAAGCGGGCTTCTGTTTCTCTTTGACGGTCAGAATCCGGTATTTTCCCTTCTCATGGCGGTGTTCTTCATATTTGCATTTTCAGCATATCTTTTTCCAGTGGCACAATCCGTGAAAGGGGAGATCGCGTCCTGATCAACATGGCAGTGGGCCATCAGTGCGTCTGAAGATACCCCAGGAATCCCTTAATGAATTCCATGGAATCTGAAATTATTCCATAGTCAGCATACTGGAAAATCGGGGCGTTAGGATCATTGTTTACCGCTATGATCTTTTTTGCATACCTGGTTCCAACTACATGGTTATCGTGTCCGGAAATCCCGATAGCGATGTAAACGTCGGGGGATATGGACATGCCGGTTAGACCGATCTGCTGCTGCCTGGGAATCCAGCCGAAATCAACGATGGGTCTTGTTGCGCCCATGGAAGCATCTAACCTGTCAGCAAGCTGGATTGCCTCCTTAATGTTGTCAGGTTTCCTGATACCCTTTCCTACAGCGACGACCACCCTGGACTGGTTCAGTGGCTTGAACTGGGGCGGCACATCCAGCACGGATATTCTTTTCACATTGCTATTGCACGAAACCACATCAGTCTCTTCAACAGCGAACCCACTGACGCTTTCCAGGCGCCTGAACATACCCGGCCTAACAGTAGCCATCTGCGGGTCTGTTTTTGAGTATATTCTGGCTATTATTCCACCGCCAAAGGCAGGCTTGTACTGTATGAGTTTACCATTCTCGATCCTTAAGTCTACGCAATCAGCTGTGAGCCCAAGGCCAAGTTCTGCTGCGACAAATGCTGCAATTTCCCTTCCGTCCACAGTTGAAGGGTACAGAACAAATTTAGGTCTGTTTTTTCTTATATATTCTGCGATGAACTGTGCTATGCATCTGCTTTCGCTCTCCTTCAAGAAAACGTATCTGTTCGCTGGCATTCGGCTCAGATCAGCAGGTTCTATGTTTCCAATCATAACAGTAGAAAGCCCATCTGCATTCGCAAGCTGAAAATTCTTGGAGGCAATCTCCATGGAGACGCTGCTATCAGAAACGGCAATTCCAAGTGCGATGCCTTTCACACCGTCTTCAGCGACACTGACCTTCTCAATATCACCGGCATAATGTGTTTTAATTACCTGCATGGCGGTCTCATACGCCCTCTCTCCAGGTTCAAGGAACACGGCCTTACGTTTGCTCTCTATTCGTTCTGTTCCAGCTACAACCGTTGGAGATTCGGAAATTCCGGAAATCCTGATACCTAATTTATTAGAGTCGACAATTTCAACCTTTCCGCTCATATCCGGCGTTCCCTGCTTTACCGCCCTGGCCCTGTTTATCTTCTCGCTCACAGAAATGACAGCAGGGAGTTTGAGTTCATATGTTACAATGCTCCTTTCAGAATCCTGATCTGCTGTGCATATGTCACCTGCTATTTCCAGTTTTGAGATCGATGACTTGAAAGAAAAATTGCACAGTTTCGCCAGTTCGGGAGGCACCTGGGAAGTTTCGCCATCCAGTGAGTATTTTCCCATAAGTACAAGGTCCGGCTTATAGAATGAAACGAATGATGAAAGTATTCTGGCTGTTACAAGGGTGTCAGATCCACCAAATGATCGATCGGTAAGCAGAAATCCCCGGTCAATTCCCATCATCAGCGACAGGTTTATGATTTCGGCAGATGGTGGCGGGCCCATGGTTGCAACGGCTGTTTCCCATCCGTATTTTTCCTTGATCCTCAGAGCTTCCTCTACCGCTTTCCGGTCGAAGGGATTCATCTGCAGTGGTACATTTTCCCGGATTATCCTGTTTGTGGCCGGGTCGAAGCCTATGCTGTTTACCTCAGGTATCTGCTTCGCAAAAACGAGTACTTTCATGCAACGTCGACCATTACGTCGCCATTCTCTACCTTGACTTTGTATGATTTAAGCGGACCTATATCGCCTGCACTTTCCGGCGGGCTCACTACACTGCCGTCCTCTGGGTCGAAGGTTGCAAAATGATTGGGGCAGATCAGGTTGCCATCATCGAGGAAGCCTTCCGAGAGATCATACTGTTCGTGCGTACAGTAAAGGCTAGTTGCATAGAATTTGTCCTTTTCCCTTATGATTAGCAGCTCGGTGTTTCCTACTTTCGACTTGAACAGATCACCATCTTTCATCGCATCCTGTTTCAGAACCTTGTACCATGTCATTATTGATAATTTGCCATCAATAGTTATAATTTTTGTTTCGCCTGTTTGTCTGCAAAATTATTAAAGAGATTTAAGGATACTGGATTCTGTAAGAAAAAGCTGGTAATTTCATGGATCAGGATGTAAAGAGAAAATACCTGGAGGCTGGTAGGCTAGGAAAGATGGCCCTGGAATACGGGGCATCTCTTGTCGCCCCGGGGGCAAAACTATTTGACGTTGCCGAAAGCATTGAAAAACTCATCAGGGATAATGGAGGAAAACCATCCTTTCCCGTCAACCTGTCCATAAACAATGAGGCAGCACACTACTCCCCATTTCGAGGAGACCAGAAAAAATTTTCGACGGGAGACGTTGTGAAGATAGATGTTGGTGCACAGGTGGACGGATATCTAAGCGATAATGCTACGACCGTAGAGGTCGGTGAAGGTGGGAAATACAGCGATCTCATACAGTGCACAAGGGAAGCGCTGAATGCGGCTATAAAAACACTCAGGCCAATGATCTCCGCCAGGCAGGTGGGGTCAGCCATAGAAGGTGTGATATCGTCCCATGGATTCAAGCCGGTGAGAAATCTTGGAGGGCACGGCATAAAGAGGTATGATCTTCACTCAGAAATTTTTATCCCGAACTACGATGACGGGAACGCAACACAAATCAAGCCTGATACTGTAATTGCAATAGAACCGTTTGCAAGCACAACAATTGGGATGGTACATAATGGTCCCGGTGGAAATATATACATACTGAGCGGCACGAAGATAAGAAAGGATGAGATACTCTATAAAAACTTTAACACCGTTCCCTTTGCGGAAAGATGGGTCGCTGATATCATGCCGGATTATAAAGAATACCTCAGGAAAATGACGGGAAGCAGGGAGGTATCGCAGTTTCCAGTGCTGAAGGAGCATTCGACCTCGAGAATTTCTCAAGCCGAACACACCATAATGATCCTTTCCGATGAGATAATAGTTACAACAAAATAGCGTTAACGGAAGAATCCAAGACTTTTGTTTACCTTCGTCATAAGGTCATCAAAAACCACATCGATCTTACGATCCGCATCCAGTGCTATGGCAGAATCATGTGTGAGCAATTCGTAATATTCACTCGCCAGTTGAAGGAATTCAGGAGTTTCAAATCCAGAGAGAGTCTTTCTTCCGGTGATTCTCTTCAGAGCAGTGGAAGGTTTGATCCGGAGGAATATGGTTATATCTGGCCTGATTTTAATAATCTGGGAGACCAGCTCCATCCATTCTATGGTTTTTTCCCTTGTCCCGAAAAATTTCTCAATCACGGGCCCCTGATAAGCATATGATGACAGCAGGTATCTGTCACATATCACCGTTTTGCCCTCATTAACTGCCTCCTCTATTTCTAACTGGTGCCTGAATCTGTCTGCCGTGAACTGAAAAAACAGATTTATTCCGTTTTCAACGTCAGTGTTTCCTTCATCTTTCATCAATGGCCTGAACCTATCAGTGGGCTCACGTGTCAGGAAGGTCTCAAAACCTTCTTCATTGAGATATGCAGAAAGCATCCTGGCTAGGGTCGTTTTCCCTGAACCGTCAATACCCTCAATGGCTATGAACAATTTAATCGTAGGTACAACTTTAATGAACTAAAAAAGGTTCTTGCCTTTTCAGAAACGTTTTTCCTAATTGTCCGAAATTAAAATAGCTGTTTATTTTGGGTAATGTCTGGCTAGAATGCCGGAACACAAATCCGTTCCTAAAACAAACGACCTGTTGTAATTTTATTAGTTGTTCGATTTGGCGTTACAGTAACTTTCGGTGGACTTCTTTCGTATCATCATGTCTCAAATGCTTCAGCAGCTACTCCTGCTGATACTGTGTACTATGGGAACGAATCAGGCCATGATATTCTCGGCTTGTGGCTAGGTACTGTCAGTACTTTATGGACGTTTGGATACGACACATCAGTGGGGCAGTTTGTTCTTAACGGTAACAGCTTTTTCACTACATCACACAGCAATCCATGGTATGGATCCGCGGTGATCGACGGTTCTACTAACTCTCCAACCGTAACCGAGTCGTCCAGTTCGACAGAATACACCATTAGCGGGAGCACAGGTACCATAATTAACAACGTTGTAGCGGCCGGAAACAACGAAGTTGGAACATACGGATATACGCTGGGTCAACAAGCTACTGAGGTTTTCTTGGTAATTCCGCTTGACGAGTAGAAATAAATTTAACCACTCATTTTTTATGGTGTTTAATGGTAAATCACAAGGCATATGGGAAGAAAATCTCTAGGCGGCATAGGAAAGTTTTAAGGATTTCAACCTACATCGTTATAGTTTTCATATTTTTTGGTCTGGCCATTAATGCAGTTCCCATGCTTTCCTTCTATTTCGGGACATATATTCATGATTCCGTTCATAATCCAACCGCTAACGGTACTGAACTTCAGTATTACGGATTTTATGGTGCTGCCCCTGGGCCAAACCTAACGGGGTACGGATATGGTTTTGAGGTATTTATAACTGGAATTGGAAATGAGAGATATCATATCGTAGAAACCGTATATAATATCTCTGGCAAAACGGTTGGTCTAGATATCAAAGCCGTTCAAACAGCACCGTTCATTGGTAATATTATTACCAAAGTCTACACCAACTCCAGTGATCAGAGTTATCAAGATTGTCCATTCCTGCAGCTAACTCTTCCCAAAAATACGACACCCGTAGCGAACTACTTAACTCTTAGAATTACAGGGGGTACTAGCGAATACGCAGCAGAGGCATATCTTGGATATCCGTTATATATTGATACTAACACGACTAGTGGTAGCTTAGTTAACTATGTAGCGGTTGATGGCCAATACATTCTAGCTAACTTTGAATACGCTACTGACTTTGGCACTTTCTTTCATACATTAGATCCAAGTGCTAAGGTACTTCCTGCCAATTTACCGGCAGTTATTGTGCTAGGATCTGGAAATGTAGCCATCAGTCAGAATTGGTTTGGTTGGGTTTCATACGGTTATAATCTCTCATTCCCGGTGAACGTTGCTCTCCTTGTAGTCGGCGGACTCTTGGCAATAACCGAGTTCAGAAGAGGCATCTGAGATTTATGCAAATCAGATGTAGGGGTCTTCAGGTATCGTTCGGGGATTCTGTTGCTCTGCACAAACTTGATTTGGATATAAATGCAAAAAGAATAGTCTTATTGGGGCAAAACGGGTCCGGAAAAACTACACTTTTAGCTTTGCTAGCTGGATTGCTGCGACCAACAGAAGGTGAAGCATTCATAAATGGTATATGTCCATACGATGAAAGAGAAAGGTCCATAGAGGAACTCTCGTACATGTTCGGGGTTTCACGCTTCCCTTACGGGATCCGAGTCAAGGATTTTGTGCAGTTTCTGCAGAAGTCCAGGAAATGTGAAAGTGGGTCAATTCAGACCTTTGACCATGAAATTCTGGAACACATAATGAAAAAAAAGATGAACGAACTTTCATCAGGTGAAACCAAGCTTGTTGAAGTTTTCAATGCGGTTTACTGCACTAAGGGTGCGCTGATCCTCGATGAGCCCTTTGCCTTCCTGGACGCTTTAAGAAGTGCAGAACTTATAGACCGCCTTTTGAAAAGTGGCAGGGAATACATCTTTTCTACACACATCCCGGACGAAGCCGAAGCTGTGGGAGATTACTTTATAGTGCTTGACAAGGGCGAGGTGAAATGGAGTGGAAGTCTGGATGACATTTATCAGGACGGAATCTTTGAGGTTTATTTGAATTCACGAAATCCACCATCCTTTGATATCATTTTTAGATATGGGAATATTGCCATTGTCAAAAGCAAGAAGGAGAGCCTCAACGACAGTATGGAGAATGGGCAGATACTTGGATTCAGACGCGCAGGAATCAGGAGGGTATATTACGAAACTAAGTAACTCCTTGAGATGGTATTTCAAAGAATCATTCCCTCATCCGCAGACCGAGATTTTGCTGATCATTCTCATTAGCATTCAATATCTGTCTATAAACGATCGATTTGTCGACCCGGCATCCGGTATTTACCTAGTGTCACAATTTCTGGTGATACCTTCCGTAGTCCTCTTTAACGGGTTGGTATATTTTAAGGATGAGGAAATAACCACATTCGAGATCACGTTGATTGGTAACTGGAAATCTGTTGCTGAAGGACGCTTTCTTTCTTTGTTGTTAAGCTTTCTTCCATTTGTTTTGGTAGAGCTTGTTTTCTTCCATTTCTTCTCATCGTTCATAGTTTTCTTATTGATCGTTATGTCCATCGTTATGAACAGTGCGGTTGTTATGCTCGCTTCACTTGTACCGAATAAGTCCGGGGCACTTATGGTTACTCTGGCGACAGTGTTCTTGTTGCCCCTTTCTTCTTTCGTTGTACTTCAAAGTTATTCCTCTCTTTCTATTACAATTTCACCTGCAATGAGCGCGGTACTGTATCTTTTCTCACCATTGCTTACCGATTCGCTCTATAATAGCCAAGTAGTGATCCTCAGCCCGGACTGGGGCCTGGTTGTTTTGGGAGTGTTCGCTATCATAGCCTGGTTTCTTTACGTTCTTTCATTCAGAAGACAACAGTTTAAGCCATAAATTTTTGCGAGAAGTGCTTCAAAGAATAATGATAAAAACACAATCCTAAGAGAAAATGAGTTGGACTTTCGTGTGCCAAGGAATCGAAATGCATAACAGGTAAAATTCCTGTAGGTCAACGCATGTGATGTTCGGAAGGAGATTCAGAAATTCATTAAATAGGGGTGCATAAACGTATACATTGCGGATGTTGAGGACACTCTGACAGCATCTATCATGACGTTGTCATGAAACGGAGGATATCGGACCTATACATACTGAAGTTCATAAGGAGATGATTCATGGTCTGAATAACCTGTGATATTGTCCGGCTGAACTGGATAATGGTACGTCACATTGCACCTTATATGGTCGTTGCCGCCCAATATCTACTTGAACGAGAAAGGCAGAAGGTGGAGGAAATCAGGCGTGACAAATAGGGAGAATGCGCATTTCATCCATTACTGTTATGTTTTCGTTGTCATGCCATTAAAACCCTTTGGGAAGGCCATAACCTTCATCTGGGCGATTCTTTGCAACCTCAACCGTGAACGCAGTACGGAAAAGACGAGCATCTCAACATCCAGGAAGGATCAGACTTCCCTAGTTTCAGGCATTCAGCAAACATGTCCGTTCATTGTGAGAAAGGGCACACATACGTTATGCCTGCAAATCAATCAGACAAGTCTATGAAAGCAAGTATAGACAGCGTAACGCAGAGGTGAGTCAATAAAGACAAATCCGACACGGCAAAATAACTCAATCTGCTGATGTGAGCCTGGTCGCATTTCTAAAGGGACATCGGTATATACAGATCACTTGAAATGATGCAGAACTATGCAATAAACCGTCTGCGCAAATGCCTGAGGGGAGAGGTACACAAAAAAATTTGGTTCAGGGTCGTTCAACCCGGACCATAATGTTGGATGGGATGTGTTCCCATCAGAGCCGTATGACCGAAATTGCCACGTACGGTTAGTTGCAATCAATCCAGCTCTATTCTCTACTATGACTGCAAATGGGGATGATTATGAAAAAGAGAGACATTAGGAACCAAATTTTATTTTCAGTATTAATTCATATATCAATTAAGGATTCCTTTCAACCATGGTACTGTATGCAAAGGATATAATGAAAAACTACACGAAGACCTTTCCATCGGATACAAATGCTCTCGATGGCGCAAAAATAATGCAGGAAGATCACGTTGGTTTCCTAATTGTTCACGACAGCGGCGGGAAACCGGTTGGAATCGTCACAGAGTGGGATTATATCAGCAAGGTTGTTGCGGCGGAGAAGGATCCGAGAAAAGTCACGCTGGGCCAGATAATGAAGGAAGGGATAATCAGTGTAGCGGCGGATACACCAACTGAAAAGGTCACAGTCATAATGGGGAAGAATCTCATAAGGAGAATACCTGTATTTGAAAACGGAAAACTGATCGGTGTGATCACATCAAGAGATATTATCCGGATATTCAAGGACTACATGGACAGCATTTCAGACATCATTGCAAGGTTTGGAAACTTCTGAAGAGTCAAGATGAAGTACGGTGACAAAGTAATCCTGACCTCCAGTCTCGGTTCTTTTCTTTCTGTCGTAAACTCAACTTCCCTTCTCATTGCTGTCCCTACCATAATGATTGACCTGAACACCACATTTTTTCTTGTTCTCTGGATACTTATCTCGTATTCCCTGGCTCTGACTGTGTTTTCACCCATTTTTGGCAAATATTCAGATAAAATTGGAAGAAAGAAACTTTACAGCTCAGGCTACATATTCTTTTTCATAGGTTCAATGACTGCAGGAATAAGCGTCAATGCGGACATGCTCATAATTTCCAGGCTGATACAGGGGATTGGTGGGGCACTGCTATTCTCGAATAGCCTTGCAATACTTACCGACACATTCAAGGCACTGGAACTGAAAAGAGCCATAGCAATAAATGCCGCTGTAATAGGGGTCGGCACGGCAATCGGTCCTATAATTGGCGGTTTGCTCACTGCCCTTAACTGGAGAACCATATTCTTCTTCAATGCCCCCATAGCGCTGGTTGGTTATTTCATATCATGGCGTACGCTTACGGAAGTTAAGAGGGAACTTATACCCGGTAAGTTCGACTACAGGGGGTCGATATTGTTCTCTTCTTTCCTGATACTGATCATAATTTCCCTAAGCACAGGTCCATTCATTGGATGGACTGACCCTCTTATCATAGCTATGTTCGCAGTTTCAATTGCTTCTCTGGTTTCATTTGCACTGATGGAGAAAAGAACTGGTGATCCCCTTATAAACACGGGTATTTTTGGCAGGAAGGCGTTTTCATCAGCGGCTTTTTCAACTTTACTCAATTCTGTATCACGATTCTCGCTAATTTTCATCCTGATACTTTATCTGCAGGGAACTGCCGGCTTCTCTCCTCTAATTGCAGGATTCCTCATGGTACCATACGCAGGAGCCATGGGATTAATGAGCTATTATTCCAGCTCTCTGATGGGCCACATGGGAGGAAAGTCACTTCAGATCATAGGCCTCGCAATGGTAGGTGTGGGTTCAATTGCATTTCCGTTTACACTCGGCGCATTTGATTACACATTAGTATCGATGCTGATGATCCTTACGGGGCTTGGAATAGGAATATTTTATACACCAAACAATTCAGCACTCATGCTATCCGTTGATCCAGGGAACAGAGGAGTTGCTGCATCCATAAGGACATTGTTCCTCAATATAGGTTCAGTGGTTGGCATGACCATGGTTTTCACCATTGTCGCCAGTTTCGTTCCAATGACAACGGTCGGGAATATTTTTATAGGTTCGCTTAGCACAGGGATACACATTCCAACCGCCGCATTCAATGAAGGACTGGCCATAAGTTTTATAGCGGCAGGCATATTCAGCCTGATCGCCATACCTATCGCAGGAAGATCATCAGGGAAGATAGACTGACCCTTGTGAATAATTATTAAGCAGGCTGTGGATATATTAATATGGTGCGATCTGACAATTTTAATGGCTTCAACACGAAGGCTGTGCAGTCTGGGGAGCTAAGAGACCAGAGATTTGGCAATATAACCACCCCAATATTTGAAAATTCAACATTTGTATTCCCAAACTATGAGAAAGACGCATATCTTGACCACACAAGGAAAGAACCATACATCTACTCCAGATGGGGAAACCCTACCACGCAATCACTTGAACTTAAATACGCGGCCCTGGAGGGATCAGAGGAGGGGCTGGCATTTTCGTCCGGGATGTCTGCGATAAGCACAGCAGTGATAGCAACCCTTGGAAATGGGGGGAAGCTCCTTTCCGTGGGGGAACTTTACGGGCAGACACAGATGTTCTTCGCACAGACGCTGAAAAACTATGGATTCTCAGTTGATTTTATTTCCATGAGGGATTTCAACGCAGGCAAATATGATTGCTCCGGTTATTCAGCTGTATATACGGAATCAATTACAAATCCAACTCTGATGGTTGCAGATATACGCAATGCATCAAGGATATGCGGCGAATTTGACATTCCGCTCCTGGTGGATGCAACATTCGCATCGCCATTCAACCAGAAGCCGATTACGCTTGGTGCCAGCGTAGTCATACACAGCGCAACCAAGTATATCTCAGGGCACAGTGACGTTATCCTTGGACTTGTAGGTTCTGGTACGAGACTGTTTCAGGGCATATCGTCATTGAGAAAATCCCTTGGCGGAACTCCAGATCCACTGCAGTCCTACCTTGCCCTCAGGGGGCTAAAGACACTGGGGCTAAGGATGGCAAAGCACAACACAAACGGAATGGAGCTTGCAAAATTCCTGAAGCAGCATAAAAAGATACGAAAGGTATTCTATCCCGGAATAGAGGAATCTGAGTTCTTCGATATAGCAAGAAACAACCTAACCGGATACGGTGGAATGGTCTCCTTCGAGATTGCCGGCGGTATAGAAAAGACAAGAAAGTTCATTGAAAATCTGACAATTGCGTCTGCGGCTCCGAGCTTGGGTGGGGTAGAAAGCCTCATCACGCTGCCGGTCGACACGAGCCATTCAAAGATATCGCGGGAGGATAGGCTGAAAATGGGGATTGAGGATTCCCTTGTCAGGTTTTCATGTGGAATCGAGGATATTGAGGATATAGTCACTGATTTCGAGAACGCCCTGGCCTCCATCTAGGTCAAGAGCTAGAGGAGAGGGAATTCTCCTGTAATTTCATCCAGTTTATCCGATTCATATGGTCCTATGCCAAGGCAGGTTACAGTTCCTGGCGGAATCTGGGTCAGGCCGGCATCCGTTATCAGGGAATTTATTATCCCGGCCTGATCTGCGCGATTCTTGAGAACGTAAATTGTCTCTATGTCGTTTACCTTGATTACGACCTTCTTTTGCCCGGATTTTGTCCATTCCTTGAAGTGTTTTTTATCATGTTTCTCCGCCTGAAGGGCACAACTTACGGCAGCATGAGCAACCTGGGCAGCAATTTTTCCCTTCCCAAGATCAATATCTTTCCTGAAGGCTATAACCATCTTGATCTCGCTTACCATGGAACGTCCTTCATGTGCATCCTGAATGCTATAATATTAATTCCTCTATGCAGCGGTGGGGTCAGGATTATTACCGTGAGTGCACCAACAATGTTACCGTAGTACGTCATGAAGAATGATCTGCTGAAAAGGAAAAGAAACAGCAAGGCCATAAGCACAAAAGGAAGCTGATCCAGTAGCGAAGCGTTTCCGCCCCTTTTAATGTCCATACGTCTTTTTGTGAATGAACCAATCAGGTCACCGGTGATTGAACCGGCAGACATCGCTATTAGTGGCACAAGTGAAGCTGCTATTGTATGGCCGAAATTTCCAAAGCTAGGATAAGTGTAGTTAATAATCAGGTACAGAATTATTCCAAGAATCGTACCTGAAAATATTCCACCAAAATACCCGCTCCAGCTCTTCCCATCCCCAAATATGCGCCTTCCATCAATAAAATTCTTTCCGCGATCAATTATTCCATGCCCCCCAAATATCACTGCACCAGGATTAGCGGCATAAGCAGGAATGAAAAAAACGATGGACTGGAATATTTCAAGCGGTATATCAGGCATATTCTTCGACCGCCTTAAGAATATCCGCCTTGGAAACTATGCCTCTGAGTTCTCCGCCGTCTGTAACCAGAACTGCGCTAGAATACTTGAGCATGGGATAGATCATCGAAACGGGGCTCGATTTATCAACCTGAGGCAGTGTGCTTCCCATAACTTTCCTAACAAGGAGGTTCTTGAGAGACTCTATGGATGCACCCTTGATCAGCATATCGTTGACATCTGACTCCGTTATTGTACCTACAGTCTTGCCGTCATGCGTTATTACAGGAAGCTGAGAATAGCCCTTCTGTCTCATTATATTGAGTGCGGACATAATGGAATCTGTAGGATAGCAGGTTATCAATGTTTTTGTCATTATGCTCTCCACTGTAAGGTCCATGTTCTTCGCTCTTTGCCCTGATCTGTTCAGGTAATCAAATATTTTCCTGATTTTGTCATATGCCGGGTTAATGCTCCCTTTCTCCAGCCTGGCAATGTATGACTGACTTACTCCGCTTACCCTTGCCAGTTCCTTCTGGCTGATTCCCAGGTTCTTTCTCATCTTTCTCAGTTCTTCGATGGTTGGAAGCATGAAAGATCAATGAGTCGCTAATAATTAATATTACTGTAGCTCATAACATTTACAGGCATGCAATCTCTGGTGAAGGATCGGAGGTTCCTGATTCAACGATAATAATATTCATCCCTCTTTCTCAGAACATGGTTGTAAACAAAACGACGTCTTCCAAAGTGCTTTTCCAAAGGTATGGCAAGTTATTCATCTGGATACAACTCCACCTTGGCAGTAACAATCATTGTTGACCAGATCTGAAAATATAGCTGAAAGCACTTTCGTTAATGCCAACAGCAGTCGTGTATTCTTTAACACCAAATGATTCGATTATGGACATAGCATCCCTGACGGATGATTTCATTTCCAGACTGTCGATGCTGTCCCACCTGGGGAACAGATCCGTTTCTTCACTCGTGTTATGTTCAACCAGAAGCCTGAAGAAGAGAGGCATCCTCTCAGAAATCAGAGGAGCATTTTCACTCTCGCCCCATCGTATTATGTTCAGTGCCAGAGTATCAATAAGCTTGTGATCTGCTTTTATCCTTTCTGCCCTCTCCCTGAACTGTTTTGCATCAGGGAACGAATAGGATTCAAGAATCGGAAAACAGATCTTCTCTTCCACCTCTATGTGGCAAGCCTTCAAGTAGATGCGAAATCGGGTGAATGCCTCTGGATTGTAGGGCTTATCAACTATCCAATTAGCGTTCTTTATGGCAAGATGTTCAAGGATCAATATTTCAGCGAGATCAGCCATGTACACACCCGATGCACTATCATCGTATGTGGAATAAACTTTAGCACACACAAAAAACAGTACTTTTCCTTGACAGGGCACACCCCCAAAACTCTGGAAGGGTATGATCAGAGATGTTTTCCTATTTTGCCTTGATCGAGAAGAGCAGTATCTTCTCGAAGAAAAATGACTCGGATGCCACGAGATCAAAGGAATAATTGGAATATTCAAGCTTCAGTGCCTGATAGTCGGTCAGCGATGACAGTATAATGAAAATATTTCCATCTTTTTTCAGGAACATGTGAGCGGAGTCAAGGAAGGGCCTGACAACCGCAAAACCATCCATGCCTCCGTTCCACTGAATTGAATCTTCAACCTTATCAGCAGTAGGCAGATAAGGAGGATTGAAAATTATGGTGTCATATTTCCCCCGGATTCCGGCGAAAAGATCACAAACAAACGCATGGATGTGGGTGTTGTTCCGGTTGGCGTTCGCTGTCGTGCATGCAATGGCAGCAGGGCTGATGTCACAAGCTGTCACACGTATCCCCATTTTGGAGTAATAGATTGATATGAAACCTGATCCGGACCCTATCTCCAGTAGCGTGGGACCAACAGTTGCGTGATCCACGACAAGAAATGTATCCTCTGCAGGTGGGTAGACTCCGGGGCATATTTCAATGTTTATACCGTGAGATGATATTTCCATGGGCTTTGCACCTATTCATTTCAAGTACCTATTTAGAGCTTCCAGCGCATTCTAGGGTAAAATGTAAAAGTTAATATATTCATTATCGATTATCCGATATCGATAAAACGATATCGAGGTGTAAAAATGTATCAAGGAATGAGAGGAATGCATAGAGCAAGAGGCGGGTTGAGATACTGGGTGTTTTATCTTCTCAGGGATCGACCCATGAATGGAGCGGAGATAATGAATGAGATAGAGTCTAGCAGCATGGGGTTCTGGAAGCCATCACCGGGGTCAATATATCCTCTATTGGAGAGCCTTTCTGATGAGGGGCTCATAGTAAAGAAGGAGGATGGAAGATATGAACTCACAAAGGAGGGAAAGGCAAACGCCGGGTTTAGTGGAATGTTTGGTGGTCACAACCCCAGGAGCGTCGAAGACATAGTAGCCGAGATAGGAAGCTACCTGTCCTACATGGAAGACCTGAAGACCTCCGATGCAGAGAAGATCAAGCCGTTCTCTGATAAGCTGAAAGAACTTTCTGATAGGCTGAAGAAAATCGCAGGGCAGTAGCCCTCCTTTTTCATATTTTTTTCTTCAATTTGCCAAAAATAGCGAAACCGTTATATTGACAGCAAAAATGCTGAGGTTATAGGGTTCGTGCGATCCAAGTTAATGCCTGTACCTAGCAAATAACAATGAGCTTTGGATGTGCATCGACTTTAGCTCTGCTTGTTATTGCATAGTAGAACAGGAAGTTGGTGCTGAGCGGTCATGCATTTGATAAGTATCTGGAGTGCTGAGTTTTGACTTTAACGCTGATAATAGCAGAAAAGGCGGATGCCGCCAGGAGAATTTCATATTTCCTCTCTGATGGAAGTTCGAAGCAGAAAAAAGCTAAGGGCCTCAGTTATATAGAATTCGGAGAAGGAGACCGAACGGTGGTCATACCATTGAGCGGGCATATAATAGAGATAGACTTTCCCAAGGAGATGAATGACTGGAAGTCGGTGAATCTCTCAACGCTGGTAGATTCTAAGATATTGAAGAACGTTAAGAACAGGACAGCTTACAACACACTGAAACACTTTGCCCCAGAAGCTGACAGGATAATAATCGCCACTGACTATGATCGCGAGGGGGAACTGATAGGTGTTGAAGCTCTCGATATCATACTCGGCGAGATCAGGAATCTGGACCGGAAGCCTCAAATTCTCAGGGCTAAATTCAGTGCGCTTACCGGAGAGGAGATAAGACAGGCTTTCTCCGATCCTATAACAGTTGACTACAACCTGGCAGACTCCGCAGAGGCAAGAGAGGAGATCGACCTTATATGGGGGGCTGTTCTGACAAGGTTTTTTTCCCTTGCTGCTCACCGGTATGGAAAAAATTTTCTCTCTATCGGCAGGGTTCAGACTCCCACACTTGCACTCATAGTCAAGAGGGAGAAAGAGATAATGCAGTTCAAGCCTGAGCCTTACTGGAGAATACTTGTGACTTTTTTCAAGAAAGGTGCATTCCAGGGGGAGTACGAAGGAGGTAACATCAAGGAAGAGGAAACTGCAAGAGATATATTCAATGCAATAAACGGAAAAGATGGTGTTACAAAGGAATTTGAAAAACGCATGGAAAGAATCGGCAAACCTTCTCCATTCAACACAACAGACTTTCTGAGGGAAGCATCCAGGATAGGAGTCCCACCAGCCAAGGCCATGTCAATAGCTGAACTCCTCTATACCAGAGGTTACATAAGTTACCCCAGAACAGATAATACCGTCTATCAGAGATCCATATCGCTAAGATCCGTCCTTAACAAGCTGGCTGGATCAGAGCTTTCTGAGGACGTGAAGAAGGTTCTTTCCCAGGAAAAAATCGTACCATCCAGGGGAAGAACTGAAGCCATGGATCACCCTCCTATATATCCTGTTAATGCTGTCAAGAAAGGCGTTCTGAAGGGTGATTATGCGAAGATATACGAGCTTATCCTCAGGCGTTTCCTTGCCACTCTTTACATCGCAGGTGAAAGGGAGATCAAGGAAGCATTGATCACCATCGGAGAGCATAATTTCAAAACCAGGGGCGTAAGGATAACCAATCCTGGTTGGCTCGAACTTTATCCATACAGAAGGATAGAGGAATCCTACCATCCCGATCTTGAAAGTGGAGAGACTGTAAAAGCAACTGAGTGGAACCTGGCAAAGGAGGAGACAAAGCCACCCAGGCGGTATGACATGGCCTCACTCCTGAAAACCATGGAAGAACTCTCCCTGGGCACCAAGAGCACAAGACATGACATTATCGGCAAGCTTCAGGACAGGGGATTTATAGAGGGCAATCCAGTGAAGCCGACAAATCTGGGAATTGGCCTAATAGATTCCGTAACAACGGTAAAGTCGAGGATATCAGAACCAGAGATGACTGCCGAACTTGAGGGGGAAATGGACAGGATCGCTGGAAAGGAGATGAAGAAAGAGGATGTGGTTGCACAATCAAGATCAATGCTTCACTCTGTTCTGTCTGATTTCAAGGACAGGGAAAGCGACATTAAGGATACCATAAACGTGTCTCTGAAAAGGGGGGAAATACTGGGAAAATGTCCTTTTCATGACAAAAATATCATACTGTTGAAAAACAGGGATTTCTACACAGTAAAGTGCGAGGATGAGAGCTGCAGGATAAACTTCAACATGCCTGGAAGGTCTCTCATACAACTTCTGGAAGATAGATGCCCCATCTGCACGCTCCCCAAGATAAAGGTCATAAGGAGGGGCCAGTCTCCGGATATTAGGTGCATCAACCCAAAATGCGATTTCAACAGGACAAAGGATTCCTTCGGGGAATGTCCCTCGGACGGGGGAAGCCTTGTGGTCAGACAGTCTAGATACGGAAAGCGGTTCCTTGGGTGTTCCAATTACCCTAACTGCAAGGTTACATATGCCCTTCCACAGATGGGCGTTCTTTCGTTGACCGGTGAAAAATGCCCATATTGCTCAGCTCCTCTGATAATAATGACAGGAAAGGGAAGGAAATGGAAATTCTGCCCAAAGATCGACTGTGAATATAATGGAAAGAAGAAAAAGGGTGAGAAAAATAAGAAGAATAGTTCCTGAGATCTCAGCGATGATTATATTCGTCGCTTCTTCCCTGTTTGCGATATATGTCTCTCAACAGCTGATAATACAGGATGCTGGAATAAAGGCTACAAGCACAACCGGCGGTATAGGCAACGTTCTTATTTTCATACCGCTAATAATAGTATTTTCATTTGCAGTTATCTTTCTTGCCCGGAAGAAAAGAGTGCGTTTCCTGAAATGGATATTCATACTAATGGTAACATACGTTGTCTTCTATGTGTCACTCATAATTTCGGTGCCCATAGCAGCCTACATCGCAGACACACTGTTTGAATTCAACGTGATTTCCCTCGCAATTGTTATAGCTCTCCCGCTCCTTTTCCTTTACCTGCTGGCGTTCAGGAATGAATGGTATGTTGTCGACGCCTCAGGCATCATGCTTGTTGCCGGAGTATCATCTGTATGGGGTGTGATCGTCGGTATCTGGGCGGCAGTTGCACTCCTTATAATATTTGCCGTCTATGACTACATATCCGTTTACAAGACCAAACATATGATAGCTCTTGCCGAAGCTGCAGTTGATGAAAACCTTCCGCTGCTCTTTGTCATACCTTCGAGAAGGGGTACAAAACTCAAGGACATAACATTTGCAGGAAGGGGAGATCATGGCGCGATGATGCTTGGATTTGGTGACATAGCGATGCCGAGCATACTTGTTGTATCAGCCTTCACATACAGCTATCCTGTCAACTGGTTCTACTTTGTGCTCTTCACGATGATTGGGGTACTGCTTGCGATGTTCCTGTTATTTTTCACCAACGTTGAGAAGCCTGCACCTGGGTTGCCATACATAAACACCGGGGCAATACTTGGATTCCTGGCAGCCTTCATACTCTTTTCTCACTGAGAGCAAGCAGATTTGTCAGAATGATATTCATTCGCATGTCACGGAATCTTTAGAGATAATATTGCAGTATTGATTTTTATTCAATATACCTAGATCAGATATTCCAGGTGCACAAATTAATGATACGTGTTAACTTGTAGCACTAACTCATAATTAAGTTTTAATATGGGCACACTTTCCATTAGGTTATGGCAGAACCCCAGCCCTTCCTTCCAACCTGCCAAACTCCAAATCCGACCTCTGAAACCTTCATGTCGGATTTGCCTATCACCTTATAGTTCATGAGTTGACATGCGGTCATGCGATAAAATACCTTGACAAAGAGCGATTATTTATTAGCGGGATTTTTTTCTCCATGTAGATGTTCAGGCAATCAGGCGACATTATTCTCTCGAACGGAGAGGTCTATGAGAAGCAGGTCGTAGAGGGGAATCTCTATCTCAAGGGTGGGAAAATATCACCATCTGTTCTGTCCCTCGTCATAAAAGGTGATCTGCTGGTTGAAACCAGGAGTCAGGTTCCAGGAAGTATAGTCTGTCACAAAGCTGCATTAAAGGCGGACTTGGAGGTAGCAGGGAACCTTGAGGCAATGGAAGGAATAGTTGCATCCAGGAGCACACTTTCTGTTAAGGGCGACGTAAAGGCCAGGAATCTGGACGCTGACAGAACAGTTGAGGCTGGTTCAATATCGTGTGAGAAAGCCATAGCTGGAAATGACATCATATTTGGCAATAGTATGGAATGCAAGACCGTATCTGTTGGGGGGATGATCAAGGGTAGCGATCTCAGGTGCGAGGATATACAGGCAGACTCTGTAGAATTGGATCACGTCGACTGCAGGAACTTGAGGATCGGAATCAGTGCAAGGATTACGGGAGGTACCTTTGACTCCGCAAGCGTGGATGGGAATCTGGAAAGCACAGGACATATTGATGGTTCACTTATCACAACTGGAAAGAATGCCACATTCAACAGTGTGAAGTGCGACACAATGAATATCGGAGGAAACATGCTTGCCAGAGGTTCGGTCGAAGTGGACGAACTAAAGACGGGAAGGTCACTGGAGTGTTCAGACATGAATGCAAATGAGATAATAGTGGGTGATTCCATCAAATCTTCCGGCAATATATCAGCTACTGGAGACATCAGGGCAGGTGAGCTTGTCATTGTCGATGGTGATATAGAATGCAATACGCTTGAGGCAGAAGGCGAAATTCATGCCAGAAAGGTGCTATGCAGGATGAATATAGAAGCTGGCAAGGGTCTGCAAACCATAAAAGGTGCAAAGGCAAATATGATCATGCTTGGAAGGAACTGCTCTGTCACAGGACCAATATATGGTGACCAGGTCATCTTTTCAAAGGGTGCAACCGCAGAGGACGTTTATGCAATCATACTCCATATGAAGAACGACACTTCAGCAAAGAACGTCTATGCCGACGAAATCACGATGTGGAAAAATTCATCAATAAAGGGTAAGTGCCTGTACAGACACTGGATAAAAAGCATGAACGGACTGAAAATTGAGGATATTGGAAAGAAGGTTGAGAAACTCCCGGAGTTTCCATTCTAGAATCAGTGCAGAAATACTCTTTTTCCAGTAAAATACATTGGAATACCCTTCCGTTCTGCCATAGCAACAACTTCACTGTCCCGTATGGATCCGCCCGGCTGGATTATGGCTGCGATTCCGCTTTCACCAGCAAGTTCGACACTGTCAGAGAAAGGAAAGAAGGCATCAGAAGCAAGCACCGAGTTCTCGCATTTCTTTCCACCCTTGGCTATGGCAATCCTCAGTGCTTCCACCCTGGACGTCTGACCGGCGCCAATGGCGACCGTGCCACCGTTCCTGGCCAGGACTATGGCATTGCTTCTGCAGTGTGTTACCACCTTCCATGCAAAATCCAGGTCATCCACCTGTTCCGGAGAGGCATGCTTTTCTGTCTTCAATTCCAGTTTTCCGAAGTGTGAAGTCAGTTCATCCTGGAGTAGATACCCTCCTGATATGGACCGGACTCTCATGCCCCTGCCTTGTTCTGGCTTGGCTTCCAGTATTCTAAGGTTCTTTTTTTTCTTCATAATATCAATGGACCCATCACGGTATGAAGGTGCAACCAGAACTTCCACAAACAGTTGTGAAAGAGCAGAAGCAGTTTCTTCATCAACCTCCCGGTTGAAAGCAATAACAGACCCGTATGCAGACTCCATGTCTGTTTCCAGGGCTTTGGTATATGCTTCCAGAAGGTTCCTACCAACTGCGGCACCGCAAGGAGTGTTATGCTTCACTATTACGCAGGCCGGTTTCTCGAATTCCATGACTGCAGCAAAGGCCGAATCGGAATCCATCAGGTTATTGTATGATAGCTCCTTTCCGCCCAATTTTCTGCTGTTTGCGACTCCAAGTACGGATCCATCTGAGTACAGATACCCACGCTGATCCGGGTTTTCTCCGTATCTTAGCTTTTCGCCGTTAATCCCGCTGATAAGAAGGCTCTGAGAAATTCCTCCGTCTATAACCCTGAACAGGGAGTTGTAGATCAGGATATCATAATCTGACACGCGCTGGAAAGATTTCAGGGCGAGTTCTTCACGGGCTTTTTCCGGTACCTTATTTTCCCTTCTCAATAAATCTGCGACTACTGCGTAATCTGATGGATCTGAGAGTACTATTACGTTCCGGTAGTTTTTTGCCGCCGCCCTGACGAGGGAGACACCCCCAATGTCGATGTTTTCCGCCATTGCCCCTAGGTCATTTCCGCCAGAGACCTGCTTGAAGGGATAGAAGTTACAGATGACCATGTCGAAGTCAGGGTATTCCCTGCCTTCCCTTAACCGGGCTTCGCCATCGGCAAGTATGCCTGCAAAGATCTTCGGATGCAGAGTTTTCACCCTTCCTCCGAGAAGTTGATCAAAACCGGTCAGCTCTGAAGTGCTCCTTGCCCTGATGCCGTTCCTCCTCAGATGTTCCGCTGTGCTGCCTGTGGCATATATTTCACTTATGGAACTTCCGCATTCTCTTATGAACTCGACCAGCCCTGATTTATCACTGACGCTGACAAGTGCTCTCATCCTGTATACCTAAGGGAAAAAGCGATAAAACGTTTTGGCTGCAGCATGGTAAAATATTACGATTAGTAATAATAGTAGAATGAGGGTAATTTATCCCCGCCGCTGACAAAATGTTTAATATAATTTATATATGGCATCAGCAGAGGATAAATCAATGGAAACAACTGTAGTCAAGCAAAAACAGGGAACTGACAGGAACATTTCAGTTGAGGAATTGAACCAGACACCAGTTTACCAAAGGGAAGTGGAACTTGTTGAAAGGAAAGGTGTTGGTCACCCTGACAGTGTTTGCGATGGAATTGCTGAAGCTGTGAGCAGGGGACTTAGCAGGTATTACCTTAAGGAATATGGCAGGATACTCCACCACAATACAGATCAGGTAGAGGTAGTTGGAGGGCAGTCTGCGCCGAAATTCGGAGGAGGCAGGGTTCTTGAACCAGTTTATATCCTGTTGAGCGGAAGGGCAACAACAACAATTGATGGAGAAAGAATCCCTTACAAGTCCATATCGGTCAAGGCAACCAAGGAATTCCTTGCGACCAATTTCAAACATCTGGACCTTGATGCTGACGTTATGATAGATTCCAGGATAGGGCACGGATCTATAGATCTGAGGGGATTGTATGACACAAGGAAACACAAGGCAAATGATACTTCATTCGGTGTAGGCTTTGCTCCATTCACTGACACAGAGAATCTTGTTCTGAAGACAGAAAGATACCTGAATGGGGAAATCAAGAAGAAACTTCCGGCCATAGGATATGATATAAAGGTCATGGGATTCAGGCAGAAGGACACAATAAATCTCACCATAGCAGCTGCATATGTTGATAAATTTGTCAAGGACAAGGAAGAGTATTTCTCCATAAAGGAAGAACTGACGGGCCTTGTTACAGATTTTGTCAGGAAGCAGACAGAACTGAATGTTAAGATATTCATAAACACGGGCGATCTGAAGGATGACAACGTTTACTACCTCACAGTTACGGGACTTTCCATGGAAAACGGTGACGATGGTTCTGTCGGAAGAGGAAACAGGGTAAACGGCATAATCACGCCATACAGGCCAATGAGCATGGAAGCGGCAGCCGGAAAGAACCCTGTTACCCATGTGGGGAAGCTCTATAACGTGCTTTCCAACCTCATAGCTGCTGACGTCATCAAGGAAAGCGGTGGGGATGTTGAGGAGGTCATGGTTAGGATAGTTTCACAGATCGGAAGACCAATAGACGAACCTCACGTTGCCAGCATACAGCTGATTTATGCTCCCGGTGCGGACAGGTCGAAGCACAGGACAAACATTAGAAGGATAGCAGATCAGAGGCTGGAAAACATATCTGACCTCACGAACAAGTTTGTCAACGGGGAAATTTCAGTCTTCTAATCCCCTTATTTTTTTTATAGAAGCTTCCACATCAGATAAGCATCAGAAGCGTCGCTGTAATATGCTCTTATTACCGAGATAATCGAGAAACCAAAAGCCTTGTAAAAGCCTATTGCCTGGTCATTGTCCGTCCTAACCTCAAGTCTCACGGAGAGAAGGTTCTCACGGTTGCAAACTTCCACAAAGTTATTCATCAGCGCAATTCCTATGCCCTTTCTCCTGAAGTTAGCGTCCACCGCAAGAAGAAGAATTCTAGCCTCAGTTCTGGAGAATTTAGATCCTACGATGAATCCCACTATGCGGTCATTTACAGTATATACGATAAAGGAGTTGGGCCAAGCCTCATAAAGATCCAGAAGCAGCGTATCGGTATAATATTCAGTCAGGGAGCTGTTTCCTATTTCCACCACCTTCCTGATATCTTCAGGTCTGAATTTTCTCGTCCCTGCAACCAGTGTATCTCTCACGGCAGGCATAATTCACTCACTTTTGGAAAAAGGCATTCTGATCACGATGGGTCCTCTCCTCAAACCGCAGATAGTTATGCAATTCATTCCAAGTCTTCCATTTCTGGATCATGTGTTAAGGATATATATGCTTTGAAACTGACTAACATGGGCATTTTCCCCTTATCCTATCTTTGATTGTTCCAATTTGATTTTTCTTATCTCCCTGTTGTATGCCTCTGCTATATCTGCCAACCCAATCGTCCCTCTGACTATCTGCGGGTTTGCGTCGTCAACAACAACCACCTTTCCCGTAGTTGTTGTGGTGAGCAGGTCTAGGGCAGTGTGCATGGTTGCACTGGTCTTCACATATTTGACATCCGTATCCATAATGTCTCTGACCTTGGTAGTGTCTATGTCCATTGACGGCTTAACGGCCTCAACCGACAGGAAGCCCCTCAGCATGCCATTCTCCTGGACAACTACCCCTTTCGTCTTGCTCTGCCTGATTGTCTGCAGAGCCTCCCGCAATGGCGCATCCGGAGAAACCCAGTAATAATCCTTCTTCATTGATTCATAAGCAGTTATGTCATCCAGTATCGGTCTCTCATACTCCAACCTGTGTGCTGGAGAACTTTGCCTGTTCGGTAACTGCTTGCTGTATATTGAGTACTTCTGGCCAGATATATAATACGAGATCACTGTCGCTATCATGAGAGGAAGGAAGAGAGTGTATCCGCCGGTCATCTCTGTCCCCATTATAATAATAGAAATCGGTGCCTTCGCGATGCCGCCAAAAAACGAGATCATCCCGATTATAGTGACTTCTATTACGTTCAGGTACGGGAAAAATGGCACAAAAATTACGCCCATCAAGGCACCTACAAGAGCCCCAGTTACCATACCCGGTGCGAACACTCCACCTGAACCACCAGATCCTATGGTAAATGAGGTTGCTATAATCTTTGCGATTATGAGTGCCAGCAGGAGCCAGACGGGGAAGAGAGAGAGCCTGTCATAGAAAATGAGCTGAACCCATCCATATCCAAGACCAAGTATTTCCGGAAAGAAAATTCCTATCAGACCTACGATTAGACCTCCTATGGCAGGTTTCACGAATTTGGGCAGCTTCCTTATCCTCCGAAACATACCCTGGATCCCATAGAATGAGATTACGTAAAAGACACCAAACAGACCCGCCACAACACCCACCAGAGAATACAGTATAAGAGATTCCGGGTGAGCGAATCCGAGCACACCTGATCCGGGAATATCAAATAGGGGCCTGTAGCCAAAGTTGTATCCAAAAATAGTATACCCGGTAACCGAAGCTATTATTGAAGGGATCAGGGCGTCCACTTCAAAGTCCCTCCTGTAAAGGATTTCCGTGCTGAGCAAAGCTCCGCCTAGAGGAGCCAGGAATATACTTCCAATTCCCGCCCCTATCCCCGCAGCCATTGCTATCCTGCGGTCGTGATCGTCCATCCGGAATACATCTGCAATAAATGAACCGAAACCTGCAGCAATCTGGGCAGTCGGGCCCTCCCTCCCGGCACTTCCTCCAGATCCTATGGTTACGGCAGATGCAACCGTCTTAATCAGAGGCACGCGTCTCCTGATTTTTCCGTTCTTATTGTGAAATGCGTCAATAGCTGCATCAGTGCCATGACCCTCAGCCTCGGGAGCAAAACGGAAGATAATTATCCCTGAAATTAGCCCACCCAGCGTGGTGGATACGGGAATTAGAATCCTGTCAAATGTTCCGATAACATATGTAGGCGAACCGCCTGATGCAGCGGTCACTGGAGGTGTAAAACCCGTTATGCCTGTTAACATAATTGCGGTAACGATCTTAATTCCGTAATAGAGCGCATATGACCCAAGACCAGCAGCTATTCCTATGAGGACCCCAACGATAACCCATTTCCTTATCTGTCCCTTCGCTATGAAGTCATCAAGTTTTGTGGCAAAATGGCTAATGTTGTTTTCCGTGGCGTTACGCTATCCATGAATATTATATAATTTTTAAAGCCAGCACTTGCAGGCTTGCGAAATAATTTTACCCGTTTTTCGTAAAGAAATCCAATACCGCCTTTTCAGGGTCAGTGGACAGTTCAAGTCCCTGAATGTATTTCATGAATGATGCCGCTCTCCTGTCGAGTATTATTGCCATACCCCTGTCCTTCTCGTTCCTTATGAGTCTTCCGATTGCCTGCTTCATTCTGATTGCTGTGGGAAAAATTACGGAATACAACCAGCCGTTCCCGTATTTCCTCTCATAATATTCCATGATTGCTTTCTGCTTTGCATCTGGCCTCGGATATGGAATACCTGCAATTATGACCATCTCCAACTCTACGCCAGGAAAATTCATACCCTCTGAGATCCTGCCTCCGGATACGGCAAAGATAGCAGACTTCCCCTTTCGGAACTTCCTCACCATTTCCATGAAGGACCCCTGATCTATGTCCCTGCGCTCTGAAAAGTACCGAAAGCTGAATCCCTGCATTGAGACCTTATCCATGGTGCTGTATGAGGGAAAAAATACTATTGTGTTCCTTCCGGCTGTAGTGACGAGCTTATCTATCAAGTCGTGCATTTTAGCTGCCTCTTGATCGTCGAATTCATCGTATTTTGTTGTAATGCTGCCATCATAGACTATTTTCCTGTTCTCCTTGGGAAAAATATAGGGGACGATCATGTGATTCATTTCCGTAAACCCGGTCACATTCTTGTAGACCTCAAATGGGTCCAGTGTGCCGGACATGTGTATGGTCCACGATTCTCTCAGTGGATCAAGTATTCTGGATGGGTCCATGCAGACTGCCTCGATTGTTCCAAGCCGATCACGTGAGACAATAGCCGCGTATACTTCATCGTCAAGTGTTTCCCATGCCCGAAGCCGGTCGGCAATGGAAAGTATCACTGTTCTAGGTACTCTCCCCTCTTTTTCCCGTTTCTCTGCAATATAGTCCCCGAAGATGCTCATATAGTCAACGAGGCTGCTGTATTTCTCTGAGCTCATGGAATTCTCAATCATCATATATTCACGAAATTCATCGAACCTGATGCGGGCTTCTCCACTTTCCCCTATCTTGTCCCTGACAAGATCAGTAATCGCATTTCTGATCATCTCTATGAAATCTGATGTCCTTACCCTTTGCATCAGCTCAAAATCTCCAAATTCAGTGCTCTCCCTTTCTGCAAGGTTCAGCTGGTTCACGCTTACGGAGAATGACGAGAATTCCCTTGCTATGTCCGGGAGATTGTGTGCCTCATCCAATATAACTATAAGCTTGTCCCGTGAAATGCCCCAGTTGTAGATCAACCTCCCTGAAGTGACAGGGTTTAGAAAGATTGCATATGGAGCTATTACAAGATTTGCGTCCTTCATTGAGAACTTGAGGCTCTCGTATGCACAAAAGCCATTTTCCTTTGCGTATACGAAGAATTCCTCTGCAGTGGGATTATTGCTGAAGACATAATTCTGAACATCCTTTGACCTGACTTTGTCATTGAAGTATCTGCAGGAATCTGGGTCTCCAGACATTACTTTTCTCTTTCTCAGGGAACAGAACCTTGACAGGGATTCAGCGGTGAAATCAGCAGAATCCTCAACTTCCCTGTAGAGTGCGCAAAGGTTTGTCCTGCCCTGCAGTGGTATCGCCTTTACTCCGAAACCTTTACCTATCTTTCGTATCTCGTTTATGATCTGTTCCTGCTGGGAGTTTGTTCTTGTTAGGTAGAGTATCTTTCTTGTGCCATTATCCGATAGATCCAGAGCAGAAAGCAGTCCCATCAGCGTCTTGCCGGATCCAGTGGGCGACTCTACCGCAGCTGATCCCTGCTTCCTGACGTTCTCGGTTATAAACTCGACGACAGCTTTCTGGTAGCTCCTCAGCTCTACGGCACTTTGCACAAAATCACTCCTTCTTTATTATTGTTCCTCGTAATAAGATTGCCCTTTCTGTTCCCACAATAATCATGGGCAACATTTAATTATTCTTCTTGGCATTATTACTTGTGGAATAATGGCAGGAAAGGATGAGTTATTTACAACCGCAGTTGTGGAGATTGAGAAGCGCGAGTATGATCACCCTATCATTATTGGAGGGTTTGCAGGCAGCACCATGGCCGGACTGCTATCCGTAGGATACCTGATTGAACAGCTTGGAATGCACCAGGTTGCCCACGTGAAATCCCCCTATATCCCTCCTGTGGCGGTGTTTGTTGGAAACAAGCTCAGGCACCCTTTCAGGATATACAGCAACAAGAAAGGAGATGTTATGGCAGTAATAAGCGAAGTCCCCATCAGCGACCTGGGACTTTATGAGATATCCGCCTCAATAGTAGAATGGGCCAGGGGTATTGGAGCATCAGAAATCGTGATTCTTGATGGAATACCCGTTGACGAGGTGCTGGAGACAAGAAAATCTTACTGTATAGCCGAAAGTGACGAACTGGCAAAGTGTATAAAGAACGGAATTCCCGGAGCACAGTCGGCCATAATAACCGGAATCGGGGGAAGTATTCTGAACCAATGCCTCGTGAAGGGCTTCAGGGGGAGTTCACTCATAACCCCGTGCTCCGTGGAGATTCCCGATCCTGGATCTGCTCTTTCTCTGATCCAGGCAATAACACTGAAGACTGGATTGAAGATAGACACAAAACTCCTGCAGGACAGCGTCAACAAGATGCACGAAGAGATGGCTGCAGTCATAAAGCAGTACACAGATGCGCAGGGCAAGAAAACGGGAAAGGTCTCAGAGGAAACAATGTACAGATAGAATCATGGCTTATTTGCCCTGATTTCGTCTATCCTGTCCTGAATGGCAGTTGCATCTGGGGCCTTATCTTTTATTGATTCAAGAATTTCAATAGCCTCATTCCTTCTGGACAGTTTCACAAGAAGGTTGGCTTTCTCCATCTTGTAAAGATAACCCTCCGGCACAAGTTTCAGGGCAGAATCAATATCCAGAAGTGCTTTCTCGTATTCTTTCAGTTCCAAGTATGCCTGGTATCGCTTGTAGATGAATATCTGGTCAGCTGAATTCAGGTCCACTGCCTTGCTATAGTCCTTCAAGGCTTCGTCGTAGTTCTTCATTTTCCAGAATACATTTCCCCTGTTGTAATAATAATCCGGAACATCGTTCTCAATCTTGATTGCCTCGTTGAATTCTGCCATGGCCTCGTCCATCTTACCGAGGTCTTCGAGTGCTGATCCAAGAGCGTTGTGGTAGTCCGAATGCTCCCCGAAGAGTTCAATTGCCTTTTTATAATCTGATATGGACTGTTCAAGCATCTTCATGGAATAATATGTAAGTCCCCTGTTGAAATAGTAGTCTGGATCCTTTCCGTTAATCTTTATAGCTTTAGTGAACTGCTGAATAGCTTCAGTATACTTCATCAGGTTGAAATATGATATCCCCCTTTCATTGTAGTCGTCAGCCTGCTCTGTTTTATCCTGTAATATGAAATCGTTTGCCATTCTGGTTGATCCACATGCCCTATTTTAAGTCTCTTTCACTCGAGTAATAACAGAACCCATTACTCTCAGATCAGACGCCTGTTGCTGACTTCACTCCTGATGCGCCTGAAGGTTGCCCATTCTGTTCTTACTATGCGGGAAATGTCTGTGCCTCTTGAAATTTCACGTTTCAGGAAATCTATGGTATATGGATCTGAGGGATATCCCGATCCCACTTCTCCATACTCTTCCCTTATCTTATCAATCTCCCTGTCTCTCGTAACCTTGGCGATTATGGATGCCGCTGAAACCGCAGGATATTTCGCATCTGCATTGTGCTCGCATACTACGCTTTTCCCAGTTTCGGATTTGAACCTCCTTTCTGCCCTTTCCGTGACCGGATCAAAGCAGTCAAGGAAGATATCTCCTTCCGCCTGTGTGACGAGTCCTGAATAGTGAATATATTCTATTTCGTTGAGCGACATCTGCCTCATCATTTCATTTAAGGTTGAGGATTGTATTATATCAATGGACACTTTGCAGGCAGACCTCTCAATGAGGTGGAAAAGTCTCTCCCTCGCATTTGGAGATAGTAATTTTGAGTCTTTCACACCTATAGATCTCAGAGTATTCGCCTCTCCGCACACCAGTGCTATAACCATGGGTCCTATCACCGGGCCTCTGCCCGCTTCATCTATGCCACACTGAATCATTGCCAGATGATGCCAGAGGTACGGTGTTAATCAAACTTTCCCATTATTCTTTCTTTTATGGGCGGCATTCTCCCCCGGCTATGGTAGGAGGCTTCCCGGTCCCATAGGTTAAGAAGGCAGAATTGTCAACCGGGGATGACATAAAGTGACGCTGAAATTCTCCTGAACCTATCTCCATGCTCCCCGTCGGAGAAAGGTCAACTGAATATTTAGAATGTCGAAAGTGCAAAAGTGTTATATGAAAAAATACAATGATAGTGGAACTAGAGTGGTAGGGTTTGGCAGATTATAGCACCATAATGCTGGAAAAAAAGAAGACAGTTGAGGATTCACTATCGGAATTCTTCCGCAACAAGCTTGCCGGAATAGCCGATCCCTTTATCCTGGACATTGTGACAAAGATCAGGGATTTTACACTTAATGGCGGAAAGAGGGTAAGGCCGATCCTAATTCAGATGGGGCACGATCTTTACAGCAGGGATCAGGAAGGAGTGGTGATGGCATCTGCGAGCATCGAAATTTTGCAGACCTACCTCCTCATACACGATGACATCATAGACCAGAGTGACTACAGGAGAGGAAGTCCCAGTTATCATAAACAGGTCGAGGCATTGCTTGCTGAAAGGACAAAAGATGCCAGGAGAATTGCAGAGAACCTTGCAATAGTTGCGGGAGACCTAGCAGAGAGCTACGCTCACCAGGCAATACTTGAGTCTGGAGTTCCATTCAGGCAGGCTTATCTCGCATCCCTGGAGCTTACAAACATCATAGAGAAAACCGGATACGGACAGCTCATTGATATAGAATCACCGTTTAACGAGGCTTTCAATGAAGAAAGCCTAATGAAGCTGCATCTCTGGAAAACTGCGAAATATACCGTAGAAGGTCCACTCAGGATCGGCGCCATACTGAGCGGAACGGAGGATGACATAAGCGACCTGCTCGCATACGGCGACTCACTTGGGGTCGCTTTCCAGCTGCATGATGACATAATAGGACTTTTTGGAGAGGAATCCGTCACTGGAAAGTCCGTGAAGAGTGACGTTAACGAGGGAAAGAAGACCCTGCTCATGTTGAAAGCCATTGAAAGATCGACTGTTGCCGATGCAGAATTTCTGAAGGCGTGCCTTAAAAGCGGGAACGTATCGGACATGGATTTTGAGAGATTGAGGAATATTGTAGTCAGCACCGGGTCCCTTGATTATTCAACGGAAATGGCTGCGAAGCTTGTAAATGATGCAAAGAACCACCTGCACAGGATACGAGGCGATCCTGACGTGAAAAAATTTCTAGACTGGTTCGCTGACTATCTGGTTAACAGGAAGAACTAGAATTTCGGACCGAATTTATTATACATTTCCTTTAACACGGTTTCATCAATGTGCGTGTATATCTGAGTGGTGGCGAGGCTTGAATGCCCCAGTATCTGCTGGATGAACCTTATATCTCCCCCGTTCCTGAGAACAGAAGTTGCGAATGTGTGCCTCAGGACATGCGGTGTTACTTTCTTTGTTATTCCAGCGGCTTCTCCGGCATTCCGAATTATTCTCTCCACGGATGAAGTGTCAAATCTTCCTTTTCTTCCACTGATGAATAATGCCTTGGATTCTGTTTCCACCGCCTGCCTTGAACTGATGTAGGTATCCAGAAGCTGAGAAAGGTCCCTTGAGATAATGACGATGCGGTCCCTGTCTCCCTTGCCTGCCATGATCCTTACGATGCCTGAGTCGGTATCCACATCATCAATATCCAGTTTGCACAACTCTCCTACCCTCATTCCGGTATACAGCAGCATGGATACAATTGCCAGATCCCTTCCATTATTGCTGACCTGTTTCAAGAGCTGCCCAGCATCAGCTTCGCTCAGGTATACAGGCATCTTTCTGGACCGTTTTGGAGGGGTAAGATTCTGAGGAGGCTGGATAGATTTCGATCTGTAGAGAAGCCGTATCGCCTTGATTGCAAGATACTGGCTGCTCTTTGAGTAGTTCCTCTCTGATGCAAGATACTTCTTGAACTGTTCAACATCCCTTGCATCAACATCCGCCAGATCCTTCTTAATATAGTTAAGGAAAAGTCTTACCAGGAATAGATATTCCTTGATTGTGTACCTGCTCTTCCGTTCGGCTATCATATAAGACTCGAATGACCTTACAGCCTGATTCTCTGGCATGGGAATTTAACATGTATGTCTTATTCATTAGATTATGGTTTCTGTTAACCATGTTATATCAGGAGCATGAATAATTATTGGAATGATTAACCATATAAGATTTGTTGATAATTTTTGATAATCGCCTCTAAGAAACACTTTTTATGCAGCCGATATTTATGTGTTTATGAAGAGTTTCATAATATCACCCCCCTTTGGAAAGGAAAACCTGAAGATAGAAGAAATAAATGCGCCATTGAAGGAGGATGGGAACGTTACTGTAAGAGTCAGGAAAGCGGGTCTGAACCCAATAGATTATAACCTGATCAACGGCAGGATACTGTATAACCTGGCGCCGATCCCGCACGTTCCCGGATCTGAAATTTACGGAATAGTGGAGACAGACGGGAAATACGTGAAGGCAGGAGACAGGGTAATCATCTATCCTCGCGTATTTGATGGCACATGCGAATACTGCCTCAGTGGACGAGAATACCTGTGTCCACATGGCGGAATCTGGGGCGTGGTTACAAATGGTGGATATTCAGATTTTGTTTCTGTCCCTGAGAAACAGTTATTCAAGTTGAACCAGCAGATGGATGAGGACATTGCAGTTAGCTTACCAATAGGTGGGCTCACGGCATACCATGCCCTGAAACGAGCCGGGGCTGCATCTGGACAGAGTCTGCTGCTGTATGGTGCATCCGGGAACACCGGAACTTTCGCTATGCAGATAGCGGATTCAATGGGAATTGAGGTTTACGCGATATCCAGAAACAGTTGGGTAAGAGAATTCGGTGCTTCTGGTATATTCACGCCAGACAGTGTCCCGGGCAGTTTCAAGGCAGATATAGTAATAAATTCACTGGGATCCTCGTTCTGGGAGGATTCTGTCAGGCACGTGGCAAATGGTGGATCGATCGTTTCTTTTGGTGTCCAGACAGGAAGGGAATCCAAGCTGGATATTGGAGATCTATATACCCGGGAAATCAGAATCATAGGATCAACTGGGGGGAATAGAAAGGAGCTTATGGATCTAATCAGGTTGTCAGAAAGAAAATCATTCAAGGTAAAGATCGCAAAGAAATTCAGTCTCTATGACCTGAAAGCAGCCATGGACTTTTTCGAAACTAAAATTGGGGGCAGAATAATCCTGGAAAATTAGCGTTTCTGAAGTGCCTTCAGGGATCCTATTGATTTCCCAATGTCGTTGCCGAAGATGTAGGAAGCTGATATCAGTACATCTACCCCGGCTTCAGCACACAGTTTTCCCGTCTCGAGGTTTATTCCCCCATCAATCTCAAGAATAGTGTCTGGAGCGTTAGTATCAATAAATTTTCTTGCCTCCCTTATCTTCCTTACTGAATCCATTATGAATTTCTGGCCGGAGAACCCGGGATGAACAGACATTATCAGAAGCGAGTGGCACCCTGGAATCAGATCCTCGACCTCGCTGATATTGGTTTCAGGATTCACAACCAGCCCTCTCTTGATCCCTTCCTGGTCCAGCTTGTGAAATAATGTGCCCAAATCGATGGGAGACTCATAATGAACCATCAGCACATCCGATCCAGCTTCAACGAAGGATTTGTAATATTTGTCCGGCCTATCGATCATAAGGTGCGTCTCAAGTGGAACATGGGAACAGTGTTTTACCGCCTTCACAAAATCAGGACCCATGGTTAGGTTCGGAACAAAGTGTCCATCCATAACGTCCAGATGAAAGGAATAAGCCCCGGCGTCCTCACATTGACCTATCTCACCCTGAAGATCATAGAGCTTTGCCGATATTATTGAAGGAGATACTAACATATTTTGGTCATAGCGATAAAACATTAAGCTTTTGCATAGGCCACCAGAGACAATCTTTATACTTACTGACAATTATTACCCGATATGAAGGAAAAGATATGTGACGTGGTTGGCTGTGATAAGGAGAGTTTTCAGACCGTAGAGGCAGATCTGGCATCCAAGGTTTTCGAACTCAAGGAAAAGAAAACAAAGGTACACCTATGCAAGGAACATTACAAGGAGTACAAGAGAAAAACGAAAAAGGAGAGGGAGATCAAGAGAATGGACTGGGTCTGAACCCCATATGATGACGGAACCTCCAGGGGTCTCTATCGTTATCACCGTTTACAACAATGTGAGTTCAATCTCGGAACTGCTTGATAGCCTCATTTCGCAGGAGGGGCCGAAAGAGATCGTTGTTGTGGATTCCATGAGCACAGACGGCACCTCTGACATACTGGCGCGATATGCAGCGGAAAACAAGGAAATCAGATATTTCAGGATAAAGTGCAGCCGCGGCGGTGGAAGAAACATTGGCGTCAGCAAGGCTAAATATGATCTTGTCGCGTTCACGGACGGTGATGCCGTAGCCGATCCGGAGTGGGTAAAGTCCATGCGGAAATTCTTTTCCCTCGGTTATGAGATGGTTATCGGCAGAGTTCTCCAGGTGGGCAATGAAAGATTCAGAACGCTGAACAGGGTAGAGCTCATATACGATGGCTATGAGGTAACTGCGCCCTCAGCAAATCTCGGATACAGCAAGGAACTATTTGTCAAAATGGGTGGTTTTGACGAGTCTTTCATCACCGCTGAAGACATAGATCTCAACATCAGGTGCGTCAAATCCGGTGCCAGAATTGCTGTCTGCGATCAGTGCATAGTAATGAACCGCACCAGAGATACACTTCTCGGTGTAATAGAACAGGCTTTCTGGAACGGATATGGCAGAAAACAGCTTGCGTGGAAACATCCGGATTCGTGGTCACATCTCAATACTGCAAAAGTTGTTGGCACAAGCATGACCCCTCTTTATTTGATCCGTTCCATTTCTGCGGCTATTGGATATCTAAGTTGTATCCTTTTTGGGAAAAGGCCGACAAATAATTGGAAAAAATTTTAATTCGAGTGTGGACTATTGAAATGATGGACGGAGTGAAAGAGAATTACTGGGAGAATAAACTGTCCGAATTTAGAGAAGCTTCGGGGAAGAAGGGGGATTTGGTCGGAAAATGGCGAAAAGATGTGCTGGAACCCTGGAATTCCAGAACAAAATACGAAGATAGGGAATACAGCAACTCTTCCAACATAAAGATAGATGAAATCTATACCAGTGAAGATCTGAGGAATAATTTTGAGGATAAATATCTGGGATTACCTGGATCCTACCCTTTCACGCGTGGAATATATCCAAACATGTACAGGGGTAAACTGTGGACCATGAGAATGTTCTCAGGGTTCGGGACACCGGAAGACACCAACAGGAGGCTGAAATATCTCATAGAACACGGGGAATCTGGCCTCAGCATAGCTTTTGACATGCCAACGCTTTATGGGTATGATTGCGACAACAAGAGAGCGGACGGTGAAGTTGGAAGATGTGGCGTGAATGTGTCATCCCTCAGAGATATGGAAGATATTCTTTCGGGAATTGACCTTGGAGAAGTGAGCACATCCATGACAATTAATGCTCCAGCTGCCGTCCTGACTGCTATGTATATCGCGGTAGCGAAGAAGCAGGGAGTCCCGCTTGACAGGATTTCTGGAACGGTACAGGCAGACATACTAAAGGAATACATAGCACAGAAGGAGTGGATATATCCACCAGAGGCTCATCTTAGGCTTATACGAGACATGATGGTTTACTGTACGAAGAATGTGCCAAAATGGAACTATATCAGCATCTCAGGATACCATATCAGAGAGGCCGGATCAAGTGCTGCGCAGGAACTCGCATTCACACTTGCAGACGGATTTCACTATGTTGACATGGGAATAGAAGCTGGACTCGATCCAGCAGAATTTGCTCCAAGACTCTCCTTTTTTTTCAATTCTTCCATAAATTTCTTTGAGGAGATAGCCAAGTTGAGGGCTGCAAGAAGAATATGGGCAACTGTACTTAGGGAGAAATACGGAGTCCGCAACGAGAGAAGCCTCTATCTCAGGTTCCATACCCAGACATCCGGATATACCCTGACCTGGCAGCAGCCACTGAATAATATTGTCAGGACAACAATAGAAGCAATGGCAGCTGTGCTTGGCGGAACGCAAAGCCTTCATACCAACTCGTATGATGAGGCCTGGGCATTACCTTCAGAGCAGGCGGTTAAGGTTGCTCTCAGGACCCAGCAGATTATTGCTGAGGAAACGGGCATACCGGATACCATAGATCCACTGGGAGGATCATATTATGTGGAATGGCTTACTGACAGGATGGAAGAGGAAGCCTTCAAGTATTTCAGCGAAATAGAAAAAATGGGTGGAATACTGCAGGCAGTCAAAACTGGCTATATTCAGAAGGAAATAGCTGCAACATCATATCGCAGGCAGATAAGAATTGAACAGGGAAAGGAAGTGATGGTAGGGGTAAATAAATATGTTGAAAATAATGAAAAGCCAATAAACATATTGAGAATCAGCAGGAAAGCCCAGAAGTCACAGATATCCAAACTGCTTTCCGTGAAGCAGGAGAGAGACGAGAAAAAGGTAAAGGAAGCACTTTCGGAATTGGATAACGCCCTGCGAAACCCTGAAGAAAACTCAATGCCATATATAATAAGTGCAGTAGAATCATACGCCACTCTGGAAGAGATATCTAACGTCGGGAGGAATGTATTTGGTGGATGGAAAGAACCTATCCTTGTTTAAGGACAAACCGATTAAGGTGCTGCTCGCGAAACCTGGAATAGATGGTCATGACCGGGGAGTTCTTGTGCTTGCAAAGGCGTTCAGGGATGCAGGTATGGAAGTACTCTATGCAGGTCTTCTACCGACACCCGAGGAAGTTGTTGACACTGCCATAAATGAGGATGTGGATGTGATAGCTCTCAGCCTCCTCAATGGCGCACACCTGACAGTTTTCAGGAAAATATCTGAACTTCTGAAGAAACGGGGGATAGATGACATAGCGGTTGTTGGGGGCGGTACAATCCCCGACGGAGACAAGCCAAAGCTTGAAAAGCTTGGAATCACAGGAAATTATGGTCCAGGAACCCCCTTATCAACAATAGTGGATCACATAACAGCAAGGGCATCAGAGGCGAGATCCAGGAAGATGCAATAGGTGCGCTCTTGAAAATCCAAGACATTATCAATGGCATTCTTAACGGGGATAGAAGAAGCATAGCGAGGGCAATCTCCATAGTAGAGGATGACGAAATGGTCATCGAGGCCTCCGAAATTATAAAGGGGATATACAATCAGACCGGCAGGGCTCATGTCATCGGTATCACCGGCCCACCAGGCATAGGAAAGAGTACAATGATCGGCAGACTAGCCAGGGTTCTTTCCGATGGAAATAAGAAAGTGTCCGTGATCGCTGTCGATGCCTCGAGCCCCTTCTCTGGAGGTTCACTTCTCGGAAACCGTATACGGATGCAGGAGTCTCTTACCGAGAACGGAATATTCATGAGGAGCCTCGCCAATCGTGGAATGAACGGTGGTTTATCGCGTTCAACATGGGACGCAGTGAAGATACTAGATGCAGCGGGGAATGACTACATAATAATCGAGACTGTGGGGGCAGGTCAAGCCGATCTGGACATCGTTGACCTTGCTGATACCGTCATCGTTGTTCTGGGACCCGGATTGGGGGACGAGATACAGGCGATAAAGGCCGGCATAATGGAGATAGGGGACATATTCATCGTCAACAAGATGGACAGGGACGGTTCATTCTTGGCGATGAAGGACATACAGGATTCACTAGCCATGACCCCACAGAAAGAGTGGAAGGTTCCGGTAATCGGGCTGGATAGTCTCAAGGGGAAAGGATACGACGAACTTGTTTCAGAGATAACGAAGCATGGCGTATTCAATACCAGCAGGCCGAATATTAGGCTGGACAGGTTCAAGAAAGAAGTTGAAATGGCACTTCAGGCTGAGATAAGGAGACAGTACCTTCTTGAAGCAAGGGAACTGATTAGCAAGAAGGATGCAATTGCCCGGCTCTCCGAAGAGAAGATAGATCCTTATTCTGCAGCAATGAAAATTCTGAAATCTGGAAAAACCGGTTTGTAGTTGCAGGGAATGTTAAAATTTAAATAAAGAATATTAATTGTTTTGTATGGCAGGAATGGATGCTCCGCTCAAGTTTTATGCTGATGAATTCATGAAAGGCGTTGGAAACAGAGTCAAGGAAGTTATGAGTTTTGTTTACCCTCCAGTGACAATGTATGAGGAATCTGGAGAGATAGTTATAGAGGCAGATCTTCCGGGTTTCAAGAAGGATAATATCAGGGTTGTTCTGGAAAAGAACGCCCTGTCCATATCAGCAAAGAGGGAACTGAACAGGTCTGGGATGATGTATATGGATCAGAGACCAGAAAGTGTTCACAAGAGAATAACACTCCCTCTGGAAATCGATTATGCAGTGGATTACACCGCAAAGTACGAGGAAGGAGTTCTGACCATAAAGATACCCGTAAAGGGAATAAAGACTGTAAAAGTTGAGTGACCCGGTCGGGGTTACATTCTCATTTTTTCAGAATTACAGCAGCGAACGCGATGAGATCAAGCACAATGATGACGCCCGATAGGAAGGGAAATCTGGGATAGAAGATTCCCGATGCGAGCAGAACAAACCCCAGGAATAGTGACGCTGAAATTCGCCTTGACGTATCCCTCTGCTTTGTAGGAACGGATAAATCTTCAAGTTGCCTTTTTAGGAGCGGTATCGCGTCCATCCCCTTTTCAATGGCTTTCACAGCCTTTCCCGCCAGAATCTCGATCTGGTTCCGGTAGAGTTCCTGCAACAGTCCCTCGTTGTAAAGCATTTCTCTAAGAATCTTGACAAACTGGAAATCTGGATCAAGTTGCTTGCAGATTCCTTCAAGCAGTGACGACATCCTCATGTAAAGGACCAAAGATCTGGGAAGTTTGAATGGAAATTCAAAGATAACGCCGTTGGCGATCTCAAGCAACTCCCTTATCTCCATCTCATTTGGGTTCTTTCCCTGCATTCCGGCTATAATCATGTTCATGCTCTGCCTGATAACTCCCCGGTTTGCGGCCGGAGATAGAGCATTAAGCCCGAGTAGTGCGTCAATAATTGCATCTGGATCCTCTGATACCAGTCCGTCATAGAGCGAGAGAAGCTGGAATCTGGTATTTTTGTCAAGGCTTCCGATCATTCCGAAATCGTAGAGTATGATCTTTCCTTCGCCGGTCACAGAAATGTTTCCCGGGTGCGGATCAGCATGAAAGATATCGTCACGAAGCAGCATCCTCATGAAAAGTAGGTCCAGTTTCCATGCGAGCCGCTTAATATCTATATTTCCTTTCCGCAAGGATTCAATATCTGTTATCTTGATTCCTGCTATATAGGACATGACCATGACCTCATCTGTACTTATCTCAGGGATTACGTAAGGAATGACCACATCTTCTCGGCTGCTGATATTTTCACGTATCCTGCGAATGTTCTCCGCCTCTTTTAAATAATTTGCCTCGTCGAAAATCCTAGAACTGAAATCTTCAATAACGTTGCTTATGCTGAAATACAAAAAGTTCTCAATGAATCTTTTACCTGTCTTGAGCAGCCTCTTTATGACTATCAGATCTATTTTGAGATCTTCCTTTACGCCTGGCCTGTTCACCTTGACTGCAACATCCTTTCCCTGATAAACTGCCCTGTAGACTTGTCCGAGGGAAGCACCGGATATTGCATCTTCATTGAAACTGTCGAAAATTGTGTTGAGGTCACCTATATTCCGTTCTATGATTGGTTTTACCATTGCAAAATCTGCCGGTGGAACGCTATCCTGAAGCTTCTCGAAGGCAGCTAGATACTCCCTTGGAAGAAGATCCGGCCTGGCAGAGATAACCTGGCCAAGTTTTATGAACGTCGGTCCCAGCCTGATGAAGGCGGAAACGGCACGTTCACCGTTTCTCTGCCTACGGTAGTTCCACTCTCCGTTATTTTCCTCTTGTGTCTTCTTTCGGTCACGAGAATACCTTCGGAATACCGGATAAAGAGTAAACAATGTCTTCAACTCTCGTCTTCGTATTCCTCCTGGCAGTGAAGAGTGATCTCTGGATGCCACTAGAGAACCTCCCGAAATTTATTGGATGCTGGAGCAAACGAAGGGTGCATAGTCGGAGATTATCCATTTATAAGTATACTTTTCCATTTTGTTAATGCTAATATATCCCTGAAATGGCTATTTGTGTTCAAAAAATATATCTTTTAGTTATTTTCTTGAGAATAATGAAAGCATTCATTCTGTATCTTTGAGTTATTACCAGTAATTTTTGTTTACAAATTCTTCGTAAAGTTCCTCTATTTTCCCCTTGTTCATCAGTTCGCGTTGAGCAAGAAGACTGAGGACTCCACTAATTTCTGGTTCACTGTACTCCTTGGACATAAGCTGAAGCATGTTGTGAAGATCCTTGGTCGTCTTTATTGCAGATAGCAGAACGCTGTTCAGGTCATTGGCATTCACCTGTTCCAGATCATCAGATATTAGGTGGTCCAGCATCTCATAGTCCCTGACTTCCACCAACGGTGCATTTGATGCAGTTTTGCCTGACCTTATAAGTTTCTCTATCATGGCCTTATCTTCAAGTTCCTGCTGTGCAAGGCTTCTCAGGATACCTTTCACGTTGTCGAGATTTGACTCATTTGACATTGTGGTGTACCTGTTACCAATCTTTTCCTTCATCCTGATAGTCTTCATTAGTAAGTCTTCTCTAACCTTTCTGAAATCCCTGCCTGAAAGAGAAGATTTTCCACCTACAGCGTCAACTTTCATAATTGTATATATTAAAACAGCACTTAATAAACATTTGGGAATGGGTTCCTAATAACACTATGGACATTGTTTTATTACCTGGGGTAATTTATATAGAAAAAGTACAAAATCGATTGAGAACAAATGCCCGGAATAAGCCCCCTTCTGTTGGCCGCTTTTACGGTTGGCAACATTCGACTTCTACCCAAGCAGGGCGTGCGTCTTACCCGACCCTCACAACAGTCTCATAGGGTCACTTTAGACTTGCTCCATCCAGGAAGAGTTCCCATCGGCACTTCAGGAAACGTCGTCTTTGCGAGTCATCCTACTCCTGAAACCGTCAATTTCTTTTCTCTTTACCATCCCTCTCGGGATATCAACTTGAGTTGATTGGAACCTGTCGAGGAGGGGGGACTTTCCTCACTCTTTCGAGCGTAAGTTGCCCTCGGGCTTTTGTTCACTAAAGGATCAAACACGGGAATTTATTATTAACGGTAACAATCACTGCCGCATTAGGAAAACGTTAAGGACATTTGCCCCGAATGATCCACTTTCTACAAAAATGTAGGCCACATATGGTGTGTTCAGCGTCATGTTATTGTATACAGATGAATTTATTGCAAAACTGAGAGTCTGGCTGAAGATACCATTTGTGAAGGTAAAGTTATGAGTGTAGTTGTTGAACGCAGAATAAGTGACATTTGCAGTTGCATTATGTATTGAAGGTGGAACCACTATCAACGTCCCATTGGCAACAGTACCGTTAAATGCCAAGGTAATGTTGATGAAACTCTCCATGGACGTCATGTTTGCATACACAGTGGAATTAGCCTGGTCATAATGGAGCCATGATTGATCGACATTTACGCTTGTAAGTGTAATAGGATCGGCTGCAGGCTTTTCGTTAATGTTATAGAATTCAAGTCCTCCAACCAGTAAAATTGAAATTACGACGAAGGCACTTACGGCCATAAGATTGTTTCGTTCCATCTTTGGTGATATCCTTTATAATTAATGAATTTTTCGAACCATACAATCCTTCAGGAATAGCTCACCCACTACCCATATGCAGACATTAACTATTATGAGAAATCCGGAAAAAATACTTGTTCGGGGTTACCCCCGTGTAATTTATTTGGAATCGCTGAAAAATTATCTGTTCAGAGCAGCTTATCTGACTCTTCCTTTGTGTAGAGCCTGAATTTCTTTGAAGCTGAAATGGTGGCGATCTCGGGGGATTTAAGCCCGCCTTCCTCTTCAAGCGCCTGTTTCAGTGCCTTTATGGCAAGCGCAACTGCCTGTGTCTCGTTCATATCTTCTTTGTATTCCTTTTCAAGATAGCTTGCAACCTGGTCTCTTCCGGAACCTATGGCGACTGCTTTGTACTCATTTATCGTTCCAGCAGGGTCACAATCAAAGAGTCTTGGGCCAAGGTTATCCATTCCAGCAAAAATCATTGAGACACCATATGGCCTCACTCCGCCATATTGGGTATACTGCTGCATCTGATCGGCTACTTTCTTAACGAGGTTTTCAATGTTGACCAGCGATCCGTAAGTTACTTTTTCCTGCTGGGCAGTCATTCTTGCGAAATCAATAAGTACCCTTGCGTCTGCGACCAGCCCAGATGTTACTGAGGCAACATAATCATCAATAAACTGAATCTTTTCGAGAGAATTCTGTTCCACCAGTCTGCTCCTGATTTTCTTATCCGAGATCAGCGCTACCCCGTTGCTAAATTTTATGCCTAGAGCGGTGGAGCCTTTTCTTACGGCTTCCCTTGCGTATTCAACCTGAAACAGCCTACCATCCGGCGAAAACACCGTGATAGCTCTGTCATATGCCATCTGTCCCTGCTGCATTTAATTCACCTTATCCCCATAGGATATTCCAATAATAAACCTTTTTCATATTTTTCGCATGGCGTGCCTTTAATTATTTCCTCCGCGCAAAAAGCCCATCAGAATTGAATGCCATGCCCTGCATATTGGCAAATTTCATAAGGATATGCCCGATGTATTTTCATTGAGTGCCGTATTCGATGATCACATGCATCTCAGGAAAGATGGCTTCCTGATGGAGGCTGTACATAAATTCGAGAGTGCAGGCGGAACCGCATTCAATCTTGTCAATCTTCCAGATTACTCTTTGCCCCCTGTTGGATATTATAATTCAATCTTTTCGGAAACCATAAGGCTCGCTGATATTGTTATGAAAGAATCCTCAATCTTTTCCCTTGTAACAATAGGGCCTTACCCGCTTGACTATTTCTACTTTGAAAAGGCAGGCATGGATCCAGTTGATGAAATGACGAAGGGAATAGACCTTGCATCAAAGCTTATTGAGGGGGGTATGGCTAATGCAATAGGAGAAATCGGCAGGCCTCATTTTCCTGTGCCTGATAATGTTGTTGGTGATTGCAACAGCATGATCAGGTATGCCATGGAAAAAGCAAAGGACGTGAACTGCGCAGTGGTCCTCCACACTGAGGACCTTGATAAGGAATCCCTAATGCAACTTGAAGAAATGGCATACAGATCCGGGATGGAAAGCAGTCGCCTTGTGAAGCATCACGAAAAGCCTGAGAATCTTGTTTGGAATTCTGGAGTTACAGCCTCCATTCTGGCGAGCAGAAGGAATGTACACGAGGCTTTGGGGATCTGCAAATCCTTTATGCTTGAAACAGACTATGTTGACGACCGTAATAAGCCCGACAAGGTGATTCCTGCAGATTCCGTGCCGAAAAGGGCTATGATGATAAAGGCAGAATATGAGAACTGGGAAGAGATATTTTACAACATTTTCATCAACTTGCCATCAAAAGTTTACGGTACAGACAAACTGGCCTGATGGTATTTTGCCATATTCATAGAACATCTTGTTTCAGGCAGAAGCCTTTCTGATTATCACCTAACATATTTATAAATCCCTATTATGGTCATGTATGTCCCTTACCCAAGCACAGATCGATAAATTCACGGAGGAATTGAAATCTATGCTTAGGGTTGAGACAAAATCTAGGAAGATCAAGAAACTGGATCATGGTTTTTACAAGGGGCTGGTTGAGGTACTTACTTCGTTGAGATTCGAAGCGGATGGATATCTTCACTCCAATGATATCACAAACTATATCAAGGTCAATGAGAGAATTAAGAATATTGAGAGCGACTTTAAGGCATTCTTTGAGAAGAGGTTTGAGAAAATAGCTGTTCTGTCAATTTATGATATAGGTCTTGAACTCATTGAACTACTTACTCCGGAAGAGAGAGATTTTCTAACCAAGCTCCACGTTGGCATGCAGGATGAGTTCAACAGGATTCTGCAGAAAACCGAAGAGAAAAAAACAGAAATGCCTCTGGAAACTGCACCCACAAAAGAGGCTGTTGTTTCACAGAATGAACGGAAACCTCTGATTAAGGAAGACGCTTCAAGAGCGCAGAACATGGTTCCTGTGAGGATCACAGAAGACCAACCGCCTATCGCCCAACCAGACAGAAATTATTACCTCAGATCAAATGATATTGTATATCTCAATGAGAGTTTTGCCAACCTACTGGTAAAGAGAGGATCTGCAGTAAGGATAAATATCTAGAGCCTCAGGCCGCCTTAATGATAAAATGCGGCGAAATGTTAGAGAGTTTGTTGGATACCAGATTTTGAAGGAACTTTTTATATTTACATAATATCCACTATATATGGTCAAGGTTGAAGACTCAATAGTGGCCAGATTCGAATCCCACGGGCACAAATTTGAAATTCTGGTAGATCCAAACGCCACTGAACGGATAAAATCCGGTGACTTTGACATTAACGTGGATCTTGCAAGTGATACGGTCTTTAAGGATGCAAGAAAGGGGGATAAGGTTGGAGACGAATCCCTTATGGAAGTCTTCGGAACAACAGATATCAAGGAAATTGCCTCTGAGATAGTGAAAAAAGGACAGATTCAGTTGACGACCGAGCAGCGAAAAGAAATGCTCCAGAAAAAGACAAAGCAGATTATAGAGATGATATCTAGAGAATCTATAAACCCACAAACAAATGCTCCTCACCCACCTTTAAGAATTGCCCAGGCAATGGAGGATGCGAAAGTTCACATTGATCCTTTCAAGTCAGCCGAGGATCAATTGAATGGCGTGCTTAAACTCCTCAAGCCAATAATACCTATTAGGATGGAAAAAGCAAAGCTGGCGGTGAAACTCACCGGAGACTCATACGGAAAGGTTTATGGAGACTTGGCCAGAAGCGGCTATATAATAAAGGAGGAGTGGGGGAATGACGGTTCATGGATGGGCGTGATTGAGGTTCCTGCGGGCATGCAGGGAGAAATTATGAGCAATCTTTCAAGAAAAGCAAAAGGAAACATAGACATTAGGATTGTGAAGAAATGAGTTTTTCTCAGAAGTGATAAAAATGATAAGTAGCAAGAAATATATATTGTTTAACTATGTTTTAGAACAGAGAGAGAATTGAAAAATATTGCCGGACCACTTTGTAGAGCGCTTTAAGTGAAGCAGAGAGATTCTGTTTTCCTCATTGCCGTGCATGTGATAGGCTAAGTTTGTGGTCTGAGGCGATAAATAAAGGTGAAGCAATGACAGAAACCAAACAGATAGTTATACCGGGAGACGAAATAGAAAGGACCAATGAAAAGGTTCGAAATGGTGCCTATAAGTGTGGACAGGATAAATATTGCTCTGAGTACTTTGGTATAGTGCAGCGAAATGAGCAGTTTATTGATATAGTTCCTTTCAGTGGACCATATTTTCCAAGAAAAGATGATAAGATAATAGGAAAGATACTTGAAATCGGTCCATCCATGTGGACAGTTGATATTAATTCTCCATATCATTCGCTGCTGCATATGAACGATACTCCATGGAGGACATCAGCTGGAGATATCAAGAGATATCTTGCAATTGGGGACTACATATACGGAAAAATAATGAGCATAAATGAACTGAGGGAGAGTTGGGTAACACTTAAAGATGCTGGATTGAGAAAGCTTGAGGGTGGCCACATAATCTCAATACCTGCGCCAAAGGTACCAAGAATAATTGGAAAAGGCGGATCGATGGTAAATATGATAAAGGATGCAACCGGCACGCGCATAGTAGTGGGCCAGAATGGGCTGATATGGCTGGACGGAATTCCGAAGAACATTATGATTGCCATTGACGCAATAAAGATGGTGGAGAACGAAGCGCATACCGTTGGCCTTACGGATAGAATGGAAGCATATCTGGAATCAAAGAAGGGTGAAATAGATGGGAACAGCAAGTGATATAAAGTTAATTGACGAAAATAACATCAGGCTCGACGGAAGAGGGCCAGATGAGTTAAGACCAATAAAGATAGAGACAAACGTACTGAACCGGGCAGATGGATCTTCATTTATAGAGTGGGGAGGAAATAAGATAATGGTTGCAGTTTATGGACCAAGAGAGGCTTATCCTAAACACAACCAGGATATCAACAAAGCGATAGTCAAGGCAAGATACAACATGGCCGCATTTTCCGTGGATGAACGAAAAAGACCCGGACCTGACAGAAGGTCTGTGGAGATCTCGAAGGTTGTCTCTGAGGCACTTGAGGCAGCCATAATGGTAGAACTTTTCCCAAGGGCACAAATAGACGTGTTCATTGAAGTGCTGCAGGCAGATGCTGGCACCAGAATAGCCGGACTTACGGCTGCTTCCGTTGCGGTGGCATCGGCTGGAATACCAATGAGAGACATGGTTGTTGGGTGCACTGCAGGAAAGGTTGGAAACAAGATCGTCCTTGATCTTTCCAAGGAAGAGGATAACTTTGGGCAGGCTGATTTGCCAATGGGAATTCTCCCAAAAAGTGACAGGATAGTCCTGATGCAGATGGATGGGGACCTGTCAGTGGAAGAGTTTGAGCAGGCCACTTCAATGATAATGAAAGCGACTAAGAGAATTGCTCAGATACAGAGGGAAGCTCTTACTAAGAAATACGAAATTCAACAAAAGGAACAGGGTGAGTAAAATGCCTAAAGATGCACTTGGAGTTCTCTCTGAAATCAAGAAGAGCTTCATAACGAAACAGATTAAGGAGGGAAGAAGAGGCGACGGCCGGAAACCGGATGAGTATAGAGAACTCAGGATTCAGACAAATTATGTGCCAAGGGCCAATGGGTCGGCACTTGTTGAACTTGGAAAGACAAAAATACTTGTTGGAGTAAAGATAGATGCAGGCGAGCCGTTCCCTGACACCCCAAATCTGGGAGTCTTCACCACAAACGTTGAACTTTTGCCAATGGCTTTCCCGACTTTTGAGTCCGGTCCCCCAAACGAGATGTCCATAGAAGTTGCAAGAGTAGTTGACAGAGGCATAAGAGAGTCGAAGATGGTGGACTTTGAGAAACTTGTTATAGAGCCCGGGAAAAAGGTCTGGGTTGTATTCGTGGATATCAACGTGCTAGACTACGATGGAAATCTCTTCGATGCATGCAGCTATGGAGCTGTTGCGGCACTCAAGACCGCTGTAGTTCCAGGTTCAAAGTATGGAGGAAAAGATACTCAGCTACCAATTAACAACACGCCGGTCTCAGTTACCATAGTGAAACTAGATGATGTTATGGTATGTGATCCTGACCTTGAAGAGGAACAGATGTCTACTACAAGAGTAACAATAACCACCACGGAAGATGGACACATACGTGCGATGCAAAAAGGAGACCTTGGTTATTTCGAGCTTGATGAAATTAGAAAAGCTATAAAAATGAGCAGCGATACGGGTAGCATAATCAGGGAAAAATACCTGAAGTGATCTAAATGAGCAAGAGAACATTAAAGGTTGGGGCAGCAGGTAGATTTGGCCCCAGATACGGAGTTAAGAAGAAAAGGGAATGGCTTGACATATACCGCCAGAAGATAATGCTCTACAAGTGTCCGTCTTGCAAGCAGACGAAGGTTGAGAGAATAGCTTCTGGAATTTGGGAATGCAGGCACTGTGGATACAAGTTTGCAGGTGGTTCCTATACACCAGAATATACCCACACTGTCGTAGAAGAGATGAGGCAGAATGTATAAATGCATTAGATGTGGTCGCCCCCTTGAAAAGTCCTTTGGAACCGCAGAGATAGAGTGCGAGTGCGGTTCCAGGGTTTTTGTCAAGGAGAGGCCCTCTATTGAAAAGGTAATTATAGCTCGATAATCAATGAGAGATCTATCTGGACTATTGCAGCAAGGTCTCTGCGTACGTTGTATAGGAAGGGTTTTCGCGACCATAGAGACGGGGCTTACCAATTACGAGAGGGGAAGAATGATACTCTTCACGCTTAAGGCCACTATGGAGAACCCCGTCACTGAAAATGAAGAAAAGAGCTGCCCCATATGTGGTGGTATTTTCACTGAGTTCAATAAATACCTGGAGATTGTAAATTCAGAGACAACCGGTTATGATTATAATACCATACTGATTGGATCAAGGTTTCCAGCTTCTATTATTCAGAGGGAGCTTGAGATACAGAACGAGTATGGATCTGTGGGAGAAAGTATCAAGAAAGAATTCAATCGGGAATTCGGCAAGTTCTTCTCCACAGTTTCAGGGAAGGAGGCCGACTTCGAAAGCCCTGACATGAACATTCTGATTGATACGGTATATGATTCCGTAGAAATTCACTCAAAGAGTGTGTATGTTAAAGGCACATATCAGAAATTGAGGAGAGACCTTCCGCAGACAAGATGGGTTCATGACACAGATTCACATGAATCAGTAGAGTCAATTATTGGTGAACCGATAAAGAAGCTGACTGCCAGTAGAAATTATTACCTCCATGCGGCTGGCAGGGAAGACGTGGATGTTAGGATGCTCGGTAACGGGAGGGAGTTCGTGATAGAAGCGTATTCTCCTTCAGTGAGACATTTTGATCTGGATGTTTTGCGAAATATGATAAACGAACAGAATCTGGGAGTAATCGTTTCAGATCTCAGATTCACCGATGCATCCGAGGTAAAAAGGGTAAAGACTGAAATGCACTTTAAGACCTACAGGGTGGTAGTGCAGAGTCGAACGGATGTTGACGTCCCTAAAATTGAATTAGCAAAGAAATATTTAAGTGGAAGAGTTATATATCAGAGAACCCCACAGAGAGTAATGAGACGCAGGGCGGACCTAGTAAGAAAGAGAAAAATCCTGAATATGGAGATACTGGAAATATCAGGAAACAAGGCTACCTTGGAAATAACGGCTGAATCAGGTACATATATAAAGGAACTCATAAATGGGGATATGGGCAGAACAGAACCAAGCATGTCCTCAGTATATGGAAGTGATGTCGTGGTCTCTGAACTGGACGTAGTCAAGATACACAGGAGTGAAAAATAAATGACCAAAATGTCGCACGGCCCAAGAGCTGGGTCACGAAAAAAAATGACCAAGAAGATAAAACAGAGAGGCATGCCTACAGTAAATTCTATGCTAAAGGAATTCAATGTGGGTGATCTTGCAGCAATCAAGATAAATCCGTCTATCCATTCGGGCATCCCCTTTCATAACTTCCATGGATACACGGGAAGAATATCTGGAAAACAGGGTAGATGCTACATCCTGACGATCAAATCAGGAAGCGTTACCAAGAATATACTTGCGGCTCCGGTTCATCTTATAAAAATAGAGGGACAATGATCAAAAAAAGTTATCTTTCCATGGGCGAAGTGTTCAAGATACTATCAGAAAAAAAGGAACATACGGAGATAGAGGGAGAAAGCCTCGCCTATCTTGAAAAGTTCGTTAAGATTGACCCCAAAAAGAACAAGAAAATAGAGAAGGACGTGCTTGAGACGGTGGATCTTCCGGAAAAGGTTCTTAAAAAACTTATAGACCTGGTCCCCAAAAGCAAGGAAGAATTTACCAGCATTCTCTCGTCTTACGGCATAATAATTTCTGAAAAAGATTTAAATACGCTCTTAAGCTATTTTGAATTGCTATAGCGCTTAGCTGGGAGTGTGTAAGTTTTGGAAGAATATGTATATGTATTAGATTATCTGCCTCAGGGTCGTCCTGAAGAAAGAGGTTACAGGAGCTCACCAGTTGTCCTGGCAGTTGGGGAAGAGGAATTCAAACTCCTGGAAATTATTCCAAAACCGAACGCAGTGATATCTGTTGGGGAGAAGATATACATAGGCAAGAATCCCGAATTGCGCACAAAGATTATTTCTGTAAAGAGGAGAATAGCATACAAGGAATTGACAAGCGCGGCAGTCAATGAATTGCCCTTCGTCCTTGAATCTATAGTGAACCAGAAAGAGGAAAGATTCGTCAAATTTTTCAATGAAGCTGAATCCATAAACACTAGAATGCATTCTCTTGAACTTCTTCCTGGACTAGGAAACAAGACCATGTGGACCATAATAGAAGAGAGGAAGAAAAAAAGATTCGATTCTTTCAATGATCTGACAACCAGGGTAAAGACAATACACAACCCACAGAAAATGATAGCCGGAAGGATTGTGGATGAGCTTCAGGACAGGTTTGAGAAGCATCGTATATTTGTAGCGAGATGAAATCTTCAAAGGTTCCCAGCAGGAAATACGGCCAGGTGTTCCTAAAGAGCATGGAAGTTGCCAGGTTTGAGGTCGAAAGTCTTTATCCGGAACCCGGCGAGAGCGTTCTGGAAATAGGATCCGGCCCAGGCATTATCACATCTGAACTGATAAATGCATTCTCCAGCGTTACGGCGCTAGAACCGGATCATGTTCTTTATGCAAACCTTACGGACAGGTTCAGTCCCCAGATTGAAGCAGGAAATGTCAAAATCCTGAAAGAAAGTTTCCTCGATTTTCCAGCGGCAAATTATGATAAGATAATAGGCAACATACCATATCATATTTCATCTCCGATTATCTTTCATCTGCGTGAATTCAGTTTCAAGCGTTGCATACTCATGGTGCAGGAAGAGTTTGCAAACAGGCTGATTGCTTCTCCAGGAGAGAGCGAGTATTCAAGGCTGAGCGTAAACGCTTCTCTACATTTCAGGATTGAAAAGCTCAGGTCTGTGCCAAGATCCCTGTTCAGCCCTGCGCCGAAAGTGGATTCAACCATTGTAGCGCTTGAGAAGAAAACCGATTTTTATGATCTGGACTCGTCAAGTTTCGATAAGGTGCTTATTAAGCTGTTCTCAAATAGAAGAAAGATGGTGAGAAGCATCATGGACTCCTACCCTGCTGATCTTGCGGAGAGACGACCGGATACACTTACCACGGAAGAAATAATAAGAATTTTCAACACGTATGATGGGAAATTCACCTCTCGCGAGATAGGGGAAGAAAGCGATCAGAAAAACATATAAATTCAGGACATGGTCCCACAGATTCACAAGCGACCGCCATGGAACTCTACAATGCAATGAGACAGCAAAAGATTTACGCCCATAAGATGAGAAAAATATCACCCGATAATCTCAGCACAACGAATCACCGGATATGAAGATAACATTTCCCGAATTCACGCCCGTAAATATTAGAGCACCACCAATGACAACTCTGCTAGCTGAAACAGGAATCCCTGCGTTAGCTGGAGAGTATGTCAAATTGATGTCGCGTTGGAAGATTACTGCGTCTTGTTATCAGAATCCTGGCTTCCCTTTGTCTTGCTGACTATATCAGAAAGACCCATAACGCTGATTGGATTTGAGGTGAGGCCACCGGCAACTGGAGTGTTGAACGGTACCATCATTAGTGTGCCTTTCCCTTCAAGTCCTATTTCATAAAGGATGTTCAGCCACCTAAGCTGGAAAGCCGTGGGATTGGAACTGTATTGAGCAGCAGCTTCGACCATCTTCTGCGCTGCTTCAACCTCAGCCACTGCTAATGTTACCCTCGATCTTCTCTCCCTTTCTGCCGAAGCCTGCCTTGACATAGCTTCCTGAAGTGCCTGTGGAACTATCACATCCCTTATCTCTACAGACGAGACCTTAACTCCCCAGTGCTCAGTTTTCTCATCTATTATTTCCCTTGCAGATTCGCCTAGTTTTTCCCTTTCTGAAAGGACTTCATCGAAAGATGATTTTCCGAGAACTTCTCTAAGTGTAGTCTGAGCAGACAGGTTCGTGGCAGTAGCGTAATTTTCAACGTTCAATATCGCTTTTTCAGGATCGATTATCTGGAAATACATAACTGCATCCACATTCAGAGGTACGTTATCCTTTGAGTAAGTAGATTCTGTCTTGAAGGCAACCGCCTGTATCCTGGTGGAAAGAACCGCCGTTATCTTACTAATAATCGGGGTAACATATATCAGTCCCGGGCCTTTCATTCCACTGTACCTGCCGAGAGTAAGTACAGGAGCCCTTTCCCATTCCTTCAGAATGTGTATTCCAGATAGCAGTATAATTATAATAATTATAGCTATAAATATCAAAAAGATATCCAATCCACTTATCGCCATGATGTTAGATAAATGAAAAAGATATATAACCATTTGCTACTCCGTGTATAACTGGCTTCCTGATGCTATGGTTCGCGCAGTAAATACAGACATTAAAGGAGTGAGGCACGATTATTATGACCTGGCTCAGATATTTTTTTTAGATTGAGAGTATCAGAAATAATTTAACCGGTATTGCGTTCTCCTGATGGGTACTCTATGCAATTCAAAGCTAAGCTTGTTTCGTGGGATGAAATTGAAACCTGGTGCGACAGCATAAGGGAGAAAGTATCGCTCTCATTTAAGCCGGATGCTATAGTTGGAATATCACGGGGTGGATTGGTCCCCGGAAGAATCCTATCTGACATGTTGTGGATAAAGGACCTCCAGAGTGTAAAGACTGAACACTGGGGACTTACCGCTGCTGTTGATGGGAAAGCTTCTATAAAAAACCGATCTTTACTGTTCCTCGAAAAAAAGAGGGTGTTGCTTGTTGATGACATAACAGATACCGGTGAAAGCATGACACTCGCTAAGGAATATATTTCTGAATTTTCACCAGTAGAGGTAAGGACTGCAGCCCTGCTTCACATAAACCGATCAAAATTCGTCCCGGATTTTTATGCTGAGGAGATTGATAACAATAACTGGACATGGTTCATATTCCCTTGGAATATTTACGAGGACCTGGACAATCTATCGGGGAGGACCATGGTATCCCCCATGACAACCAGCGAACTGAAAACCGCGCTTAAAAATGATTACGATCTTGATATTGCTAACAATGTACTCGAACATGTCCTTACGGTAATGGAGAGAAGTGGGAGAATTTCGAAATCCGGAACCAGGTGGAAAAAGAGCTGAAGGTCTCTTCATGGCCTGATTATTGTTCCAGCCTTTCCCGCGAGAGCAGCCTTCGCATTATCCAGTGATGTTATTATGGCTTCTCTCCCTCCTGATCGTATGAACCTGATTGCTGCCGTAATCTTTGGACCCATGCTCCCCTTTGCAAATGCACCACTTTCAGAGTAAGCTGTTATCTTGTCTAGGTTAACAATACCTATTGCTTGCTGTTCCGGTTTTCCATAAGACAGAAAGGCATTTTCAACATCCGTGAGAATTACAAGTCTTCTAGCATTGATTGAACTGGCAAGGACCGAAGATGCCAGATCCTTGTCTATAACTGCATCAACACCTTCATAAAACCCATTGGATTTAACCACTGGAATTCCTCCTCCCCCACTGCACACAGGCAGAAAACCATTAGAAAGAAGTGACAGGATTTGTTTTCTCTCCAGAATCTCAATCGGGTCGGGCGATGGGACAAGCCTCCTCCATCCTCGACCTGAGTCCTCCTTCATGGACCATTTTTTTTCCTTCATGATTTTAGCAGCTTCTTCTTCTGTATAGAATGGGCCTATTGGCTTCGAGGGGTTTGTGAAGGAAGGGTCACTATTGTCGACCAGTGTCCTGGTCATAAGTACGGAAATGTCCCGAGAAAGTCCAAATTCATACTTTGCCTTCTCGTACGCAAATGCAAGGGCAAGACCTATCAGACCCTGGGACATTGCACCACATGAATATAACGGCATGGGTTGTGTGACATTCTTTGAGAATTCATTCTGAAGCAGAATATTTCCAACTTGAGGACCATTTCCGTGAGATATTACTACTTCATATTCAGCCAAGGTAGATCCCAGGCTGGAGAACGCTTCATAAGCTCTTGCGGACTGTGTTTCGAAGTCTCCTCTATCGCCTTTCCTCAAAAGGGCATTTCCTCCGAATGCTATTACTATTCTTTCCATGATAACCCCGGAAAGAGCTACATCGTCCGCAAGTATTTAACCATGAATCCTTGTGCCGATAAGCAAAGATCAAACTGAAAACATATCTACAATGCTGACATTACCACTCATGAAGTTCGTGATTGCACATACACCTGACCCGGATGACTCGTTCATGTTCTATGGAATGTTTGAACATAAGATAAAAACGCACTATGAATATGAGCAGGTTGTAAAGGACATTGAGACCCTAAATAAGGAATCCGTGAGAGAACTCTATGATGTTACCGCCATATCCGCCAATGGATATGCTGCCGTATCCGACAAATATTATCTCACTACATCCGGAGCCAGCTTCGGACTGAATTACGGACCAATTGTCGTGGCGAAGGATAAGGTCGACCTCAAAAATGCGAAAATAGCTACCCCCGGCTTCTTAACATCATCACATCTGCTTTACAGAATGTTTGCCCCTGAACCCCGCAATGGTTTTGTGGAAACAAGGTTTGACCAGATACCCGAGGCGGTTCTTACCGGAAAAGTTGATGCAGGAATACTGATCCACGATGAGCAGCTAACGTATCAGAAGAGGGGACTGGTAAAGGTATTTGATGTATATGATGCGTGGAAGAAATTTGCCGGCGCACTTCCAGTACCTTTGGGTTTCAACGCAATCAAGAAATCACTTGGAAAGGAGGTTGCGTTGAATTACAAAGAGGATTTTGAGAACTCTATAAAATATGCAATGCAGAACGAGGATGACGCCGTGAAATATTCCCTAAAATATGCAAGATATTCGGACATTGAGCTCGAAAGAAAGTTCATAAGAATGTATGTGAACGAACTGTCCATTGATTTCGGGAAGGAAGGACGGGAAGCACTTTCCAAATATTACAAGCGGGCGACTGAAATGCACCTGCTGGCAAGTGTGAATCTGGAAATAATCTGATGGGCAGGACGGATTGTAATTTGGCATAAACCCTGCCCATTACGGAAAATCTCCAACATGGAGCAGGGATATTCTCCAGTCTCTGAACTGTTCTCTTGCCTCGGATATTATTTTCAGGTAATTCTTCAGATAACTTCGTGGAAAAACAGAGTTTGAAAAAAGTGTATTTCCTTTCGCAGATTGAATACGGCTGAAGGAACTGATTGCATCGTTATTAGTTTTCCTGGAATAAAAATCCACGAATCTGTTCTCTGTTGTTGCCTCATATATGCCCTCGTCGGGTGATATCGCTGTTACCTTTCGATCCAGTTTCTCTGAAAATGTCCCTGCTTTGTAAATAGCGTGTATCAGCCCGTCAGTAGATATGAATTTAACCTCCCGGGTCCAATCAGTTCCAAGCGGATTTTCCTCCACAGGGCCGGCTTCGTGTACATTAACCGTGCTTATCTGTGAGAGTGGAACATAGGTCGCGGCATTCTTCAGTATCTGAAACAAACCCGGGGAAGGCCCCAGTCTCTGTATGTGAAAATTTGGAAATCTTGATACGTAGTGTCCCAGGACTGCGGATAAAGGCTCGTTGAAATTAGAATGAAACCGGAAGTGCAAGTGCAGATCTCCCTTGTCCAGGTAAATACCATCTATGGAGAACGAGGGAATACGTGATAACTCCTGGATTATGGAAAGTTCATCATATCTGTCAGCTTTGCTCGAGACCACCCAGTTTCCATAAGAGTCCTTCGCATTGAGGGAATCAAGGAAAATTTTCACCTCCCTGTACTTTTCCGCTCCTCTCTGGATATAGAATAAGACCTCTATTTTATCATGATCAAACAACACAATTGAAGGAGCACGGATTCCAAATCTCCTTGAAATGTCGAATATCTGATAATCATTTGTGAATGATAGTGAACATTGCCTATCAAGCAATCTGTCAACTTCATTGACAAACATAAATAACTAAAACACGACCCCTAATTAAGTTTCCCGTACGTAATTTATGCTTAAGGAACGTTTTCATCTTTCCCTCTGCATATTTTATCCTAAAATTCCAGTGATGCCGTTCCGGATCGCATGACACTAAATCTAAAGAGCCTAATAGTCATAACATTAATTAACCGATGAAGAAAGAGGGGAATGGACAACCTGATAACGGCTCGGCCATGTTGCTGTTTGCTGTTTTTTTTATATTTGCTGTCGTATCTATCGCTATATCTTCTTCTATAGTTATTTCAAGCATCGGTCTAGGACTAAGGATTGGGGTCATTGAGGCGGCATTCTACATTATTGTCATTTCGTCGGACATTCTCATAATGACCTACTCTGCAATGAAAATGATAAACAGTTACAGAAATGTCATGAGACTGTTTGCTGAGATTAGTACTGCAAATGGCGTAACCCGTGCTCCCTCTTCAGTGGCAGCAAGACCTGAACCTGTATTGAGCAGGAGTGAAGAACTTGTAGTCGGAATCATATCGGGGAACGGTGGTAAAATGTTCCAAAACGCACTTGTCCTGGATTCTGGCCTTTCGCCTGCCACAGTGACCCGGGTTCTGACCTCACTTGAAGAAAAAGGTGTGATTGAGAGAACCAGGCACGGCATGACAAACGCCGTTACCCTGAAGAACCATCACTCGCGTTCCTAGGCAGATACATTTTAATTTATGGCCATAATATCACAATAGGTTATGGCTCGTATTAGGGCAGTTTTTTTTGACCTTGACGATACGCTGTTTGACTATACCAACTCAAGACACGTTGCATTCCTGGCACTGAAAGAGAGGTTCAGCGATCTTTCTAACGCTTCAATGGAGGATCTTGATAGCCTGTGGACAAGGTACTGGTACGAACTGCTTCCTGCAGAAGTGATAAGAGACTACACAGTAATAATGCACATGAGAAGGGAGCGTCTCAGAATGATTTTCGGGCATTATGGCAGGGAACTTCGCGATAATGAAATGGAAGATGTCATGAGGACATACTCAGAAAGTTATGACAGCAGCATGGCACAGGTGCCAGGGGCAGGGGATATTCTGAGAAAAATCAGAGAGAAAGGAATTTCTGTGGGAGTTATTACCAACAACCCACCGGGCGGCCAAAGAAAGAAGCTGAAGCAGTGCCGGATTGAAGGCTACATTGATCTCCTTGTCTCTTCTGGCGAGATTGGCTATTCAAAACCAGATCCTAGAATATTCAGGTTCTCCTTGGAGAGACTGGGTGCAATGCCTGAAGAATCTGTAATGATAGGCGATTCATGGGAGTATGACATAGTTGGAGCAATGAACACAGGGATGAAGCCTGTCTGGTTCAACAGGTTTGGCCTTAAGAGACCGGAGAAATATGCGGATGTGGCCGAGATCAGATCATACATCCCAGCTGAAAATATTCTCGAAATTATAGGCGGATGTGGGTTGGCTTGAAGTAACCAAGTCTGATTCAACCGGAGACTCCCGAACTCAGGCGATCTTTTGAAGGCACTAATAGGATGAGAACGGGGAGCAGAATAAGTACAAGCAGGCCGGGTATGCCAGACGAGAGAGAATATTCGAATATCATGGTGTAGGAAAATTCAACGGATAACATTGATCCCATAGTAATCTGTATGGAACCGTATAGTCCCTGGCTGAGAGCCCTGTACCTGAGTGCTTTTTCACGGGCAATTACAAATGAATGAGCAAGAAACCTCCGATTCTTCAGGGAGGAGAGGATGTCAGAGCCATATGCTATGGAGCATTTCGTTCCACTTGCGAAAGGGGAATTTCCGCTCGCAATGTTAAAACGGATCAGGAATGAAATGCCTATTGCATAATCCCCTTTTTCGTCTCTTCTGAAATACATTTCAATAAATGATTAAATGCTTTTTCAGCATTTATATAATTATGAGGATGAATTTAAGCAAAATTCTTTGGATAGTTATTGCATTCATAGCAGTAATGGCGGCCCTGAGCATTGTCTCGGTTTTCTTCTTTGGAAGAACGCCTTATACGGGAGGATACGGATTCATGGCTAACTTCCCTGCCTACGGAATGTTCGTATTCATGCCGATAATGGCGGCAATGTCGATTCTTGTGATATTCCTGATCCTGTATTTTGTTTTGGGATTCTTCGGTCACATTGAACACCGGATTCACGGAGATTCTGAGGCCGTTGAGATACTTAAGCAAAGATATGCAAGGGGAGAGATAAGTGAGGAAGAGTATCGGAAGAAATTGTCCGAAATACAGGACTGATGCCAAATCGACCGGAAATACGACCTGTTATAACCTTTTACGATCGCGATAAGTGATCGTCATTATTTTTATCCCGGTTTGGACTAAAGATCATGGACGTTATAGACAAATTCTCGTTAAAGAAAAAAGGAAAAATACAAAAAACCTCATTGTCAGCAATAACATCGCTGGAAAACAGGACTTACTTGGCTGCAAACTCCTATTACAATTTAGATATTATAGAACGCAGGAGACTGATTGAGAGTTTTTCGGTCTCCGTTGAGAGTTTGTCTAATGAACTGGCAGATCTCGTAACATCAGAGACGGGAAAACCCATAGAATCTTCAAGGAATGAACTGTCTGAATCCATTCACGCTCTGAAGAAGATTGAATCTGCCATAACTGATCAGGCAGACAAGGGTAATTTTTCAAACACGGGATCGGTGCTAAGGAACCCGGCCTTAGCAGGTCCACTGATCTACAAGGCATCCTATGCTGACCCTGCTCTAGACTTTACAACGGCGTCTGGCATCAGTCTCTTTACTGGAAAACCCCTGGTTTTTGTACCCAGTACTATCGCCCCCCTCACAGCTACGGTGATCCTTGAAAAAACAGCTCAAATCTTCCCTGCGGATATGATAAATATTGTAAATGTAGACGAAGCTGGTTTTAGCAAGCTTCTGAACTCTGTTAATTTTAATACATTTGGATTTTCAGGAAAACCCGCTGATTTCACGGATGTCATGAGGAAAGTCGGGATAAGAGGTTCTCTTTACAGATTTTACGAAAACTATCCTGTAATAATATGGGACGAAGAAAATATTGACAGCATAATAGAGGATGTAACTATTTCCTCTTTCTACGCTGGCAGTTGTTACTTCAACAGAGCCTGGAAAATTATAGTAAAGAGTGATATCATTGACTATGTCAGGAACAGGATGCTGGAGATTTCCAGTAAACTAAGGGTTGGAGACCCAATGGACCCCATGAACTCCATGGGTCCCGTGGCTGACAGTAAGGAGCTGCTTGCTGCTTCTGTCTTTTCGGGCATGGTAAAAAGTGATCTCGGTGAGACAGCCTTAGCCGGTAAAGTCCAAGGCAACCTTATGGAACCAATGTTGGTGATACCAAGAAAAAGGTTGGAATTCTCAAACCCAAATATCGGAGCCCCGCTGACGTTATTGACTAAGGCAGACTCCATTGAAGAAGCAGTTGCCATGGCAAACAATCGCTTGCCTGGATCCTATTGTTCCCTGTACATTGATCATATAGACACCATGAAGAGTGCAGTTGCCAGACTGAATTACGCCTCCGTGCATGTCAACGATTTGCCAGGGAAAAATGAAGTCCTATCAATGCGCATGGGAATATTAGACCAGCCTATTTCAGACCTTGGCGAACTGGTTGCAAAAAACAGATTGATAATTTAGCCGGCTTGCACTTGCTTATTTTTTTGTAAAATTTCCCGCCCTAGGAATCATGAAACCAGGATCTTAAAATTTGTCAGACAATGTCGCACACGATTGAACCAATAGAATTATAAATTCATTGATGGTTGTGGAAACCATGAGTTACTCTTCTGAAATCAGCAGAAACAATCCCGGCCTCTTCATATTCATGGTGGACCAGTCGAGGTCCATGAGCCACAGGATAGGGGGCGGCAGCAGGTCGAAGGCCGTGGAAGCGGCAGATGCAATTAACAGGCAGATCGCTGAGATAATAAACAGGTGCACAAAATCCGAGGGAGTCAGGCACTATTTCGATATAGGAATCATCGGTTACGGTTTCAAGAGGGGACAGGCGGCTTCCCTTCTTTCAGGGGCTGCCATAGTCCCCATCACCGACATGGAAGGAAGGATACTGAGGACAGAAACCCAGAAACAGGTCATAGACGATCAGGAGGTTGATTACGAGTTCCCCATATGGTTCGAGCCGGTAGCGGCAAGCGACACTCCAATGGTGCAGGCTATACAGCTGGCAATATCATGGGTGAAGTCGTGGGTAGAGAACCACAGGGAATCATTCCCACCCATAGTAATCAATATTACAGACGGTGAATCAACGGATGGAGACCCATTAACATCACTGGCTTCCCTCCAGGGGCTTTCCACATCGGACGGAAACGTGCTTGTGTGGAACTGCCACCTGTCGGAGAGCAAGGTACACCCGGTCTCATTCCCTTACGCTGAGCACCAGCTGCCCGAGGACAGGTATGCAAAGATGATGTTCTCCATGTCTTCAGAGCTTCCCGAGGAAATGATCGCAATTGCAAAGGAGGAGTACGAGAACGTATCGCAGGGAGCCCGTGGATATGTCTTCAACGCTCAGCTGGAGGACCTGATTAAGCTGCTGGACATTGGTACAAGAGCAGTATCATCGCTGATGAAATGATCAGCGTCAGGACCTATCGCCTTCCCAAGCTAGGGAACAGCGACGAAGAGTGTGAGGATGCATTTTCCAGCAATGGTAATTTTTCAAGAATGGCCATCGCGGATGGTGCCAGTGACTCTATTTTCTCGGGAGTATGGGCATCTTCTCTTGTGGATGAGTTTGCACGGATTGAGGGGAGGCTGTACGATGACACAGGACAGGTTCTGAGCCAGCTGATCACGGCAGCGCGAAATTCATGGTATGACAGGATAAACTGGAAGAAGCTCAGCCTGTTCGTTAAAAATAAAGCCATAAAAGGGTCTTTTTCGACATTCCTTGGCGTGGAGATAGAAAAAACACCGGAAGGATACATCACTTATGCTTCTGCAGTCGGTGATTCCTGTCTCATTACGAAGAATGATGGGGCTATAAATTCAGTACCCATCAATGTGCCGTCTGAATTCAATTCGACCCCTCAGCTTATATGGAGCGGATATGGTGCGCCTTTCAGCAGGGAATTCAAGTGGAAGAAACCCGTGATGCAGAAATTTGCATTCAATTTTATTGAAGGGTCTACTTTCATGCTGGCCACTGATGCTCTTTCCAAGTGGATGCTTGAACACAGGAAAGATTCCTGGGAAACGCTCATTAATACAGAGAATCCAGGTGAATACTTTGATCTCCTGAGGAAAAGGAAGGAAATGAGGAATGATGACGTTACCCTTGCGATTGTTACCTTAGACCCTTGATGCGGATTGGTTCTATCCCCTTCCACAGTGGATCCATCCCCGCGGCCTGTGAGAGCAATATTGCAAGTTTCCTGGTCCTGCCCCCTATGGACTTCAGATCCCTGATAACAGCGGAATCCTCAGGGTTCAGGAAGTCGCCTGAAGAAAATATGAGCTTGTCACCGTCGTTATCATTGTATTTCCAGAGTTCAGGTTTCCTCGAGATACCGTACAGGGAGAGATATATGACAAGGACAGAGAAATTGTCCAGGTCCTCAGAATAATGGTTTCCCCTTGCAGGGTGCTGGAAATGCTCATGGCCCTTTTCCGGAGCGATTCTCCCGCTGAATGGCGGCACGTACATTCCGTCGTAGTCAATGAGAGTAAGCTTACCGGAGTCGCTGACAAGGATGTTGTCGCCTGAGAGATCTCCGTGGGCTATCCCATATTCATGCAGGGAAATCATAGTGTTGAGGAACTCATCGGCGAGCCTCTTCATCAGGATGGATGAATTGTAGTTCTTCTCAATGTAGGAGTTCAGGCTGGTACCCTCGATCCAGTCCATTCTGAGCACTGGATAGTACTGGCTGGGCTTGCTGATCATCCGGACCGCGGATGGGAGGTAGTTGAATCCCACAAGCATAGGCAGGTTGATACCTGAGAGGTAACTGCTAATGAAATAGTAACGCTCCGCAAGATCGAAGGCAGCCCGCGTGAAGCACTTCAGAGCATAATCCCCTGAGTCGCAGGTGATCTTGAATACCGTCCCAAAATTCCCGGATCCGAAGATATAAGAAGGGATCTTGACGTTCTTATTGCGGACGAGTTTTCCCTTCTTCAGGTCGGAATAGGAATCGGAGATGCTGAATGTGAGATTCTGGAGAGACTGTGCATAGGATGTAGAGTTTGGCCAAGCGCGCACGGCGTCAGCATGGAAGTTATCCGGAAGTTTGATCACGCGGTTCCTTATCTTCTCAAGTTCAGAATTGGCCCTCGTTCCAGGTTCCAGTTCAAGCTCTGCCGGCCTGCTTCCCGTGAATGAGAAATCTTTCAGGAACTTTATGCCGCCGGATCCGTATACCGCAACGGAGGAGAGAAACTTCCCTGGCATGGGCACTGTCAACTCGACTTTCCCCACACCGTCCCTCATCCTGCTCCTGTACATCTTTGCCTGTCCATTGGGATAGAGGACTGCAATCTCAACCTTCTTCACGTTCTCCCTTGTCTTCACGGATACTACCTGTGGCTTGTTCATCTCCACGTCTTCCTTGTAGTTGACCGTGAATTCAGGGTCCGAATCAGCATCCGGTTTTTTCTGATTTGTTGAAGGCATGCCAGTGCCTATGGCGTATAACATAAGTGGTATATCAATTAATCACGCATTGACGTCATGTCACAAATATACACTAAAAAATACAAGTAAGACAAGAAGGGCGAGAGTAAGCTCAGAAGCAAAAAGCGCAACCCTTCCTATGACAAACTGTGCAAGTTTCTCATGTGCATACGTCTGGCCGTCCCCAGTCTTTGACCTGTAGCTTGAAACAACGGAAAGCTTCCCTGAATACCTCATTATGAACCCCTCAGATATTACGGCATAAAGTACAATCATGATGCCAAGTATGAGGTCGAAGCCCAGGTTGTGCAGGTGACCCAGGATGTTCTGCACCGTGAATACCGGAAAAATGCTCAGGACAAAATAGGCAAGTGTTGTGGAAATTCCAATCGCCCTGATATAAACAGCTTCTCTCCTTATGAGGGGGGCCGTCGCAGTGAGTACCTTGGGATCAGCGGTTTTCATGAATGGATAAATCACAAGAGGGAACATGGCGAATGACGAGAACCAGAGCACCAGGAGAACGATCTCCGAGATAAGGATGGAAAGCTGAATGATGGTGCTCATGATTTGATATGCATTGGACTATAAAGTTTATTGTCCTTACGCAACTGCTGGGGTTAAGATTTCCATCAACATCCGCCTCTGGAAGTTGTCTTTCCCGTGAATTCATGGACGCTTAAACTTCATGGGTATAACGCCGTACCCTCTATCCCGTCCGCGAATGCTTCGAGGACTTCCTCTCCTGTCATGTTGGATGCAGCATTGAGATCCGCATGTATCAGGGTTCCATTTGCACATGGGAATAATGCTTTTTTGATCCTCCTTTAAATGTATGTTTCATGATGCCCTATGATCTCACTGTCGAGGAGGGGACATTTGCTTGTACGTTCTTCATTCTGTATAATTACGTTAATTCCCATCTCTTGGGCTTTGGATCTTATCTGATAGATGAGTATGTTGAATGGAAGCTGGACAAAGTTCTCAGGCTGATCAACCCTGGCATCGCCACGGCCGCATTGCATCTATGCGGTCAGGCGAAGAGACGGAAAGTGACAAGCTGCTCACGCAGAGGTCTTCTGCTTGATCTTGGATGCTATCTCGCTGAATATCTCCCTCATCTTCTCGTTCCTGGTGACTATTGGCACCCCCTCGTCAGCAGTTTCCACCACATCCTGAGAAAGCGGTATGCGCCCGAGGAACGGGACATTATGGTCCTTTGCGGCTTTCTCTCCCCCTCCGGTCTTGAAGATATAGCTTATCTCGCCGCAGTGGGGGCAGACAAATCCGCTCATGTTCTCAATAACGCCGAGAACCTTTATCTTCATCTGATCTGCGAAATTGATGGCCTTTCTGGCATCAAGAAGTGCAACATCCTGCGGCGTTATGACAATGACAACACCCTCAACCTCGGGTACGATCTGTGATATACTGAGAGCCTCATCTCCGGTTCCTGGAGGCAGGTCGAGTATCACATAATCCATGTCCTTCCAGACAACATCCTCTATGAACTGCTGTATTGCCTTGTGTCTCAGGGCACCTCTCCACACAACTGCAGTTTCCTCTGTTGGAAGCAGGAATCCCATGGATATAACCTTGACACCGTATTTTGTGTCAACTGGAGAAATGCCGCTCTCGTCTGCGTATACCTTTTCCTTGTCCACTCCCAGCATCTTGGGATCGTCCGGACCGTTGATATCAGCATCGATTACACCAACCTTCAGGCCCTGCTGAGCAAGGGTGACTGCAAGATTTACCGCTACAGTTGACTTTCCCACGCCTCCCTTTCCGCTCATCACCATAATGGTGTGCTTTACGCCCTTGTATTTTGTGGACTTCGGAGGCGGACCAACAATTGGCATTGGTGGAGGCTTGTTTACCTTAATCGTACCGGATGGCATAGACCGTAATTGTGCGTTCGTATTTTATCTTTCAGGGCAATTTTGGCGTCCGGTACAATCCACTCTAAAAATCAGCTGCCCAACTCAGGATCCTGGGAATCAGGCGCAAGGGGCAGGTGCATCCTGGACACCGCAACGTTTATCCCCACGCCGATGAAGGCCAGGACTACCATTATGAGGAAGACACCATTCCAGCCAAAATCCGGGACCAGAACCGATGATACAAGAGGACCGATGGCGTCAGCTGAATTGGATATCAGCCCCATTCCAAAGGCGGCCGATCCCATTATTGCCAGCGGAAAGACGCTTCCTGTGGATGCCCAGTAATTGGGCGGGAGCATCATGAGGAACGCATTTATAATCACGGCAAGAACCAGGTAGTAAAATGACACATGCCCTATCAGTATCATCAGTAGTGCGCCAGCACCCATCATGGCGTCAGCGATTGCCATTATCTTCAAGCGGGAGATGAATATATCACGGTTGGTCCTTCCCCTGGCGGACCAGTGATCTCCTATTATTGATCCGATAAAAGCTGCTATGAATCCTGTTATCCCCCATACAATGACCAGATCCGTGGTCTCGGGGGCACTGTATCCAAGGTGTTCAGAAAAAGCTGGCAGAAAGCCTCCTATGCTGAACAGTGTCCACGTTACCGGAATCTGAACAACCCCCATTATCCACGTCATTGGGTTTTTCCATGCTCCCTGGTGCCTCGATCTCTTCGCTTTTGTCATGGATTCTGCCTGGGTCTTCGGGTCCCTTGCAAAGACAAAATAGATGATCGCGCCCGCAAGCATGACAAATCCCGTGACGTAATACGCGTCCTGCCAGCTCATTGAGCTTAACAGCCCGGAAAGTATCCCTCCTGCTGCGCTCCCCAGCGTTATGGCTCCAAGTGTAAATGCAAGAGACCTGGCCCTTTCAGACGTGCGAAACCATCCGGACAGCTGTATGGAGAAGAGTGCCAGCATCATTATCATGAGTCCCTGAAAAAATCTCAGAGCTACCAGGAACTCAAGGCTGCCTGCCACCGGAATAATGAATTGCGGGACTATGAGGAACACCTGTGCGACCAGGACTCCGGTCCTGATTCTCGTATCAAACAGCCCTCCATGCCCAAGGAAAAAGGCAACAAAGAGCCCTATTGAAAACGCATCCACACCATAAGCATCAACTGTGTTCTTTCCGACTCCTATGGTCTGCGCGATGGAGGATGAAACTATGCTGAAAGCAGTGAGAGATATGAAGCTGGTTGTCATAAGTATCCCGGCAACAAGTGCCATAACCCACCTGTACGGAGAAGTCTGTTCTGCCGGAAGATTCTCATTGGCATGCATACAAGGCATCATAGTAGGTCATCCGTAATAAACCATCACGTTTTTTATCTATGATGAAGGTTCGGGCACTTCATCAGCCTTAAGTCTTTCCATCAGGAACTGTGATATATCCACTACAGTCCCGTCTTTCCGCAGGTTTGCGTAGCAGATTGGACAGGCCGTTATTATCCTCTCCGCACCGGTTGCTTTGAGCTGGTTGAACCTCTCCTCTGATATCTTTCCGGAAATTTCTCCAAAAAGGAGCTCGTCCGGACCGCCGCAGCACATGGTCCGTTTTCCGCTCCGGTCGGGGTACGTTAACTGCGCGAGGCTGGATACCAGTTCTGATGGTACGGAATAATTGTTCTCGCGAAGGGTGAAATGACAGGGCTCATGCAGTGTAACCTTTTCTCGTGTCGCCGCAAACCTAACCTCCCTGAGATAATCCAGGTAATGGATCACCCTGAAGTCAAAGTCGTTGAAATATTTCCTGTACTGCACGTTCAGGATGTCGTATGTATGGGGATCAACGGTTATTATGGTTCTCACATTGTGCTTCCTGAAGATGCTGATTACCTGCCGTCCATATTCCAGGAATTTATCCTTGTACCCAAGATCATATATGAATGTCCCGGGATAAGGCTCATCCTCTCCCAGATAGTTGAATTTCAGACCAGCAGATACAAGGAGTGAGTAAATGTCCCTCAGGAATGTATCCATCTGCTTCCGCATATCCCTGTCTACTGCCATTCCGCTCATACGGACTGCAGCCGGGTGGCGTGAGATGATGCGGGCCATAAAGTCAGTAATTTTCTCACCCAACCTCATCTTCAACTTTCCAAGTGAGGCACTGTATGCCATTAGCTGGTACATGTTACCCGTGTAGAGTAGCGTTTCAGAATCGTTGTTGAAGGCAAGTCCTTCAGCCCATCCCGCGCATTTTTCCCTGACGCCGAGAGGGTTCAAGAATTTCATGGTGGCTTCGACTATCATCCGGGCTGCTGGTTTCTCCAAACCATGCTGCCCGGATATGGCCGCGATCTCGCGTCCAATCCCGCTTACCTTTCCAGCGTTGACGCCCGCAGGGCACACCTGGAGGCATGCGAAGCAGTCAAGGCAGGAATAGAACGATTCAGAGATTTTCAGATCGCTTACTCCTGAATCGTTCATTTCGGCAATGAATGCCTTTCCAAGATCAACTCTGCCTCTAGCGCCTATTATTGACCGGAAACCCGAGGCAGGAAGGGTTGGGCACACACTTTCACAGAATCCACAGTTGACGCATTTTTCAACCTCCTCCTTCATCTCGGAAATGAGGCCGCGGATTTCAGTCAAATATCTTACCCCTGTTCAGTATGTCATTGGGATCAAATGAGGATTTTATCTTTCTCATCAGATCCATGGTAAAAGAGGATCCCCTCTTTTCAAACTCCAGTTTGAGAAGTTCCTTCTTCTCCAGCCCGATCCCGTGCTCCGCGGAGACAGAACCGCCGTGGTCGAGTGCAATTCCGGCTATGGACATCTGGAATCCATCCACATTCTTCCGAACTTCCTCCCTTGACAGGTCAGCAAAAATGTTGGCATGTACGTTTCCGTCGCCTATATGCCCGAACAGGACAACCTTAAGGCTGAACCTCTTGGCCGCCTCCCTGATGCCTTCAAGGGTGTCCGGAAGCCCCGATGCGGGAACGACGACATCGCCAATCACCACATATTCGTCAGGACTGTCACGCTGGCTGAGGGCTGACGAATAGAGCCCTTTTCGAGCTTCGTACATCTTTTCCATCTCTTCTCTGCTTCTTGTGGTAACGATGGAGACAGGATCGAAGGTTCGGACTATCCCGGCAGCCCGATCCATGACCCTGTCCAGAGATTCAACGGTTGACGCAAAGTCAACCAGGAGAAGGTATTGGGCTTCATCAGGGAACTCCAGGCCCTTTGCGGTCCTGATTGATTCAAGGGAAAGCCTGTCCATGAATTCCGCAATGTATGGCACCATACCCTGGGTCTTGAGTTCCGCAATCGCTCGCCCTGCAGGTGCTATCTCCCTGAAGTATGCCATTATCCTGCCAGTTGCTTCTGGAAGGGGCCAGATCTTAAGAATGGCCCTGGTGATGATTCCCAGTGTGCCCTCACTTCCTGCCATAAGGGCGGTAAGGTCATACCCTTTGCTCCTTTTGAGGGTTCTTCCCCCGGTCTCTATCACTTCTCCCGTGGGCAGCACAACCTCAAGCCCTAGTATCCACTCCTTTGTGGTACCGTAAGTGGCGGCCCTCAGTCCTCCTGCATTAGTGGAAATCGTGCCACCAACGGTTGCAGCCATGGAACTTGCAGGGTCGGGAGGGTAGAAGAATCCAATTTTTCCCAGTTCCCGATTGAGATCATCCAGCCTTACACCAGGTTCTGCAACGACATAGCTGTCGGATGGCTTTGTCTCGATTATCCTGTTCATTCTGGCCATGCTTATCACAACCCCTCCGCTCATGGGTACCGAGGAACCTGTAAGGGATGATCCCCCGCCTCTTGTGGTCACCTGCACTTTCATATCGTTGCATATCCCCATTATTTCGGCAACTTCCCGGGTGCTTCCAGGAATAATGACAGCGTCCGGGAGTTTCCCGCCGAAGTATGAAGCATCTCTCATGTATGGGATGATCTCTTCCCTTCCCGTCAGGACAGTGCTGCCATGCACCAGCCGGAGGCGATCAGCAATATTCATTGGCAAACATAGCCTATTCCGATTAAATACTTTACCTGTGACCATGGTTGAACGCTGATAAATCCAGATTTTGAAGACAGGCATTACGCAATGATGCTGCAGTTTGTCACTGCGCGTAAGAATAAATTTTTAACAAAAATCCATCGTCAGCCATGTTCGAGCGGTTGCCAGAGGGATTCATGGAGTTTCTATTTAACGCGAAGCGGAACACCTATGCAGGGGATTGGGGAAGAGAGATCCGGTTCTGGAGGGATCTGCGCAGCGGGAATTCTCAGATACCGGCTTCCTTCACAGGTATGTCTACTTTGGATCGGCGTACTTCATCGGACAGGAGGTTGTTTATTATAAGGACACGCCTTTCTGTACTTTATCCTATTCCAGTGGCCTAGCCGGGCCTTCAACAGACAATGGAAAGGTATACGCTTTCCTGAAGGAGGCACTCCTGCTCTCTGATCCGCGATTCCCAGTACGCGGACCACATAGATACCAGTCCTGCGGAATGCATTATGAAAACCTTGCGAACGGTGGTATTGAAAGGTTCTACGGATCTGAGCAGATAATGGAGGATCAAAGGGTCATACGACCTTTATTAGGGTGGAGGGCCGATAAGGCAATGACCAGCATCCTTAGGCATGCACCCGATAAAATGTTTTATTAAACTCAGACGTTACCATAAGAGATGTTCGATCCAAGCTGCGTTTTCTGTTCCGAGGTGGTAAGGAAGAGGAAAGCTGAAATTGTCTATGAGGATGAAACGACCATGGCCTTCCTGGACCACGCTCCGGTCGAGGACGGGCATTTACTGGTCATACCAAAGAATCACTTCGTTAACGTCCTTGACATAGACACCGAGGACTTCATGAAGGTACAGGGACTGGTGAAGAAGCTGTGCCAGCCCATCATGAACGCCATGAACTGCGATGCCATAAACATTGGTCAGAACAACGGTCCGTGCGCCAACCAGGTGGTAATGCACTATCATGTGCACATAATTCCAAGATGGTGTGATTCGGGCATTGGTACCGCATCGGCCGGTGAAGGGGGAAAGATGCACAACTTTATATCCCGGGACGGAAGGCTGAACTGGGAAAGGAAGAAGGCTACCAGTGATGATCTGAAGGAGGTAGGGAGGAGAATCCGCGAGGAGCTTGCCCGCTGCAACCTCTGCTAACATTATAATACTTGACGATTATTTGCAATCAGTAACAGGAATTTGTTAAATGGTGTGAGTTATGAAAAGTCTGGAAGAACTCTACAAAAGAGCCTTGGAACTTAAGTCAAAGGGCATGTCGGACAAGGAAATCTCTACGGAATTACATTTATCTGTAAATACAGTCACTTGGCTTCTCGGCAAGGAGTTCCTGCAGGAGAGCAAGGTGCAGGACGTGAAGATAGGCTGGAGGAGCATAGGCGTTTTCGGAAAGAGAATGGAATCAATCGCTGAGATTATAGCGGACATAATAGAGGAGGAGTCCGCAAAGAACGACTTCGACTACGACTCTGTCCTCGGAATATCAATCAACGGAATTCCATATGCAACACTGACTTCAACACTGCTTGACAAGGAACTCATAGTCTACAGGCCACACCCTTCCAGGGAGGAGGGCTTCTTCAGCAGCAATTTTGCCCGCGTCAAAGGAAAGAAGATAGTGGTGATAGACGACGTTACAAGCACAGGTGAAACGCTGAAGAGGACAATAATGGATGTGCAGTCGCAGGGCGGAAAGGTTGTTCTCTGCGTTGTACTGACATCGAAACTCAGTGCGGACGAGATAATGGGCGTAAAGATCAGGTCTCTGTTCAGGGCAATGCTCGTGGGAAGTCCATAGGTAAACCATGCACTGGGCGGACGTCATTGCTTCCAAACTTAGCGGGAAGCAACTTATATCAACGGGAATATCCCCTTCAGGGCCAATACACGTTGGCAACATGAGGGAAATACTTACAGGGGATGCTATTTTCAAGGCATCAGTCACTGCCGGGGTCGAGTCCAAGTTCATCTATCTTTGTGACGACATAGACCCACTGAGGAAAGTCTATCCTTTCCTTCCGCAATCATACGCAAGCGAGATAGGGAAGCCACTTTACAGGATCAGGGCACCTGAGGGTGATGGCACATATTCAGAATTCTTCCTCAGGCCGTTCATAGAAACTCTCGATAAGGTTAACGTGCACGTTGAGGTAATAAGAACCCATGATCTTTATGCCTCAGGGATATTTGAAAAGGCAATAGACATCGTGATAAAAAGAAGGGAGGATGTGGCAGGAATATTGGAGGAAGTGTCCGGCCGCAAGCTCGAGGACGGCTGGTTTCCTTACAACCCGATCTGCAAGAAGTGCGGCAGCATGAAGGGTCCTGTTGTTGACGGATACGAATACCCCAAGGTAAAATACCATTGCTCCTGCGGATACAGTGGATACTCTGACATAAGGACAGATGAGGGGAAGCTGCCATGGAGAATAGAATGGCCCGCAAAGTGGTACGTTCTTGGAGTGACGGTAGAGCCCATGGGAAAGGATCATGGTGCTGCCGGCGGATCCTATGATACTGGAAAGCGGATAGCAGAGGAGATATTCGGCTATCCGGCACCTGTAGCGCCTATCTATGAGAGGATACTGCTGAAGGGGGCAGGTGCGATGCATTCTTCCACGGGTATCGCAATAGCGGCCTCTGAAATGATGAAATTTTCCCCGCCAGAGATCCTGCGGTTCCTCATAATGCGGAACAACCCCAACAGGCACATAGTATTCGATCCCGGCATGGGCATATTGAGCCTGATAGATGAGTTTGAGAAATATGAAAGGGCATATTTCGGGGAGGATAGTGTTGCAGACGATGATTATAGGCGGGTCTACGAACTATCGGTTGTCGCTGGCGAGATCAGGAAGCCCGATAGGATTGGTTACCGGCACCTGCTGACCCTGATTCAGATATACCATGGGGACACAGAGCTTCTTGATGCGCTTAAACGAAACGGCTACGATGAAGACAGCATAAGCAGGAGATTGCGGGAGCGGATTATTACACTGAACAACTGGCTGGAAAAGTATGCCCCGGATGACATTAAATTCAGGATACAGGCTCTGGACAGTAAAGTTGAGCTCAACGACAGTCAGAAAAAGATCTTGAGAAGCTTTCTTGACAGGATGGATACTATTAAATGGAATCCAGAATCTATTCACAACGCTGTGTATGAGATAATATCCGCGAACGGGATCAAACCACAGGAGGGTTTCGGGGCATTCTACAGGGCACTGATAGACAAAGAGAGGGGACCAAGACTCGGCTATTTCCTCTCAAACCTTGACAGGGAATTTGTGCGAAAGAGGCTTACAGTCGTTACTTGATGGCATTCAACTGTATCCCGCAGATATCCAGACCTGTAATATAACATGCGTTGCCGGCATTTATTTGCTGAATCCCGACACCTTATTTAGGAGCAAACGTTAAATAATATACAGATTTCTGCTCAGGAGAGCATTCATGAAAATACTTGTCAATTGCGCACTTCCTTACGCAAGTGGTCCGTTACATCTTGGGCACATTGCCGGCGCCTATCTTGGTGCAGACATATTTGTGAGATTCCAGAGGATGGCAGGAAACGAGGTTCTTTTCGTGTCAGGTAGCGACGAATACGGAACTCCCATAACGATCCGCGCTGACAAGGAGGGAAAATCGCCGAAAGAGATAGCTGATTTCTACCACAATGACCATCTCAACACCTTCAGGAGCCTGGATATAGCCTTTGACATATTTTCCAGGACAACGGAAGAGATCCACTCGGAGACTGTTTCCGAGTTCTTTCTGGATCTGCTAAGGAAGGGTTATCTGGTTGAGAGGAGTATGATCGCGCCATACTGCCCCGGGTGCGGCAGGTTCATGCCGGACAGGTACATCACGGGTACATGCCCCAACTGTGGCTATAAGGATGCCAGGGGGGATCAGTGCGACGAATGCGGAAAAACTCTTGATGCAAAAGACCTTATCAACCCAATCTGCTCCATCTGCGGAGACGTTCCGGAATTCAGGGAAACAAATCATTTCTTCCTGCGCCTCGATCTCCTGCAGGACAGGCTGCTGCAATGGATTGATACAAAGAAGGACTGGAGAACCAATGTTGTCAATTTCACCAGGAACTTTATCTCTTCAGGCCTCAGGGAAAGGCCAATAACAAGGGACATTGAATGGGGAGTGAGGATACCGCTTGAAGGCTATGACCACAAGAGGATATATGTGTGGTTTGAGGCGCTCATAGGGTATCTTTCAGCGGCGAAGCTGTACTTCAGTAAATCTTCAAATCCGGATGAGTGGAAGGCATATTGGCAGGATGGTGAAGTCCCGTCCTACTATTTCATGGGAAAGGACAACATCGAGTTTCACACAATCATCTGGCCTGCTATGCTGATGGGAAAGGAAGGACTCAACCTTCCTTCGAGGGTGGTTGCAAACGAGTACCTCAGGTTCCGCGGCGAGAAATTTTCAAAGAGCAGGGGTATCGGCTTCAGCGTGGACGACATCCTAAAGCTGGCACAGAAGGACTACGTGCGCTATTACATGGCAAGCAACCTTCCGGAGGGAGGCGATACAAACTTTTCCATGGAGGAACTTGTTGACAGGGTAAACACAGAGTATATAGACAAGTTCGGTAACTTCATTAACCGCATTGTCTCGTTTTCCGCTGCGCACTTCCGGGAAATTTCAGTGAACAGTGACTACGACGAGGACGACAGATCGATGATGGATTTTGCAAAGGAGAAATTCCTTGCATGGAAGTCCGCATTATCTGATGTACAGATTAAGAAAGGTCTTCAGGAATGGCTGGATCTTGTGAAATACGCAAATTCTTATTTCAACCGATCCAAGCCATGGGCCCTTATAAAATCAGACAGTGAAGGGTGCATGAGGAAGCTGTATGTCAGTCTTGGCGTTGCGAAGATACTTACAGATATGATTTATCCGTACACCCCCACGTCTTCTATGATGATACGAAGGATGCTTGGCCTTCCTGGAAGCGAGCCTTCTGCCAGGGAGGAGAACCTTTTCACAGTTCATTACTTCAGGCCAGTCAAGGGAGAGCCTCCATTCAGGAAACTGGACGTGACCGCAGCAAATCCGAACAGCATGGATCTCGTTGTCGGCAAGGTGGTGGAGGTAAATGATCACCCAAATGCAGATACACTTTACCTTATCAGGGTATCCTTCGGAGACTCAGAAACGAGTATAGTTTCAGGCCTCAGGGATCATTATACAAAGGAACAGTTGTCGGGCAGGAAGATAATTGTTGTCAGGAACCTGAAAAAGGCTCGCATAAGGGGCCAGGATTCCAACGGGATGCTTCTCGCTGCAGATAACGGCAAGGTCGTCAAGGTTCTTACCGTACCTGAGGAAGTTCCTGAGGGTAGCAAGGTTACTATCGGAGGCTATCCATACAACGGCAAGGGCACCATAACCATAGACGAGGTGCATGCCTACTCAATGGCAGCTGAATGTTCCTCCGGAACCTGCAGGGTAGAGGCATCCGTAGACGGGAAGAAAGGCTATCTGGAGGTCATGGAGGATTACGTCTACGTTTCTGAAAAGGTGGAAAACGGGTCAGGGGTCAGATAAGCCCACCTTTTCCTCACGGTTGAAACGGCAATACCGAATGTTATACTGGATGAAACGTTATCCGAATTTGAAGCATCTGCGTGATAAAAAATTTATTATACAGCGATTAATTAACCATAGACTTCTTTGATCCTCATGACTCTCACTAAATTTGAAAAAGCAAGAATTATTGGTGCAAGGGCCCTACAAATTTCTATGGGCGCCCCGGTTATCATAGACGTGCCATCTGTTATGGTTGATCCTGTTGATATTGCCATACTGGAATTTGACAACAACGTGATTCCCATAACAATCAGGAAAGTCGCAAAATAGTGAGGAGAAGCCAGCGTACACCGTGAAAGTTCCAATGCTTTCAGGGACTAATAGCACGGGCAGTAGGGAATTAAGGCCCCATAAGATCTGTAAAAAGATTGTGAGATGGAATAATACCCTGGGAATGAATGATGAAGGCACCGTCTATGAAGCAGGAACCTCCGATCCTTCGGGGAGGACAGGGTGTCAGTTCTGAACGCCCGGGCAAACATTGGGTAACAGGGCGATCGGAACGAAGCCACCGATTTCAAATGGCAAGTACGAAAGAGTTATATATCGACCTGCCATTGAGGACATTACGCACTAATTGTGCGATGCAACATGAAATAAAACCAACTAACAAGGCACTCTGGTGACCACGGTCGAATGACCTAAATGATCCAGAACATTCCAAGGTTGGGAAATATGGAGTTGTGAGAATACAAGCTCACTTCTGACACGTGAAAAGGTGCAAACTGTGGCTCGCCAATTTCAATTTTAAAATAATCGCTTTGACAGGAATTAACTCCGGTTGATCCTGCCGGCGGCCACTGCTATCAGGTTTCGACTAAGCCATGCGAGTCTAGGGGTCGCAAGACCCCGGCGTACCGCTCAGTAACACGCGGATAATCTACCCCCAGGTGAGGTATAACCTCGGGAAACTGAGGATAATCCCTCATAGTTATCATATGCTGGAATGCTTTGATGATGAAAGCCTTTACGCCTGAGGATGAGTCTGCGGCCTATCAGGTCGTATGTGATGTAAAGGACCACATAGCCTAGGACGGGTACGGGCCCTGAAAGGGGGAGCCCGGAGATGGACTCTGAGACACAAGTCCAGGCCCTACGGGGCGCAGCAGGCGCGAAAACTGTGCAATGCGCGAAAGCGCGACACGGGAAACCTGAGTGCCTTGACATTGTCAAGGCTTTTCTTAAGCCTAAAAAGCTTAAGGAATAAGAGCTGGGCAAGACGGGTGCCAGCCGCCGCGGTAACACCCGCAGCTCGAGTGGTGGTCACTTTTATTGAGCCTAAAGCGTTTGTAGCCGGTTTTGCAAATCTTCAGATAAATTCCTCTGCTTAACAGATGATCTTCTGAAGAGACTGCGAGACTTGGGACCGGGTGAGGTTGAAGGTACTTCCGGGGTAGGGGTAAAATCCTGTAATCCTGGAAGGACGACCGGTGGCGAAGGCGTTCAACTAGAACGGATCCGACGGTGAGGAACGAGGGCTAGGGTAGCAAACCGGATTAGATACCCGGGTAGTCCTAGCTGTAAACACTGCCCACTTGGTGTTGCCCCTCCGATGAGGGGAGGCAGTGCCGGAGCGAAGGTGTTAAGTGGGCCGCTTGGGGAGTATGGTCGCAAGGCTGAAACTTAAAGGAATTGGCGGGGGAGCACCGCAACGGGAGGAGCGTGCGGTTTAATTGGATTCAA
>Ga0078972_1000860_pt1 | contig 123765 bp, 134 predicted proteins | sample YelNatPaOPGAMG01_FD_67568 | JGI IMG/M metagenome (GOLD analysis project Ga0078972, IMG submission 67568) | Hot spring thermophilic microbial communities from Obsidian Pool, Yellowstone National Park, USA - OP-RAMG-01 (SPADES assembly) (version 2) | ecosystem: Environmental > Aquatic > Thermal... | reverse complement strand
TGAAAAAATATTTAATTCCTTTTTAGGCGAACTTGAGGAAAGAAAAACTTTCTATCACGGTCATTCCTATACTGGAAATCCTTTAGCCTGTGCAGCAGCTCTTGCTAATCTTGAAATATTTGAAAAGGATAAAACTCTTGAAACTCTTCCACAAAAAATTGAATTATTAAGGGAAGAACTCTCCGATATAGTAAAGTTAGAACATGTAGGAGATGTGAGACAGAAAGGAATGATTGCAGGAGTGGAACTTGTAAAAGACAAAAAAACTAAAGAACCCTTTCCATGGAAGGAACAGACCGGCTGGAAAGTAGTAAAAGCGGCAAGAAAGCATGGTGTATGGTTAAGACCATTGGGAGATGTTATAGTAATAATGCCTCCACTTATTATTTCAGAAGAAAACCTTGAAAGGTTGCTTGTAGTAATAAAAGAGTGTATAATTGAATTAAACCTGTAATTTTTCGTAGGAGGGAATATGTTGTATCTAATTCTGTTAGTTATGATATTGATTTTTACAGGTTGCACAGAACAGGTAAAAATGGATATTGCAGGAACGGGAGAAACCATTCCAACAGGAGTCAATGCAGTTACGTGGGATGGAAAAAACTTTATAGTAGCAAAAGAAGGATTAATAGTTTTTTTAGATAATATTGAAACAGCAACAGCTGGTTCCATTTATAAATATGAAGGACACTATTTTTTTGATAAATATCCTATAACCCTAACTTCAAAAGAAAATCCACCATATATTACAGGACTTGCATGGCAGAAAACATCAGATACAGGATTTATCTGGGTTACTGATGCAGCAAATAAAATAATTCTTAAAATAACTCCTGATGGAAAGGTTGTAAGAAAAATCCCATCAGTTGCGGTTTATCCTGATGATATAACTTTTGATGGAGAGTATCTCTGGATAATAGATTCAAAAAGAGGAAGAATTTTTAAAGTATCAACAGAGGATGGTTCAGCCATTGCAGAGTATCTTTCACCTGTCAGTATGCCAATGGCTTTAGCCTGGGATGGAAAAAATTTAATTATTGCAGGATTAAAAGATTTCAATACTCCTTTATACTCATCAGATAATGTAAAAATTGTTAAACTTAACCCTGAAAGTGGAAAAGTTATTGAGGAGATTCTTAACACTCGTTATGTTTCTTATCCCTCTGCAATGGTGTGGGTTAATGGAAAGTTATGGATTTGTGATAAAAACTCAGGCTATCTCATCAAGATAGGTGACAGGGGAATACTTTCAGAAGATACAAAGAATTACAAACTTACAACAGTTACACCAGTTTTTAAAAAAATTGAACTAAAAAAAGAAAAGAAAGAAGCAGAAAAAGAAACAGAGGAAGCAAAAAAGGCAGCTGAAGAAGCAAGGAAAGCAGCTGAGGAAGCAAAACGTGCTGCAGAGGCTGCTAAAAAGGCCTTTGAACTCCAGCAGAAAAAGTGATACTTTCAACTGGCAATTTAAAAATAGAAAAAGATCAACTCTTTCTCATTTCAGGTCCATGTGTTATTGAGTCTGAAGATATAGTATTTGAAACAGCGGAGATATTGAAGGAAATTACCGAGAACCTTGAAATACCATTTATCTTTAAATCCTCCTATGATAAAGCAAATCGTTCATCAATTAAATCATACAGAGGTCCTGGCATCAAAAAAGGACTTGAAATCCTTAATAAAGTAAAAGAAAAATTCCAAATTCCTGTTTTAAGTGATGTTCACTCTGTTGAGGAAATTAATATTGCCAAGGAAGTTCTTGATGTTATTCAGATTCCCGCATTTCTGTGCAGACAGACAGATATGGTAGTTGAGGCAGGCAAAACAGGTAAACCTGTAAATGTGAAAAAGGGACAGTTTCTTGCTCCGTGGGATGTGGGAAACATTATTGAAAAAATAAAATCCACAGGTAATGAAAAAATAATGATTACTGAGAGGGGAACAACTTTCGGGTATAACAATCTTGTTGTTGATTTCAGAAGCTTTCCTGTGATTCGCTCCTTCGGTGTTCCTGTTATTTTTGATGCTACACACTCTGTTCAGCTTCCAGGTGGCGCAGGAGTCTGTTCTTCTGGACAGAGAGAGTTTATTCCCTATTTAAGCAGAGCAGCAGTTGCCTGTGGAGTTGATGGAGTTTTTTTTGAAGTCCATCCAGAACCTGACAGGGCTCTTTGTGATGGACCAAATATGGTTCCTCTCAGAGATTTCAGAGAGCTTCTGCAGTCTCTTCTTGAAATTCACGCTGTGTCAAAAAAGTTTTATTAAATTGAATTTATAAGAATGGGAAAATTTATAATGAGTATTAAATGGCTTTTTATAGTTGTCATTGTTCTACTTGTTATGGGAATATCTCTGTCTAATTACTTTCTATCATATTATTTTCATAAAGAATATATTTCCCATCATCTTGATACCGTTTCTTCCTATTTTAAAGCCGAGACAGAAAGGATAATTAAGCCTGTTGAAACTTTTCTATATAATATTCAGGCTCTTGTATGCTGTGGAATTCTTGATTTTAATGATATTGAAAAAACAAATAGATTTCTTATGGAATTCATGAATAAATATCCCTATATAACTTCAATAAACTACGGAGATGGCAAAGGAAATGGTTATCTGATTTTAAATAACAGGGGCAAATGGGTAAATATAATTAAAAAGGTAGAAGAAAAAGGATATGTAACATGGAACATCATTGATAAAGATGGGAAAATAATTAAAAAACAAAAGGTTAAAGATGAATATGATCCGAGAAACACTATCTGGTACAAACAGGCAGTTCATGCTAAGGATATTCAATGGAGCAAAGAATACATATTTAGAACAACAAAAGAACCAGGGGTCACTGCCTCTTTAATTCTTCGCCCGGATTCAGGTGAAGTTGTAGGAATTGATATGATGATAAAAGACATATCATCAGCATTAAAAAGGGCAAAAGAAAACCAGCTAATAATTTCATTATTTTTTATGTTTTTTGTGCTTATTTATATTACAAGAAGATACACAAATCCTTTGATTGAAATTTCAAAGAGGATTTCTGAAGTTGGCATAAAAGAAATAAAAATTGAGAAGCATCATGAAAGAACAGACGAAATTGGAGTATTAAGTAGAGCAATTTCTGATGTTTCCATACAGATAATAAATACAAAAGAGCTTGAAAAAAGAATCTGTGAAGCTGAACTATTTGAGTCAGTAAGGCGTTCTCTTGGCGAGGCAGTTCATAAATTTAAAGATTTAATCAATGTTATACATGAATTTGCAATTCTTGCTCAAACAAAAGTTACTAATGAGTTTGCTAAAAATGCTCTAAGTCAAATTACAAATGCATCTGAAAAAGCTATGCATTTAGCCAGAGAAATTTTAACTGTAACAGGGGTCAGAAAATACGAAATTGAACCCTTAGAATTAAATTCCTTAATTCTTTCAATGAAGACAAAAATTGAATCTGTTCTGGCAGATTCTATAAAAGTAGTTTTTGAAATTTCAGAAAAGCCTCTTCCTGTAAAGCTTGATATAAAAGCATTTGATGAAGTTATCATGAATCTAATATTAAATTCAAAAGATGCGATGACAGAAGGAGGAATATTAACAGTAAAAACAAAAAAAGCTTATTACTTAGATAAACACTATGCTGTTTTATCAATTTCAGACACGGGAACAGGTATGGATGAGGAGACGAAGAAAAGAATTTTTGAGCCATTCTTCACCACAAAGGGAGCAAAAGGCACAGGACTCGGGCTATCAATTGTATATAAAATTGTAAAAGATCATGAAGGTTTTATAGAAGTGGACAGCATACCTAATAAAGGTACTACATTCAATTTATATTTCCCCTTACAGCAAGTTTAAGGCAACCCTAACAGCCTCTTCAGCAGAATTTACCTCAATTACTCCATTTATATTCCAAGTTTTTAGTCCGATAACTTTTTTACCTGTTTTTAATGCTAAGGCTATTTCACTCAATGTGCCATACTCTCCACCAATGGCAATAAGAACATCAGATGCTCTCACAACAAGAGCATTTCTCATCTCACCCATACCAGTAGGAATTGGAATTTTTATATATGGGTTAGCATCATCTTTTCTTACAGTTGGAAGTATTCCCACGGTAATGCCTCCTTCAAGAAAGGCACCACGGGATGCTGCTTCCATAACTCCACCAAGCCCACCTGTTATAACAATAACACCTTCTTTAGCAAGAAGTTTTCCAACCTCCTCTGCCATTTTTAAAAGCTCTCTTTCTGCCTTACCAGCTCCTATTACTCCTGCTGTTTTCATCTTGGCTGAATCACTGTTACAGCATCTCCACCTTCATCTGGAGAGCCTTTATAAAAACTTTTTACAGCGGGATGGTCTTTTAAGTAATCTCTAACAAAGTCACGCAGAACCCCTTTTCCTATTCCATGAATAATGATTCCCTGTTCTGCTTCATTTAAAAGGAGTTTATTCAAAAATCTTTCAATCAACGGAATCGCCTCATCCACTCTTAAGCCCCTTATATCAAGCTTCTGAATAATTAATTCATCAGTTTTTTCAGGATATTTTATTTTGCCCTGCTTTTCCTCTGCATGCTCTGCCTCGAGTTTGTCAAGGTCTTTTATATCAGCCTCTATCTGTGCTGTATCTGTCCGGATTTTTGCCCTTTCATCTTCTATACTTAAAACTTTTCCATATAAATTAAGAGTTCTGATTTTTACACTGTCACCGATATGAATTTCAGGAATTTGTTTTGCCTCTTCAGGGATAAACTTCTTTGAAATTTCTGATATTTTGCGGGATATCTCTTTTAATTTCTGTCTGTCTGCCTTTTTTGCCTCTTCATACAAAATATTAATCTCCTTCCTCAGTTTTGCAAGCATATTCTGGGCTTCCTGCCTTGCACTTTCCATAGACTTTCTCTTTTTTTCTTCCACAGCAAGAATTTCTTTTTCAAGTGTTTCCTTTTCAGAAAGAAGAATATTTTTAATCCTTTCAGTTTCATTTAATTTTTTTTCATACTCTGTTTTAACCCTTTCAAGTTCTTTCATCAATTCATATATTTCTTTATCCTGTGTTCCCTTAAGTTTATAAGCCTTTTTGATGAGTTTTTCTGGAAAACCGTATTTTTTTGCAACCTCAAGTGCATAGGATGGTGTAAGACTTCCAAGACTTAATTTATATAAAGGCTTCATCATTTTTTCATCAAAAAGCATTGAGGCAATTTCCATACCCTGCTCAGATGCAACAAAAAGTTTAACCTTGCTTAGATGGGTTGTTGCAAATGTAAATACTTCTTTGTCTCTTAATTCTTCAAGTATTGCACATGCAAGTGCTGAACCTTCCTCAGGATCTGTGTTTGTTCCTATTTCATCAAGAAGGACAAGACTCTGGAAATTCGCTCTTTCAACTATTTCCTTAAGTGTCAGGATATGAGAAGCAAAACTTGAAAGATGCTCCTCAATTGAACCTTCATGATAAAGGTCAACATATATAGTTTTAACAAAAGGAATCTGTGAAGAAGGACTTGTAGGAATGGGAAGCCCTGAAAGAGCCATTAAAGTAAGAAGTCCTATGGTTTTCAGGGTTACTGTCTTGCCTCCTGCATTTGGTCCTGTAATTAGCAAAACTTTTTTATTCCTGAGTTCAAAATCAAGTGGAACAACTTTATCCTTTGAAAGCATTAGAAGTGGATGACGTGCATTGAGCAGTCTTATACAGATTTCTTCTTTAATCTTGGGCACTTCTGCATTGAATTTCTGAGAGAATCTGTATATTGAAAAAAGTTTATCAAGATATACAAGTAAATTAAACTCTTTTTGAAGGCTTTCATTGACCTGATGAATTTCATTGGAAAGTTCCTTTAAAATTCTTATTTCCTCAACCCTTTCCTCAATTAAAAGCTCATCAAGTTTCTTAGAAAGGTTCGTGATTTCTGCAGGCTCAATAAATGCTGTTTCACCTGAACGGGAAACATCATGAACAATTCCTGCAACCTGTCCCTTTGAATCCATTCTGACAGGAATAACCCATCTGTTATTTCTTTTTGTAATAAACCTGTCCTGAAGAAAAACTGAAACATCTGGGCGATTAATTATTTCTTCAAGTTTATTTTTTATCCTTTCTTCAGTTGTTTTTCTCTGTTTTCTCAAATATTTAAGCATTGAAGACGCCGTATCAAGAATGTTGCCTTCTTCATCAACTGTATCTTCAAGTCTTTCTAAGATATAAGGCTGTCCAATAGATAGATGACCTCCAAGAATATCTTTTATTTTTTTGCCAAGAAATGGAAATTGAAATAACTCCTCAACAAATTTAGAAACTCTATCCAGCAGTTTTAAAATTTTTAAAAATCCTGTTAGTTCAGAAACCTCAAAGAATACTCCCTCTCTCTTTGCTTTATCAATCAGATTGGAGATATCAGGGAAAGATGAAAGTGGAATCTGTCCTCCCCCATCAAGAAAGTTCTTCAAATCCGCAAATTCTTTAAGAGATTTTTCTACCGCTTCTACACTCTCAAAGGGACGAATCTGTTGAATAGCTTTTTTTGTTGCAGGAGAGCTGGAAAATTCTTCTATTAAACTTAGAATTTTATAAAAATCTAAGTCTTGAAGAACCCTTTTTTCAATCAATCAAGCTTCTCCAGAAGCTTTTTCTTTTTTTCTTCAATCAATTTTGAGATTTTTTCAATCTGCTGAAGTATTTCCTTTTTTGCATCCTCAGAAAGCTCTTCAATCTCCTCATAAAGAGCTTCTGCAGCATTCATTGTTTTCTTTTTAATTTCCTTTGTTTTTTTCTTGATATCCTTTCTTATTTCTGCGCCAGACTTTGGTGCGTAAAGAAGAGCCAGTGACGCTCCTATCAATCCTCCAAGTATAAACGCAACTACAATTTTGCCTTCCTGCCTCATTTTTGCCTCCCAGAATTTATTTAGTTTAATTTTAACACTTAATCTGTGGTTGATTAAAGTCATGATTTGTTTTATTATTTAAAAATGGATAAAGAAACAAAAGTGCTGGAAATAATTCAGAGACTTGACAGAAAATATCCAAATGTAAGAACAGCACTCAATTTTGAGACTCCTCTTGACCTCATTGTTGCCACAATACTTTCAGCTCAGACAACTGACCTGAATGTTAATAAGGTTACTGAAAAATTATTCAAGAAATATAAAACTGCTCATGATTATGCCAAAGTTTCTCTTGAAGAACTTGAGAACGATATAAAAACTATAAATTTTTACAAAAATAAAGCAAAATACATTAAAAACCTCGCAAATGAATTAATTAATAGATTTAAAGGTGAGGTTCCAAAGAAAATGGAAGAACTTGTGACACTCCCGGGAGTTGGAAGAAAAACAGCAAATATTGTACTCTGGAATGCTTTCGGAATAAATGAAGGCGTTGCTGTTGATACACATGTTAAAAGGATTTCAAAACTTTTAGGTCTCACTGAAAATACTGATCCTGAAAAAATAGAGCAGGATTTAATGAAGATTACACCAAAACAGCAATGGGGAAAGCTTTCTCATCTACTGATTATGCTCGGAAGAGAAATCTGCAAAGCAAAAGCTCCAAATCATAAAATTTGCCCACTCAGTGATATATGCCCGAGCAGTAAAACCTGAAATTGCCCAGGTTTTGGAAGCTTTTCTACTAAATCAAATAAAAATTCAATAGAATATTGCAAATGCGAGATTAAAAATGGACTATGAAGAAAAATATTTTGAATAGATTAAAATTTTAATCTTTCTGGATGTGTATATACATTAAATCTCTGTCCCCTTAAAAACCCAATTAATGTAATTCCTGCCTTTTCTGCAAAATCTATAGCAAGAGATGTTGGTGCAGTTCTGCTCACAATAAAAGGAATCTTCCACTTTGCAGGCTTAAGTATCATTTCAGAGGAAATTCTTCCACTTACAAGCATTATTTTATTCTTAAATGGAATTTTGTTAAGCAATGCCCAGCCAATAACTTTATCAACAGCATTGTGCCTGCCAATATCTTCAGCTATAAATAAAATTCTGTCTTCATCTGAAAGGGCTGCTGCATGTATGCATCCAGTGGTTCTGTAAAGGTTTGATTTTTCCTGAAAATCTTTAAAGAGTTTGAAAATTCTCTCTGGCTTAACTGTCATTTTATCCTCAATATACCCTTTTACATCCTCAAGAAAACTCATAGCTGCCAGACATCCTGAAGTGATTGTTTTACCTTTAAGGGATACAAAACCTTCAAGTCCAATTTTAACTGTAATTTCATCTTGATTTTCACTGATATTTATTTTTTCAGGACACCACTCTCCTTTAAGAATTCCTTCAGTCATTAAAAATCCTACCAATAGTTCTTTTATCTGAATCGGTGAAGCAGCAAGCGATACAACTTCTTCATTGTTTATGTAAACTTTTATTTTTTTCTCAATTGCAACCGCATCTTCAATCTGCTGTTTTTCATCGGGTTTAAATTTTAATATTTTTCTGTTTTCCAGAGGTTTCATTGTTGTTATTTTAAAATTTTAAATTTTTTTCTTGCAAATTATTTAAAAAAACTGCTATTCTGAAGTTAGAAAAATTTTTCAGGAGGTAGGCGTGTTCAGTATCACATCAAAAGCAGCCGAAAAGGCAAAAGCAATCCTCAAAAATGAGGGTAAAGAGGGCTGGGGATTGAGAATCTTCTCAGCAGAAGGATACTGCAGTCCATCATTTGGTCTTGACATTGATGAAAATCCGCAGGAAGGCGACGAAGTTTTGGAAAAGGAAGGATTAAGGGTCTTCATAGATAAACAGACCTTTGATCTTTTAGGCGAGCTTGAGCTTGACTACTATGAGGATGAGGAACAGGAAGGATTCATTCTTAAAGGTCCAATGCCTTCCTGTGGTCCAGGCTGTGGAGGTGCCTGCGGCGCATAAGCGATGTTTCCAGTTCATCGCTTAAGAAGACTCAGAAAAACAGAAATCCTGAGGAGAATGGTGAGAGAGACAGTCCTCACTCCTCAGGATTTTATCTATCCAATTTTTGTTGTCTCAGGCAAAGGCATTAAAAATCCAATATCATCAATGCCTGATTGTTTTCAGGAAAGTGTTGATGAGGCTGTAAAAACAGCAAAAGATGTCTTTTCTCTTGGTATACCAGCAGTAATACTCTTTGGAATTCCTGAATATAAAGATGAAAAAGGCTCCTCTGCTTATGATGAATCAGGAGTTGTTCAGCAGGCTGTAAGAGCAATAAAAGATACTTTGCCAGATTTGATAGTTATAACTGATGTTTGCCTTTGCGAATATACATCCCACGGACACTGCGGAATTATAAAAAATGGTAAAGTTGACAATGATTCAACTCTTGAAGTCCTTGCAATGGAAGCAGTCTCACATGCAAAAGCAGGTGCAGATATTGTTGCACCTTCTGACATGATGGATGGAAGGGTTGGAAAAATCCGTAAGGCACTTGATGATGAAGGTTTTACAGATGTGGTAATTTTATCTTACGCTGCAAAGTATGCTTCTGCATTTTATGGACCTTTCAGGGAAGCTGCTCAGAGTGCTCCAGCATTTGGTGATAGACGCAGTTATCAGATGGATCCTGCAAACAGAAGAGAAGCTTTGCGTGAAGTAGCACTTGATATAGAAGAGGGTGCAGACATAGTTATGGTTAAGCCAGCTTTAGCATACCTTGATATTATTTCTGATGTAAAAACCTTCTTCCATGTTCCTGTTGCAGCTTACAATGTAAGTGGAGAATACTCAATGGTAAAAGCAGCATCCCAGCTTGGCTGGCTTAATGAAGAAGCTGTAATGATGGAAATCCTTACAGCAATTAAAAGAGCTGGTGCAGACATAATTCTCACCTACTTTGCAAAAAAAGCAGCAAAACTTCTTCAAAAATAATCAATGGATAAATTTATTTTATCCACCTCTTTTAAACCAAAGGGAGACCAGCCAAAGGCAATAAAAGAGCTTGCCTCAGGCATAAAAAAGGGATACAGACATCAGGTTTTACTTGGTGTTACAGGTTCTGGTAAAACCTTTACAATTGCAAATGTCATAGCAAAAGTTAATAAACCAACATTGGTTATTGCCCACAACAAAACACTCGCAGCACAGCTTTATGGAGAGCTTAAAGAACTTTTTCCCTACAATGCTGTTGAATACTATGTAAGCTACTATGATTATTATCAACCAGAAGCATACATTCCAGAAACAGATACATATATTGAAAAAGATGCGTTGATAAACGATGATATTGACAGGATGAGACATTCTGCAACTCTGTCAGTTCTTACTCGCAGGGATGTTATTGTTGTTGCTTCTGTCTCATGCATTTATGGAATCGGTTCTCCTGATGACTACATGGCAATGCATATAAATCTTGAAGAAGGTATGATTACAGAAAGGGATGCACTTCTTGAAAAGCTTGTTGAAATTCTTTATATCCGAGCAGAAGATGAATTCAGAAGAGGTAGTTTCAGGGTTAGAGGAGATGTTGTTGATATATATGCCTCACACTGCCTTGATAAAGCATACAGAGTTGAATTTTTTGACAATGAAATAGATGCAATATACGAAATTGATCCATTAAATGGAATAAAACTCAGGAGAATTCAAAGAATATTCATTCCACCTAACAGTCACTGGGTAACCCCAAGAACTGAACTTGAGCGAGCATTGAAGACAATTGAAATAGAACTGGCAGAAAGAATCCGTTATTTTAAGGAAAGGGGGGAGGAGCTATTTGCAGAAAGAATTGAAAGAAGAACCCGTTTTGACCTTGAGATGTTAAGCCAGTTTGGATACTGTCATGGAATAGAAAACTACTCAAGACATTTAAGTGGAAGACTTCATGGAGAACCACCATTTACGCTAATTGACTACATTTATGCTGGTCCTTCAAATGGAGATTTTTTAACAGTAATTGATGAAAGTCATGTAACAGTTCCCCAGATTGGAGGGATGTATGAAGGGGATAGGTCCCGTAAACAGACACTGGTAAATTATGGATTCAGGCTTCCAAGTGCCCTTGATAATCGCCCTTTAAAGTTTGAAGAGTTTGAACACAGAATGAATTATGTTATATATATTTCAGCAACACCGGGAGATTATGAAATTGAAAAATCACGAGAAAGAATTGTTGAGCAGATAATAAGACCTACAGGACTTATTGATCCAAAGATTGAGGTAAAACCTGCAAGCACGCAGGTTGAGGATCTTCTTGATGAAATCCAGAAAAGAGTTGAAAAAGGAGAAAGAGTTCTTGTAACAACCCTTACAAAAAAAATGGCTGAGGATTTAACAGATTATTATTCAAGCCTTGGTATAAAAGCAAAATATCTTCATTCAGATATTGACACACTTGAAAGGGTTGAAATTCTCAGGGATCTGAGGCTCGGCAAGTTTGATGTTTTGATAGGTGTAAATCTATTAAGAGAAGGTCTTGACCTGCCAGAGGTTTCTCTTGTTGCAATATTTGATGCAGACAAAGAAGGTTTCCTGCGTTCTGAAAGGTCTCTGATTCAGACAGCAGGAAGAGCCTCAAGAAATGTAAATGGCACTGTAATCCTTTATGCAGATACAATTACAGAGTCAATGAAAAAAGCAATTGAAGAGACTGAAAGGCGTAGAAGGATTCAACTTGAATATAACAGAAAAATGGGAATTGTGCCAGAAACAGTTAAAAGCAAAATAAAGGATATACTTTCATCCATTTATGAAAAAGATTACTTTACTGTTGATGCTGTAAGAGAAGAGGAGGAGGAATATGAGCTCACTGAAGAAACATTAAAGAGACTTGAGATAGAAATGAAGCATCTGGCAGCAAATCTTGAATTTGAAAAAGCTGCACGGATAAGAGATAAAATATTTAAAATAAAAGAAAAAATGTTAAAACTTGGTATGAAGCTGGAAGATGCTTTTAAGCGAGCTTAAAGATAAAGACTTAGACTTCATAGTCAATACTGTTGCTCCAGAATTCAAAAACAAAGAGCAACTTAAAAGATTTATAAATGAAGACCCGGATTTCAGACACGGACTTGTTGGAAGTGATAAAATGTTTGAGAAAGTCTTCTCTGACCCTGAAATTCTTGTTAAGATTTCACCAGCACTTTATTTTGAAATTTTACTCAGAAAAGCCTTGAATGACCTTGAGAGACTTTCTTATACTTATGAAAAAGTTGGCTCATATAAAATAGCAGTTTTTGATGTCTCAGATGTTGTGGAATTTTTAAGTGATGAAAATGTTCTTCTGTATCTTGCTCATCTTCTTTCTTCTTTTACAAGGATTGAAAAATATACACTATGGATAAAAACAGGTAAAAATATATGGAAAAGGATAAATTTCACAGATATGGATGTGGAGGCACTTAAAAAAATGGCTCAGATGATCGAAGAGGAGTATAGATTTGGTATTTACAAAAGAATTGCAGATGCATGTCTTTTTATTCTTGGAGTCTTTCCAGAGCATTTAAAAGAAAGTTTTGAGACAGAGGAGGAAGGTAAAAAATTTTATAAATTAGCAGGGGATTATCTTTCTTCAGAGACAGAACTTGCAAATGTTTTCTGGCAGCTTTCAGAGAAATTCAATTTAGCAAAAAAACCCTTAAATTTCATATCTGAAAATTATTTAAGATGGAAAAAACATCAGATTTTTGGTCTCAATTAATAACTGGAATCTTTTCTTTGCAATTGTAGCATTTTTCTTCGCTGTCAAGATAGTATTCTTTAAGTCTTAACTCATCCCTTTCAATTAATATTCTTTTACACTTCGGGCAGTAAGTATTCTGTCCCGGATGATTTGGAATATTACCAATATAAACATAATTTAATCCCTCCTCCATAGCAATTTCATATCCTCTTTCAAGGGTTTCAATTGATGTTGGAGGAATATATGTTTTCCAAGAAAAATCATATGCAGGATAGTAAGCATTTAAATGCCAAGGAATATTTTCTCCAAGTTCATTTTTTATTCTTTTTGCAAATTCTCTTAAAGTTTTCTCATCATCATTTAAGCCAGGAATAATTAATGTTGTAATCTCAATCCAGACATTGTTTTGCAGAGCAATCACAGCATTTCTCCATATTTTTTCAACATCTGCACCACAGTATTTTCTTACAAACTGTGCATTTCCTTTTATATCTATATTCATTGCATCAAGTCCATGATGTATCAGTGTTTTGAGAGCTTCCTCAGTCATGTATCCATTTGTTACATATGTGTTGTAAAATCCTTCTTTTTTTGCAAGATGAAAGACTTCAAGGGAGTATTCAAAAAGAAGTGTTGGTTCATTAAAAGAAAAACTCGTTCCCTTACATTTATATTTTTTCATTAATTCTATGAAGTTTTCAGGTGAAAAAAATTTTCCTTTTCCTATATTTTCTGGAGCTTTTGATATGCGGAAGTTCTGACACCACGGACATGTAAAATTGCAAGACCATGTTCCTACAGTCAAAGCAAAGCTACCTGGATAGAAGTGATATAAAGGCTTTTTTTCAATCGGATTTGCACTTATTGATGCTATCTCTCCATATACTAAAGTGTAAAGCTTACCAGCAATATTTTTTCTTGTTTTACAGAATCCTGTCTGTCCTTCATCTATCTCACATCTTCTCTCACATGTAAGACATTGGACTTTACTGTCTTTTATTTTTTGAAGTAAAGCCTCCTTTATCATTTATTTAAATTATAACCAATCTTTATCATTTCATTTATTCCTTCAATTATTCTCGGGCTAAGATGATATATCTTATCGCTCACATAGTAAATATTTCCTTTTTTAACTGCATTTGTGTCTTTCAACTTTGAAAGTAGTTTTTCAGGAGCTGTTTTATGACCTGCACCGAAAAATATAATATCTGGGTTTAATTTTATAACTGTCTCTATGTTAATTGATGAAGACTCTGCAATATTTTTTAAACCTACAAGATTGAAAATTTCATTTATATGTGATTTTCCCCCGGCAACTGTAAGTGGTTCAGCCCAGACTATAAACAATGCTTTCTGTCCACTGAAAAATTTCTTTATTTTCTTTATATTTTTTTGAAATTCATGGGCAGCAATTTTTGCTTCTCTTTCCTTACCAATTGCAATTCCCAGTCTTATTAATTCATAAGGCATATCTTTCAGGCTCTTTGGAGCATAAACATGAACTTTTATACCAAGTTCTATCAGCCTGTTATAAACCTCCTTAGGAGTGACATCTTTTGAAATTATTACAAGGTCTGGTTTTAAAGCCAGTATTTTCTCATAGGAGGGATCTATCATTCCTCCTGCTTTTGGTTTATTTTTAACTTCCTCAGGCCATTTACAGTAGTTACTGACAGCAATCAGCCTGTCAATTGCACCAAGATAATAAATTGTCTCTGTAACTGATGGTGCAAGAGAAATAATTCTTTGAGACTCAGCAAAACTGAGTGCTGGATAAATTAAAAACACTATAAAAAATACCAGAGCTCTCATTTTATCCTCAAGGCTCTTCCAGCAACCATTAAATAAGCTCTATCGCATATATCCATTATCTTCTGATTTACAGTTCCAGAAATATCAATAAATTTTCTTCCGAGCTCACTTTCAGGAATTATTCCCAGTCCAACCTCATTTGCCACGATAAATATGTGAATGTTTTCTCTAATTTTTTTTAATAAATCAATGAATGAATCAATAAATTTTTGATAATCATAAACTTCAATCATAAGATTTGTAAGCCATGTTGTGAGACAATCAATTACTACTGAAGAATTTTCAGGAATTTTCATAATAGCCTCCACTAAGTTTAAAGGCTCTTCTATGGTAATCCAACCGCTGTCTCTTTCTTTTTTATGCCTTTCAATGCGTTCTTTCATCTCTTTGTCAACAGCCCTTGCTGTTGCAATACAGTAAAGATTTCTACTTCCTGTATTTTCTCCCTCTTTCAGAGCAAATCTACTTTTTCCACTTTTAATCCCGCCAATTATAAATGTAATCATTTTAACTCCTTAAAAATCTTTTTAATTCATTAAAAAATGTCTCATTTTCAGCTCTGTTTTTTACAGAAACTCTTATAAAATTTTCATTAACTCCATAAAAATCTGAACATTCTCTTACAAGGATTCCTCTTTCAAGCATATACTGGAAAAGACCTTTCTCTAAAATTTCAATTAAATAAAAGTTTGCTACGGATGGAAAGTATTTAAGTTTGAGTTTATTCAATGAGTATTCAAAAAAATCCTTTTCTTTTTTGAAAAATTCATAACTCTGCTTTTTAAAATCTTCATCCCTGATTATTTCCTCTGCTATCCATTGAGCCAGGCTGTTTATGCTCCAGGGCTGTCTGTAATTTTTAATTTTTTCAATAACTTCAGAAGAAGCAACAGCATAACCAAATCTCAATCCTGCAAGTCCGTAAAATTTTGTAAGGGAGCGTAAAACAATAATATTAGATGAGATTGAATATCTGAGAAGAGTTTTATCAGGAACAAAATCTATAAAGGCTTCATCAATTAAAAAAATGGTTTTTTCATAAAAAGAAGCTACTTTGAGAATTTCTTCATTGTCTATCAGCCATCCTGTTGGATTATTGGGATTGCATATAAAAACCATTTCATATTTTCTTTCCTGCATTGCTTTCCTTAACAATTCAAAAATTTTTTCTTTATTAAGGGTGAAAATTCTTTCTATATCTTTTATCTCATTTATCCTGCAGGCCCTTTCATACTCTGTGAATGTTGGTTCTAAAATCAGAACAGATTCAGGCTTTAATGATTTAACTGTAAGATAAATCAGCTCTGTTGAACCATTCCCACATATTATATTTTCAGAGGGAATACCATAAAGATTAGAAAGAGCTCTTATGAAAGCTCTTGCTTCAGTATCTGGATATTTATGTAATAGTGGAATTTTTTCAATAATTTTTCTTTTTATTCTTTCTGGCAGAGGTAGAGGATTAACAGATGAACTCATATCTATTATTTCAGGAAGAGCCTTTCCCGTAACTTCTGAAGCAGTATAAATATCGCCTCCATGTATCATAAAATACTCCTGAGAATAATTGATACTGAAATGAATAGGAAACTGCTTAAAATAACAATTTTAATACTCAAATTAACAATTTCTGAGTCAACAGTATTTAAATCGTCTCCAATAAAGGGCTTTTCAACAAGGATGCCACCATAGTAATTGGGGCCTCCCATTCTTACTCCAACTGCTCCAGACATGGCTGCTTCAGGTACTGCACTGTTTGGACTGCTGTGTTTTCTTCCATCCGTGAGCATAATCTTGAATGAGTTTTTTCCAACAGAAAAACCAAGCAGAATAAAAGAGCTTAAAACTATGAGAATCCCTGTTATTCTTGCAGGAACATAGTTAAAAATATCATCCATCTTAGCTGAAAACCATCCAAAATTTATATATCTTTCATTTTTATAACCAACCATTGAATCAAGTGTATTAACAGTTTTATAAAAAACGAGAAAGGGAAATCCACCGAAAATAAAATAAAACAATGGAGCAATAACACCATCAGAGAGATTTTCAGAAAGGCTTTCAATAACTGCTATTCTTATTTTTTCAGGAGTGAGATTTTCAGTATCTCTTCCAACAAGAGCTTTTAATGAAATCCTTGCCTGAACTAAATTTCCTTCATCTAAAAATCTATCTACTTTTTTAGCCTCTTCAATCAGACTTCTTAAAGCAATAAAAAAACTGCCAGCTACTGCCAGAACAATACCTGAAAAAAACCATGATAGCCTGCTCAGATTCTCAATAAAATAAACGAAAATAATTGAAAATAAAAAAACAACTGCTGTCACTGATAAAAAGAGCAAAAAGCCTCCAAATCTGCTGTTTAGCTTTTTATTTCTTAAAAATACTTCACTTTTTTCAATGAGTTTGCCAATTGCTATAACAGGATGATATCTTGTTGGGTCTCCAATAAAAAAATCAGTTAAAAAGGCTACTGCTATTATCCAGCTTTCAACATAAAACATCTTCATAGCCCAGCTATTTCCCATATTTTATCCATATCAAGATATCTTTCAACTGTTTCTGAAAGGCTGTGTAAAAATGATTCCTTAAAATTTTCCCATGAAAAAGTATAATAAATGGGATTTAATCCCTTTTTAATTCTGTGCCTGTTTATTAACCATCTTCTTAAACTGTCACCCTCAAATACTCCATGAATATATGTTCCCCATACATTTTCAGAAATAATTCCATCAAACAAAAGCTGTCCTGTTGATTTTCTTTTTATTTTGAAAAGATTCATCTGTCCATGACTTAATCCCTTATGAATTTCATACCCTCTGATCTTTATTGAAGGCTGTGAGCAAAGATATCCTTCAACTTGGCTTGTTATTTTTTCAGGATAAAATACTGTTTTCATGGGAAGTAAACCAAATCCATTAAATTCATTAATTGAACTTTCAACCATATATGTGTCTACCAATTTTTCACCAAGCATTTGAAATCCGCCGCATATTCCTACAATTTCAACTTTATTTTTTGCAAGCTCTTTTATGGTTTCATCAATTTTTAGTTCTCTAAGAAGTTTTAAATCCTCAAAGGTTTTCTTTGAGCCAGGAATGATTATTATATCAGCATTAAGCAGGTCTTCTTTCCTTAATGAATAAATTAACTCTACATCTGGTTCAAACCTCAATGGTTCAAAATCACTGAAATTTGAGATATATCTCAGCCTGATAATGACTATTTTTACTTCTCCATTTAATTTAAAAGAAAAAGAATTTGCAAGCCTTTCAGAAACTCCATCTTCATCAGCCAATCCTGTTTCATCAATGTATGGAAGCACACCAAGACAGGGTTTTTTTATTATTTCTTCAAGTTTTTTTATTCCCGGTGAAAGAATATCAACATAACCTCTGAATTTGTTGATTATAAAGCCTTTTATAAGGTTTTCGTATTTTTCAAGAAGCTTTACAGTCCCATAAAGCGAGGCAAAAACTCCACCTCTGTCAATATCTCCCACAATAATAACAGGTGCTTTAAGGTAATCTGCTACAGCCATATTAACGATATCATTTTCAAGAATGTTTATCTCAGCAGGGCTTCCAGCACCCTCAATAATCAAAAATTCGTATTCTTTACAAAGATAATCAAGTGAAACTTTCACAGCATCCCAGAGTTTTTGCTTTTCAGAATAAAAATCATTTAACCCCAATGTCTTATAAAGCTTTCCATGAACAACTACCTGAATTCCCTGCTTACCTGCTGGTTTAAGCAAAACAGGATTCATATGAAAAAGAGGAATTACACCAGCTGCGGATGCCTGAATTGCCTGAGCAAGCCCTATTTCTCCTCCATCTTCTGTAACAAAACTCTGTAGACTCATATTCTGAGCTTTAAAGGGCGCAACCTTTATACCTTTCTGCTTTGCAATTCTACATAAAGCTGTAACAATCAGGCTTTTCCCACAATTTGAAGATGTTCCCTGTATCATTAATAACTTAGCCATAGCTTCTCACAAAGTAAAAAACAAAAAAGAAAAACTACCTCTGTTATTTCAACAGTAGCTCCAAGGTGGTCTCCTGTTATTCCGCTGAATTTATTTTCAAAGATGTTTTTCAAAATAAAAAGAAGAACAAAGAGGGAAAGTGCAATCAAGGGCAGAAAAATGAAGCTTCTTACAGTAAAGTAAATCAATAAAAAGGCAGGCAAAACATTAGAGATAATAAACTTCCAAGTGCTAATTTTCCCCACAAACATAGCTCCAAGCCCTGTGTTTTTTGCAGGTTTTCCATAATACATCAATGGAATTACTGACCATCTTGAAAAGGTAAACATAAAAATAAATACCATGAATTGATTGATATCAATGATTTCTTTAATAAAAACAAATTTACAAAGAATATTCATTACTAAAGCGGAAACTCCAGCAACACCAACTGTGCTATCCTTCATTATTTCAAGCCTTCTATGTATGTCTTTATCTTTCTGCCCTGTTTCTTTGTAAAAAAGAGCATCAAATGTGTCTGAAAGTCCATCAATATGAAATATTCCTCTCAGTGAGAATAGAAATAACAGTAAAATAACAGAAATAACCAGAGATGAAAAAATCTGATTAAAGATGATTACCAGAAAAACAGAAAATATTCCCTCTAAAAACCCTACAAGAGGGAAAAATATAACTGAGCCTGTAATCTCTTTTTCATTAATTTCCTTTAATTTCAAAGGAAAAATGGTTAAAAATGAAAGAGCCATCAAAAATCTATTTATCACTCTTACTTACACCTGCCTCCTCAAAAGTTGCCATTTCTCTGTAAATTTTTAGCCCGGCTTCAATAATTGTTATAGCAATTGCTGCACCTGTTCCTTCACCAAGCCTCAGATTTAAATCAAGTAAAGGTTTCAGTCCCATAAAATCAAGAGCTTTTTTATGACCTCTTTCAACAGAATTGTGTGAAGCAAAAATATAATCTTTAACAGCTGGATTTATACAGTAGGCAATTAGAGTTCCTGCAGTAGAGATAAATCCGTCAATAACAACTGGAAGTTTTAAAGAAGCACAGCCCAGGACAACACCCGCAATTGCACCAATTTCAGGACCTCCAACCTTTGAAAGAACATCAACAGGATCTGAACAATCCGGTTTATTTATCTCAATTGCCCTTTTAATTACTTCAATCTTTCTTTTAAAGGTCTCTTCATCTATTCCTGTTCCTCTTCCTGTAACTTCCTCAACTGGACAATGAGTAAGAACACTTACAATTGCAGAAGAAGGCGTTGTATTGCCAATTCCCATCTCTCCTGTAGCAAAGAGGTTATATCCCCTGTCATAATATTGTTTTACCAATTCAATGCCTGTTTTTATACACTTTATTGCATCATCACGGCTGAGTGCAGAAACTTTTGCTATGTTTCCTGCTCCTCTTACAACTTTTTTTGATACCAGCCCTTCAATTTTCCCAAAATTATAATCAACACCGATATCAACAACCACAACATCTGCTCCTGCATGTCTTGCTAAAACATTAATTCCTGCTCCACCTCTTAAAAAATTAAAAATCATCTGAGCAGTAACTTCCTTTGGATAGGCAGAAACACCCTCCTCCGTAACTCCATGATCAGAGGCAAAAACAAGCACAGCCTTTTTCTTTATCTCAGGCATTGGATTTTCATAAATAGTAACAAGCCTTGCTGCAATCTCTTCAAGTCTTCCAAGACTTCCTTGAGGTTTTGTGAGACTGTCAAGCCTTTTCCAGGCAATATCAATTAAATCTTTATTTACTGGTTTAATATCAAGATTTAGCATTACATATCTCCAGAAAAAGCTTTTTATCTCTTTGTATCCACTTTCCTGCGAAAAATTTAACAGGTGATTTAAAAATTGGTCCATCATAAACAAAAGTGTGATATTCTCCTCTTTCACCGCAGAGGTCAATATTTCCTGAGGTTTTCAAATCCCTGATTAAATCAGAGTCAACTTTTCTGCCAAGCCATTCACTTCCTAAAAAAGAAGCATTTGTTGAGCATACTATGGCTTTGAAACCAGAGTTTATAAACTCTCTAAGAAGCTTCTCTCTTTCTTCATTCCAGAGAGGCAAGATTGCTTCTATTCCCGTCTCCCTGCATACTCTTTCAACCCATTCTCTGTGCTCTTGAAGGTCAATATCACCAAATACTCCAGCAGAAACCCCATCCTTTTTTAATTGCATAATCGTATTTTTGAACTCATCTTCATAGCTTTCCCACGTGGTTTTCTTTTGAATAATTGGAATTCCAATTGCTTCTGCCTGTGCTTTAAGTAATTCAGAGCCTATTCCGTGCGAACGGGAATAAATTCCATCTTCTGAAAGCATATTAACAAGATAAACAACCTCAATACCATTCATCATTGCTCTATAACAGGCTAATGTACTGTCTTTACCTCCACTCCATGAAACAAAGGCTTTTAAAATATCCATTTAACTCCTCCAGTAATTGTTCTTCTCGGCATTGGATAATACTGAACATATTCATAGGCTCTATCAAATATATTTTCTACAGATAATGTTAGCTCAATATTTTTTATCGGTCTGTATGAACCCTTAAGATTTACAACAGTAAAGTCAGCTTTATCCACAATTTTTCCATAATTTTCAGATGAGGGATTCCAATCTACAACTTTTTCATCTCCTTTATAGGTTGCGATTAATCTTAAATCCCAGTTTTCCTTTCCTGCTTTTATGCCAAATGAAGCAGTGCATTTTGGAGTATATTGAAGGGTTTTTCCATACCTTTGTATCTCAACTTCATCCCTGCTTGAGTATCTTGTGTGATAAGTAAAATTAATAAAGGGTTCAAGAGAAAATTTTATTCCTGTAGATAAACCAATGTTATAGGAAAGACTTCCTTCTATACCCTGAATTGTTGCTCCTTTAACATTTTTAAATGTTTGGGCTTTAATTGTATTGTCATAATAGCTAAGAATCTTGTCTCTGAATTCTGAATGAAAGAATGTAAGCTCGGTATTTAAGAAATCCTCTGTATAAGCAACTCCCACATCATAAGATTTAGTTTTTTCTGGTTTTAAATCAGGATTTCCTAAATAACGGGTTCCCCATGAAGAGACATAATCAGTTGCAAGCTCATCAGGTGCAGGTGCTCTGAATGCAGTGCCAGCATTACTCTTTATTGAAAAATTATCTGTGATTTTATATACAACGCCTCCTCTAATTGTTATATGGTCAAGATTTTCTTTTCTTGGTTTTAAATTTCTAATACCCTCTGTAGCAAGTATCTCATTTTCAAAATAGTCATATCGAACTCCTGCATTTAATAATAGCTTTTTATTGAAAATATTTAATCTTCCTTCAGCAAATAAACCGTAACTGTCATACTCTGAGTCTGGATTATAAGGAGCAGCTGTGCTTGTTGAGCTTTTAACTTCTATTCTGTCCCACTGTCCTCCAATAATAATCCTGTGTTCATCTATTGAAAATATTTTCTGAAGGCTTGCTCCCTGTGTGGTTGTCTTTTTTAAAGTAATCTCTGAATTTCCTGTTCCGAGCCCTTCATGATCTTCATTTCTATCCGTGTTAAAATAATATCCAGCCTTAAATGTCTCTGTTTTATAATCCAAATCAAATCTATTTCTTTCAATATTTTTGTAATCATCAGGGTCAGGTGAGTATCTTGCTCCGGGTGAGCCAATATCCCATCCTTTCCAGTGCTGAAATCCCAGAGATATATGTTGCTTATCAAAAAAGCTGTATCCAAAACGGGTTGATACAGATTCATTATTGTAAGCTGTGTTTTCTATTTTCCCATAATTTTTTGTGGAATAATCATCCATTGCAGAGCGACTAACTGAAAGATAAAAATCAAAATTTTCTTTTTTACCATTTAATTCAGCTTTTGTTTTCCAGTATCTCCATGAACCTGCTTCACCACCAATTGAACCACGTATTCCTTCTTCTTTCCCCTGCTTTGTTATTATGTTAATTACACCTCCCATTGCTGAAGAGCCATAGACAACTGAAGCTGGTCCTTTAACTATTTCAACTCTTTCAATATCATTAACAGGAATTATGGCAAGATTCACTGTTCCTGCTCTATTTCCATTGATAAGAACAAGAACTCTGCTTTTAAAATCATCAAAAAGATCTGTCCTTAAACCTCTTAATCCAATACTGCTCGTTGATAACCCTGGATATTTGTGAACATGACCTATTGCTGCTTCTGTAATCAAGTCACCAGCATTCTTTGCAGTAGAATTTTTAATGTCCTCTTGAGTTATAACCTGAACTGAATAGGGAACTTCTTTTTTTGGTTCTTCAATTCTTGTTGCTGTTACAACGATTTCTTCAAGCTGGGTTTCCTGTGCTGAAATTTGGTTGGAAATAAAGAAAAGACAGAGAATCAAGACAAATAAAAGCATGGCATTTCCCTCCCGCGAGGAATTGAAAGCTCAAAGAGCTTCCAGCTGGACAGGTCTTCCGGCTTAGGGCTAAGACCTACTTACCCGCCTTCCCGAACCCATTTAACTACATTGTCCAAGTAGTTCAAAGGGTTCAGTGGCATTATTGGGCTTTCGTTCCCTTCACGGCTGCGGGGCAGCGGGGGATTCTCACCCCTCTTCCCTTAATCCAGCCAATAAATGATATAAAACAGTGAATATTTGAGTCAAGATATATTGTAAAAAGCCTGAAAATTTTTACATAATAAATAACATTTTAATATTTAGGTTGGAGGATGAAATATGCTCATTGTTCAAAAATATGGGGGTACGTCTGTTGCAAACATTGAAAGAATAAAGGCTGTTGCAGAAAGGGTTTCTAAAACAGTAAAAGAAGGGCATAAACTGGTTGTTGTTGTATCCGCAATGGCAGGTGAAACAGATAAATTAATCAGTCTTGCCCATCAAGTCTGCCCCGAGCCTCCAGAAAGGGAGATGGATCTGCTTCTTTCATCCGGAGAAAGAGTTACTGCTGCATTGACTACAATGGCTTTACATGGACTCGGGCATAAAGCAATTGCTTTCACAGGAAGACAGATGGGAATAATCACAGATGCGGTGCATACAAAGGCAAGAATTGAGAAAATTGTTGCAACAAGGGCACTGAGAGCAATTGAAGACGGCTATATTATTGTTGTAGCAGGATTTCAGGGGATTACAGAAACTGAGGATGTAACTACTCTTGGAAGAGGAGGTTCAGACCTTACAGCAGTTGCAATAGCAGCAGCCCTTAATGCAGATTTATGCGAGATTTATACAGATGTTGAAGGAGTTTACACTGCAGACCCAAATATTGTTCCACAAGCCCGAAAGCTTGAAAAGATATCCTATGAAGAGATGCTTGAACTTGCCTCTTTGGGAGCAAAAGTGCTACAGACCCGCTCAGTTGAGTTTGCAATGAAATATAATGTTCCCGTTGTAGTCAGGTCAAGCTTTAATTATAATCCTGGAACTTTGGTTATAAAGGAGGATAAAGATATGGAAAAAGTTGTTGTCTCAGGTATTGCTTATGACAAAAATCAAGCAAAGATAACAATTCTTAAAGTGGCTGACAGACCCGGCATAGCAGCAAAACTTTTCAGAACCATAGCAGATGCAAACATAGTTGTAGATATGATTGTTCAGAATATAAGCAGCGATGGTAAAGCAACTGATATTTCATTCACTGTTCCGAAAACTGATGCAAAAAAAGCACTTGAAATCACAGAAAAAATTTCAAAAGAGCTCGGTGCAGAGGGTGTTCTTTTAAATGAAGGAATTGCCAAAGTATCAATAGTAGGAGTTGGTATGAGAACTCATTCTGGAGTCGCAGCACAGATGTTTGAAGCTCTTGCTAAACATGGAATAAACATTATGGCAATAAGTACATCAGAAATCAAAATATCGTGCCTTATTGATGCAAAATATACCGAGCTCGCTGTAAGAGTTCTTCATGATACTTTTCAGCTTGATAAAAAATAATGAAAATTTATCTACCGAAAGGTTTTCTTTATTCTGTAGCAAAGGCAGGGATCAAATACCCTGATAGATATGATATTGCCCTGGTATATTCCAGAAAGCCTGCATATGCTGCGGGAGTTTTTACAAAAAATCGGATAAAAGCTGCACCTGTTAAAATCTGCATAAAGCGTATAAAAGAAGGAATTGCACAGGCATTAATTTTAAACAGTGGTAACGCAAATGCATGCACTGGAGAAAAAGGCATTGAGGATGCTTTAAAAGTTACAGAAAAGGTTGCAGAAAAACTTAAAATCAATAAAAAATATGTTCTGCCACTTTCAACTGGAGTTATTGGAATGCCAATGCCAATGGAAAAAATCCTTCCAGCAATAGATGAAGTTGTGCAGAATCTTGGAAAAGCAAAACCTGTGCAGATAGCTCAGGCTATAATGACAACAGATAAATTTCCAAAAATAACATCAAGACAGATTGAGATAAGCAAAAAAACTGTAAATATACTTGGAATATGTAAGGGTGCAGGGATGATCTCTCCTAATATGGCAACAATGCTTTGTATAATTCTTACTGATGCAAGCATTGATTCAACCCTCATGAAAAATGCTTTAAATTATGCAGTTTCTGAAAGTTTTAATTTAATCACTGTTGATGGAGATATGTCCACAAATGATACTGTGATTATGCTTGCAAATGGAGAATCAGGTAGTGAAAAAATTGGTAACAAATACTGGAAACAATTCAGACAAACAATTCATGATATCTGTCTTGAACTTGCCCAGATGATAATTAAAGATGCAGAAGGTGCTACAAAGTTCATAACTGTTAATGTCAATGGAGCTAAAAAAATTTCTGATGCAAAAAAGGTGGCCAAAGCTGTGGCAAATTCTCTTCTTGTTAAAACTGCCTTTTATGGAGAGAATCCAAACTGGGGAAGAATTATAGCAGCAGCTGGCTATTCAGGAGCTTACATAAAGGAGGAAAAAATTGAAATATTTATAAATGGAATATGCCTTTTTAGAATGGGGCTACCAACAATGAGAGAAGATGAGTTAAAGGATTCTCTCAACCGTAAAAATATAGAAGTTTTAATAGATCTCAATCTTGGCAGAAAGCAATCAAAAGTTTTTACATCAGATATTTCAGAGGAATATGTAAGAATAAACTCTGCCTATCGTACTTAAGTTGAGTGAGTTTTTTCCTTTTCGGTAATATATAATTATGGAAGAAAAAATCTTTATTGAAGAACATGAAGAAGTTTCAATTGATAAACCGGATCTTTACAGAGTATATCTCCTGAACGATGACTATACAACAATGGATTTTGTTGTTCATATATTAATAACAATTTTTGATAAATCAAAGATTGAAGCCACTTCAATAATGCTTCATGTTCACAGGCATGGAAAGGGTCTTGCTGGAATTTATCCAAAAGAGATTGCCGAAACCAAGATAGCTCAGGTTGAAAGTCTTGCAAGAGCTAATGGTTTTCCTTTAAAATGCACAATGGAGAGAGATGATCAATAAAGATTTACAGATTATCATAACAGCTACTGTAGAGGATGCAATTGAAAGGGGACATCAATATCTTACAGTTGAACACTTATTGTATGCAATACTTCATGATGATTATGGTATAGAAATAATCAAAAACTGTGGAGCAGAACCTGAACAAATAAAAAGAAACCTTGAAAGATTTCTTGAAGAACAGATTCCAAAAAAAAGAGGTAAAGGACAGGCTCATCCAACACTCAGTTTTCAGAGAGTGATGGAAAGAACTCTCAATCATGTAAAAAGTGCTGAAAAAAAAGAAGCAGATGCAGGAGATTTTCTTGCAGCAATCTTTCTTGAAGAAGACACATATGCTGTTAATCTTCTCAAATCCTACGGAATATCAAGAATTGATATTTTGAACTATGTCTCCCATGGAATTCCTAAGACAGGATTTGAGGAAACAGTTATAAAAGAAGAAAAAAAAGGTGACCCTCTAAAAAGCTTTACTGTTGAGCTTACAGAGAAAGCACGCAAAGGAGAAATTGATCCAATTATTGGAAGACAGAATGAACTTGAAAGAGTTATTCAGGTTTTAAGTAGAAGAAGAAAAAATAATGTAATACTTGTTGGTGAACCGGGGGTTGGTAAAACTGCCATTGTTGAAGGCCTTGCATTAAAGATAGCCCGACAACAAGTCCCATCTCATCTTAAAAATTTTAAAATTTATGCTCTTGACATGGGGTCACTTCTTGCTGGAACAAAATACAGGGGAGATTTTGAAGCAAGAATGAAGGGATTGATAAACTCATTATATAAAATCAAAAACTGTATTCTTTTTATTGATGAAATTCACACAATTGTTGGTGCTGGATCAGCAAGTGGAAGCACAGTTGATGCATCAAATTTACTTAAACCTGTTCTAATTGAAGGAAAAATAAGATGCATAGGTGCTACAACATATGAAGAATACAGAAACTATTTTGAAAGAGACAGAGCACTTTCTCGCAGATTTCAGAAAATAGATATCATGGAACCTTCAGAAGAAGAAACATACGAGATTTTAAAAGGACTTAAGGGTTATTACGAGGAATATCATTCAGTTAAATACACAGACAGCGCACTGAAGGCTGCCTCACATCTTTCAGCAAGATATATAAATGAGAGATTTCTACCAGACAAAGCAATAGATGTTATTGATGAGGCAGGTGCGATGGTAAGGCTTTATCACAGTGATAATACTCTGGTTGATGAAAAAATTATAGAGCAGACAGTTGCAAAAATGGCAAGAATTCCGTCTCAGGAAGTTTCATCCTCGGAGATTGACAAACTTAAAAATCTTGAAAGAGATCTAAAATCTGTTATTTTTGGACAGGATGAGGCTATTGAAACAGTAGTAAGAGTTATAAAGCTTGCAAAAGCAGGTTTAAAAGAGCCCTCAAGACCAATTGGTTGCTTTCTCTTTACAGGCCCAACAGGAGTTGGCAAAACAGAGCTTGCAAGACAGCTGGCACAAAAACTTGGTATAAGTTTCTTACGATTTGATATGAGTGAATACATGGAAAAACACTCTGTTGCAAAGCTAATAGGAGCACCTCCTGGTTATATAGGGTTTGAGCAGGGAGGACTGCTTACAGAGCAAATCAGAAAAAATCCTCATTGTGTTCTTTTACTTGATGAGATTGAAAAGGCTCATGAAGAAATATTTAATATTCTGCTTCAGGTTATGGATTATGGAACTCTAACTGATAACACAGGCAGAAAGGCTGATTTGAGAAATGTAATACTTATTATGACATCAAATATTGGAGCAAGGGAGATGGAAAAACCAGCTGTAGGATTTGGAGATAGAACCTCGGAGCAGATTAAAAAAACCAAGGAAGCTGTTGAAAAATGGTTCAGCCCTGAGTTTCGCAACAGACTGGATGCTACTGTTACATTCAATCATCTACCAGAAGAAATAGTCCTCAGAATAGTTGATAAATTTATAAAAGAGCTCAATGAACAGCTTGCTTCAAAGAATATATCAGTTAAAATTACAGAAAAGGCAAGGCAATGGCTTGGCAGAAAAGGATTTGATCCAAAGTTTGGTGCAAGGCCTCTACAGAGAATCATTCAGAAAGAAATTAAAGCTCCACTTGTTGAAGAAATACTCTTTGGCAGACTCAATCAGGGTGGCGTTGTTACGGTGGATGTCTCACGAGATAGCCTCAATTTTATTTTTTCTGATTTATGCTCTGATGCTTTACATCTGAAATAAATGACAGTATTTTTGCTTCATGAAGATTTAGAGTTTCCTCATCCAGAGCTTTCTGAGCCTGATGGTTTGCTTGCAGTTGGAGGGGATCTGTCAATTGAAAGACTCCTTATTGCCTATAAATCTGGTTATTCCCATGGTATCAGTCAGGTCCGATACTTTGGTGGTCACCTCCTCTAAGACCTGTAATATTCCCTGTTTTTTTCAGGATGTCAAGAAGTCTTTATCAGACATTGAAAAAAAATTTGTACAGGGTTACCTTTGATAAAAAATTTTATGATGTAATCAAAGGTTGTGCAAATGCTCCAAGAAAAAATTCAGCGGAGACCTGGGTTACACCTGAAATGATTAATGCTTACTGTAATCTCTTTGAATCTAAAATAGCCCATTCTGTAGAAGTCTGGTTTGACAGCAAACTGGTGGGTGGACTTTATGGAGTTTCCATTGGGAGAGCATTTTTTGGAGAATCAATGTTTACATTAATGAAAGACGCTTCAAAGGTGGCTCTTGCCTGTCTTGTGGAGCATTTAATCAAGAACAATTTTTATTTTATTGACTGTCAGATTACAAATTCTCATCTTATAAGTATCGGAGCATTCGAAATGCCAAGACAGGTTTTTCTTACACTACTCAGAGAAGCTATTAAGAAAGAAGAACCTCCAGTAAAATGGGTTAGAGATACAGAACTCACATCTACCACAGCCACTTTTCTTAAAGAAAAACTTATTCCGAGGAGAAAATGAAGATTGTTCTTTTTGACATAGATGGTACTCTGATAAGTACAGGTGGAGCTGGAACAAGGTCGCTTAACATAGCATTTGAAGAAGTTTTGGGAATCAAGGAAGCATTTAAAAATTTTGAAATGGCTGGTAAGACAGATGTTCAGATAATAAAGGAAGGACTTTTCATACATGGAATAAAACCCACATTTACATTGCTTCAGGAACTTATAAAGCATTATTTAAAAAATCTTGACAGACAGATGAATAACAATGCCAAACATTTAAAACCCGGAGTTCCTTCTTTTCTTGATATAATACAGAAGCTTAAATATCCAACAGGGCTTCTTACAGGAAATCTTGAAAACGGAGCAAGAATTAAACTTGAACCTTTTGGTTTAAACTCTTATTTTCGTTTTGGTGCATTTGGAAGTGATCATGAAGACAGAAGATATCTATTACCTGTTGCTCTGGCAAGATTCTCAAGAATATCAAAATACAGAGTCCCTTTTCAGCAATGTATTGTTGTGGGAGACACACCAAGAGATATAGCCTGTGCAAAACCTTACGGTGCCAAAGTTATCGCCGTTGCTACAGGTCCTTACAGTTTTGAAGAACTAAGTAAGACAGATGCTGATCTTGTTGTTCAAAACTTATCTGAAACTGACAAAATCTTAAATTTTATTATTTGAATGGGTAGATTTCCTGTAACGGAAAGAAAAGAAAAAGAACTTGTAGCTGAAATGAACAATCTCGGGATAAAGGAATCAGAGATTGAAGAAAACTTTATTCGTTGCTCAGGACATGGTGGACAGAAAATCAATAAGGCTTCAACAGGAGTTTATCTCAAACATATTCCAACAGGTATTGAGGTAAAATGCACAAAGGAAAGATCACTTGGGTTGAATAGATTTTTTGCCCGCAGAATACTTGTTGAAAAATTTAAAGAATTAAAAGGAATCCCTACAGAAAAACAAAAAAAGATTGAAAAAATAAGAAAAAGGAAACAGAAAAAATATAAAAAGAGAGAGGGGGAGTAATCCCCTCTCCTTTATCTTGGTATGAGTTTTGTGGCTATCTGAATCCTTGTTGTTGCTCTTTCAAGTGCAGCCTGTGCACGGGCAAAATCAATTTCTTCTCCAGCAGCTGCCCTGCGAAGTCTTTCCTCAGCACGTGCTAAAGCTGCTTTTGCTCTCTCTAAATCTATCTCTTCTGCCTTTTCTGCACTACCCACAAGTAAAAGCATCCTGTCATTCAAAACCTCAGCATATCCACGATTAATAAAAGCATAACGAGTTTCATTTCCTTTCTTGTAAGTAAGGATTCCTGTTTTTATAGCAGTCATAAATGGAAAATGCCCTGACAGTACTCCAAAATCACCCTCAGCTCCTGTAGCATAAACCTCATCAACTTCCTCATTTATCACTTCTCCATAAGGAGTTATAACTTCCAGCTTAACCACTTTATCCTCCTTTAATTATACCTGTCTTGTATATCCAAGCTTCTTTGCCTCTTCCTCCACTTCTTCAATTGGACCAACCATATAGAATGCCTGTTCAGGCAGGTCATCATATTTTCCATCAAGAATTGCTTTAAAGCCCTTTATTGTTTCTTCAAGTTTTACATATCTGCCCTGCTTTCCTGTAAATACCTCTGTAACATGAAATGGCTGGCTCAGGAATCTCTGAAGTTTCCTTGCTCTTGCAACAATTAATTTATCATCCTCGGAAAGCTCTTCAATTCCAAGAATTGCAATAATGTCCTGCAGTTCTTTATATCTCTGAAGTACAGCCTGAACACCTCTTGCAACTTGATAGTGCTCATCTCCAATAACTCTTGGATCAAGAATCTTTGATGTTGAATCAAGTGGATCAACTGCAGGATAAAGACCCAGCTCTGCGATCTGACGTGAAAGAACAACAGTTCCATCAAGATGAGTAAAAACTGCCGCAACTGCAGGGTCTGTCAGGTCGTCAGCAGGAACATATATTGCCTCCATTGCAGTAATAGAGCCTTTTGCTGTTGTTGTAATTCTTTCCTGAAGAGCACCCATCTCTGTTGAAAGTGTTGGCTGATAACCAACTGCAGATGGCATTCTTCCAAGAAGTGCTGAAACCTCAGAACCTGCAAGTGTGTATCTAAAAATATTATCTATGAATATAAGAACATCCTGTCCCTGATCTCTAAAGTATTCTGCAACTGTTAATGCGGTAAGACCTACTCTGGCTCTAACACCTGGAGGCTCATTCATCTGCCCATAAACAAGAGCAACCTGAGGTAAAACTCCTGAATGCTTCATTTCAAGATATAAGTCATTCCCCTCACGGGTTCTTTCTCCAACACCTGCGAAAACTGAAACACCTCCATGCTTCATTGCAATGTTATGAATCATCTCCATAATGATGACTGTTTTGCCAACTCCTGCTCCACCAAACATACCCATTTTCCCACCTCTGACAAATGGAACAAGAAGGTCAAAAACTTTAACACCTGTTTCAAACTGCTGGGTTGTTGGAGACTGCGCTGTAAACTCAGGAGCTGGAATGTGAATTGGATATTTCTCCTCAGCCTGTACAGGCCCCATTTCATCCACAGGTTCTCCAATAACATTAATAATTCTTCCAAGAGTAGGTTTTCCAACAGGAACCATAATTGGTGCTCCTGTATCTACAACTTTTGTTCCCCTTACAAGTCCATCTGTTGAGCCCATTGCAATTGTTCTTACTCTATTTTCACCAAGGTGCATGGCAACTTCAAGGGTAAGATGAATCTCAGGAATTCCTCTTGCAGGATCTCCTGGTTCATCTATTCTCAGAGCATTCAGAACCTCTGGAAGTTTTTCTTCAAACTCGCAGTCAACAACTGTTCCAATAACCTGTACTACTTTACCTATGTTCATAATTTTTAAACCTCCTTTTATTCTTTATTTAATCTTAAGTATGTTTCAAAGCCTCTGCACCACCAACTATATCCATAAGCTCTTTTGTGATTGATGCCTGTCTTACCTTGTTAGCAAGCAGTGTTGTTTTCTTTATTAATTCTTCACAGTTCTTTGTAGCATTATCCATTGCTGTCATTCTTGCTGCTTCTTCTGCTGCCTGTGCTTCAAGAAGTGCCCTGTATATTTGAATCTCAATATAGATTGGAAGAAGCAGTGCAAACAACTCTGGAGCTCTCGGTTCATATGTAAATGGATAGAATGGCTGTTCTACGGGTTCAGCCTCTATTCTTCCTATCGGAAGTATTCTATTAATCACAACCCTCTGAGCTATCAGAGATTTAAACTCATTATATATCGCCAGTACTTCATCAATGGCTTCACTTACATAGGCATTAATCATTTCCTGAGTAATCATCTGAGCATGACTGTACTGAAGCTTACCAGAAATACCTGTCCATACATTCTTAAGCGGGACATCTCTTCTTCTGAAGTAGTCCCTTGCCTTTCTACCAACAACAGATAAAGTTACATTGTATCCCTCTTTCTTTAAACGATCTATCTCTTTTGATGCAACTCTTAAAATGTTTGCATTATAAGCTCCGCAGAGGCCTCTATCAGAGGTAATTACAAGTACCTCAACATTTTTTATGGGTCTTCTCAAAATCAGAGGTGGCAAGTCACTTCTTGTCTCAACCGCTGCTGCAAGATCTGCCAGAACCTGCTGCATCTTCGTTGCATAGGGTCTGTATTTAAGCATCCTGTCCTGTATTCTGCCAAGTTTTGCTGCTGCAACCATCTTCATGGCAGATGTAATCTTTTTTGTTCCCTGTATTGCTTTAATCTTTCTTCTTATATCTCTTAATGTTGGCATTTAACTGCTCCTCGGATTCAGATTTATTTTAAGGCTGAAATGTCTTTTTAAACTCCAGTATAGCATCAGTAATTTTCTGTCTCAATGCATCATCAAGCTCTTTCTTTTCACGAATTTCTTTTCTCAGGTCTTCCTTCTGGCTTCTAACAAAGCTCAGAAATCCCTGCTCAAAGGCTCTGATTGATGAAACAGGCAGATCATCAAGGTGACCCTGTGTTCCTGCAAAAATGAGCATAATCTGATCCTCAACAGGCATTGGAACATATTGATCCTGTTTCAAAAGCTCAACCATTCTCTGACCTCTTTCAAGACGTGCTCTGGTAGCTCTGTCAAGGTCAGCAGCAAACTGAGCAAATGCAGCAAGCTCTCTGTACTGGGCAAGGTCAAGTCTTAACATTCCAGCAACCTGCTTCATGGCTTTGAGCTGGGCTGCGCCACCAACACGGCTAACTGAAAGTCCTACATTAATAGCAGGACGGACACCTGCATAGAAAAGCTCTGGTTCAAGATATATCTGTCCATCTGTAATTGAAATAACGTTTGTTGGAATATATCCAGAGACATCACCTGCCTGTGTTTCAATAACAGGAATGGCTGTTAAAGAGCCACCGCCTTCTGCATCTGAAAGCTTTGATGCTCTTTCAAGCAGTCTTGAATGAAGGTAAAAGACATCACCAGGATAAGCTTCTCTTCCAGGTGGCCTTCTCAGAATCAATGAAATCTGCCTGTATGCATAAGCCTGTTTTGTAAGGTCATCATAACAGACCAATGCATGCATGCCTTTGTCTCTGAAATACTCACCCATTGCACAGCCAACATATGGAGCTATATACTGCATTGATGCTGGCTCAGAGGCTGTTGCTGCTACAACAATTGTATGATCCATTGCTCCGTACTTTTTCAAGGTTTCCACAACCTGAACAACGCTCTGACGCCTCTGTCCACAGGCAACATATATACATATACAGTTCTGTCCCTTCTGATTAATAATGGTATCAATCAGAATAGCTGTCTTTCCTGTCTGACGGTCACCAATAACAAGCTCTCTCTGACCTCTTCCTATTGGAATCATTGAATCTATTGCCTTAATTCCTGTCTGAAGAGGCTCTTTAACTGGCTGACGCTTAATAATTCCAGGAGCAATAACATCAACCTTTCTGAAATTCTTAGCATTAATCGGTCCTTTACCATCAATTGGCATTCCAACTGCATTAACAACCCTGCCTATCAATTCCTCTCCAACCGGCGTTTCCATAACCCTGCCGGTTCTTTTTACAATGTCTCCTTCCTTTATAAGTTTGTCTTCACCGAAAAGAACCGCACCAACATTATCTTCTTCAAGGTTAAAAGCCATTCCATAAACACCATTTGGCAACTCAAGCATCTCTGATGCCATGCAGTTATCCAGTCCATAAATTCTTGCCACTCCGTCACCGACATAAGTAACAATACCAACTTCGCTTACATCAGCTTTTTTCTCAAAATCTGCAATCTGCTTTTTAAGATACTCACTTATTTCTTCCATCTTAAGTTCCATAGTTTCTCACCCCTTTATAAGCTTATCTCTTAAAAGACCCAACTGGCCTTTTATGCTCAAATCATACATTATGCTTCCTACCTTAACCCTTAGTCCTCCTATTAATGAAGGATCAGTCTCATACTGAAGTTCAACATCTCTTTCTGTGATGGCTTTGAGTGATTCTATAAGTTTTTGCTTAAAGCTTTCAGGAAGTTCAACTGCTGATGTAACAACTCCTTTTACCTTCTTTTTCATCTCCATATAGATTGCTGTTATATATCTTATAATTTCGCTCAATCCAATAAGAACTCCTTCCTGACCAAGAAAAGTCAGAAATTTCCTCACCTCTTCTGAAAACCCTGATCTTTCACATAGATATCCAATTACTCCTGCTCTTTCTTCATCACTGAATGACGGTGAGGTGAGCATGTTTCTGAAAAGTTTTTCCTTTTTCATCATTTTAGCTATTATTTCTAATTTTGCCACAATTTCTGGTACCTGTTCAAGGTTTACCAGACTTAAAAACTGTTTTGCATATTTTTTTGCTTTTGCACCTCTGACCGTTTTCAATTTTTCCGCCCCTCTATTATTTTTATTGATTCCTGAAGAAGCTTTTCCTGCTCTTCAGGTGTGATTTTCTGTTTTAGTTTCTGCTCACTGAGCTGAATTGCAAGTTCTGCTGCCTCAAGCCTCAGAGCATCTTTTGCCATCTTGACTTCAAACTCAATATTTGTTTTAGCCTGCTCCATTATTTTTTCTTTCAATTTCTCACTTTCCTGAATAATCTGTTCCTTTTCCTGCTGTCCAATTTTTCTGGCTGTATCTAAAATATCCTGAACTTCTTGGTCTTTTAATTTGAGCTTTTCTTCAACCTCTTTTAATGCTTTCTGAGCAAGTTCTTTTGCCTCCTGAGATTCTTTTATACTTTTCTCAATCAATTCTCTTCTCTGTGTAAAGAACTTTTTAAGGGGTTTACCTAAGAATTTAACAAGGAGAAAAACAAGTATGGCAAAATTGATGAATTGAAAAGCCCAACTTTTTAAACTTCCTCCACTGTGCTCTGCCTCCGCAGCAGAAGCTATTGAGGATAATAATATTATCAGTAATGTTAAACCTGCAATTTTTTTCATTTTGCCTCCATTTAAACTTTTACCAGTTTATTTACAATTTCTTCAGAAAGCCTGTCAACTTCCTGTCTAAGCAGGTTTCTGACTCTTTCTGTTTCAGCTTTTATCTCTGCTCTTGCCTTCTCAATCATCTGAACTGCTTCTTTTTCTGCATTTGAGACAACCTCTCTCTGATAGGCAAGTCCCTCCTCTCTTAAGGCAGTAATTATACTCTTTGCCTGAGCCCTTGCTGCTGCGAGGTCTGCATTCATCTGAGCGATTGCCTTTTCTTTCTTCTCGTTCATAAGTTGAGCTTCATCAAGAGCACCTTTAATTGTCTGCTCTCTCTGTCTGAAGAGTTCAACCATTGGTTTAAAAAGCATGGCATTAAGAATGAACATTAGAATAAAAAACTGAACCATTAACACAAAAAACCAGTTATTAAACTCTAACATGTTCCACCTTCTTTCTTTAGAATTTTAAAAATACTGCAAAACAAGATACCACACATTGCTTATTTTGTCAAGAACTTTTTAATTTTAAATTTTTATGGTTTAGTTAAAATTTATTTATAAATCTCTGTGAATAACAACTGGATTAACAGAAAAATTAAAGAGATATTTTGCTATTTCTTCTGCTAAAACAACTGATCTGTGTTTCCCTCCTGTGCATCCAATTGCTATAGTTAAATAAGGTCTGCCCTCCTTTTTATATGCTGATACTGCAAATTTTAGAAATTCCTTCAGATGTTTCAAAAACTCTATTGTTTCATGCTGTTTTAATACGAAATCTTTTACCGCTTCATCCTTTCCGTTAAGTTCTGTTAGTGAAGGAACAAAGTAAGGATTTGGCAAAAACCTTGTATCAAAAACAAGATCAGCATTTGTAGGAACACCTTTCTTGTAACCAAAGGAAATTATAGTTATTGATGGAGATATCAATTCTCCACCATACATTGAACGAATTAAAAACTTCAACTCATGGGGGCTGAAACTTGATGTATCAATTATTCTGTCTGAAAAGTTTCTGATTGGATAAAGTAAAATTCTTTCTTCCTTTATTGCTTTCAGTAAATCACTGTGAAGAGCAGAAAGAGGGTGGGGTCTTCTTGTTTCTTTATATCTTCTAAGAATTGTTTCGTCATCAGCTTCAAGAAATAAAACCTCACTTTTATAAGCATCTTTTATTTTTTTTATGACATCAACTGCTTTTTTAAAAAATCTATGAACTCTGATATCAATTCCAATTGCAATATTTTTGAGTCCATTATATCCATTTAACATCCCCAGAAAATCTAAAACAACCTGAGGAGGAAGGTTATCAATACAGAAAAAGCCTATATCTTCAAGGGTTCTTAGAGTAACTGTTTTACCTCCTCCTGAAACTCCGGTTACTATTACTATAAATTTTTCTGAATCAAAATCACTCATATTTATCTGGCTGGCTCAATTAAACCAAAGTTGCCATCTTTTCTTCTGTAAACAACATTAACATCTCCTGTAAATGAATTGATGAACATAAAAAAGTCTTTATCCAGAAGCTCCATTTGATCAACTGCCTCCTCTGGAGACATGGGTCTAAGGTCAAATTTTTTATATTTAACAATTCTTTTTAATCCTTCTTTTTCACCAGAAGGTTCAGATGGATATTTGGAAGCTTCTTTTTTATTTTTACTCTGAACCTTTTCTTTATATTTCAGAATTTGTTTTTCAAGCTTTTCTACAACCTGATCAACCGCAGAATAAAGATCTTCTGTCTTTCCTTCAGCTTGAATTAAATGTCCATTAACCTTCAGAAGAACATCTATTTTATGTGTAAATTTTTCAGTACTTATCGTAACAACAGCTTCTGATAAATCATTTAAAAATTTCCCAAATTTGCCAACCCTCTTTTCAATATACTGCCTTATTGTTTCGGTAACATCAATATTCTTTCCCCTGATAGTTATCTTCATTGCTTCCTCCTTAAAAATTTTTTGATTTTCTCAAAGACTTAGGTGGAATTTTAAGTTCTTCTCTATATTTTGCAACAGTTCTTCTTGCAATATCTATTCCCTGCTTTTTAAGCAACTCTGAAATCTCTCTATCTGAAAGAGGCTTAGCAGGGTCTTCATTATTTATAACCTTCTGAATTAAATTCTTTACTGAAGTTGTAGAAATTTCTCCATGATCCGATGATAGTGCTTTGGTAAAGAAAAATTTAAAGCTGAATACTCCATGATCACAGGAAAGATATTTGTTTGAGGTTACTCTGCTTATTGTACTTTCATGTAATCCCAGTTCTTCTGAAATAGCCTTCAAATTAAGAGGTTTTAAAAAGCTCGGTCCTTTATCAAAAAAATCTTTCTGAAACTTAACCAGACACTCAGTTACTCTGTAAAGTGTCCTGTTTCTTTGTTCAATACCTTTCAAAAGATCCACAGCATTTTTAAACTTCTCTTTTAAATACTTTCTTTCCTCAGCAGGCAGCTGTTTTTCCATAAGGAGCTGTCTGTAAAGCTTACTCAATCTGATTTTTGGAATACCTTCATCATTCAAAATAATCTGATATTCACCCTCAATTTTTTTTATATAAACATCTGGAACAGGGATATATACAGTAGCATTGGAAAAGTTTCTTCCAGGTCTCGGCTCAAGTTTTTCTATCATCTTTACAGCTTTAATAACATCTTCAACAGAGATATTAAATTTTCTGGAAATTTTTTCATATCTTTTTTTCTGTATATCCTCAAGATGTTGCTCCACTATATATTGAACCACTGTTTCACCGAGTCCAAGATTTTTTAACTGTAAAATTAAACATTCTTTGATATCTCTTGCACAAACTCCTGGAGGATCAAATCCCTGAACAAGTTTAATTGCGCTTTTTACAGTTTCAGGATCTGTACTGGAAAGAGCTATTATCTCTTCATCTGTTGCTTTAAGGTATCCGTCTTCATCAATGTTTCCTATAACTATTTCTGCAACAGTCCTTATTTTATCAGGAGCATTACTTAGTCTTAACTGCCATAAAAGGTGCTCCCACAAATCTGCGGTTTCCGAGTAAAAAAGTTCAAATGATGGTTTTTCCTCAATACCAGGATTAAAGTAACCAAGATCTCTTCCATCATCTGCCCTTTCAGCAAAGTATTCATCAACCATTATCTTTTCTATCTTGTCCACAAAAACAGAGTCTTCCTGCTCATCTGAAATGATTTCATTTTCTGTGTTTTCAATCTCCTCATCTAACTCAAGTAAAGGGTTTTCCATTAACTGAAGCTCAATATACTGACCGAGTTCAAGCTGAGGAAGCTGAAGAAGCTTCAGCTGCAGTTGTAACTGTGGCGTGAGAGCAAGTTTCTGGGTTAATCTAAGGTCTGTTCTTTGCTCAAGTGTCATTGGAGTTTAAACTCCTCTCCAAGAAAAACCTCTCTTACTGCCGGATTATTGACAAGCTCCTCCGGAACTCCTTCAGCAAGAAGTTTTCCTCCATGGATTATAAAAGCTCTATCAGTTATTGAAAGTGTTTCTCTCACATTATGGTCAGTTATTATCACTCCAATGCCCTTTTCCTTAAGATGCTTTATCATCTTCTTTAAATCAACTACAGCCAGAGGGTCTATGCCAGCAAATGGCTCATCAAAAAGCATAAAAACCGGTTTCAGAGCAACTGCCCTTGCAATTTCAGCTCTTCTACGCTCACCGCCTGAAAGTTTATATCCTTCCCTGTCAGCAAACTCTGTAAGAGAAAACTCATTAAGAAGCTGTGTAACTTCTTCATTTATTCTCTCAATAGGTTTTGTGTCTTTGTTGTATTTTACTTCCAGAACAGCTCTTAAATTATCCCTTACAGTTAATTTTCTGAATATTGAAGGCTCTTGAGGAAGATATCCTATGCCAAGCCTTGCTCTTTCATAAACAGGCATTGAGGAAATATTTATACTGTCAAGAAAAATATTTCCACTGTCAGGCTTTACAATTCCTATTATCATGTAAAATGTGGTTGTTTTCCCAGCACCATTTGGACCTAAAAGTCCAACAACCTCTCCACTGTTTACAGAGAAACTTATTTCTTTAACTGCTTCTTTCCTGCCGAAGTTTTTTTTCAAATTTTCAACCCTTAAACTGCTCATTTCTGTGTTTTTCTTTCCTTGAGATAGACTTTGCTTTTTTCTACCAGTGCTCTGTCATCTTTCATAAAATATGTGATCTTTTCCCCGGTAACAAGATTTTTACCTTCTGTTGCTCTCGGTTCTCCTGTGAAAATAACCATTTCTTCTGGTTCCGGGAAATATGTTGCTTTATGTGATGTTATTACTCTGTCTGCCTTTACAAGTTTTACATTACCTATTGCTTCAATCATCTTTATATTGCCACCTTTCTGCTCATCTTCATAATAAACAATCATTTTACTGGCATAAAGAGTGGTCTGTCCCTTTTTGGCTACAACATTACCTTCAAATGTTGCGGTTCTTGCTTTACTGTCATTGATAAGACTCAGGGAAGTTATTATTATTGGTTCTGTTGATTCCTTTTTTTCTTCTGCAAGAACAACTCCAGAAGCTATAATCAAAACCAAAAATACAATTAAACTAACTCTTAGGATAAACAACTGCCATCACTCCTTTCTTAAGCTCTATAAGTTCAGCATTTGCTCTGCCTGTATTACCTTCAATATAAAATCTTTTCCCTTCAATTTTAAGTGGTTTTTCTGAATAAAGGGTATTATCCTTTGCATTCCAATATGCCTCTGTCCCATAAACTGTGCAATCCTTTGAAAATCCTGTAATTTCTTCACTTAAAATGAAGTCACCTGATTCTGTATAATAAAATCCTTTTTTTGCTTTTACTGTAAACTCCTTTTCAGGGAAAAACATTTTGAGAGATTTTAATTCTATAAGCTTTCCATCATCACTTATAAAAGCTTCTTCAGAAGTAACAGAGAGTTTGAGTTGATTATTTTTTTTCTGTATAAATTGGGCATTTTTAAAAACTGAGCCCTCAACAGAAACTCGCATTTTTATAGGAGTCTCTTTCTCTATATAGTCTATTATCATGAGCAGAATGCCTCCGAGAACTAAAATAGCAAAAATTAATACTGACCTTTTCATTTCTGTTTAAATATACCACAAAAAACTGCACATTTGCGATTAAGCACGATCACAGGAACGCCTTGATATTATCTCCCATGTCTTTTCATCAATCTCGTCTAAGTAGTCAGAAACTCTGAATTCTGCTCCGCACTCACTACAGCAGAGCACGATTCTTGTTCAGTAAAAAAATATCAATATTGTATTTTTACAGTATTTGCATTTTGCGTTTTTAAGTATCCTCTTCCTCATGATAAAACCTCTTTATTTTATAATATCTTAAATGGAAAAAGTTTTTTCACTAAGCAGAGGCGAAATTCTCCTCTGGGATAATATTGAAGAACTTAAAGGACTTATTGAAAAAATAAATTTTCTTTTTGAGAACTTTCCTGAAACTTTCAGGGAAACAACTGAGCTGGCACAGAAAGTAAAAAAACATATCTTGAAGATTGATCCATTTATTGATGTTTATGCTAAAAAAATCTGTCCTTTCTGCAAAAATATATGCTGTCTGAACAAAAATAGCAGATATGAGTATGATGATCTAATTTACATTATGGCATTAAGAGAAATATTTCCTTTACCTTATAGGGCCTTAAAAGAAAAAGAGCCATGTTATCTTCTCACAGAGAATGGATGTATGATTCCAAGATACTTAAGACCGTTAAGATGTAACTGGTATTTCTGTAAGGATCTTCTTAAGGAGATGGAAACAGCACCAGCACGAGCATTCAGAGAGTTTTCAAATACTTTTAATGAAATGCTTGATGTAAGACAGAAGATGCTTGATAGTTTCTTCAGAGCATTAACGAGTCTTCAAAGTTATGTATAAGACACGACCCTGCCTGTAAAACCATACAATTGCCTGCTCAGCAGTCTGTTTTGCAATACTGTTAAAGTCCTTTACACTATTTATTTTTTCATTGTTTATCTCCATTATTACATCACCCTTAGCAAGCAATCCATAAGCTGCTGAATCCGGGTCTACATTGACAACCAGAACTCCATTTATTTTTTTAGGGATATTGTATTCTGCTCTTAACTTGGTAGTCAGTTCCTCAACATATATACCACCCAAAATTGATTCAGCAGATGATACTTTAAGCTCAGCCGGAAGCTCAACAATTGTTGCTGTAACTGTATATTTTTTACCATTTCTAATTATCTCAATTTTCACTGTTTTGCCCGGAGGTGTGTTTACCACAAGATTTCTTAAATGTGCAGAATCCTCAACATCTTTACCATCAAAGCTTATAATGATATCCTTCCTTTGAAGATCTGCCTTTTCTGCCGGGCTACCTTCCTGCACATCAGTAACTAAAGCTCCTTTTATTTCCTTAAGCTTTAAACTTTTTGCGATTTCGGGATCAACATCCATCACAGATACTCCAAGCCAGCCTCTTACAACCTTTTTATGTTTTATCAGGTTTTCCATTACAACCTTTGCCATATTACTCGGAATTGCAAAACCAATACCCTGATATCCACCTGTTGTACTGAATATTGCTGTATTTATTCCAACAAGCTCACCACGAACATTCACAAGTGGACCACCTGAGTTTCCAGGATTTATTGCTGCATCTGTCTGAATAAAATCCTCATAATCAGCTATTCCAACATTTGCCCTTCCTGTTGCACTCACAATTCCAGAAGTTACTGTAAGATTCAATCCATAGGGATTCCCGATTGCTATTACTGTTTCTCCAACTTTTAATTTGTCAGAGTCTCCCCATCTGATTGGTCTGAGCCCGTCTGCTTTAATCTTTATAACTGCAAGATCTGTTTTTGCATCATATCCAATCACTGTTCCATCAAAAACCCTTTTATCATAAGTCTTTACTTTTATCTCGTCAGCGCCTCTTATAACATGATAGTTGGTAAGAATGTATCCCATAGCATCAACAATCACACCAGATCCCAAAGATGTCTGAGTATACTCTTTCGGTCTCAGTAGCTCACTGAATTCTTCATCAAAGAATCTTCTGAAAAATGGGTCATCAAATGGAAAAGGAATACCAGGTCTTTTAATCTTTTTTGTTGTATAAATGTTTACAACAGAAGGCTTCACTGCCTGAACAACCTCTGCCATAGCATTCCCTATCTTAGAAAGAATTTCCTGAGATTCCTTTGAAATCTGATAGTCTTCAGAATATCCCTTGATTTGGAAGTCAAACTTTGATGCTATCACCAGTCCGATTGAAATGCCAATTAAAAGGAATAATAAGCAGATTAAAACCCTTTTATCTTTTTTCATCTCTGCCCCTCCTATTTTTTAAGCTTTTCCCAGTCTTTCAAAAACCTTTCTATACCTATATCAGTTAAAGGATGCTTTATAAGCTGTTTAATTACTGAGTATGGAATTGTTGCTATATCAGCTCCGATTCTTGCAGCTTCAAGAACATGAAGCGGATTTCTAATACTTGCAACAATAACCTCTGTTTCAAAATCATAATTTTCAAAAATTATCTGAATGTCCCTTATTATTTCCATACCGAAGTGGCTTATATCATCAAGCCTTCCAACAAATGGGCTTACATAGTTCGCTCCTGCCTTCGCAGCCAAAAGTGCCTGCGCTGGAGAAAATACAAGTGTAACATTTGTTTTGATTCCTTCCTGTGAAAGTTTTTTCACAGCCCTGAGTCCATCCTCTGTCATAGGAATTTTAATAACAATATTCGGATGAATCTTACTCAACTCAGTAGCTTCTTTTATAATTTCTTCATACTGCAAAGAAACAGCCTCAGCACTTACAGGTCCCTGAACTATCTCACATATCTGTTTTAATAAACTCAATGGCTCTTTGCCTTCCTTTGCAAGAAGTGAAGGATTTGTTGTCACTCCATCAATTATTCCTGTTTCCCAGGCTTTCTTGATTTCCTCAATATTCGCTGTGTCAATAAAAAACTTCATCGTGCCTCCTCCATAACTTTGATTATAAAGTTTTCACCTTCCTTTTCTATGATTAATCCATAAAGTGGAGACATTTCAAAAAGTGTTTTTCCAAAAATTAAAGGTATTAAATCAGACTGAATTTGTAACTTTTCTTTAATCCAATCCCTTACAGTGCTATCATATAGAATCATATCCACAATCCTTTCAAATGATTCCTGACTGCCTGAAATCAATTCATCCACAGCCTGAGCAAATTTGTTTAGGGAACATTTATCCTCATGTTTTTTTATTGCTTCCCAGAGGATATCTATCCTGCCGAATAAATCTTGTCTTGTGAGCCTTCTATGTTCAAGCCCTGTTATTGTAATGTTCTGACTCCAGCATTCATATTCCCTGCAGACTGTGGGTCTCATTTCATAAATTGTACAGCCAACTTCAGGGTCATAAAAAAGACAGGTGAAACTGCCGAAAATTGGACGTATTTTTATCATTTCCATTGAGGCATCATAAACATCACCATCCATAGATGAGCGGATTCTTTCTCCCTCTCTTATAGTATATATATCTTTCTCTGTAATAACCCCTTTTGTCAGCAAATGAATATCCTCTTTAAGAATGATAGGAGTATCTCTTCTGCAGCACTCTCCACAGCGATCACAGCTTGATTTCATCACAAACTTCATCCTTTTTGGCTTTCCTTCAGGATCATAACCTTGCACAGAGGCTTCTTTTTGTGGTTCTTTTTTAGTCCTGTAAACACTTCCATCAGGTAAAATTATCTCAAAAGGTGATTGTTCATCCATTTTTTACTCCTTTCAGCAATATTTTATGTATTACTTCAGTAAAATGAAGTATTTTTTTGCTCTTCATTGCAAACTTAAACTGAATCATACAGTTTGGGCAGGAACTAATTATCATATTCGCTTTTTTATATTCTAAAACTTTTTTTTTCAGAATATCCATAGATTGTTTTTCAAAAAGAAAAGAAAAAAGTCCTGCAAATCCACAACAACCTGTAGTTTTGTGAATCTCTGAAAAACCTAATTTCTGCAGAATATTTAAATTTCCTTCAGCATCCTTTGTGTAATTAGAAGAATGACATGAAACATGAAAAAAAATAGGAGCATCAAATTTTAATGTTGACTCAGACAAAATAATATTTTTTTCATCAAATAAATCTGAAATCTTTAAAACATTTATGCTTTCTCCTGTTAATTCCTTATAAATGTCCCCAATAAAATGAGAACATGTTGGGCAGGGACTCAGAACTCCTTCAATGTTGAATGATTTATAAATTTCAAGATTTCTTTGAGCAAGTTTTATTGCCTCCTTTTTAAAACCTGCTGCAAGAAGTGGAGCTCCGCAACATTTCTGTTCTGGCACAATCACTTCAAAGTTCAACCAGTTTAAAATGTAAATCAGTGCTTCACTTATAGAAGGCATAAGGTAGTTTGTTGAGCAACCATTAAAAAGAGCAACTCTTCCCTTAGGTTTAACTTTGCTGTAAACTTTCAAAAAACTCCTTTTTACAGGTTTTATATCAAATGCAGAGAGTTTATCTAAAAATAAAAATCGCTTTCTCAGTATTTCAAAGCGAGAAATTTGCTGTAAAATAAAAAAAATTATTCCAGGATAAAGGGAAAAGTATTTAAAAAGATACTGCAATTTTGCTTTCTTTATCTTTGACCTCGTCTCATATATAAAACTGCAGAGATTCACTTCAAGAGGACAGCTATTTTCACATGCTCCGCAAAGAAGACAGCTGAAAATTCTCTGTTTCAGTGAAGGTGTTTCTCTTATCGTATTTTCTTCAAAGGCGGTTATAAGTTTTATTCTTCCTCGGGGACAATAGGATTCATTCAGAAAGAGTTGATAACTCGGGCAGAATTCCTTGCATTTACCACATCTTGTACATTCTATAAAAAATTCCATCTCATTCAGTATACTGAACAGTTTTGTGAATATGGTAGCTTTCTCTATGAAGTAACTCAGATTTTTTAATTGTAATTCTTATTTTTTTTGTGTTTTCAATCTCCTCTATGGAGTCTCTCTCTTCATCAGTAAGCAGATCAGCCACAGAAGGATTTGTTATCACAGTAAGTTCTGCTCCCTGAGGAACTGTCATAAATTTAAGCTTTCTAAGAATTTCATATGCAACAGTTCTTATACTTTTTATCCTTCCCTTGCCCTCGCAGTAAGGACAGCTATCGCAGAGGGTGTGCTCCAGAGACTCTCTTGTTCTCTTTCTTGTCATCTGCACTATCCCGAGTTCTGTAATGTTATAAATCATTGTTTTTGCACGGTCTTTCTTCATTGCCTCAACCATTGCATTCAAAACCTTCTGTCTGTCTTCATCCTTTTCCATATCAATAAAATCAATTAAAATTATTCCTCCGAGATTTCTAAGCCTGATCTGATAGGCTATTTCTTTTACTGCTTCAAGGTTTGTTCTCAGTATTGTGTCTTCAAGATTTTCTTTACCAACATATTTTCCTGTATTCACATCTATTACCGTCATTGCTTCAGTCTGGTCAATAACAATGTATCCGCCTGATTTAAGCCATATCTTTCTTTCAAGTGCTCTCTGAAGATCTACCTCAACTGCAAATGCATCAAACAATGGCTCATCTCCTTCATAATACTCTATTTTGGAAGCCACCTTTGGAAAATAAACCTGGGCAAACTCTTTAAGTCTCTGCCATTCTGCCTGATTGTCTATTATGAGGCGGTCAACATTCTGACTCATGAAATCCCTGAGGCTTCTTAAGACGAGATCAAATTCACTGTGAATCAACTGAGGTGCATGAGCTTTTTCCTTTTTTTTCTGAATATTATCCCAGAGCATTAAAAGAAAATCCATATCCTTCTGTATTTCATCCTCTGAGGCATCCTCACTCACTGTTCTCATAATAATTCCAAATCCCTGAGGTTTAATTCTTGATGCAATTTCCCTGAGATACTTTCTTTTTTCCTCATCCTCTATCTTTCTTGAAATACCAACATGTTCCATCCCTGGCATCAAAACCACATATCTGCCTGGAAGTGTAATTCTTGATGTAACTCTTGCTCCTTTTGTACCGATTGGATCTTTTGCAACCTGAACAAGAATCTCCTGACCTTCCTGAACAAGCTCTTCAATGGAAGCATCCTTCAGGTCAAGCTTTGGTGTTATCTCTGTTTCCTCCTCAGCCTCAAGGAATGGATAAAGCTCCATTATTCCACCCTTTATGTCATCAACATAAAGAAAGGCAGCTTTATCAAGACCTATGTCAACAAAACATGCCTGCATTCCCTTTAAAACCTTTACAACCCTTCCTTTATAAATATTTCCAACATAACTTGAATCTCCCTTTCTCTCTATGTAAAACTCTACAACCTGTCCACCTTCAAGAAGGGCAACGCGACATTCCTGCTTTGTAACATTAACTAAGAGTTCATTGCTCATGGCTCAACCCATTGTCCTTCAAAACCATACATCTGTATCCTTTTAATTTCAAGCTCCTTAAGCTGCTTACCGAAAATAGCCTCAACAATCTCTGAAATTCTTGCTTTTTGAGCTCCATCCCTGACTATTATACATATTTCTTTATCATGAAAACTAACTTCTTCAATGAATTCCTTAAGGGGTAAGGTCTTACCATTTCTTTGTATCTTCATGTTTTCTATCATATTTTTGTCAACCTGGGAGATCTCTTCAAGTTTTATAATGTATTTATATCTTTGAATAAAGGAGTTAAGGGATGGTATATGTTGTGGAACTTCTTTTGCATCTGTTATTTTCATTCCTTCAGGTAAAACACCGTTTAATTTCTCAATATAATCCTTCTTAAAATCTCCATGAATTTTCAGGTCAAAGTATTCTCTCTCACTTTCAACACCAACAGGCAGAGAAGGTCCAAGAGATATTTCAGGTTTTGGATGAAATCCCTTTGAAACTACAAATGGAATCTCTGCTATTCTTAATGCTCTTGTAAGAAGGCTATAAACTTCAAGCTGTGAAAGATATTTCATCAGTCCTTTTTTTGTATAAGAAAATCTAACAGTGGTAACTTTCTCATCTTCCTCAATATTTTGAATCTCTGACAATGAAATGAATAAATCTTTCATATATTTTTCATCAGCTTTACAGTTTAAGCCACAGACTTCGCATTTTACTGTGCAGTCAGCACTCTGCTCAATGTTCATGGCTTTTTGAAACTCTCTTAGCAAAAAATCTTTTTTAATTCCTGTATTAATGAAATCCCATGGTAATTCTTCATCAAAGGAATAATTATTCTTAGCATATAAAAATAAATCAATTCCTGTTTCATCCATAGCCTTGAGCCATAGATTAAAATTAAAAAAATCAGACCATGCTGAAAGTCTTTCTCCCATGCTCCACGCTCTGTATAAAACCTCACCTGTTTTTTCATCTCCTCTTGAAAGAGCAGATTCAATAACACTCATTCTTGGATTATGTCCCTTGTAATGAATTCTGCTTTTATTAAAGTTTTCTCTTATAAAATTGAGTTTTCTTTTCATGCTTTCAAAATCAATCTGTCCGAGCCATTGAAATGGAGTATGGGGCTTTGGAATAAAGGGAGAAACTGTAACATTTATCTCAACGAATTTATTAGTATATGATTTTGCAATTTTTATTATTTTTCTTGTAAACTTTACAATTTCTTCAATGTCCTCATCTTTTTCCATGGGAAGCCCTATCATAAAATAAAGCTTTATGTTCTGCCATCCTTCTTCAAAAAGAACTGCGCATGCTCTTTCAATATCATCATCTGTGATATTTTTATTTATTATTCTGCGGAGTCTTTCAGTGGCAGCCTCCGGTGCGATTGTAAAGCCTGTTTTTCTTGCAAGTTTAATTTTCTGCAATAATTCCTTTGTCAGTCTATCAGCCCTTATTGATGGAAGACTGACAGCTATACCTCTTCCCTCAAAAAATTTATTTAATAACTCAATCAGTTCAACAAGATGGGGATAATGTCCTATGCTGAATGAGAGGAGTGAAATTTCCTCGTATCCTGTGTTTTTTATTGATTCCCTGGCGATACTAAAAACTTTTTCAGGGCTTCTGAATCTCAGAGGTCTGTAAATAATTCCTGCCTGACAGAATCTACATCCTGAAGGGCATCCTCTGGAAACTTCAATAGATATTCTGTCATGAACAATCCTTGAATAAGGAACAATAGGTGCTACAGGGAATGGTGTGTTTTCAAGATCTGTAATGAACCTTCTTTTAACCTTTTTTTTGCCGATAAAAGGCACATAAAATCCTTCAATCCAAGAAATTGCCTCAAGCAGTTCTTCTTTTTTTGAGTTTGATTGTTTCCATTTTTTATAAACACTTACAACTTCAATAACTGCTTCCTCACCTTCACCTATTAAAAAGGCATCAATAAATTGAGACATTGGAAGAGGATTTACTGTGCACGGTCCTCCAGCAATAATCAGCGGATAATTTCTATCAAATCTATCACTCCATTTTAAAGGAATCATGCCAAGACTGAGCATGTTTAAAACAGCAGTATATGAAAGCTCATACTGAAGGCTGAATCCTGCAATATCAAACTTATTTAAAGGAGTTTTTGTCTCAAGTGAAATAAGTGGAATATTATTTCTTCGTAGATAATCTTCAAAATCTATCCAGGGACAGAAGACTCTCTCAGCTGCAACATCTGGAAGACTGTTTAAAATATGATAAAGAATTCTTAAACCAAGATGAGACATTCCTATTTCATAAATATCAGGGAAGCAAAGAGCAAATCTGATAAGGTTTCTGCCCTGTTTTATAACTGAGTTTATCTCCTGATTTATATATCTCGCTGGTTTTTCAAAATAAAGAAGATTCATGTTTTATTATGATACTAACTCTTCTTTTAATTTTGTTTCCTCTACCATAATTTCCTCCTCCCTATCCAGTAATTACTGGAGGTTTTACGCCACGGAAGAATATATAAGAAATCAGCAATCCTATCCAAGCAAAAGAGCGAATATAAAGCCACCCTCACCTGAGTTTCAGTGACGCAACCTCTGAAGAGCTTCTGCTGCCTGTGGGTCTCCAAGCTGGTAAAGTTTTTCATAAAGTCTCATAGCTTCATCAAACTCTTTTTTCTTTTCTTTAAGAAATGCAAGATTGTAAAGAGCTGTTTTGTTTTCAGGATGCAGTAAAAGAACTTTTCTGAAACATCTTTCAGCTTCATGGAAGTCTCCCATCTTAGCTTTAATCACTCCATAGTTAAGAATAACAGGTATGCTGTCTGGAGATTCCTTTAAAGCCATTTCCGCATATCTTGATGCCTCTGAGAGGTTACCAATTGAAAGATAAAGTGCTGCAATTTTGTTCAATACCTTGGGATCCTGTTTTCCTGTTAACCTGATGTATTCTTTATACTCAGTAATTGCATCAGTTAAATGACCTTTTGCTTCCAGATCAGATGCCCGATAAAGAATATCAGCTCCTTTAAAAGTTTCCATATTAAAGGATTCAATTGGGACTTCAACAGGCTGGGGCTTGTCTCTTTTTTCTGTTACAGTCTTTTCCTTTGGCTGTTCTGATTCTTCTTTTTTAGTCAGCATCTTTTTATATTTTTTTAAATTATTTTTTTTCTGATCAGACTCAGAAACAGGTATTGAGGGCTTCTCTGGTATAGAGGATGTTTCTGGTTGTGACTTAGGCTGTGTTTCAGGTGTTTTCAATGCTGTTAGTGCTGAGGAGGTTATCAGTGGTGGTTGAGGTAAAGCAGTGATATTATTGGTGGGTGGTTTAATCTCTGGAATTATGCGCTCCTTGTAAAGATAAACAACGGCAACAGCTGTAATAATAACAAATACTGAAAAACCAACCATTAACAGTGTTTTTTTTATGTCCTTTTTTTCTCTTACAATCCTGAGAAGGCCTGGGGGAATGTCTTTCTTAATCCTGGAAAGCATAAAATATTATAGCACATTAAAGATGCGATTTCATTATCTATCTGAGCCTGAGAAGTTAAGTATACCATCACAGTTACCATAATAACTATCAACTTCCAGTGCTTCATTATAACTAAGCGTATCTGTTTGGGTAGTGCATGTTGTATTAGAACTCTGATACTGGATAATGTTTTCACCAGGATTTAAACGATATGTTTGGGTTGTAATCTCAGAATTGTTGTTTACTCTTCTGCAGACACCGTCAACCCTGTAATCTCTTCTCGTACCTGCATCGTTCCATACCCTGTATTCACTCATTCCCGGATAAACAGTAGTTGTGCATTGACTGGAACCATTTGCATTGCTTACAGTAAGTGTAAATGTCTGCCTGCAGGGTGGAGCAGAAAGATTTGCAGTTGTGCATGAACCTCCTGTTGAGTTCGGAAAGCTTGTGCATGTCCCACTCTGTGGAGAAAATGTTGCATCTGCAGGTCCATTTGATATAGTCCAGTTGAGTGTTGTTGAGGTATTGTATGGAACAAGTCCTGGACTTGCAGATAGTGTGCATGTTGGAGCATTTGCAGAAATATTAACTGTGTATGTTCCACTTACTGTCTGAGGAGGACTGCAACTGTCCTGCCATGCAACACTAAAAATACATGCTCCTGAACTTGCAGGAGTCCCTGAGATTGTCGCACCTGAGGAAGAACAGCTTAAAGAAAGACCCCGACAGCTACTTGGTGTACATTGTGTGTTTGTAAGAGGAGTTTGCCCTCCAGAAACTGTAATTGATTGGCTGAATGGCTGACCTACTGTAGCTGTCCAGCTTGTACCTGAAGGAGGTGAAAGACTCATAGCAGGGCATCCTCCACCTCCTCCTGAAGAATGGATGGTTAAACCAAATGCTTTTGTAGTACTGCGACCACACTGATCTGTAACTGTTACAGTTACCGTATATGTTCCTGCTGCTGATACAGGCGTGCCAGATATTGTGTTTCCTGAACAGGTGAGTCCACTTGGACAGTTTGGAGAAACTGACATATTCCATGAATAAGGAGTTGTTCCACCATGAGCATATACAGTAGCTGTATAGGGTGAACCCTCATATCCAGATGGAAGGGATTCTGTTATTATCTTTAAAGGCTGCGGCCTTACAGGAACTGTAAAAGACAAACTCTGAGGAGGAGAACCTGCAGAATCATTAACAGTTGCATTTATGTTTACAGAACCTGAGCAGACTAAAAGCTCACCTGTATTGGAAGAAGTATTTACATTGATTGTTCCTGATATCAACCCTGATTCATTAAGGGTTAAACCACTTCCAGCAGAACCTGTCCATGTATAGGGTGGTTTTCCTCCGATAGCCTGCAAAGAATAAGAATAAAAACTATCCTCCTCTCCTTCAGGTAGCGTAGCAAGTGAAATAATTGTTAGAGGCTGAGGACATCCTCTCAATGACCTCATTTCATCAAGAGATGCATAACCCACAACATCATCATAATAAAACTGAGGAGATGCAGGATTATAAATGCAAGGAGTAATATATGGCATGCCCTGCTCCCTCACATAAAAAGGAGAAGAACTGCCTGTACACTCACCATTTGCATCATCACCTGTACTGTATACCACAAAGGCAATATTGGATTTTACAAGATATACTGAACAGTCAGTATTCACGCACTCATAAACTTGCATTGAAGTAATATTTTTACCACATATATCTCCTGAACCTAACTCAGAAGCTGTATAATATTTCAGCTCTCTTCCCCAGGCATCAAGCTTTCTTGAGCCTGCTGAATCAAGATCTGCTGGAAGATAACCATTCTTTACTGCAAATCCAAGAATTGCTTCCTTTGCCTGTCTGACAGTATCCCTTGTTTCATTCAATTTTATTCTTTTTGTAAGTGGACCTATAAGGCTTGCGCCAAGTCCTATAAGAATTCCCAAAACAATAAGAACAATTGCAATTTCAATAAGGGTGAGTCCTTTATTGCTGTGAATTGATTTTATTATTTGCATATTTATTTATACCATACCTTCCATAGCCATGACTATTGCTTTTTTAACAGAGATTTAAAAAATTGTTATAATATGCCTATGCTTCAATCAATAAAGTGGCAGGACGGTTCTGTTTATATCCTTGATCAGAGACTCCTGCCAGAAAAAATTAAGTATATAAAATGCACTCATTATAAAAAGGTTGCACATGCAATTGAAAATCTCTCAATAAGAGGTGCTCCTGCCATTGGAATAGCATCTGCAATGGCAGTTGCTCTTGCTTCAATTAATTTAAAAGTTTCAAACAGCTACATGTTACTTAAAAAACTGAAACCTGTTTTTCAGAGACTTATAAACACAAGACCAACTGCTGTAAATATAAGATGGGCTGTTGATAGAATGAAAAATCTCATAGAAAAAAATCTGAACCTCGATGTTTCAGAGCTTAAAGATTTAATAATAAATGAAACCTTAAAAATACAACAGGAAGACATAGAAATAAACAGAAAAATAGGGCAGTTTGCTTTACCTCTTTTTAAAGAAGGATGTACTGTTCTAACTTACTGCAATGCAGGTAGCCTCGCAACAGGAGAATATGGCACAGCAACAGCTCCAATGTATCTTGCAAAAGAAAGAGGAATAAAATTCAGGGTTATTGTGTGTGAAACAAGACCTGTGCTACAGGGTGCTCGTATTACAGCTTTTGAACTCATGCAGGCTGGAATTGATGTCACCCTCATCACTGACAACACAGCAGGTGCACTGCTCAGAAAAGGAATTATAGATTTTGCAATTGTTGGGACAGACAGAACTGTGAGAAATGGTGATGTTGCAAACAAGATCGGCACATACACACTTGCTGTTCTTTGCAAAGAAAACAAAGTTCCTTTTTATGTTGCTGCTCCTCTGTCAAGCATTGATCTGAGCATCTCTTCAGGAGATATGATACCAATTGAAGAGAGGGCATCAGAAGAAGTAACCAGACTGAAGGGTGTAAAAATAGCACCAGAGAAGGTCAAGGTTATAAACTTGGCATTTGATGTCACACCGGCAAAATACATTACTGCAATTATTACTGAAAAAGGAGCATTCAGCCCGAAACATATAAAATATATAAACAGCAAAAAATCCGAGAAATTGAGGCTTAAGTTATGAACTTTCAGGAAATATTTAAACCTTATGAAGAAGAAATGAAGGATGTTGAAAAGGAGCTTGCAAATATATTTCAGTCAGAAGCAACTCTCATACCTGTAATAGGTTCTTATATAATGAAATCCGGAGGCAAAAGGCTTCGCCCTCTTTTTTTACTTTTAAGTGCCGACCTTGCAGGTTACAGGGGATACAAAAGAGTAATACTTGCTGCAGTAATTGAGGCACTTCATACAGCAAGCCTTCTTCATGATGATGTTGTTGATGAAGCAGAACTCAGAAGGGGCAAGAAGTCAGCAAACAGGATTTGGGGAAACCAGATAGTTGTTCTTCTTGGAGATTATCTTTATGCAAAAGCTCTGCATCTTAGCGTTTCTCAGGAAAGTCTGCAGATCATGGAAGCTTTGTCCCATGCCACATCTCTGATGGCTGAAGGAGAGATTCTACAGCTAATGAAGGCTGGAGATCCAACAATAACATTTGATGAATACATAAAAATCATAACAGGAAAAACAGCTGGTTTGATTACAGCTGCCTGTACAATAGCAGGAATTCTTGCAGAGTTGCCTCAAGAAAGAGTTCAGGCACTAACAGATTTTGGTTATCACATAGGAGTTGCCTTTCAGATGGTTGATGATATTCTTGATTATGTAGCAGATGAAACAGAGCTTGGGAAAAAACTCGGTAAGGATTTAATGGAAGGAAAGATAACTCTTCCAGTGATTGAGCTTCTTAAAAAGTCAAATGAAAAAGAGGAAATTGTTAACATAATAAAGTCTGATAATTTTTCTGAAAAAAATTTACAGAAGATTCTCCAATATCTGAAAAAATATAAATGTATTGAATCATCAATGGAAATAGCAAAAAACTATGTTTATAAAGCAAAAAAGGCACTTGAAGTTTTTCCTGACTCAACACACAGACAAACACTGTTCAGAATTGCTGACTACATTCTTCTGAGGAATAAATAATGGCACTGATTCTTGTCACAAACGATGATGGTTTTTTTTCAAGAGGCATCCAGATACTGGCTGAAAGTTTGAAAGAGCTTGGTCAGGTATATATTGTTGCACCTGACAGGGATCGTTCTTCTGTCAGTCATGCACTCACAATGCACAGACCACTTCGTGTGGATCTGATAAGGGAGAATTGTTACAGTGTGAATGGAACTCCAACAGATTGTATTGTTGTTGCAGTTGAAAAGATATTGCCCAGAGAGCCTGACCTTATTGTATCAGGAATAAATAAGGGAGCTAATCTTGGAGAGGATATCACATATTCAGGAACTGTTTCAGCAGCAATTGAAGGTACAATACTTGGTGTGCCCTCATTTGCAATATCCCTTGTTGGTGAAAGACCATTTAAATATGAAACTGCAAGCCATTATGCATTGAAAATTGCAAGATATATTCTTCAAAGAGCTCTTCCACAGGACACACTGCTGAATGTGAATGTGCCCAATAAACCTCTTCAGGAGATAAAGGGAATAAAGATAACAAAACAGGGCAAAAGATCCTATGAAAACTCAATTCATGAAATCTTCTCTCCATGGGGAGAAAAGCAATACTGGATTGGAGGAGGAGTTGTTTCATGGCAGAAAATGGAAGGCACAGACATTCAAGCAATAATGGAAGGCTATGTATCAGTTACCCCACTTCATATTGATTTAACCAACTATTCTGCATTAGAGAAATTAATCAAAAATGAAATTGAAGAATAAATATGATGTGGTCATTGTTGGAGCAGGTCCTGCAGGTATATTCACAGCACTGCAAATAACCGAGAATTCATCTCTCAGAGTTTTAATCGTTGAAAAGGGCAAAGATATTGAAAAGAGACAGTGTCCGATGGAAAAAACTGGAAAATGTGTTGATTGTCCTGTTTGCGATATTTTAAGCGGATGGGGAGGTGCGGGTGCATTCAGTGATGGAAAACTTAATCTTTCACCTGATATAGGAGGACTTTTAGACAAATATGTAGACAGAGAGACCCTCACCGAGCTAATTGATTATGTTGATAAAATATATTTGAAATATGGTGCTCCTGAAAAAGTTTATGAGCCAGATACTGAAACAGCAGAAAAAATAAAAGCTGTTGCTATAAAAAATGGGCTTCTTTTCCTCCCCTCAAAAATAAGACATATTGGAACTGAAAGATGTGCAGAGGTGCTCAAAGCTTTAAAGAATGCTCTGTCAAGAAAAACTGATTTAATTTTTAATATTCCAGTAAAGAGGATCCTTGCAGATAAAGGTAAAGTTTCAGGGGTTGAACTTGACAGCGGGTTAAAAATTAAAGCGAATTACGTAGTTTTAGCACCGGGAAGAGCAGGAAGCAGATGGCTCAGTGATGAGGCAAAAAGGCTAAGACTTGGCACAGAGCTTAATCCTGTTGATATAGGTGTGAGGGTTGAAGTTCCTGCAGGAGTCTGTGAAGCTCTTACAAGGATTTGCTACGAGCCAAAATTAATATATTATTCAAAAACATTTGATGATACTGTCAGAACATTCTGCGTGAATCCCAATGGAGAGGTTGTTAGAGAAAATATAAATGGCATCTGGACTGTAAATGGGCACAGCTATGCTGGGAAGAAAACAGAAAACACAAATTTTGCAATACTTTCAAGCACATATTTTACAGAACCCTTCCGAGAGCCGATTCTATACGGACAGAATATTGCACGACTTGCAAATTTCCTTGGTCAGGGAGTTTTGATCCAGAGACTCGGTGATCTTAAAAAGGGGAGAAGGTCAACCAAAGAGAGAATCATGAGAAATCCCGTCCAGCCAACACTCAGAGACGCAACCCCTGGGGATTTAAGCTTTGTACTTCCTTATCGGTATCTTGTAAATATTCTTGAAATGCTTGAAGCCCTTGATAAAGTGATGCCGGGAGTAAACGCAAATCATACTCTTCTTTACGGAGTTGAGGTAAAGCTTTACAGCATGAGACTAAAGCTTACAGGGTGTCTTGAAACAGAAATAGAAAATCTGTTTGCTGCTGGAGATGGAGCCGGTGTTAGTAGAGGGTTGATTCAGGCTTCTGTATCTGGTATTCTTGTAGCAAGAGAGATATTGAAACGAAATGGATAAATACAAACACTTAAGAGAATGGATGGTTGACTCCCAGATTGTTGAAAGAGGAATAAGGGATAAACGTGTTATTGAAGTAATGAAAAAAGTTCCAAGACATCTCTTTGTTCCTGAGGATATCATGGAGGAGGCTTATGATGACAGAGCTCTTCCAATAGGTCATGGACAGACAATTTCTCAGCCATATATTGTTGCACTTATGACAGAGCTTCTTGAACTTAAGGGAGATGAGAAGGTTCTTGAAATAGGAACAGGTTCAGGTTATCAGGCAGCAATTCTTGCTGAGCTTGCAAGAGAAATTCACACAATTGAAAGAATTGAGGTGCTTGCTTCAGAAGCAAAAAAAAGATTTGAAAAACTGGGATACAAAAATATCAAAATTTATGTTAAAGACGGAACTGAGGGATTACCTGAAGAGGCACCCTTTGACAGGATAATCATAACAGCAGCAACCCCGGATGTTCCACAGCCACTTGTTGAACAGCTCAAAGAAGAGGGAATTATTGTTGCTCCTGTTGGTGAGAGATACTCCCAGCATATGCTTAAAGCAATTAAAAAAGCTGGAGAGCTTGAAAGACATTATCTTATACCTGTTGCATTTGTTCCTCTGATTGGGAAATATGGCTGGGATTCATGATTTATAAATATCATGATTTATAAATAACAGGGCAGAGTGTGGTCTGCCCTGTTAAAATTTAATTAGTACATCTCAGGTGATGGCATCGGCGGCTTCTTTTCCTCTTCAGGAATTTCTGTAACCATAACCTCTGTGGTAAGCATTAAGCCGGCTACAGAGGCTGCATTCTGAAGAGCTATTCTTGTAACTTTTGTTGGATCAATAATACCTGCCTCCATCATATCAACAAACCTTTCCTCATATGCATCATAACCGTAGTTAATGTTGCTGTTTTCTTTTACTTTTTCAACAATCAATGTTGCCTCAACTCCTGCATTCGCAATTATCTGTTTTATTGGCTCTTCAAGAGCCTTCTTCACTATCTCAACTCCGAGCTGCTGATCATGAATATCAAGCTTGAGATTTTCAAGGGCTCTCTGACACCTAAGAAGTGCAACTCCTCCACCAGGAACTATTCCTTCTTCAACAGCAGCCCTTGTTGCATTTAATGCATCCTCAACTCTTGCCTTCTTTTCCTTCATCTCAGCTTCTGTTGCAGCTCCAACATTGATTCTTGCCACACCACCTGCAAGCTTTGCAAGACGCTCCTGAAGTTTCTCACGATCATAGTCTGATGTTGTTTCTTCAATCTGAAGCTTTATCTGTTTGATTCTTCCCTGAATTTTCTGTGGATCACCTGCTCCCTCAACAATTGTTGTATTCTCCTTATCAACTATTATTTTCTTTGCTTTTCCAAGATCTTCTATCTTTACATTCTCAAGTTTAATTCCGAGGTCTTCGGATATCACTGTTCCACCAGTAAGAACAGCTATATCCTCAAGCATTGCCTTTCTTCTTTCTCCAAACCCTGGAGCTTTCACGGCACAGACCTGAAGAACTCCTCTGAGTTTGTTTACAACAAGTGTTGCAAGTGCTTCTCCCTCAACATCCTCTGCAATAATTAAAAGAGGCTTACCCATTCTTGCAATCTGCTCAAGAATCGGAAGAAGGTCTTTCATGCTTGAGATTTTCTTGTCATGTATTAAAACAAACGCGTCTTCAAGCACACACTCAAGACGCTCAGGGTCTGTGATGAAATAAGGAGAAATATATCCACGATCAAATTGCATTCCTTCAACGAGGTCAAGGGTTGTTGCCATTCCTTTTGCTTCCTCAACTGTTATTACCCCATCCTTTCCAACCTTATCCATTGCCTCGGCAATAAGCTCACCAATTGATGCATCATTGTTTGCAGAGATTGTTCCGACCTGAGCAATCTCCTTTTTGTCAGCTACAGGCTTAGATATTTTCTTAAGTTCCTCAACAACAACATCAACTGCCCTGTCAATTCCTCTCTTTAAATCCATGGAGTTAGCACCTGCTGCAACATATTTAAGACCTTCCTTGTAAATTGCATAAGCTAATACAGTAGCAGTGGTTGTTCCATCTCCTGCAACATCAGAAGTTTTTGAAGCTACCTCACGGACAAGCTGGGCACCCATATTCTCAAATGGATCCTTCAGCTCTATTTCTTTTGCAACTGTAACACCATCTTTTGTAACATTTGGAGTGCCAAATTTTCTTTCAATAAGAACATTTCTTCCTCTTGGTCCAAGTGTTGCTTTTACCGCATCTGTGAGAATGGTCACGCCTTTTAAAATTGACTGTCTCGCTGAATCACTGAATATTAACTGTTTTGCTGCCATACTGTCACCTCCTCGTTATTTTTCTATTATTCCAAGTATTTCTTCTTCTTTAATGATTAAATACTCAACATCATTAACCTTGATTTTTGACCCTGCGTACTTATCAAAAAGAACAGTATCACCAACCTTTACTTCCTTAACCTCAGAGCCAATTTCCACAACAACTCCCTTCTGGGGCTTTTCTTTTGCTACATCCGGAACATAAATCCCACCCGGAGTTTTCTCCATTTCTTCAGATGAAAATTTTACTACGATTCTGTCTTTCAGTGGTTTGATTTTCATATCATCCCTCCTTTATAGTGTTTTAATTATTAGCAACGACCTTTACTGAGTGCTAATATAACCTGAAAATTAAAATCCAATCAAGGGTGAATACAAGAAAATATTGCCAATTTTTACCAGTTTAAGCCAAATATTTCTATTTTCTATTAATTTTTTCTTTTTTTACCTGTTATTCAAATTAATTTTAGTTTTTCTTTTATTATATCAAAAATTTGGATTTTTTCATTTCTTTTTTTGTATATTAATAAATTATGTTTATCGGAACTCCTCTTATTTCTGAAGAACAGATTCAGAGAAAGGTAAAAGAGCTCGCATTAAGAATAACCAAGGATTATGCGGATAAGGATTTAGTTGCTATTGGTATTCTTAAAGGCTCACTTATGTTTTTCGCTGATCTTATAAGACATATTGAAAGGCCTGTGAAGATAGATTTTATAATTGCATCAAGTTATATAAAGGATAAGTCCTCTGGAGAGGTAAAAATTCACTATTTCTCAAAAGAAGAACTGCATAAAAAGGATGTACTTCTTGTTGATGATATCGTTGATACAGGAATTTCACTTAAAAAAATAAGAGAAAAAATTCTTTCAATGAATCCTGCATCCCTTAAAATATGTGTATTTCTTGATAAAACAGAAAGAAGAGTTGAAAATGTTCCTGTTGACTATGTTGGCTTTAAAATACCAAACAAATTTGTTGTTGGTTACGGCCTTGATTATAATGAAATGTTCAGAAATCTGCCTTACATTACTGTATTTAAAAAAGAGGTTAAATAGTGTACAGGCTAAAAATTGTCACAGGCTTTGATGCTGCACATCAGCTCAGAGGATATAAAGGGAAATGTGAAAACATTCACGGTCATCACTGGAAGGTTGAGGTAGAAGTATTTGCTGAAACTCTCAATGAGCTTGGTTTTGTAATTGATTTCAAAGAATTAAAAAAAATTACTGAAGAAGTTATATCAAGACTTGATCATGCCTTTATAAATAAAATCCCGCCTTTTGATGAGATAAACCCTTCAAGTGAAAATATAGCAAGATGGATATATATGTCACTGAAAAGCGGGCTTGATAAAGATTCTTTAAAGCTTTCATCCGTTACTGTATGGGAGTCTGAACATGCTTCAGCAACATATTTTGAATGAAGTTATAAAAGAAATCCCTCAGACTGATGCTCACTGGGAAATATTTTTTTTAAAAAGAAGACTTTACTGTGTTGAAGGCAAGGATTTGAGGATTGATAAAAAAAAGACAGCTTCGCATGAATTCTTTTCAATCAGAGTAATAAAGGATAAAAAAGCAGGTTTTGCAACCTGTGGACAAAAAAATAAAATTAAAGAAGCCTTTGAGTTTGCTTTAAATATTGCAAAAGCCTCTGATCCTGATGAGTTTTTGAACCTGCCCGAGCCAAGAGAAATAGAAAAATTAGATGTCTTTGATGAAAAATTGATAAATAAAAAAGATTTACTTCCTGATTTTTTACTGGATATGCAATCTGAGGCACTATTTGACAGAAGAATCAAAAAAATAAGAAATGCTGAAATAACTGTTACAGTTGATGAAAGAGGAGTGATAAACTCAAAGGGAATTACTGTTTATGAACCTTCAACAACCTGTTCAGCATATATTGTTACCATTGCTGAAAATGGAGACTCCCAGATGGGATGGTCTTACAGAGCTGAAAGATTCATTAAAAACATTTCATTTGAAGCTGTTTCCAGGGAGGCAGGCTTAAATGCTTTAATGTTGTTGAATTCAAAAAAAATTAAACCATATAGAGGACAGGCAGTTTTTTCTCCATTAGTGGCGTCACAATTTCTTGGAGTGATCGCACAATCACTTTCTGCAGAGAATTATCAAAAAGGCAAATCAGTTTTTACAGGCAGGATGGGACAGCCTGTTATTGGAGAATCTCTGGACATCATTGATGATGGACTGCTTCCTGAAAGGTTTGGCTCAATTTCATTTGATGCTGAGGGAGTGTGTACATCAAAAAAAACTTTAATTGAAAAAGGAATTTTAAAATTTCTTCTTCATAACACATATACAGCATGCCGTGCAGGAACTCGCTCTACTGGTAATGCTGTAAGAACTGATGCAGGAGTTAGTGCTGGTCCAACCAATCTTTATATAGAAACGGAGGAGAAACTGAATCCTGAAGATTTAATTAAGCTGGTTGAAAGAGGAATTTATATAATTGAAGTTATGGGAATACATACTGCAAATCCTGTCAGTGGAGATTTTTCAGTTGGAATTTCAGGAATTTACATAGAAAAGGGTGAAATGAAATATCCTGTAAAGGAGGCTGTGATTTCAGGTAATGTGGTGCAGATTTTTCAAAATATCAGAGCAGTCGGTAATGATATAAAATTTTTCGGCAATATTGGCTCACCAACCCTCCTTGTAGAGGGTGTAGATATATCAGGTTAAGGAGGGCAAAGTGGATTATTTTTTGACTGAAGAGCAAAAAATAATAAAAGACCTTGCAAGAGAAATTGCTGAAAAACATGTAAAACCTATAAGAGCAGAGTTTGATAAGACAGGAAATTTCCCATGGGAAATCATGAAGATTCTTGCCCAGGCTGATATGTTCAGAATTTTTGTTCCTTCAGAGTATGGAGGACTTGGAACGGGCAGTCTTGAACTCTGCCTTGTGGTTGAAGAACTTTCAAGAATCTGTCTTGGTATCTCCACAACTTATGCTGCTAATGCTCTGGGAACATATCCGATTATTCTCTTTGGAACAGAGGAGCAAAAGAAAAAATATCTACCTGATATAGCGGATGGAAAACGCCTTGTAGCATTTGCTCTCACAGAACCAAGTGCTGGTTCTGATGCTGGAGGAATTCAAACAACTGCAGTAAGGGATGGTGATTTTTATATTCTCAATGGAAGAAAACAATGGATAACAAATGGTGGTGAAGCAGAAATTTATACTGTTATTGCATTAACTGATAAAACTAAGGGAGCAAGAGGAGCATCAGCTTTTATTGTTGAAAAGGGAACTGCGGGTTTTAACTTCGGGAAAAAAGAAGATAAAATGGGTATAAGAGCTTCAGCCACAAGAGAACTCATATTTGAAGATTGTAAAATCCCTAAGGAGAATCTTCTTGGCAAAGAAGGTATGGGCTTTATTGTAGCTATGAAAACACTTGATCAGAGCCGTGTTGGAGTCGGTGCTCAGGGTGTTGGTGTTGCCCAGGGTGCTTTTGAAGAAGCTGCAAAATTTGCTAAACAGAGAATACAATTTGGTCAACCTGTCATAAGTTTTCAGGCAGTACAGCACATGCTTGCTGATATGGCAATTCAGATTGAAGCAGCAAGAGCTCTTGTTTATTCTGTTGCAAGGTACATAGATAGCGGTGCAAAAGATATTACAAAAGCTTCAGCAATAGCAAAAACTTTCGCAACTGATGTTGCTATGAAAGTAACAGTTGATGCTGTTCAGGTCATGGGTGGTTCTGGATACATGAAAGACTATCCTGTTGAAAAGATGATGCGTGATGCAAAAATTCTCCAGATATATGAGGGAACAAATCAGATTCAGAGAAATGTCATAGGTCAGGCAATCATAAAGGAGCTTACAAAACTGGGTATTTAGACCTTTTAGAGTCTTGATAAAACCATTACTCTGTGGGATTGTCCCATTCCCTCAGGAAGCACAAGTCTTTTAAATTGCTGAATTAAATCTTTTTCCTGAATTTTCTTTAACAGTTTTTCATCACAAAGGGAAACAAGATAGCTACCCTGAGAGGAAAATTTTTCAATGCTGAATCCTTCCTGAGTTGCCCATTTCTGAAGTGCTGTAAAATTTACATGGGCTGTAATGTCCTGCTCTCCAATATTTATATAAGGATTTTCATTTATTGTATGTTTGTAATAACAGAGCAAAGTTCCTTTATTTCTTGAAGGATGGTAGTATTCCTCTGCTGTATAACCGTAGTCAAATACAACTATATAGCCCCTTTTAAGAACTTTACTCATTTTTTCAATAATTGATTTCATTGTTATATTTACCTCTGAACGATATCCCTGCATTTTTAGAGTCCATGGGGCAAAATCCATCAGATATTGAAGTGTATCATTTCTACAGGGAGAAAACACTTCTTCAAACATTTCTTTTTCATTAACAGTGACATAGACCTCCTGTGGTGTTTGTCTTATTTCAAATAATCTTACTGGAAGAGCATCAAAAACTTCATTACAGATTATCACACCCTCAAAAGGAGACAAATTTTCAATGGAATGATACCAGGAAGTTTTATTCTTATGTTTTTTCAATCTTTCTTTCTGAATTTCTGCAAGGGATGAATTTATTTCTACAAGATTATATTTCAATGGAATGTGTGATTCTAATGAGTTAAGTATATCCTTTGCAAGATATCCCATACCTGGTCCTATCTCTGTTACAGCAAAATCCTCAGGGTAGCCCAGCCTCTGCCATAGAATTTCAATCTGTCTGCTTAAAAGAAAACCGAAGACCTCTCCGAGATGAGATGCTGTAAAAAAGTCTCCTTCTCTGCCAATTTTTATGTCAGCTCTTGTGTAATAACCGAGTTCAGGATAGTAAAGAGCCATCTCCATGAATTCATCAAAGGGAATAAAGCCCCTCTTTTTAATTTTCTCAATTATAACCTTCTGAAGTCTCATTTAAGAAACAAGATAAAGCATTCTATCAACAGCTTTCTTGGCTTTCAGTCTTATTTCTTCAGGCACTTTAATGATATATTTATTTTCTTTTAAAGCTGTAAGGATGCTTTTAAGTGTTGTTATCTTCATGCTTGAACATATTGTGTCTTTTTTAAGAGGATAAAAATTTTTATCTGGATTTTCTTTTTTCAGTCTGTAAAGAAGCCCAACTTCTGTTCCGATTATAAAATCTTTTGCTGGATTGGACTTTGCAAATTTAACCATTCCAGATGTTGATGCAACATGATCTGCAAGGTCTATTACCTCTGCAGGACATTCAGGATGGGCAACAAACAAGGCTTCAGGGTGGGATTTCTTTGCACGAATAACATCTTCTTTTTTTAGCATGTTATGAACCGGACAGAAGCCTTCCCATGGAATTATCTTTTTTTCATAAACATTTCTTTTTACCCAGTCTGCAAGATTTTTATCTGGAACAAATATCACTGAATCATAAGGAACAGCCTTAACTACCTGAGGAGCATTTGCAGAGGTGCAACATGCGTAGCTTAAAGCCTTCACCTCCGCTGTTGTGTTAACATATGAGACAACCGCAGCATCAGGATTTTTTTTTATCCACTCTTTAAGCTTTTCAACATCTACTTCATCTGCCATTGGACAGCCTGCCTCTATTTCTGGAAGAAGAACAGTTTTATCTGGATTGAGAATTGCCGCTGTTTCAGCCATAAAATGAACACCGCAAAAAACAATTACATCACATTTAATCTCTGATGCAATTCTGCTTAATTCAAGAGAGTCTCCAGTAAAATCTGCGATTTCTTGAACTTCTCCTATCTGATAGTTATGAGCAAGAATTATTGCATTTCTTTGTTTTTTTAATTTTACAATTTCGTTTACTGTGCTACTGACCATATATACATGTCTTCTCTGTTTGTGTAAATAATAGTTCCATCAGGAAGAATTATAGCCTTTATTGAAGGGTGTCTTTTTTTGGAATTTAAATAACCATTTCCTGAATATCTTAAAGATATTTTTCTAACATAGTTTTGAGTTTCCGCTATTCTTGGAATCCTTCCAAGAGACTCAACAAGATTCGGACCAGCATTATATGCAGCAAGGGCAAGGCTTACATTCCCGTTAAATTTCTCAAGAAGGTATTTCATGTATCTTATCCCGCCGTCTATGTTTTCAACTGGATCAAAGGGATTTTTTACACCCATAAGAATCGCTGTCCCTGGCATTAACTGCATAATTCCCATTGCACCCTTTGGAGAAACTGCATTCACATTCCATTCAGACTCCTCTGCAATCATCTCCTTGATAAGTCTGGAGTCAACACCATAAAGGCGAGATTTCTCTTCAACAATTTTTTCAAGTTCTTCACGGCAGATTCTGCTGGATAAAATTTTATTATTAATTGATTTTTTTGTCTGTATTTTTTTGACCTCTATGTCACATATATTGGTGTATACTTTTTCTCCATCAATAATTTTTACACAGATTTTTTCAGCCAATGCTGGAGATAAAAATAAAAAAAATAATAAAAAAGATGTTAATAATTTAAACATATTAAATTATATCAAAAGACAGGTTCAACTTCAAATCAAGCTAAATCTTATGGCAAACTTATTAGTTGACAAATAAATATCAATATATGTTAATGTTACTGAACGGGGCTGTAGCTCAGCTGGGAGAGCGCTTGAATGGCATTCAAGAGGTCGGGGGTTCGACTCCCCTCAGCTCCATTCTTAATTATCAATTCAGCAACAGGCATAAATTTTCTATCAGAGTTCCATTCTGGTTGACGAAAAATTTACAGAAATATTAAACTTTATTTTTAATGGTTAAAAAATGAAAAGCAAAGTATTAAAAATTGGTTTACCAAAAGGAAGCTTACAGGAAACAACTGTAAGGTTATTCAAAAAAGCGGGATACAATATATTTATCTCACACAGGTCATATTATCCTGTAATTGACGATGAAGAAATATCAGGCATGTTATTGAGAGCTCAGGAAATACCTGTTTATGTTGAAAAAGGATACCTTGATTGTGGTCTGACAGGCTATGACTGGATTTTGGAGCAGAACGTGGAAGTGGTTGAGGTTGCAGAACTCAAATACGCAAAAGAAGGATTCAGACCTGTTAAATGGGTTATTGCAGTTCCTGAGGACTCCCCACTGAAAACAATTAAGGATTTGCAGGGTAAAAGAATCGCTACAGAACTGGTTGGCTATACAAAGAGATATTTAAAGTCAAGGGGTATCACGGCTGATGTTTATTTTTCATGGGGAGCTACTGAGGTTAAACCTCCATATCTTGCAGATGCTGTAGTTGACTTAACTGAAACTGGTTCTTCTTTAAGGGCGAATAAACTGCGAGTAATTGAAACAATCCTTGAGTCAACAACACGTTTTATAGCAAATAAATCAGCATGGAGGGACAGCTGGAAGAAAAAAAAGATGCAAAACATAGCAATGCTTCTTCAGGGAGCCTTACTTGCTGAACAGAAGGTTGGGCTCAAGATGAATGTTCCAAAAAAATCTTTAAAAAAAGTGCTTGCATTGCTTAATTCACTTCACTCACCAACAATTTCACAGCTTTATGAAGAAGACTGGTATGCAGTAGAGGTTATTATTGATGAAAAAAAAGTCAGACAGCTCATTCCAATGCTTAAAGATGCTGGTGCATCTGGCTTTGTTGAGTATCCACTGAATAAAGTAATTCCATGAGGAGGTGAGATTCATGTATGCAATTATAGAAACAGGAGGAAAGCAGATTAAAGTTAAACCCGGAGATACAGTAAAGATTGAAAAACTCAGTACTGAACCGGGACAGGAGATTATTTTTGATAAGGTATTGTGTCTTAAAGATAATGCTAATGTTAAGTTTGGAAATCCATATCTTGAAGGAGTAAAGGTTAAAGCTGAGGTGATTGACACAGCAAAAAATAAAAAAGTGCTTGTATACAGACCACCAACAAAGAAATCAATATCTAAGTTAAAAGGTCACAGACAGTGGTATACTAAAATAAGAATAAAGGAAATTATAAAGTAGGAGGATAAAATGGCACATAAAAAAGGTGTTGGAAGTTCCCGTAATGGAAGGGATAGCCAGGCTAAAAGACTTGGTGTTAAGAGATTTGGCGGACAATTTGTAAAAGCTGGAAATATTCTTGTTCGCCAGAGAGGAACAAGATTTCATCCTGGTGTAAATGTTGGGGTTGGTTCAGACTATACCCTTTATGCATTGATTGACGGAATTGTGAGATTTGAAAGAAAAGACAGACAGAGATTGAAAGTAAGCGTTTATCCTGTTACAGAACCTGTCCAGTAAACTACGGGTGGCTTAAGCCACCCTATCCTTTCCATGCAATTTATTGACTATGTAAAAATCTATGTTAAAGCCGGTGACGGAGGTCGTGGCTGTATCAGTTTCAGAAGAGAAAAATATGTTCCTCGTGGTGGTCCAGATGGTGGTGATGGTGGTAAAGGCGGAGATGTAATAATTAAAGCCTCTTCAGAACTTCATACTCTTGTTGACCACAAATATAAAAAGACCTACAAAGCTATGCGAGGAGAACACGGCAAGGGAAGCAATATGAAGGGGAAAGACGGCAATGATCTTATAATAAAAGTACCTGTTGGCACAGTAATAAAGGATGAAAATGGAGAGACTCTTGCAGATCTTGACGAAGATGGAAAACAATTTACAGTTGCAAAAGGAGGAAAGGGTGGACTCGGTAATGCCCGCTTTGCAACACCAGTAAATCAGGCACCAAGATATGCTCAGCCAGGGCAGAAAGGTGAGGAACGGTGGATAATTCTTGAGCTCAAGCTTCTTGCTGATGTAGGACTCATTGGACTTCCAAATGCCGGGAAATCAACTCTGATATCAGTAATAAGCTCTGCAAGACCAAAAATTGCTGAATATCCATTTACAACTCTCACACCTGTTCTGGGAGTGGTAAAATATGGTGATTATCAAAGCTTTGTTGTAGCTGATATCCCTGGATTAATTGAAGGAGCTCATAAAGGTGTGGGGCTTGGACATCAATTTTTAAGACATATTGAAAGAACATCTTTGCTTTTACATCTTGTGGATGTATCAGATTTTGTTCAGTCTGAGCCTGCAGAGGACTTTGAAAAAATTCGGAAAGAACTTGAGCTTTATAGCTTTGAGCTTATACGTAAACCTTTTGCGGTGGTGGGGACTAAAATTGACCTGGTTACAGAAGGCGTAAGGCTTTATAAACTTAAAGAATACTGCATGAAAAAAGGAATTGATTTTTTCCCTGTAAGTGCAGTAAAAAAAGAAGGAATTGATAAACTTTTAAGGTATATTGCAGAGAGAGTAAGAAAAAAATGAGAGTTGTTATAAAAGTTGGAAGCAATCTTTTGACAGATAGAACAGGAAGAATTAATAAAAGGAGGATTCAGTCTCTTGCAAGGGAAATATCCGAAATTGTTAGCAGCGGAATGGAAATTGTTATGGTTTCATCTGGAGCAATCGCATCTGGATTAAAAAAGCTGAGGTTAAAAAGCAAACCAAAAGAAATAAGAAAAAAACAGGCAACTGCAGCGGTTGGACAGCCCATTCTTATGTGGATGTATGAACAGTATTTTTTAAAATACAGAAAACATGTGGCACAGATACTTCTTACAAGAGATGACCTCAGTGACAGAATCCGCTATATTAATGCAAAAAACACAATTCTTACACTTCTTGAAATGGGTGTTATCCCCATAATAAATGAAAATGACACAGTTGCAACAGATGAGATAAAATTTGGAGACAATGACCAGCTTGCAGCACTTGTTTCAGGTCTTGTTGAGGCAAATCACCTGATAATACTATCAGATGTTAAAGGACTCTATACATCAGACCCCAAAAAAGATCCTTACGCACGCATGATTAAACATGTTAAAGAATTTTCAAAAGAAATTGAGACTATAGCAAAACCGACCACAACTGGTTTTGGAACAGGAGGAATGTACTCAAAAGTTATTGCTGCAAAAAAGGCAACATCCTTTGGTGTACCTGTTCATATTGTAAGTGGAAGAAAATATGGGAATATTAAAGCAGTTCTTGAAGGAAAACAGATAGGTACATACTTTGAACCTGTAAAAGAAAGAGTAACATCCAGAAAGGGCTGGATTGCCTATGCAACAAGAAGCAAAGGAAGTTTATATATTGATGAGGGTGCTGTAATGGCTTTGCTTAAGGACGGAAAGAGTCTTCTTCCATCAGGAATTAATAGGGTTGAGGGAGATTTTGATGTAGGCGATGCTGTATATTGCATTGATGAAAAGGGGAAAAGAATTGCAAAGGGACTGGTGAATTATTCATCCTGTGAAATAAAGCTTATAAAAGGTAAAAAATCTTCAGAGATTGAGAAAATCCTCGGTTATAAGTCCTCTGATGAGGTAATTCACAGAGATAATCTTGTTATTATTGTGTGAGTCTTGCAAGTCTTCTTAAAGCTAAAATCTTATCAGTCTGACCAATTTTAGCTTCCTTTATAGCTTCTCTAAAAACTTCAATTGTTCTATCATAAATATCTCTGTTTACAGGATAAGGTATTCTATCCTTTCCTCCATGAGCAAAGCTATATCTGGCAGGATCTTTAAAACTCAGCGGAGTCCCATAAACAATCTCAGATGTTAAAGCAAGGGCTCTCAGTGTTTTTGCTCCAACTCCCCTGAATCCTATTAGAGATTCAAAATCAGAAGGCTGTTTTTCATATGTCTGAAGAAGAATTTTATAAATATTTTCATGTTTTATATCACAAATTTTTAAGTGATGTCTCTGTGGAAGATTGAGTTTCTCAATCTTTTTTATTTCAAGAATAACTTTCTCAGGTTTTTCACATGAAAGAAAAACAATCATTTTCCTTAACTCAGCGGCTTCTTCTGCTGTAAAGTTCAAAGCCTGTGTTTTAATGTCACAGCAAACAGCTTCATGTGGCTCTTCAACAAAGCTTCTAAGGTTTAAACTCAACCAGTGATATCTTCTTGCCATTGATATGGTCTCATTCATACCTTGCTGAATAACACACCAGTGTCCTTCAGGAGTAAATATTATTGTATGATGATAAAGATTGAATCCATCCTGAACAGCAACACTGTCAACCTTTGCTGAAAGCCTGCTTGCATAAATGAAGCTTTCTGGAGAAAATCCTGCCTTTTCAGCATAACTTATTATTTCCTGTGGAGTATTCAAAGCTCTTTTTGCCTTTCCACCTGCAACAAAAACCCCGAGATCATTTTCAAGACCCTTCAATGCTTCTTTTATAGCTCCTGTAAGTGTTGTTGTAACACCGCTACTGTGCCAGTCAAATCCAAGAACACATCCAAAACACTGAAACCAGTAAGGATCAGAAAGCCTTCTAAGCAACTCCTTCCTTCCAAACTCAATAATCATCAGCTCAATCACTGCTCTTGCAAGTGCAGTCATTCTTTTTAAAAGCCATTGTGGAGCTCTTCCATAATGAAGTGGCAGGTTTGCTATTCCTGTTTTTTGCATAAATTATTTTAACAAAATGTTATAATTTTAAGGCATGGCACATATTAAAATGACAATCCAGTATGATGGAACAAGGTATTCAGGATGGCAGAGGCAGAAAAAGGGCAGAGATATACAGACAGTTATAGAAAATGCTATTTCAAAGATATTCAAGAAAGATATCAAGATTCGCGGTGCTGGTAGAACAGATGCTGGAGTTCATGCCCTGGGACAGGTTGCATCATTTAAAGCTGAGCTTAAAATGCCACCGGGTGTTCTTAAAAAAGTTCTGAATTCTCTGCTTCCAGAAGACATAAGGATAACTGGCGTTGATGAAATTGATGACAGCTTTCATCCTCAGTATTCAGTTAAAAGAAAATCTTACATCTACTATGTCTGCATTGATGAAGACTGCCAGTGTTTTATCAAGAGATATGTCTGGCATTATCCAAGACATCTGAATTTATCAGTGATGGAAGAGAGCCTTTCTTTATTCAAAGGAACATTTGATTTCACAGCTTTTTCAGGCAGTACAAATGTAAAGAATAAAATAAGAACAATTTATGATTTCACAATGCAAATGCTCTCAGAACTCTGTTTTTTGGATATGAAAATACAGGGCAATTTTATTAAATTCCGTATAGAAGCAGACGGATTTTTGAAATACATGGTAAGAAACATAGTTGGATGCATGATTGAAATTGGCAGGGGAAAACTCACTCATGAGCAGATAAAAAAGGCAATACAGAAGGGGGAGAGACCGAAACCTTTGCAGACAGCCCCTGCCTGTGGACTTTTTCTTGAAAAGATATTTTATTAACTTTCCTCACTTTCAAATTTTTCTATCATCTCAATTTTTTCCTGACAGTCCCTGCAATATATGGCAAATGGAAGAATTTTCAATCTTTCTTCAGGTATCTCATCTCCGCACATTTCGCAGATTCCATATGTTCCTTCTTCAAGCTTTCTTAAAGCCTTTTCAATTTTTTTAAGAATATCCCTGTGAGTGCTCAGCTGTTTCAGGCTTATGTCCTCTGAAAGATCAATAACACTTAAATCTGCGTCATCCAGTACTGCCTCAACAATCTGACGCTTTTCACCTGTCTGAAATTTTTTTATCTCTTCCTTTGCTTCCTGAATAATCTTTTCTTTCATCTGATTGAGCATTTTTTTAAGTCTCTCTTTTCTTTCCTGTTCTATCTTCATTTAAACCTCCATAATTTCTTTCTCTTTCTGCTCAAGAGCCTGATCAACTTTTTCAATGAAAGAGTTTGTTATCTTCTGTATCTCTTCCTGAACTCTTCTGGAGTCATCTTCACTAAGTTTTTTTTCTTTCTCGGCTTTTTTAATTTCATCAATTATTTCTCTGCGAATGTTTCTTATAGTTACCCTGGCTTCTTCAGCCCTTTTCCTTACGACCTTAACAAGCTGTTTCCTTCTTTCCTCAGTCAATGGTGGTATAACTATTTTTATCATTTTTCCATCATTGATTGGATTCAGTCCAAGGTCAGACTTCAGTATGGCTCTTTCTATTTCCGATATCATTCTCTGTTCCCAGGGTTGAATTGTAATCATTCTGGGCTCAGGTATTCCAAGAGTTGCAACCTGGTTAAGCGGTACCATGCTTCCATAATATTCAACTTTTATGTTATCAAGAATACCAAGAGAGGCTCTGCCTGTTCTGAATGTTGCCAGGTCCTTCTTGAATATTTCAACAGCCTGAGTCATTCTTTCATTAGCCTTTTTTTTGAACTCCTGCATATTTCACCTCTTTTAAGACAATGCTTCCTATTTTTTGCCCCATAATTATCTTCTTTAAGTTATCCCTTTTTCTAATATTAAATACAACAATAGGAAGATTATTATCCATGCAAAGAGTTATTGCAGTGGAATCCATAACTTTGAGAGAATTTTTTATTACATCCATATATGTGAGTATATCAAATTTTTTTGCTTCAGGGTCTTTTAAAGGGTCTGTTGAGTATATTCCATCAACTTTTGTTCCTTTTAAAATTACATCTGCATTAATTTCAATTGCCCTGAGTGCTGCTGCTGTATCTGTTGTAAAATAAGGATTACCTGTTCCTGCTGCAAATATGACAACACGCCCCTTTTCAAGGTGCCTTATTGCCCTTCTTCTTATATATGGTTCAGCAAGTTCACGCATTTCAATAGCTGACTGCACCCTCGTATCCACACCAATTTTTTCAAGGCTGTTCTGAAGTGCCAGAGCATTTATTACAGTTGCAAGCATTCCCATGTAGTCTGCTGTTGCTCTTTCAATTCCCTGTTCAGCAGCTTCAACACCTCTGAAGATATTACCACCTCCAATCACAACTGCCATCTGAATCCCCAGATCACATGCTTTTTTTATCTCTTCTGCCATATAGCTTACAGTTTTTGGGTCAATTCCATAACCCTTCTCTCCCATAAGGGCTTCTCCGCTGAGTTTAAGGAGTACTCTTTTATAATGTGACTTACTCACTCTGCCCAACCTGAAACCTTACAAATCTTCTTACAATTATATTTTCACCAAACTTTGCCACTTTTTCAGTAATAAGGTCTTTTACTTTCTTCTCTGGTTCTTTAATAAAAGGTTGATCAAGAAGACACATCTCTTCAAAAAATTTTTCAAGCTTTCCCTGAATAATTTTTTCCATAACCTGTGGTGGTTTGTTTCCAGTTATCTGAGCCCTATAAATCTCCTTTTCCTTATTTATAACCTCCTCCGGAACATCCTCTCTCTTTATATATTGAGGATTTGATGCTGCTATCTGCATTGCAATATCCTTAGCAAGCTGACGAAATTCTTCATTTCTTGCAACAAAATCGGTTTCACAGTTAAGCTCAACAAGCACACCAATTTTATCCATATGAATATATGATGAAACTATGCCTTCTCTGGCTAAACGAGAGGCTTTTTTCTGAGCTGCTGCAATACCTTTCTGTCTTAAATATTCAATTGCTTTATTAAAATCACCTCCGGATGCTTCAAGTGCCTTTTTACATTCCATCATCCCGGCACCTGTCTTTTCTCTAAGTTCCTTTACATCTCTGGCAGTTATTCCCATCTCATTCCTCCTTTACTGTTCTATGTACTCATCCATTGATTTCTGATACTCCTCTTCCAGAAGTATTTTTTCCTTTATTGCTGCCCTTTCAGCCTCCTCCTCAAGCTTTTTAGTTAGAATTTCTTTACCCTCCAGAACAGCATCAGCCATTTTCATTGTAATAAGTTTAATTGCCCTGATTGCATCATCATTTCCGGGAATCACATAGTCTACAAGATCGGGGTCACAGTTTGTATCAACAATAGCAACAATAGGTATCTGCAGTTTTATTGCTTCTGCAACAGCTATCTTCTCCTTTTTTATATCTACTATATATATTGCTTTTGGAAGCTCTACCATGTCTTTAATTCCTGTAAGATTAATCTCAAGTTTTTGTCTTTCCTTTTCATATTTTGCAATTTCTTTCTTTGTGTGCAAGTAAAGTGTTCCATCTTCTTTCATCTGCTCAATTCTCTGCCATTTTTCAACACTTTTCCTTACTGTTAAAAAATTAGTGAGCATTCCTCCAAGCCAGCGATGGTTTACATAAAAAACATTTGCTCTTTTTGCCTCTTCCTGAATTGCCTCCTGAGCCTGTTTTTTTGTACCAACAAAAAGAATACCACCTCCTTCTGAAGCAACTGTCTTTAAAAACTCGTATGCTTCTTCAATCCCTTTAACTGTTTTCTGAAGATCAATAATGTGAATCCCATTTCTTTCCGCAAAGATGTACTTCTTCATCTTCGGGTTCCATCTTTTTACCTGATGCCCGAAATGAGCACCTGCTTCAAGAAGCTCCTTCATTGTAACTACTGCCATAAAAACCTCCTGTCTGGTTTTACCTCCGCCCTTTCTCCTTAACCAATTAAGGACCATCGGAGAAATTTCAGGGCGTGCGTTTTTAAAAGAGTCAAAGACCCTTATTCATTAAAAATAAATTTTATCATATTTAGGCTTTTATGTTTCAATTATATTAATTTTCTGACGAGAGCACAAAAACTGTATCTTTAGTTTTCTTAGCATCCAACAAAAGTTTATCAACTATTTTATAAAATTCTCTATAATTCTTGTAAAATTTAAAAGAAGTTCCTTTCCCAATACATCCTACTGAAGCACTGGTACTTACAGGCATCTTTTTATATTTTGTTTTAATATCTTCTTTTATTCTTTCAGCAAATTTTTTCGCTCCTTCAGCACTGGTTCCAATTAAAACACAGCCAAACTCATCCCCTCCTAACCTGCTAATAAAGTCCTCCTTTCTTATGTTATTTTTTAAAATTTTTGCAAACATTTTAATTAATCTGTCTCCTTCAGGATGTCCGAACATATCATTGATGTTTTTGAGATTGTCAATGTCAAAAAGGACAAGACAAAAGCTATTTCCATATCTTAAAGACCTTGCAAATTCCTCTTCAAGTCTCTGGAAAAAGAACCTTCTGTTGAATATTTTTGTAAGAGGGTCTGTGATGGCAAGTTTATAAAATTTTTTGTATAACTTTTGAATTTCCTTTGTTTTAAACTCAATTTCTTTTTGAAGTATCTTATTTGTTCTCTGGTTCTCAATGTTAAGTTTTATAAGGGTGAGCAAGCATGAAAAAAATTGTACCATTGTTACAAAAAAGAAAATACAGGATTCATCAAATGCATTAATTTTTGAATGTGAAAAGTTGATTACTCCAGCTGTTTTATTCTTAATTTTTACAGGGACTGATAAAACTGAACCTGCTGGAAGGCTTGAAAGCCCGGAGTTAAACTTTTCATCACTTTTTACATCAGGTATATAAATAAATCTTTCATCTTTAAAAACTCTACCTGCAAGACTATTCTGTATCCTGAATATCTTTCTTCTAAAATCCTTTTTTATCTCGCTGGAGGCTGCTTTAAGGACAAGACACTCCTTTGTTGGATGTTTTTCCATGTATGAGATTTCCTCAGCAGGTATAATCTTTATCAAATCTTTTAAAAAAGATGAAATAAATCTATCGATATCTTTTTCATAATAAACTCTTTCATAGGCACGAAGTACTGATGAAAGAATTTTTATAGCAAGCTCACTACAGGAGGCAAAATCCTCAGAAAGTTCAAAAAGAGTTTTTTCAACTAAAGTTTTTTTTCTGAGCTTTTCCAAAATTATCTTCTTGAGCTCTTCTTCCTCCAACTTTTTCAGATTCTTCAACCTTAAAATACTTCCAATATCCAGTAGAAAATCTTTCACAGCTGTTCCACCTTTGAAATAGCTTCTTTCAGTTCAGAAATCAGATAATCCATGTCTTGAACGGGCAGTATTTTAAATATTCCTTCATGCAGTTCGGATTGAGATTCTACTTCAAAAGGCATATAACCTAATCTTTCCGCAATAAAATTTGAAAGCTGGACAACAGCAACATCTTCTGGATAAGGTGTTTTTTCCGGTATATTATGATGATAAAAAATTACTTCGCAGATAAAATCTGGCAATCCCCATATTTCAGCAAACCATCTTCCGATTTCTGGATGGGTTGCCCCTATAATTTTCTTTTCTGCTTGCAGAACAGATGCTCCTTCTGAAATTTCTTTCTCTATCTGTTTGAACAAATCATAATAAATATAATGCAGTACAAAAAGCCCAATATCATGAAGTATTCCTGCTATAAATTTATTATCGGTAGAATCCTTTAAAAATTTCTCAGAGATAATCTGAGAGATTGCTCCTGTAGCAATGGAGTGCCTGTAAAGCCTTTCATAGCTTTTTTCTCTCTCACCCATCGGTTTGAAAAGGCTGAATAAAGCAACACTTAATACTATATCTTTCAGGAGTTTAAACCCTATTTTTAAAATTGCATCCTTTATAGATGTAACTGGCTGATAAAATCCGAAATAAACTATATTCCCAATTCCGAGAACCTTTGACATAATTGGAGGGTCTTTTTCAATAATATCAACAAACTCTTCAAGATGACTCGATTCCTTTGCCATCAGATTAATAATTTTTTCAGCAGAGAATGAAAGGGTGGGAAGTTTTTTAAGCATTTGAATATCAACTTTTATTTTGGACTCCATCTTTCAATTTGTTTAAAAATAAATTTGAATAATATACAATATAAATCATGAAGATTTCAACAGACATCATCGGAATAATAGCTGGAATAATAACAACCAGTGCCCTTGTTCCTCAGGCAGTAAAAATTTATAAAACAAAATCTGCCAGAGATATTTCCTTAACAATGTTTATCTTCATGGCAATAGGAATAATACTATGGTTTATCTATGGAGTTTTGATTAAAGAAATTCCTGTTATTTTAGCAAATTTCGTTTCCTTAATTTTAATATTTTCAATTATTTTTATGAAAATTCGCTATGGATGAATCGGGGTGAGAGGATTTGAACCTCCGACACCACGGTCCCGAACCGTGAGCGCTACCAGGCTGCGCTACACCCCGTTTTTTTATTATAACATCCCTATTACCGCATACTGCCTTCCTGCTTTTTTGCCATGAAATCTGTATGAGGCGTATTCATTGCTCTTGCAGTATGTACAATCCTGTGAAATCCAGATATTCTCTCTCTTAACACCTGATGTTAAAGCCTGAAATAGATTTGCCAGTGAAAGGTCAAGATGTTTTCTGCCATTTATTCTTAAAATATAATCCTCTACAGGATTTTCCTTTTTAATAGCTTCAATAACATCCTCTCCCACCTCATAACAGCATCCCTTTATTGATGGGCCCATAGCAATCAGTAAATCACCCGCATCAGAACCGTAAAATTCCTTCATCTTCTGGATTGTTTTCCTTAAAATTGAATTTGCTGTTCCCCGCCATCCAGCATGCAGGGCTCCAGCTACATGATGCTCTGGATCAAATATGAGCACAGGTAAACAGTCAGCTGTTTTTATCCCTATAAAAATACCCTTTTTATCTGTAATAACTGCATCTGCAATTTCTGGCTTTACATAATTTTGCAGGACTATTATACGGTCTGTATGTCTTTGAACAGGCAGATAAATTTTGAAAGGCAGTGAATCTTTAAATTTATCAAAGTCATCCACCCTTTTTGTAAAAAAGGCTTTAACTGGATGATTTTTAAATATCGCAGGAAAATCCATATTTTATTATATACAGAGAAGTATTCCATTTTGAAAATGTTTTTTGAGATAATTAAACAGTGGGAGCAAAATCAAGAATAATAGAAATTCATCAAGAGCCTGTAAAAATTGACCTTTCTAAATTATTTCTAAATAAACCATTACCATTTGATGTTTATATAAAGGAAGAGGATGAGATAAAAAAAATTTTTAATAAAGGAACAGTATTTACAGAGCACTTTCTTGAAATACTGAAAGAAAAAGGAATAAACAGTGTCTATATTGAATCATCAGATGAAGAAATCTTGGAATTCTATATTTCAAAAAAACTGCCTGAAGCAGTATTGGTTTCACCTGTTAGTTTTAAAAACTACTCATATTTAAAAGAAAACTTTTACCAGATAGATAGAGCTCTTATTATTCCAGGAATAGAGGTTGATTTTTCAATTTATTGTCTTAAAAATTTAAAATTTCTAAAGCTTGTTGATGCATTACCAGAGAAGCCTTTTATGATTCATGATGATACAATTTTAGAGGAGGGTGATATTTTAATTGAAAAAAAGGATTTCCCACTTTTTAAGGAATATGTTGAATTTCTTGAAAAAAGGATTGAGATGATGAGTGAAAAAAAGGAAATAAAAAATATAATTGTTAAAGAAGCAGCAAAAAATTTAGTTATTGAAGTGCTTAATGATCCACGTAGTGGAGAAAAGATAAAAAAAATAGAAACAGCAGTAAACAATATAATAGAAAATATTCTTGATGATCCAAATTCAATTTATGGTCTTCTTACTTTAAAAGGTCATGATTACTACACATATACCCATTGTGTCAATGTGGGTGTCTTATCTATAGGTCTCGGAATTCAGATAAAACTGAACAGAGATGATATATTTAAGCTTGGCATGGGTGCAATTTTACACGATATAGGCAAATCACAGATTCCACCTGAGATTCTCAATAAACAGGGAAAACTGAACACTACAGAATACAACATTATAAAACAGCATGTTTTATTAGGATATGATATTCTTAAAGTGCACAAAGAAATTCCGGGAGAATCATTTACAGCTGTGCTTCAGCATCATGAAAGACTTTCAGGAAAAGGTTATCCCTTTGGAATAAAAGGGATTGAGATAAAACTCTTTGGAAGAATTTCAGCAATTGCAGACTGTTACGATGCTTTAACAACCCGAAGACCCTACCGAGAATCTCTGACACCATATTTTGCTTTATCTATACTGGTCAGAGAAAAGGATGATCACGACCCAGCAATTCTTAAATCTTTTATAAAAATGCTTGGTAAGATAAAGTAATGAATAATTTATTCAGTAAAAATTCTGAAAATCCTGAGCCACCACTTGCATACAGAATGTCTCCAAAAACTCTTGATGAATATGTTGGGCAGAAGCATATTCTCGCAGATGGCAAACTTTTAAAAAGAGCGATAGATTCAGATAGAATTACATCTCTTATTCTTTATGGTCCACCAGGAACGGGAAAAACAGCCTTAGCAAGAATAATTGCCAGCAAAACAAAGGCTCACTTTCAATGGTTGAATGCAACCACATTAAATATTGATGAGATAAGAAGAAATCTTATTGCTGCAAGACAGAGAAAAAACAAGGGTGAAAAAACCATTCTTTTTATTGATGAGATTCACAGACTTAACAGAGTTTCTCAGGATGCCCTTCTTCCTGACATTGAAGAGGGTAACATAATTCTTATCGGTGCAACAGTAGAAAATCCTTTCTTTTATCTTAACTCAGCACTTCTTTCAAGAAGCCATGTATTTGAGCTCAAACCTTTATCTGAAAAAGAAATCATCACAATTATAAAAAGAGCTCTCACTGATAAAGAAAGGGGATTTGGCAGATTAAAGATTGAGATAACAGATGAAGCAATGTCTCATCTTGCAAAAGCTTCAGATGGTGATGCAAGAAAGGCTCTTTCAGCTCTTGAGATTGCTGTTCTGACCACAGAACCTGACAGGAATGGCATTATCAGGATAGATACTGAAATAGCTGAAGAAAGCATTCAGAAAAAACATATTGTTTATGACAGGGCAGGAGATCAGCATTATGATACTGCCTCAGCATTTATTAAAAGCATGCGTGGTGGTGACCCTGATGCAACTGTTTACTGGCTTGCAAAGATGATTTACGCAGGTGAAGATCCCCGTTTCATAGCTCGCAGAATAGTAATTGCAGCAACTGAGGATGTTGGAAATGCTGATCCAATGGCTCTTTTGGTGGCAACATCAGCTGCTCAAGCAGTAGAAATTGTTGGAATGCCAGAGGCAAGAATAATCCTTTCTCAAGCTGCAATTTATGTTGCCACTGCTCCGAAAAGCAATGCATGCTATATGGCAATTGATGAGGCTTTGAAGGATGTTGAAAAAGAACGAACTCTTCCTGTCCCAGAGCATCTCAAGGATGCTCATTATCCAGGGGCTAAAAAGCTTGGTCGCGGCAAAGGATATAAATATCCTCATGCCTGTGGTGGTTATGTAAAGCAGGATTATCTGCCAGAGAAGAAAAAATACTACAAGCCCTGAATTTACTTTATGAAAATATATTTATGAATCTGAAGATTAAGCCTTACATTAAGAGCATCCTCAATAAGCCATTCTGCAAGCTCCGCAGGATCAAGAATACCAAATGCTGGAGAGAATAAAATTTCTTTAGCTTTTATCATGTTATTTTTTATAAAATCTTTTGCCCATTCATAGTCATTTCTGTCTGTAAGAACAAACTTAACCTCATCTGTTTCTTTAAGGAATTTTAAATTTTCATAGTAGTTTCTATCACTCATTCCACTGCCTGGAGTTTTAATATCCATTATTACCTTTACTTCTGGATTAATTCTTTCAATTGACAGAGAACCATTTGTTTCAAGCAGAACATTATAATTCCTTACAAGCTCATTCATGAGTTCATAAACTTCCTGCTGTAAGAGGGGTTCTCCACCTGTGATTTCAACAAATTTTAGCCTGAAATTTTTTATTTTATTTATAACTTCCTGTACTGAAAGCTCAGCACCTTCATTGTAGGCATATTTTGTATCACAGTAACTGCATCTGAGATTGCATCCTGTAAGCCTTACAAAAACCATCGGTATGCCACTCAGAGAGCTTTCTCCCTGAATGCTTGCGAATATTTCACAAACTTTCATATCTTCAAACTTGAATTTATTATTCTGTATCCATCTGAAGAATGTTTCAGCCAGACCTTTACTGTAAATCTATCATTAGGAAGGAATCCGTAAGAAAGTTCCCTCCAGAGAATAACTGTTGTGCTTCCTTCCTTTTTAATCTGAGCCATCGGGTGTTTGGCAAAAGACAAAAAAGCCCTGACTGATCTGTCTTCCTTTGATTTAATAATTGCTTCATCATTTATAATTCTGTAATGTTCCTCTGCATAAACCCTCTTTGTAAAAAGATCTACAAATCCTGTAATGTATTCATCAGAATATCTTGCTACAAACCACCATCTTAAGAAATCATTTGGCAGAGGATAAAGCCTGTATTGATGTGCTTCAATTTTTTCTTTCAGAAAGTCCCTTGCTTCAGTCTTTAAATATGCTTTTGAACCGATATATAATGCAACAAAAACTAATGAAAGAATGCATAAAATCTTTTCGTATTTTTTTATTTTTATGGCAAAAACAGTTGCTATTAAAAAGGGAAATAAAACATAGGGGTCAATTATAAAGGTAAGTGAGAGTGTGTATGAGTTCCATTCAAACGGAGAAAAAATCTTTGTTCCATATTGATTTGTAAGGTCAAAAAAGAGATGAACAGAATATGCTAAAAATGATGCTGCATAAGTTTTTATAAATCCTGTTTTATTTCTAAAAATTATAGCTGGTAAAAGTGGAAATAAAAAAAGAGCTCCAATTCCATGAGTGATTCCTCTGTGATGAATGAGAAAGAGCTCTCTGCTAAAAAATCTTAAAAAAACATCAATATCAGGAATTAATGAGGTAACAACAATAACAGCAAGAATCAGCCTGTTTTTAGTCAGTATTCTTGAAATAACAAATCCTGAAAGGGTATGGGTAATTGGATCCATTTAAAAATTTTAACAAAATGCAAAGCATTATGCGAAGCATTTTCCTGAGGTAAAGCTTGCTTTACTGAATTGATTTAAATTTGCTAAAGTAAATTAGTTTATTTGAAAGGGGGTATAGTTGATGAAGAGAATTCCAATGACTCCTGAGGGTTATGAAAGACTTAAAGAGGAACTTGACAGACTAATAAAGGTGGAGCGTCCTCAGATTATAAAAGCAATTGCTGAAGCAAGGGCACATGGAGATCTGTCAGAGAATGCAGAGTATCATGCTGCAAGAGAAAAACAGTCATTTATTGAAGGAAGAATCAGAGAACTTCAGGCAAAGCTTTCCTGTGCTTATGTAATTGACCCTTCAAAGATAAATCAGAATAAAGCAGCCTTTGGAGCAAAGGTAAGGGTTTTGGATCTTGATACAGATGAAGAAAAAGAGTTTCATCTTGTCGGTCCAGATGAAGCTGATGTTAAAAACGGGAAAATATCCATAACTTCTCCGGTAGGAAAGGCTTTAATTGGCAGGGAAGTTGGTGAGCAGGTTACAATCAAAGCTCCAGCAAAAACTTTAAACTATGAAATAATCTCTATCAACTTTGAGTAAATATACAGAAGCAGAAATAATAAACAATCTGTGTATAGTAAAGGATATTTATTTAATCTCTCTGAGGCTGCCCTTTCTATTTCAGGCAAAAGCCGGACAGTTCTGCATCTTAAGACTGAATAAAAGGTTTGACCCGCTTCTTGGAAGACCTTTCAGTATTTTTGACTCAAATAAAAATGTTGTAAGATTTCTTTACAGAGTTAAAGGTAAGGGAACAGCAATTTTAAGCAAGATGAAGAAAGGTGAAGTGCTCTATTTTACAGGTCCTCTTGGAAGATGGTATCCTTATCCGGAAAACAATTTCGTAGTAATTGCAGGAGGTATAGGGCTTGCTTCTGTCTATTATCTTATAAAGAATTTCCCTAAGAAGGCTTTTCTCTTTTATGGTGTCAAAACTGAAAAAGAAATTTTATTTTATGAAAAGTTAAAAAAAATGACAAAAAAAGTTTATATCTCAACTGAAAATGTAAAGCAAGATGCCATTGCTGAATACACAGGAGTTGTAACAGAGCTTTTCAAGGATAAAGGAGCAAACCTGAATCTTCCTGTATATGCATGCGGTCCTATGATTATGCTTAAAGAACTTAAAAAAATTATTAAAGAAACAGTCCCATGTTATGTGGCGGTTGAAGAAAGAATGGCCTGTGGAGTTGGTGCATGTCTTGGATGTGTAATAGAAACCAGTAGAGGCCTGAAAAGAATATGCACAGACGGACCTGTTTTTGAACTAAGAGAGCTTAAACTATGAAACCAGCACTAAAGATTAAAATAGGCAGCCTCAGTTTTAAAAATCCTGTTCTTACAGCTTCTGGAACATTTGGTTATGGAGTTGAGTATTCTCAATTCATTGATCTTAGTGTTCTTGGAGGCATTATTGTAAAGGGACTTTCACTTAAACCAAAGCATGGAAATCCTCCTCCAAGAATTTATGAAACTCCCTGTGGAATGATTAATTCTATAGGACTGCAAAATATAGGTCTTGAAGCGTTTGTTAAAGAAAAACTGCCAATTCTAAAAAAATTTGATACAAATATTATTGTGAATTTCTTCGGTGAAAATCTTGATGAATACATAGAAATTGCTTCAAAACTTGACTCAACTGAAGGAGTCCATGGTCTTGAAATGAATGTTTCCTGCCCGAGTAAAAATAATGAATGGAGAAAAATGGGAGTCATACCTGAATTTCTGGGTAAAGCTGTAAAAAAAGTAAGGGCTGTCACAAAAAAGCCTCTGATAGTTAAACTTTCTCCTCAGGTAACTGATATTGCCAGAATGGCAAAAATCTGTGAGGATGAAGGGGCTGATGCTGTCTCCCTTATAAATACCATTCCCGCTATGGTCATTGACATAAAAACAAGAAAAAGCATGATAGGCACTCCTACCGGAGGGCTTTCAGGCCCTGCTATAAGAGCTATTGCTGTGAGAGCAGTCTGGGAGGCTGCCCGTGCAGTAAAAATTCCGGTGATTGGAGTTGGTGGAATAGTTACTGCAGAGGATGCTCTTCAGTTCATAATTGCGGGAGCAAGAGCGGTTGCTGTTGGAACAGCCAATTTTATTAATCCTCGTGCTACAGTGGAGATAATTGAAGGAATTGAGAAATTCTTGATTGAAGAAGGTGTAAAAGATATAAATGAGCTTGTCGGAAGCTTCATCTCATAAAATAATCACTCTCATTACAGATTTTGGATATAAAGACCCATTTGTTGGACAGATGAAGGGTGTGATTCTTAAAATAAGTCCTCATGTAAAAATTGTTGATATTACCCATGATATTTCCTCACATAATATTGAGGAAGCCTCCTTTTTTCTGTACACAACTTTTAAATATTTTCCAGAAGAAAGCATTCACATTGTTGTGGTTGATCCCGAAGTTGGCTCAGGTAGAAGAGCACTTGCTTTAAAATCACAGGAACACTATTTTTTGGCACCTGATAATGGAGTTTTAAGCTATGTTATTAAAGATAAACCATTTAAGGCTGTTTCCATAGAAAATGAAAAATACATTTTAAAAAAGGAAAGCCCAACATTTCAGGGTAGAGATATTTTTGCACCTACTGCTGCATGGCTTTCAAGGGGGGTTTCACTTGAGGAATTTGGCAGAGCTGTCCCAGATCCTGTATTGATTGATGTATCCATGCCTTATCAGATTCAGGGGAAAATAATCGGTAAAATTATTCATATTGATAAATTCGGGAATGCTATAACAAACATTGAAACAAAAAAGGAGATGATAAATCATGTAAGGATAAATAATCTGAAACTACAGATTGTAAACTGCTACAGTGAGTCTCCTCAAAAACCTGCAGCAATCATAAACAGTGATGGTTTTGTTGAGATTTTTATCTATCAGGGTTCTGCAGAAAAAACTCTCAATCTCAAAAAGGATGACTCTGTGGAGGTTATCCTTCATGGATGAAACTATTAAAGGAATTATAAAGGATGAAAATGTCCTTGTTACAGCAACTGTCTGCACAGAAACTGTTGAGTATGCAAGAAGAATTCATGATACATGGCCAACTGCAACAGCTGCTATGGGAAGGATCATTGCAGGAGCAATTTTGCTTGCTTCAACCTTAAAGGAAGGACAAAAGATAATGCTTCAGGTTAAAGGTGACGGTCCACTTAAGGAGGTAGTTGCTGAATGTGACTGGCTTTACAGAGTTCGTGCCTATGTTAAAAGACCGCATATTTATATGGGGCTTAAAGGAGAAAAAATAGATGTTGGAAGAGCTGTTGGTAAAGGATTTTTGAATGTTATAAGGGATCTTGGCTTAAGAGAATACTATCAGAGCAGTGTTGAACTTCAAACAGGAGAAATCGCAACAGACATTGCCTATTATTTAAATGTTTCTGAACAGATTCCTTCAGCAGTATCTCTTGGAGTGTTTGTTGAAACTGATAATTCTGTCAGGGCTGCTGGTGGATTTATGATTCAGACAATGCCTGAAACAAAGATAGAAATAGTTGAATATCTTGAAAGAAAGCTTTCTGAGGCTCAGCCAGCTTCATCAATGATTCTTAATGGAATGACATCCCTCCAGATGCTTGAGGAGGCCGTGGGCTTACCAATAGAGGTGATTCATATAGCAGAGATAAAATACTACTGCTCCTGCACAAAAGAAAGAGTAATAAATGCAATTATAACACTTGGCAGGGATGAAATTAAAAAAATGATTGAAAAAGGCAAAACCGTGAATGTGGAATGCTACTTCTGTAAGAAAAAATATAAGTTGAGCATTGAAGAGTTAAGAAATTTACTCAGGGAGCTCTGAGTTTAAGTTTGAATCCATAATCAGCAAACTCATCTTTCTTTTTTATAAATAGCCATTGATCAGGTTTACCTTTAATCTTTACAAGAACGAAATTTCCTTTAAGTATCTCACCTTCCAAATAAATCTCCCACTGTCCGCTTTCAAGAGAACCTTTAACTGTTCTATACTGTCCCTTATCCCATATATAAACCTCTCCAGCTCCATATAATCCTTCAGGAATCACACCTTCAAAGTAGCCATACTCAATAGAATGATCCTCAACCATGATGGCAAGCCGTTTGTCCTGTGGATTCATTGATGGTCCTTTTGGAATTGCCCATGACTTAAGAACCCCGTCCTTCTCAAGCCTCAAATCAAAATGGAGATGCTTTGCATGATGCTCATGAACAACATAGTAGGGCATCTTTATTTCCTCTTATTTTTTAGAATCACTGGCAATTTTACAGCATTTTTTAATGATTTTATCTCCTCATTTGTCAGAACTCTGTATTCACCAACCTTTAAATCACCTAATTTTACTCCATCAATTGCCACTCTTATAAGCCTCAGTACCGGATGACCAACTCTTTCAAGCATTTTACGGATCTGTCTTTTCCTTCCTTCATGAAGGGTTATTCTTATCCAAGAATTTGCTTTCAGTTTTTTAATAAAAGTTACATTTACAGCCATTGCTAATCTACCTTCAATTTTAATTCCCTTTCTTAATTTTTCCATTTTTTCTTCATCAATTATTCCATCAACTTTTACCATATAAGTTTTTTCAATTTCTGAACTTGGATGCATCACCTTATATGCAAGTTCTCCATCATTTGTAAGAATGATCAATCCTTCTGAGTCATAGTCAAGACGACCAACAGGATAAACCCTGAACTTAATATCTTTTATAAAATCTTTAATTGTTGGCCTTCCCTCTGGATCAATGAGAGATGTGATCACTTTTGTCGGTTTATAAAAAGCATAATAAACCTTTGGTTCAGGCTTTATGAGAAGTTTTCCATCTACTTTTATATAATCCTTTTCAGGATTAGCTTTCTGACCAAGATGGGCAATCTGACCATTTACAGTAACTCTTCCCTCTTTAATAAGTTCCTCAGCTTTTCTGCGTGATGCTACTCCAAACTGTGACAGTATTTTCTGAAGCCTCTCAAGCATATCTAATCCATGATCTCAATATAGGCTCTCTGTCTGAGCCCTCTCAGCCACAGTTTATAGTCCTTTTTAAATCTTTCATCCTCAATAATACTTCTCACATAATTTGTTAACTCCACCGAGCCTTTTTTGAAGCATACACCATCAAGTTTAAAGATAAATACTCCTTGTTCTGTCATCAGAGGCTCGCTTATCTGTCCGACACTCATTTTTGAAAAAAGGGATGACAGTTGTGAAGCAATCTCTCTTTTTTTGAGAATTCCTATTGCTCCACCTGTCTTTGCTGAAGAATCCTCACTCAACTGAGAAGCAACCCTGCTGAAAGGCTCTCCCTGAATCAGTCTTTTAAAGATTTCATTAAGTTTTTCTTTTAACTCTTCCTCGCTCTCTCTTTTTTTGAGAAATATCTGACTTACATAATAACCTTCATCATCGCATACAAGTTCTGGATGTGCCGAAATATAACTGTTTATATCTGCATCTGTTATGACTATTTTGCTTCTAACAAGGGAGTTTACAGTTCTACCGATTATTATCTGTTCTTTAAGCATTTTTTTATAGTCAGAAAAGGACATTCCTTCTTTTTTAAGAGTCTCAATAAATGCCTCATCTGTAAGTCCATATTTTTTCTTTATATCATTTATTGCAGACTCTATTTCTGCATCAGTTACAAAAATTCCGTATCTTTCAGCTTCTTCAATCTGAAGTCTTGTGTCAATTAATTTTTCAAGAAATTCCTCCTCATGGGCTTTGAAATATTTGAATTTTTCATCAGGGTTCAGATTTTTAATCTCCTCCTTTGCGATAAACTCCATATATTTGTAAAGTTCACTCCATGTTATTACTTCCCTGTTAACAATAGCAACAACTCTGTCAACAAAAAATTTGCTTTCTTCTGCATAAACACTGAGGGAAGACAAAAAGATAAATAAAAAAATTAAAATTTTTAAAACCTTCATAACATTACCTCAACATATTCTTGGCAGTTGCTCTCCCGGAAGCATATCAACTATTCTTGTGCCTCCGATCAATGTTTTAAGTAAAACCTTCCCACCCTCACCTTTAACCTCTCCAATTAAGGCTGATTCTAAACCAAATGAGTGCTTTTTTATTAACTGTAAAATCTGCTCTGCTACATCTGCTTCAACTATTGCAACAAATATTCCTTCATTTGCTACATAAAGAGGGTCAATTCCGAGAAGTTCGCACGCACCTTTTACAGTATCATGAACTGGAATTGAGTCTTCATAAATAATGATATTTTTCCCTGATTCCAGGGCAAGCTCCTTAAGTGTTGTTGCAACTCCTCCACGAGTAGGATCTCTCATTACCCTGATATAAGGAGCAAACTTTTTTAAAATTTCTCCTATCAAACTATTTAAAGCCCTTGTATCACTCAATACAGGTGGCTCAAAGCTGAAACCATTTCTTTCACTGAGAACCGCTATTCCATGGTTTCCAATTGATCCGCTCACAATTACTCTGTCTCCCTCTTTAATTTTTAATGGTGAAAGCTCAATTCCTTCAGGAATAATTCCAATGCCTGAAGTATTTATAAAAATTCCATCTCCTTTTCCCCTGTCAACCACCTTTGTATCACCTGCAACAATCTTTACTTGAGCTTTATTTGCCGCTTCAGAAATACTTTTTAAAATTTTTTCAAAATCATTCATTGGAAAACCTTCTTCAAGAATAAATCCAACAGTAAGATAAAGGGGAACTGCTCCAACAACTGCCAGATCATTTACAGTTCCATTTATTGCAAGGTCTCCTATATTACCTCCAGGGAAAAATATTGGAGAAACTGTGTATGAGTCTGTTGTTATTGCAACTTTGCCTGAGTGATTGAGTGAGACAATGGCAGAGTCCATGAGTGAGGGAAGATCAAATACAGGTGCAATATATTTTCTTATAAGCTCATGCATGAGTTTGCCGCCACTGCCATGACCCAGAAGAATTCTATCCATCTGTTACCTCCACTTTTATTTCAACTGGTTCACTTTCTTTTACAGGACCAGCTGAGAAAATTCTATAATATACTGGCATTTTAAGGTTATTGATATTATAATCTGCATCAAAAAATGAAGGAATCATTGTTTCGCCAATCTTTATAAAATCTTGATCATGAAAAGTTTTTCTGTAAACTCTATATCCTTTTATCCATCTTTCAGGAACTTCTCTCCAGGAGATAGAAACTCCATTTTCATTGACTGCCCAGAACACATGCTCTGGTCTGGATGGTATAAAGCTATTGACAGGAATATTTATCTCAGTTCCCTTTGACTCAATATATGCATAATTATCAGATATGTAAGAGGAAACAAGATAAATTAAAAATTCTGGAGGTTCTGGATCAAAAGCTGATGATGTCAGTTCATCCAGAAAAATATTATTGCCTGTTGAACCTCTTTTTACTTTTTCTCCCTTCTGATTAATTTGATAAATATTATACATTAATGAATCTTCAGCCTTCCATGAAAGAAATATTCCACTATCTGTGATTTTATACTGCAGGTCTTCAACTTCTGGCAGTTTTTCAGGTTTAACTGTAGCCTGAGCGGGTTTACTGTAAATACCTTTTATGTTTATGGCATATATGCGATATTTATAAATCTGCCCGAATTTAAAATCTCTGTCTTCACAGGAACTGCTCATGACATCAAAAAAACCGAGGGATTTTATCTGCCCGTTATTTTCTTTTTCTACAAGAAAACTTTTAACTTTCTTTTTCATTTTTTCAGGATAACTCCATGAAACTGTTATTTTATCATGAAATACTGATAGGCTGATTTTTTCTACAGGTTCTGGCTGGATGTAGTCTTCAAGTGTGGGATTTAATTTTCTTCCACAGCCTGAAAAAATCAATAAAATCAAAGCAACTGTAATGATAAATTTCATATGCCCAATTTAACCTTCAATAACCTTATCTGCTCAGTGACCTCTTTTTTTGAGGTACTACCTGAAGATCTTTTTGCTTTAATTGAACCAGAAGCTGTCAAAACTTCATAAACATCTTCACCGAATTTATCAGAAAACTTTTTGAAATCTTTTATTTTTAGCTCACAAAGATGTATTTTTTTTTCAATGCAGTGTAGTACAATCTTTCCTACAGTCTCATGTGCGACTCTGAATGGAACTCCTTTTTTCACAAGATACTCTGCTAAATCTGTTGCAACCGTGTATCCTTCCTCTGCCAATGATTTCATCTTTTCATTATTAAATCTTATTTCCTGTATCATCTCATTCATAACTTTCAAACTCATCTTTACAGTATCAACTGTATCAAAAACAGGTTCTTTATCCTCCTGCAAATCTCTGTTGTAAGTAAGTGGAAGAGCTTTAAGTGTTGTAAGGAGTGAAATCAGATTTCCATAAACCCTTCCAGTTTTTCCCCTTATAAGCTCAGCTCCATCAGGATTTTTTTTCTGTGGCATCATGCTTGAACCTGTACAGAATCTTTCTGAAATCTCAATAAATCCAAACTCTTCTGATGACCAAAGAATTATCTCTTCAGAGAGTCTGCTAAGATGCATCATTATAATAGAAGAAGCATAAAGAAAATCACATACAAAATCCCTATCAGAGACAGCATCCATACTGTTAGGTATTACTCCTTCAAATCCTAACTCCTTTGCAGTGAACTCCCTGTCAATTGGAATTGTTGTTCCTGCCAGAGCACATGCACCAAGAGGTGATTTATTTATCCTTTTTAATGCCTCATTTAGTCTTTCTCTGTCTCTTTCAAACATCCATGCATATGCCATAAGATGATGGGCAAGTAGAACTGGTTGAGCCTTTCTCAAATGAGTATAACCTGGCATTACTGTATCAAGATTTTTCTCTGAAATTGAAACTATTGTTTTTTCTAAATCTCTGAGTAGTTCTGTAATTTCTAAAACATTCTTTCTCAAATAAAGCCTTAAATCTGTAACTACCTGATCATTCCTTGAGCGAGCTGTATGAAGTTTTGCTCCAGCAGAGCCAATCTTTTTAATAAGTGCTCTCTCTATATTCATGTGAATGTCTTCAAGTTTCTTTGTGAATTGAAACCGACCTTGTTTTATCTCATTTTCTATCTTTTTAAGTCCTTTTATAATCTTATTAAGTTCCTCATCACTTATAATGCCTTGCTTATGAAGCATCTTTGCATGAACAATGCTACCTTCAATATCCTCTTTCCAGAGTCTGCTGTCAAAGGATATTGACTGAGAAAACTCTTCAAGTGCTTTTGCAGTTTTTTCCTTAAACCTTCCACCCCATGGCTTCTTCATTTTACTCCTCTGCCTTTGCCTGACGTTCCTTCTGCCTTTCAGCAATTATTTTCTGTGCTATATGTGATGGAACTTCCTCATAGTGAGAAAACTCCATTGAATAAATTCCCCTTCCAGATGTCATGCTATGAAGCTGATTTGCATATGTGAGCATCTCTGCCATGGGAACAAGTGCAATAATTTTCTGATTTCCACCTGCCTGAGGCTCCATTCCCTGAACCTTTCCCCTACGGGCATTTAAGTCTCCTATTATTGTGCCGAGTGTTTCCTCAGGAACAATTATCTCTGCTTTCATAATTGGCTCAAGAAGAACCGGCTTTGCTTCCATAAATGCCTTTTTTAAAGCAAATGCACCTGCTATTTTAAAGGCAAGCTCAGATGAATCCACTGGATGATATGATCCATCATAAAGAGTTACTTTTATATCAATTATTGGATAGCCTGCTAAGATTCCTTCCTTCATGGTCTCAATAATTCCTTTTTCAACTGCAGGACGATACTGCTGTGGTATTACTCCACCAACAATTTTATCAACAAACTCGTATCCACCGCCTCTTGCAAGAGGCTCTATTTCTATCCAGCAGTCTCCATACTGACCACGACCACCTGACTGTTTTTTATATTTTCCCTGTGCACGTGCAACTGCTTTTATTGTTTCTCTATATGGAACTTTCGGAGCCATTAAATTTACTTCTACTCCGAATTTTCTTTTAAGTTTTTCAAGTGCTACTTCTATATGAACCTGTCCCATGCCACTCAGTATCATATCCTTTGATTCCTCATCCCTTGAAAACTTAAGTGTTGGATCTTCTTCAAGAAGCTTATGAAGTCCTGCGCTTACCTTTTCCTCATCTCCTCTTGTTTTTGGAGCAATAGCATAAGAGATTATCGGTTCAGCAAATCTTACTGAAGGAAGCTCTATTGGATTTGCCTCATCACAGAGAGTATGACCTGTAAGGGTATCTTTTAATTTAACTGTTGCAACCATCTCACCAGGACCTGCCTTCTGACACGGAATCTGTTGCTTACCAAGAATATAGTATACCTGGCCAACTCTCTCTTTTATTGCAGTATTTACATTAAGAACTGTGGAGTCTGCTTTTAAGACACCTGAAAAAACTCTAATATAAGATATTTTACCTGCAAAGGGGTCAATTATTGTTTTAAAAACATATGCTGCTAATGGCTCATCAGCTAAAGGTTTTCTTATAATCTCACTTCCATCTTTTGGATTTTTACCTTTTATTGGATAAATATTTGCCCTTTCAGCTGGATCAGGAAGGCAAAGTATGAGGCTGTCAAGAAGTGCTTCAATACCAATTCCCAAAAGTGCGGAACCTGCCAGAACAGGTATGAATCTCCTTGCCAGAGAAGCGTCATGGAGTCCTTTTCTTAATTCCTCCTCTGAGAGTTCTTCTCCTTCAAGATATTTCTCAAGAAGGGCATCATCAAGCTCTGCAATTTTTTCAACAAACTTTTTTCTGTGCTCCTCAACTTTGTTTTTAAGCTCCTCAGGTATAGAAACCTCTTTCAGAGATTTCCCATCCTGAACATAAGCTTTTAGAGAAATTAAATCCACAATGCCATAAAGACCTGGACCTTCACCTACTGGTAAGGTTAAAGGAATCGCATCCTGTCTAAAAACTTTCTCAATCTCAGCAACTGCTCTGTCAAAAGATGAGTTCTCCTTGTCAAGCTTGTTTACAAAAACAACTCTTGGAAGGTCATAGTCATCGCAGTATTTCCATATTCTTTCTGTTTCAGCTTTAACTCCTGAGATGGCACTGACGATGACAACCACGCCATCAACCACTCTTAATGCATTCTTTGTATCCTCAAGAAAGTTAACAAAACCAGGTGTGTCTATAATATTAATTCTGTAATCCTTGTAGTCACAGTACGCAGCTTTTGAACTAAGAGTCATATTTCTTGCAATCTCTTCTGGTTCATAGTCAATGACTTTGCCTGAAGTTTCACCTGTGGTGACTCTGTCAATCTGTCCTGTTTTAAAAAGTATCTGCTCTGCAAGTTTTGTGTTACCTGCACCTGCATGGGCAACAATGGCAATGTTTCTGATTTTGGTGATGTCTCTACTCATAAACTGCCTCCTTGAATTTTTTATCTATTTTTTTCAATTTGGCCTTATATCCAAATTTGCTTTAATTAAAGCTTCAACAGGACTTTTTCTACTCATCCCCAAAGACTCTTTCATAAATATAATCTAAATTTCTTGTGTAATAGTTTAAATCAAAAAGACTCTTTATTTCATCTTCGGTGAGATATTTTCGGACTTCCTCATCATTTAGAAGTAAATTCATAAAGGGTAAACCTTCCTTCCAGCTATGCATTGCATTTGACTGAACGATTCTGTATGCCTTCTCCCGAGTAAGTCCTTTTTCAACCAGTGCAAGAAGCACTCTTTGAGAGTTATAAAGTCCATAACTAAGCTCCATATTTTTCAGCATTCTTTCAGGATATACAACAAGATCTTTTATTATTCCATAAAGCCTGTTAAGCATATAATCAACTAATATGCAGTTGTCAGGTATAATTATTCTTTCAACTGAAGAATGAGAGATGTCCCTGTCATGCCAGAGTGCTATGTTTTCAAAGCTCGCAAAAGCATTACTGCGGACAAGCCTCGCAAGTCCGCTAAGGTTTTCACAACCAACTGGATTTCTTTTATGCGGCATCGCAGATGAGCCTTTCTGACCTTTTGTGAAGGGCTCTTCTGCTTCAAGGACTTCTGTTCTCTGAAGATGCCTTATCTCAATAGCTATTTTCTCAACCATTGCTGCAATCAATGCAAGTGTGCTTAAAAATTCTGCATGTCTGTCACGCTGGACAACCTGTGTTGAAACAGGCTCAGGTTTAAGTCCAAGCTTTCGCAGGGCAATTTCCTCAATTTCTGGTGGAACATTTGAAAAAGTTCCAACAGCACCAGAAATTTTACCAACACTTATTCTTTCAATTGCGGATTTTAGCCTGTCAATGTTTCTTCCTACCTCCTCATACCACAGAGCAAATCTGAGCCCGAAGGAAGTTGGTTCAGCATGAACACCATGACTTCTTCCCATACATACTGTATTTTTGTATTGAAAAGCCTTCTCCTTGAACAGTTGTCTTATTTTTTCTAAATCCTTCATTATGAGTTCTGCAGCCTCTTTTATCTGTAAAGCCATTGCTGTATCAACAACATCAGAAGATGTAAGCCCCATGTGAATATAGCGGGAGACTGGTCCTACCTTTTCAGCGACAGCAGTTAAAAAGGCTATTACATCATGCTTTACTATTTCTTCAATTTCATCAATTCTTTTCAGGTCAAAATCCGCCTTTTCTTTTATTTCTTTCAATGCATTCTCTGGTATTTTCCCAAGCTCTGCCCATGCTTCACAAACAGCGATCTCCACTTTAAGCCATTTCCTGAATTTATTTTCTATACTCCAGATATCACCCATCTCTTTTGTTGTGTATCTTAGTATCATATTTAACCCTCCTTTATTATTCTTTCAGGTTTAATAATAAATCCATTACTAAAACCTATTCCCAGCATTTTCCCGGTTTTTTCTTTCACCTTTATCCATCCTGAAGGAACTATTCCAGAAGGAATTTTAACAGAATTTCCATTTAAAAATTTTAAAATTAGCGAATCCGGCATCCTTAAAGAAGGCAGAAAATAAAGAGCTTTATCTATGCTCAAAACCGCCTTGTCAGAAAATTTACCTTTGAGATCCTCTAATGTTGCAGAGTCTTCAATGATAAATTTTCCTATCTTTGTTCTAACAAGCTCAACAATGTGCGCTCCTACTTTTAATTCTTCACCAATATCATGGCAGAGAGTTCTTACATATGTTCCTTTACTGCATAGAACTCTAAAGATAACATAGGGAGGTGAGAACTCTTCAATTTTTATTGAATGTATAATAACTTCTTTAGGTTTCCTTTCAATCTCTATTCCCTTTCTTGCAAGTTTATAAAGAGGCGTGCCTTCCACTTTCACTGCTGAGTACATTGGTGGAAGCTGCGCTATTTTTCCTGTATATTTTTTTATTATTTCTTCAAGTTTTACCCTGTCAATCTCAAAATTTTCAACCACTTTTGTTACCTTACCTTGTGCATCATAAGTATCTGTTGATATCCCAAATCTTGCCTTAAATAAATATTCTTTATCCAACTCCATAAGAAATGGCGTTATCTTGGTTGCTTCGTCCAAACACACAAGTAAGAGTCCTGTTGCCATAGGATCAAGAGCTCCTGCATGTCCTGCCTTCTTAGCTTTAAAAATCTTTTTTACCTTTGTAACTGCACCCTGACTTGTAAATCCCTCAGGTTTATTAAAAACTACCACTGCGTTCATAAACTCTTACAGGACCTATCCCCTTCAATTCAAAAATTACAAGAAAACTGAATTCAGAAGTTTTTCTCCCCTCTATTTCAACGGGTCTTCGTGTTATTGAAATATTCCCTGCCCAGCAGTCTTCAGCATATCTCAAATTTAATGAACTGTCTCTTAATCCTGCACCTTTTGCATCATAATTAACATTTGTGGAAAATAACAATTTTTCAGAAAGTTGCTTTACTACTGTCATTGCATATGTTTTTACTCCTCCTTCTTTTTCTTGAGAGCTGTATTGATCCCTGAAGGTATTAGACCACAAATAAGCAGGACTTAGTGAACTGTCTCTTGTGTATCTCTGACTTAAATAAAAAGATGTTGTTTTTTCAGGAGAAAAACTTACTGAAGTATTTAATCTTTCCATTCTTTTTTTTGATATGTTCTGATATGTGTCAAATCCAAAACTTACTTTCCAGAATGATATTCTTCCTTCCAGCAAAACCGGATAAAGCTTATCCCATTCGTTTTTTGCTCTGAAATCATATACCTGAGCAAGCCTTGCCTCAAAAGAAAGGCTCTTGAAGTTTAATTTATTATAAATTCCTGTTCTTATAAGCGCTGTATCATCAATTACTTCATCTTTCAAAATTGGAGGTTTCCCATTTACTCCTGCAAATACTCCCTCCATAAAGGGTTCAATCAGATGAGTGAATTTATCAGCCATTTTATAAAATCTCATAAAAAATTTTGCATTATACTGAATTATCTCTCTGTGAGAGGTGTCTTCATAAGGAAATGTCTTTTCAAGATTGTAAAAAATCTGTTTTAATCCCAGAGCTTGGGTCAATTTCACAGTGTCTCCTGAGCTGTAAGCCATCTGTGGATTAATTTCAAACCTCTGTCCTTTAAGTCCGTTATCTTTATAATATTCACCCATATTTGTATTAAAATTTATATTGAACTGACCCATTCTGTAAGGATAAACAACATAGCCAAGCTCTGCCTTAACAGGAGGACTCATCTCTCCTTCCTTCAGATCCTTCCATCCCTGACCGAGAAAATAAAATCTTGAACCAACTGCTGGAACAGAAAATTCAACTGATGATTGTAAGAATCTGTCATATCTTGCTGAGAGGTCTTTTCCATAATCCTTAAAAAGATATGTTACAGATGCTGAGCGGACATCTCCATATTGTCTGTAAAAATCATTTTTGTTTACATAGTTTATATCTACAAGCATATCAATTCCTTTAAATTTCTGAACATGAATTCCCCTGAGTTCCTGAAAATTTTTATTAAGTTTTCTGTCTTTAATCTGATATCCATACCACATTCCCTTTGTATCAAAATCTATATATCTGTATTCAATTCCCTTACCAAGCCCAATTTTTGAAAAATAATCAAGATAAAATGTTGCATCTTTGTTGCTATCAATCACAAGAAAATAGGCCGGGCTGAAACGAAACCCGCGAATATTTGAGTTTCCGAATTTTAATGGTAAAAAACCTGATTTTTTTGTATTACCACCAGGACCCCAGAAAACAGGAGAAAATAATATAGGTACACTTTTAACCTTAAATGTTGTAAGCTTGGATATCAATTTATCATCAATAATTAACTCAACAGACTCCCCCGTAAAACACCACGGCTGAGAACTTTCAGGTTCATACTCACATGTTGAAAAACTTGCCTTTTTTGCCTTATATTTAATTTCACTCAACCTTTCAATCTCTGATGCCTTTATCCACATATCCTGCTGTTTTATATGAACAAGAGCATTTCTTAGAGTTCCCGTCTTCTTATCCATATTAAACCTTCCCTCATCAGCCCATGCTGTGATTTCCTCATCCTCATAAAAAACTTCGCCATAAGCTTCAGCCTCATTTGTGTTTTCATAATAAATCACCTTCTGGGCTCTAAGATGAAACAGCCCATCACTCATGTAAACCTCACCTGTGGCAACAAATTTTTTTTCTTTTTCAATATGCTCAAGTGTATCAGAAACTATTTCCATAGCATGTGAGGAATGAGCGAAAATTAGACAAAGGAGAAATAAAATAATAAAAAACTTCATAAGAGTTCTCCGAAGTGCCTGTAAACTACCCTCTCTCCGAGAAACTCTTTGATTTCACCCACAAGATAAGTTGAGCCTGTACAGAGAAGACAGTAGGAGGGATTTTTTTTACATAGATTTAAAGCTTCAGTAAAAGCTCTTTCAGATTCTGGAAAAATATGAACATCAACAGAAAGACATCCATTTATCCTGTTCTGAAATTCTTCGGCTCTTAATGCTCTTTCGTATGATGGAACTGTAAAAAAAATGGCTTTCACAAAATTTTCAAAATATTTGATAAAGCCTACAACATCTTTGTCCTTCATGATACCAAAAACTAAAACAGGAACTTTATCAGTAAGAATCTTTAATGAATTTACAAGACTGCGAGCAGCATGTGGATTGTGTGCAATATCAAGAATTATGAGTGGACTTTCAGATATAACCTCAAGTCTTCCTGGCATCTTTACCCTACTAAGCCCTTCTCGTACTAAGTCTTTGCTCCATGAAGGATATGCTGTCCTAAAAGCCTTTAATGCTACAGATACATTTTCAACCTGGTGAAGCCCTGTAAGAGGAAGAAAAAGATCAGTAAGCAAAGAATTTTGGGAATTACAGTAAAAATCAAATACCAGTCCTTTAAAATTCATTGATTTAAGATCTGAAAAAAAGTCTTTACCATAGATAAAAAGCTGACATCCCATATCATCTGCTTTATCTTTTAAAACCTCCTCAGCATCTTTATACTGCATTGATGAAACAACAGGAATTCCCTTTTTTATAATACCAGCCTTTTCAGAAGCAATGGATTTTATATTATTTCCAAGGAAAGCCTGATGATCAAAATCAATATTTGTGATTACAGAAACCTCTGGCAGTATAATATTTGTTGCATCAAGTCTGCCTCCCATTCCTGTTTCAATAACAGCATACTCAACATTTTTTTCTTCAAAATAAATGAATGCCATCACTGTTATGTATTCAAAAAATGTGAGTTCCTGTGCATGAGGTTCTATTTTTTCAGCAAGCCTCAAAACATCATCTTCTAATATTTCTTCGTCATTTACTATAATTCTTTCTGTGAATCTCGTAAGATGGGGAGATGTGAAAAGACCTGTGGACACTCCATGAGACCTTAAAAGACTGTAAATTATCTTGCATACAGAACCTTTTCCATTTGTTCCTGCAACATGAATTGATTTAAATTTATTATGCGGGCAGCCAAATTTTTCAACTACTGAAAGAACTCTATCAAGTCCGAGCTTTATTCCTTTATTTCTTCTCTTATAAAGTTCATTTATTAAATTTCTGTATCTCATTCTTTCTGTAATTCATCTAACAGTTCTGATGTTCTGTATTCAGGCATGAACATATCAATAAGTTTTGATATTGTATTTTTAAGTTCCTTTCTCTCTGCAACAATGTCAACCATTCCGTGCTCAAGTAAAAACTCCGCTCTCTGAAATCCTTCAGGCAGTTGTTGTTTAATTGTTTCCTGAATTACTCTCGGACCGGCGAATCCTATAAGACTTCTGAGTTCAGCAATTATTATATCACCAAGCATTGCAAAGGATGCTGTAACTCCACCAAATGTAGGATCTGTTAGAACTGATATATACAGTATCCCGCTCTCTTTAACTTTTCCTATTGCCTGTGCTGTCTTTACCATCTGCATAAGAGAAAACATCCCTTCCTGCATTCTTGCGCCACCTGAAGAAGAAACTATTATTAAGGGAACTTTTCTCTGGATTGCTCTTTCTGCTGCTCTTGTAATCTTTTCTCCAACAACCGTGCCCATGCTTCCACCCATGAATGAAAAATCAAGAACAGCAATAACTATGTCTCTTCCATTAATTTTTGCATCACCGTAAATAGCTGCCTCTTTTAATCCTGATTTTTTTTCATTTTCCTGAAGTCTTTCTTTATAGGATATTACATCTTTAAATCCGAGAGGGTCAGGACTTGTAAGTTCTGGATCAAGCTCTGTAAAACTTCCGCTGTCAGTTAGAAGAGAGATCCTCTCACAAGCGGAGATTCTGAAATGATAATGACATTTTGGACATACTTTAAAGTTATTTTCCAGTTCCTTGCGATATATTATTTCCTTACAGTTGTCACATTTAACCCATAATCCTTCGGGAATTTTTACCTTTTTTTCTATTTTAGGCTCTTTTCTTTTAAACCACTGCATTTATTGCCTCTCTGAGTGATTTTATAAATTCAAAAGCCTCTTCAGGCTTTTCATGAAACTTTTTTACAATAGCGCTTCCCACAATCACTCCATCAGCAAAATGGGCTACATAGGATGCTTCCTCCGGATTGCTGACTCCAAAACCAACACAAACAGGCTTGCCAAATGTTCTTACAAAATCTATATGTTCCCTGAATTTTTTATCAAGTTTCAGTTCCGCACCAGTTATTCCTGTTATTGAAACATAATAAACAAATCCTGTTGAAGCCCTGACTATCTTCTTGACTCTTTCAGGAGTGGAAGTAGGTGCTACAAGAAAGATTAAGTCAATACCATATTTTTTTGCAAGAGCTCTATAAATTTTAGACTCCTCAACTGTTAAATCAGGGAAAATTACTCCTCCAATCTGAACTTCTTTTGCCTTTTTGAAAAACTTTTCAATACCATAGCAGAAAACAGGATTTAGATAGGTCATCAGAATTATAGGTGTGTCAATGCTTCCTTTGAAATCATCAAGAAATTTCAAAATCTTAGTGAGTGTAGTTCCAGATTGCAGTGCTCTTTCCGAGGCTCTCTGTATTGTGGGACCATCTGCAAGAGGATCTGTAAATGGAACTCCAAGCTCTATAAGATCAGCACCGGCTTTGCTAAGCATTTTAAGCCTTTTCTCAGTCTCTTTAAGGTTTGGGTCTCCAGCCATTATGTATGGAATAAATGCTTTTTTACCTTGTTTTTTTATTTCATCAAGCTTTTTTCTCACAGAAAAGCCTCTCATAAAGAAATCCCTTTAATCCTTGCCACTTCCTGAACGTCCTTATCCCCTCTTCCTGAAAGGTTTACAATGATTATTGAGTTTTTTGGCATCTTTGGTGCAATCTTTACTGCTTCAGCCACAGCATGGGCTGACTCAAGCGCAGGAATTATTCCTTCAAGTCTGCTTAAAAGTTCAAATGCCTGCAAAGCTTCTTCATCAGTTGCATATGTATATTTAACCCTTCCAGTATCTCTTAGATATGCATGTTCTGGTCCAACAGAGGCATAATCAAGACCTGCAGAAACGGAATGGGTCTTAAGGATATTGCCATCTTTATTTTCAAGAACATAACTGAGACAACCCTGAAATATTCCCTTTGCTCCACCTGCAAATCTTGCTGCATGAAGTCCTGAACTTATACCTTTCCCACCAGCTTCCACTCCTGTCATATGAACATCTTTATATTCCAAAAAAGCACTGAATAGACCGATTGAATTACTTCCGCCACCAACACAGGCAATTAAAAGATCAGGAAGCCTTCCTTCTTTTTCAAGAATCTGTTTTTTTGTCTCTTTACCAATTACTGACTGAAAAAATCTGACAAGCAATGGATATGGATGAGGTCCAAAAACTGTTCCTAAGACATAATGCGTTGTCCTAACATTTGTGGTCCAGTCTCGTAATGCTTCATTTATTGCGTCTTTCAATGTTTTTGAGCCTGTATCTACAGGAATAACCCTTGCACCAAGAAGATTCATCCTGAAAACATTAAGTGCCTGTCTGCGCATATCTTCTGTCCCCATATATATGTCACAGCTTAAACCAACAAATGCAGCTCCTGTGGCTGTTGCAACCCCGTGCTGACCTGCACCTGTTTCAGCAATAATTCTTTCTTTTTTCATGAGTCTTCTGGCAAGCAGTGCCTGCCCAAGTGCATTATTTATCTTATGAGCTCCTGTATGGGCTAAATCTTCTCTCTTAAGATAAATCTTTGCTCCCTTTAAATGTTCTGTGAGCCTTCTTGCAAAATAAAGAGGAGTTGGTCTGCCAACATAGTCTTTAAGTAGTGATTCAAATTCATCAATAAAATTCTTATCTTTCTTTGCTCTTTGGAAAGCTTTTTCAAGTTCTTCAAGTGCTGGCATTAATGTTTCCGGGACAAAATAACCTCCGTATAATCCGAAATATCCTTTCCTATTACTCATGAAAAGTATTATAGCACAGTATATTAGAAGTTTTGGATTTTACCATTTTAAAGTTTCGTTTTTATTCAAAGTTGAAACATAGCTGAAAGAGCTATTTTATTGACAAAAAAGTTTTTAAACTGGTAAAATATTTTTTTTATTATGAAAATAGAGCAATACAGAACAATTGAAAAATCTTTATTTGAAGAATTTATAAACGCTCTCATTTCTGTTTCAAAAGTAGTGGCACCTGTTTGCAAAGGATTCAATACATATTCCTTTCAGGAAATAAAATCTCCAGATGAAATAAGTCTCAAATATATTCCCACAATACTTCCACCGAAAAAATTCCTTTTGCCACAAAGAGAGACGATTCTACAGTTTAATATAAAGCCTGAACTAAAGGTTGAACCAGTTGCTGAATATGATAACACAGTACTTTTTGGTGTTCACACATGTGATATAGCTGGGTTTAGATGTTTGAATACAGTATTGTCTGATCCTCCTAAGGATACAGCCTACCTAATAAGAAAAAAACATATAACAATTATTGGCCTGGAATGCAATGATTATTGTGACAAATATGCAAGCTGTAGTCTTGTTGGTGCTAATATTCCAACAACTGGATATGATTTAATGTTTACAGATCTTGGAGAATACTTTATTGTGCATGTGCATTCTTTAAAAGGTGCTGAAATTATTAAAAATACTAATGATTTGTTTAAAGCTGCTGAAGAATCTCATATAAAAGATCTTGAAGCCTTAAGAGAGAAAAAATCAAAAATATTTATAAATGAAGTTCCAACTGAAAGAAGATATCTTCCCGAGCTTTTTGACCGATCATGGAATGCTTCAGTATGGCAGGAAATTGGAGAAAAATGTTTAAGCTGTGGAAATTGCACAGCTGTCTGCCCAACTTGTTATTGTTTTGATATAAGAGATGATGTTGATTTATCACTTTCCTCAGGTGAAAGATACAGAGTGTGGTTTTCCTGTCAGCTTGATCCATTTGCAAAAGTTGCTGGTGGAATAGACTTCCGTAGAGAGCGTTCAGCAAGACAGAGGCATCGCTATTACAGGAAATTCAGATATCACATTGACCGTTATGGTATGATTTTCTGCACAGGCTGTGGAAGATGTTCCCGCACCTGTATGGCAGGAATAAATCTGAAGGAAGTACTCACATCATTAATAAGAGAATCAGAGGCAAAGATATGGAGAAAGTGGTTATAAAAGAGTCTCCTTACAATATAAAAAAGGCAAAAATAATAGATACAAAACTACTTACCGAAAAAGAGAAGCTTTTTAAACTTGCATTTGAAGATCAAACTGAATTTCAGTATGAACCAGGACAGTTTATTATGATTTCTCTCATGGGTATTGGTGAGATTCCTATTTCTGTATGCTCATCTCCTCTTAACAGGGAATACTTTGAAATATGTATAAGAGCTGTTGGAAAAGTAACAAATTCACTTCATAGATTAAAAATTGGAGACACAGTAGGAATAAGAGGACCTTATGGAAATGGCTTCCCAATTAGAAAAATAGAAGGACATGATCTTTTAATTATTGCTGGTGGATTAGGACTTGCACCTCTAAGGTCCCTGATACTGTACGCTATTGATAACAGAAGAGACTTTGGTGAAATACATATACTTTTTGGATGCAAAACCCCTGGAGAAATTCTTTTCGTGGATGAAATAGACGAATGGGGCAAAAGACTTGATATACACTTTGCCTGTACAGTTGACAGAGCAGACCCTGGTTGGAAAGGAAATGTTGGACTGATCACCTCTCTAATTCCCGGCATTGACATAGACCCTGCAAGAACTTATGCTGCGGTAGTGGGACCTCCTGAGATGTATAAATTCGTGATTAAAGAGCTTCTTGCAAAGGGATTACCCGTAGACCAGATTCTACTCAGTTTTGAAAGACATATGAAATGCGGAATGGGTAAATGCGGAAGATGTCAGATTCAAAATCTTTATTGCTGTAAAGATGGACCTGTATTCACTTTTAAAGAGATAATGGATATGGCAGAGGCGCTATAATGAGTAAACCAAAAGTTGCATTTTTTGATTTTGCATGCTGTGAAGGATGCCAGCTTCAGGTTGCCAATATAGGTGAGCTACTGCTTGATGTTCTTGATATTGTTCAGGTTGTTGAATTCCGAGAAGTAATGTCTGAAAAGTGGGATGGAGAATTTGATGTAGCCTTTGTTGAAGGAAGTATTACAGATGAGCATGCTGTAGAAAGAGTTAAAAAGATAAGAGACAGAAGCAAAATCCTTGTTGCTCTTGGTTCATGTGCAACAATTGGTGGTGTTAATGGTATGAAAAACTCCTTTGACCTTGAAGAAGTTGGCAGATATGTCTACGGTGAGTCCTATAAATTTTTCCCAACAATTCATACAAAGGCTGTCCATCAGGTAGTTCCTGTAGATTATTTCATAAATGGATGCCCTATTTATCAACCTGAGTTTATTACAGTTCTTAAATGCATACTTCAGGGAATACCTTATTATGTTCCTGAGTATCCTGTCTGCGTTGAATGTAAACTCAATGAAAATGTTTGCATGTATGACAGGGGACTTACCTGTATGGGACCAGTTACAAAAGCAGGATGCAATTCATGGTGTATAAATAATGGAAATATCTGCTATGGTTGTAGAGGACTTACAATCAATCCCAACACCGATGGATTTAAGGAAGTTTTAAAAAATTATAAAATTCCCGAAGACTTTTTAATGAAAAAAATAGAGATGTATAACAAGTGTAAGGAGCTGGATAAATCGTGAGTCAAAACATTAACATTAATGTTAATTATCTAACGAGAGTTGAAGGACACGGCAACATTGTAGTTGAAGTTAAGGATGGAAAGCTTGAAATTTGCAGACTTGAAATCGTGGAGTCTCCAAGATTTTTTGAAGCATTCCTAAGAGGTCGCTCCATCTATGAAGCACCCCATATAACTTGCCGAATCTGTGGAATTTGTTCCTGTGGGCATACTCTTGCATCCATCCAAGCAGCTGAGGATGCTCTTGGAATTAAACCAACAGAGCAGACTACTCTTTTAAGAAAACTCCTACTTCATTATGAGCAACTTGACAGTCACCTTCTTCACATATATCTACTTGTTGCACCAGACCTAGTTGGAGTTCCAAGTTTTGTTCCTCTTATAAAATCTAACCCTGATGTTGTAAGACGTGCACTGAGAATGAAAAGGCTCTGCAATGAACTGTGTGATATACTTGTTGGTAGGCATGTTCATCCAATAAGTGCAGTTGTCGGTGGATTTACAAAACTTCCTTCAGTAAATGACCTTGAAGAAATGCATAAAAAGCTTCTTGATTTGAGACAGGACATGGAAGCCACTGTTGAACTTTTCAGCAATCTAACTTTCCCTGAGTTTGAAAGAGATACAGAGTATGTAGGACTTATAAATGATGAAGACGAATACCCATTTCTTTACGGAGATATTGGTTCAACTGATGGTTTCAGAGTAAGCAAATATGAGTATAAAAATGTTACAAATGAATTCATAGTTCCCTATGCAACAGCAAAAAGAACAAAATGGCATAGAGAATCATACGCTGTGGGTGCTCTGGCAAGATTTAATCTTAACCATGAAAAGCTTCATCCAAAAGCAAAGCAAGCAGCAGCAGTTTTAAATCTGAAACCTAAATGCATAAATCCCTATCTGAACACTGTTGCACAGATTGTTGAGTGCGTTCACTGTGTTGAGGATGCCTTAAGAATAATAGAGTCTGTCTGGCAAAGGGGTATTAATTATGAAGAAATAGTTGTTCCAGACATTAATGAACAGGGTATTTTACCAGTACGTGAAGGACAGGGAATCGGTGCTGTGGAAGTTCCCCGAGGCTTGCTGATTCATCACTATGAATGTGATGAAAGAGGCATATTCAAAAATGCAAACTGTGTAATTCCTACAAATCAAAATACACACAACATAGAGCTTGATATGTTAAACCTTATTCCTGAAATCATAAATAAGTCTCAGGAAGAGATAACCTTTGCCCTTGAAATGCTTGTCCGAGCCTATGATCCCTGTATTTCCTGTTCTGTACATATGGTAAAAGTTAATCTCAAATAAGTTACAAGGCTATCCTGCTAAATTCTGAGGTCAAATTTTGCTAATTTGACTTAGCCAAAGTTAAAATTTTAACATTCATAATATGAATAAAGAAGAGTTTGTTCACCTTCACCTCCATACTGAATACAGCCTTTTAGATGGTGCAATAAGAATTGATGAATTAATTGAGCAGGCAAAAATGTTTGGCATGCCTGCTGTGGCAATAACTGACCATGGGAATCTTTTCGGAGCAGTGAATTTTTTTAAAAAAGCTCAGAAAGCAGGAATTAAATCAATAATTGGCTGTGAGGTTTATGTTGCACCTCAGAGTCGTTTTGATAAAACAAAAATAAACAAAGATCCTTCAATGCCTGAAGAAGCATCATTTCATCTTACTCTTCTGGTACAAAATGAAGAGGGATATAAAAGTCTTACCCGCCTTGTTACCCGCTCCTATCTGGAAGGATTTTATTACAAACCAAGGATAGATATGGAACTTCTCTCTCAGTACCACAAAGGGCTTATTGTTCTGTCAGGATGTCTGAAAGGTGAGATCCCATACAATATCATCTATGAAAACAAACAGAAAGCTGAAGATATAGCAAAGAAATTCAAGGATATATTCGGAAGCAATTTTTTCCTTGAAATACAATCAAATAACATTCCAGAACAGGAAATAGTAAACAGAGGATTACTGGAAATCTCAAAAAAATTTGATATTCCAGTAGTCGCAACAAATGATTGTCATTATCTTCGTAAATCAGACGCAAGAGCGCATGAGATTCTTCTTTGTATTCAGACAGGGAAAACCATAAAGGATGAAAAAAGGCTTAAATTTCAGAGTGATGATTTTTACTTCAAATCTCCACAGGAAATGTACAAAGCATTCTCAGAAATCCCTGAAGCTTTAAAAAATACCCTCCTTATAGCTGAGAAGTGTAATTTTAAACTTAAACTTGGTGAATATAAATTACCAAAATTCAATGTTCCTGAAGGATATACACCTGAGGAATATCTGAAAGAAATAGCTATAAAAGGACTTCAGGAAAGATTTAAAGGACTACCTCCAGATGATTATATGAAGCGTCTGGAGATGGAATTAAATGTTATAACAGAGATAGGATTTGCCTCTTATTTTCTTATTGTTTGGGATTTTATAAACTATGCAAGAAAAAGAAACATACCCGTAGGTCCTGGCAGGGGTTCAGCTGCAGGAAGTTTGGTGGCTTATGCTTTGAAAATTACAGATATAGACCCTATAAAATATGGTCTTCTTTTTGAAAGATTTCTGAATCCTGAAAGAGTAAGCCTGCCTGACATTGATGTGGATTTTTGTAAGGATCGGCGCGAAGAAGTAATACAGTATGTCAGCGAAAAATATGGTAGGGATAGAGTTGCACATATAATAACATTCGGAACAATGGCTGCAAGAGCGGTAGTAAGAGATGTTGGAAGAGCATTAAATATTCCATATTCTGAAGTAGATAAGATTGCAAAAATGATACCATTTGCATGTGCTTCACTTGAACAGGCATTAAAATTAGAGACTGCCCTTAAAGAGCTTTACAGTAAAGACAAAACAGTTAAAGAGCTTATTGATATAGCATTAAGACTTGAAGGACTTGTAAGACACTCCTCTCAGCATGCTGCAGGAGTTGTTATATCTCCTGAGCCTCTTGAAGATTTAATGCCTTTATACAAAAATCCAGGTGAAGATGTTGTGATAACCCAGTTTGATATGAAAGCCCTTGAAGATATAGGGCTTTTAAAATTTGATTTTTTAGGGTTAAAAACTCTCACTGTTATAGATTGCACAGTAAAATACGCTTCACTGCATGGTAAAGATTTAGTTCTTGAAAATATTCCTCTTGATGATTTAGACACCTATCGCATTCTTTCTTCAGGGAATACAACAGGTGTATTTCAGCTTGAAAGCAGAGGAATGAGAGAGTTACTAAAAAGAATTGAACCACAAAGATTTGAAGACCTCATAGCTCTTGTTGCACTTTACAGACCGGGACCACTTGGAAGCGGTATGGTTGAGGATTTTATAAAAAGAAAAAGAGGTTTAATCCCTGTTAAGTATGAATTGCCAGAGCTTGAAGAGATTCTTGATGAAACTTATGGAGCAATTCTTTACCAGGAACAGGTTATGAAAATTGCCAATAAAATCGCTGGGTTTACAATGGCACAAGCAGATGTGTTAAGAAAGGCTATGGGCAAAAAAATTACAGAGCTCATGACAGGACTTAAGGAGGAGTTTATTCAGGGAGCAGTTAAAAACGATGTTCCCTATGAAGTCGCAGAATCTCTTTTCAATATAATGGCAGCATTTGGTGAGTATGGATTCAATAAATCTCATTCCGCAGCATATGCTTATTTAGCATATATTACAGCTTATTTAAAAACTCATTATCCTTTGGAGTTTTTTGCAGCAAATCTTTCCAATGAAATGGGGGATACAAATAAGATTGTAAAATTTATAAACGAATGCAAGGCATGGGGAATTGAAATTAAAGGACCTGATATCAATGAAAGTGACAGAGCTTTTACAATTACAGGAAGTTCTATAAGATTTGGACTTGAGGCTGTAAAGGGTGTTGGAGGCTCTGCTCTTGAATGTATTTTTAATGAAAGAAAGAAGGGAAAGTTTACATCAATGAGTGATTTTCTGAGAAGGGTTGATACCAAAAAAGTTAATAAAAAGGTAATTGAATCTCTTATTAAGGCAGGAGCCTTTGACTCTCTTTATCCAAGCTTTTCACCAAATAAGGCAAGAGCTATTGCTATGCATGAACTTCTTTCATATAAAGGAGAATCTGCAGGAAAACTATTTTTTTCTCAAGAAAAAATAGAAGAATGGGATAACAATACTCTACTAAGTGAAGAAAAGGCTTCACTTGGTTTTTATCTTACAGGTCATCCCATGAAACCTTTAAGGTATTTTCTCAGCAAAATGAATGTCTTATGTATTTCTGATATTTTTGATACAGTTGAAGAAGAATTTATAGAAGACAGAGAATCACAGGAGGTTAAAATTGCAGGAATAGTGGAGGAAGTGAAAACTAAATTAAAAGAAAAAGGAGTAACTGGATATATAACAATAGAAGACGAAACAGGAAGGCTTGAGGTGGTTATTTATCCAGAGCTTTTTAATAAATACAGGAAAATTTTAACAGAGAGAAGTTCAATTCTTCTTAAAGGAATTGTTTTTAAGTCTCCTGATTCAACTAAGTTTCTTGCAAGAGATATTGAGGAACTGAATAATATTGATTACAAAATAAAATATGAAATTTGTGTTGACTGTTTAGACACTGACAAAGCTTACAAAATTTTAAAGGAAATAAAAAAATGTTTAAGAGAGACAACAAATGGAGAAGGGAATGTGCATATCTGTTTAAGTTTTCCTGATTATTATATTACAATTGTTAGCCCATTTGAACCGTGCATGGATTTTGAAACAAAGATACAAAAAATTGAATGTAAGTGGAGAATTTTATGAGCTATTATCTTGATTTTGAAAAACCTATACAGGAGTTAGAAATAAAAATTGAAGAATTGAAAAAACTTTCTGATGGTGGAGATATTGACCTTACACAGGAGATAAAAAGACTCAATAAAAAGTTAAAGGAGCTGAAAACAGAGATTTTTTCAAATCTCACTCCATGGCAGAAAACCCAGCTTGCAAGGCATCCTGAAAGACCCTATACTCTGGATTATATCTCCATGATTTTTGAAGACTTCATAGAACTTCATGGAGACAGAAGATTCGGAGATGATCCTGCTGTAATAGCAGGAATTGGCAAAATTAATGAAGACAGTTTTGTAATTATAGGTCATCAGAAAGGAAGAACAATAAAGGAAAGAATATACAGAAATTTTGGGCAGGCTCACCCAGAAGGATACAGAAAAGCAATAAGGGTGATGAAGCTTGCAGAGAGATTCTCTTTACCCGTGATTACAATGATTGACACTCCTGGTGCTTTCCCTGGAATAGGAGCGGAAGAAAGAGGACAGGCCGAGGCAATTGCAACCAATATTATGGAAATGTCTTTACTTAAAACTCCCATGATCTGTATAGTGATTGGTGAAGGAGGAAGTGGAGGTGCACTTGGTATTAGCGTAGGTGATAGAATTTTCATGCTTGAACATGCAATTTACTCTGTTATTTCTCCGGAGGGGTGTGCTGCTATACTCTGGAAAAAGGACTCAAATATTGGAATTGAAGACTATATTAAAGCTGCTGAAGAACTCAAACTTACAGCACAAGATTTAAAAAAATTTGGAATTATTGATGATATTATCCCAGAACCACTTGGAGGAGCACATAGGGACCCTCAGGAAATGGGTAAAAGAATAAAAAACACAATTCTTGAAACAATTGAAGAACTGAGAATCTTCTCTACTGAGGAACTCCTTCAAAAAAGATACGAAAAATTTAGAAAAATTGGGGACTTCTGGAACTCACCTCGCAGAAAGTAAGAATTCTTTAAATTTTTCAGGCACAATCCATTCAATTCCAAGTTTATCAGCCCATTTAATCAATCCATGATCACCTGTAATTAATGTGGCATTAAGCTGCAAGGATAAAAAAATCAGATCAACATCCTCCTTACTGTCAATAATTCCTTCTCTGAGGGCCTCCCTGTATTTTTTTCTCAAATCCTTTATAGTTTCATCAATTCCTTTTTGTGCTACATTTCTCACAGCATTCTCTGCAATTCTTAATCCTTTATTTACCCTTCCCCTTATATCTTCAACAAGTTCGCAAAAAAATATTGCAGGACAGAAAGCTTTGTATCTGTCTGGCGATTTAATTCTGACAAAAAAATAAAATTCTTCAGGAATCATTTTTTCATCAACAAAATACAGTAGTTCTTTAAAAACCGTAGAAGGCATATAGAATTCAGTGTTTTTAATATTTTTGACAATTTTTACAAACTCTTCAATAGCTTTTACAGGGTCTTCTCCAAACTCTTTTCTAATATCAGGGTTTATAAAGACGCTTGTATCAATAACAACTTTTCGTTTTTTACAAAAAAAATCAATCAGGGATTTCACAGCCTCTTAAATCCACCTCAAAACTATTCCATTTACCACAGACAGAACATCTTCCAGACCATTCCTTAAATGCTGACTGACATTCTTTACACATATATGTTAAGCTTAAAACTGTATTTTCAGGACATAACTCTTTAAACTCAGAAATAGCTTTATTAATCTGATTTCTTCTCAAATATAGATATCCCCTTATACAATAAAGCTTCGGAGTTGAACATACAGCAGGATCAATCAATGAAAGGGTTTCCATGGCATCATCAATCATTTCTAAACGATAGTAAAGTCTACCAAGAAGGAATTTCAGCTCACTGTCCTGCTCAGCTTCTTTAATAATTTTAAGATAAAACTGAATCAATCTTTTAGGATCACCTATGCTGATAAGAAGGTCTTCAAGTCTGAGAAGCAGAAGTTTTGATTTCAGATCATAATAAGATTTCTGAAGAAATTCCACTGCTTCCTCCAATTCTCCCTTTGAAAGCATAACTTCAGCCATGCCAAGATGTGCAGGAATAAATTGTGGAGAAGTTTTAATTATGCTTGAAAAAACTCTCTCTGCCTGTTCAAGATCTCCTGATTCAAGATTCACTCTTGCATATTCATATGTATAGCCTATAAGCTTTTTTTCTTCTTCTGACTTTTTATATTCAGGAATCAGTTTTAATATTTTTTTCTGTAGATTTATGAGTTCTTCCCATTTTTCAAGTCTTTCTAATATGCCTCGCATTTTATAGTATGCCAGCAGACTATCAGGTTCAAGCTCTGTTATCTGCTCAATATATTTGAGAGCAAGTTCATTTTCATTCATTTTTTCCATAATATCTTCAATAGAAAATAGAGGTATTATGTTTTTTGGATCAAGCTCATAAGCTTTTTTATAGTATTTGAGAGCAGTTTTGTAGTCTTCTTCTTTCATTGTCAGATCCCCCAGTCTTATAAGGGCATCTATATGCTCTGGTTCCTCTTTTAATATTTCCTGTAAGGCTTCTTTAGCTTCTGAAACTTTATCTTTCATAATTGCATTGAGTGCCTTGGCATAATAATCTTTAATTCTTTCCTCTTTTTTTTGTTTCTTTTGCAATTGAATTCTGCTTATCAGGTTTGTTGTATCTCTGATAAAAAAAACAATAAAAACAAACAGAGCTCCGAAACAGAGAGAAAGAAGCATTAATCCAATTTTTGGCATTTCATATGCTGAACTGAATGGCACTTTTAAAATCACCGTTTCTTTATTTTCCATAGCAAAAAGTCCTATAATTGTCAGGAAAACAATTAAAATAAAAATCAGAAACTTGGACATTCTAAATACCTCTCATATTTGCAATTTTTAAATTATACCTTAAAAAAGGATGAAAAATTAATAGTAAATTGAATTTATCTTGCTTAATATTTGAAAAATATAATATATTACACCTATGCATAGAAAGGTAGAAATTTATGATACAACTCTAAGGGATGGTTCTCAAGCAGAGGATATATCTTTTTCTTTGGAGGATAAGCTAAGAATTACAGAAAAGCTTGACGAACTTGGCATTCATTACATAGAGGGTGGCTGGCCAGGCTCTAACCCTAAGGATGCGGAATACTTTAAAAAAATCAGGAAGGTTTCATTAAAAAACTCTATAGTCACTGCTTTTGGAAGTACTCACAGACCAAAACTTAAAGTGGAAGATGATCATAATATAAAGGCTCTTGTTGGTTCTGAAGCAAGAATTTTTACCATATTTGGGAAAACATGGGATTTTCATGTAAAGGAGGCACTTAAAATTTCACTTGAGGAAAATCTTGATCTGATTTTTAATACAATCACTTACCTGAAAAAATATGCAGAGAAAGTTTTTTTTGACGCTGAACATTTCTTTGATGGTTACAAAAACAATCCTGAATATGCATTAAAATGTTTGAAAACCGCTGAACAGGCAGAGGCAGACTGTATTGTTTTATGTGATACAAATGGTGGCACACTTCCACAGGAGATTGAAAAAATTTTAAAAAAAATAAGACAGATAATTAACATCCCTCTTGGAATTCATGCACATAACGATTCAGAGTGTGCTGTTGCTAATTCTATTATAGCAGTTTTATGTGGAGCAGAACAGGTTCAAGGAACAATAAATGGCTTTGGTGAAAGATGTGGAAATGCGAATCTCTGCTCGGTTATTCCAAACCTTCAGCTCAAATTAGGTTATAAATGCATTGACGAGCAAAAACTTGAAAGACTTGCAGAGGTTTCAAGATTTGTATATGAAATAGCCAATATAATTCCATTCAAAAGACAGCCATTCGTTGGAGACAGTGCATTTGCTCATAAAGGTGGCATCCATGTAAGTGCTGTAAGAAAAAGACCTGAAACTTATGAGCATATAAGACCTGAGCTTGTTGGAAACCGTCAGAGAATCTTGGTTTCTGATCTAAGCGGAAAGAGCAACATTCTGAAAAAAGCAGAGGAGTTTGGTATTTCTCTCAGTCCTGAATCTCCTGAGGTAAAAATAATTGTTGATGCAGTAAAAAATCTGGAAAATGAAGGATGGGAGTTTCAAGGTGCTGATGCTTCGCTTGAACTCTTATTCAGAAGCACTCTTGGACTTAAAAGAAAATTTTTTGAGTTAATAGGCTTTAGAGTTATAAATGAGAAAAGGAAAATGGATGAGCCAACCCTAAGTGAAGCAACAATAATGGTGAGGGTTGGGAAAAATATTGAGCACACTGCTGCAACAGGCAATGGACCTGTGAATGCACTTGATAATGCTTTAAGAAAAGCTCTTGAAAGATTTTATCCTGAACTGAAAAAAGTAAAACTTAAAGATTATAAGGTAAGAGTCGTTAACTCAGGTAGGGGCACTGCTTCAAAGGTTAGAGTTCTTGTTGAGTCAGGAGATGAGGAGAGTGTTTGGAGCACTGTTGGAGTTTCTGAAAATATTATAGAAGCATCCTGGCAGGCTATTGTTGATAGCATTGAATATAAACTTTTAAAAGAAAAGATGAAAAAAGGAAAGAATGCTTCCTGAACTTAAGTTTGATGAACATGGTTTAATACCTGCAGTTATTCAAGAAATAGATACAAGAGAAGTTTTAATGGTTGCATACATGGATAAGGAAGCTCTGAAAAAAACAATACAAACAGGATATACCCATTTCTGGTCTCGTTCAAAGAAAAAATACTGGAAAAAGGGTGAAACCTCAGGAAATGTTCAGGAAGTTAAGGCAGTTTACTATGATTGTGATGCTGACACACTGCTCATTATGGTTAAACAGCACGGAAGCGGAGCATGCCATACAGGCCACAGAAGCTGTTTTTATAGAAAAATAGAAATTAAGAATATATGAACTGTATATTCTGTAAGATTATTCAAAAGGAAGTCCCTTCAAAAATTGTTTATGAAGATGACAGAGTTTTAGCTTTTCATGATATTGCTCCGCAAGCTCCTGTACATATCCTTGTTATTCCTAAAAAACACTACTCCACTCTGCTTGATATGAAAGAAGATGATATGGAGCTTGTTGGATATATCTTCAAAATTATTAAAAAAATAGCAGCAGAGATCGGAGTTGATGAAAGGGGATTCAGAGTCGTTATGAATTGTAATCAGGAAGCAGGACAGACAGTATATCATATTCATTTTCACATTTTGGCTGGAAGACAGATGCACTGGCCTCCAGGATAAAGACATGAAAATTCTTAAAAAAGATACTGTATGGGAAGGAAAATATTTAAGAGTTGTGTTGCTTTCATACCAAGATCAGAGAGGCAATATAAAACAATGGGAAGCAGTTGAAAGAATAAACTGTAAAGGGATTGTTGTTGTTATTCCTGTAACAGAAAAAAAAGAAATAGTTTTTATAAGACAGTTCAGACCAGTTCTTGGTGGATATGTTGTTGAGTTTCCAGCAGGGTTAAATGACAGGCAGGAGAGTTTAACTGATGTGGCAAAAAGGGAATTAATTGAAGAAACAGGATTATTCTCTGATGAAGTTGTCTTTCTTGCTGAAGGACCTGTGTCATCAGGTCTTTCAACAGAAGTTCTCACAGTGTTTATTGCAAAAAATGTTAGAGAAGCTCCTGAAGAATTGAAAAAAAACTTCCCACCAGATGAAAGTGAAAGAATAGAAGTTTTAAAGATTCCATTAAATGAAGCAACGGATAAACTTAATGAATTTAAAGCAAAGGGAGACTACATGGATTTAAAAATTTATGGTTTTTTGGAGCTTGCCAGAAAATTTATAGATTAAGATATTGAGGGTAGAGGCTTTCCTCCACCCTCAACATTCCTACTCCAGCTTGATAGCCTGCGATGGACAGAGGTCAGCAGCTTGCTGACAGTCACAGGTATTGCACTTGTCAGGACCAATCACCCATGCCTTTTCATCTCTTAATTCAAAAACTTCAGGACATACTTCAGCGCAGGATCCACAACCTACACAGAGATCATAATCAATTACTGGTGTTGGCATAATACTTCCTCCTCCTTTTAAAAATGTTTTTTATAAAATATACCAAAAAAAGTTAAAATATGCAATTAAAATTTCGTAGGAGGGTAAAATGGAAATAAAAGACATAGTTATTAAGAAGGCTAAAGAAGCCAAAGAAGCTTCAAGAATTATCGCAAGAGCAACCACAGATGTAAAAAACAGAACAATTCTCAGAATGGCTGAATATTTAAAGAAAAACAGAGAGGCAATTATCAAAGCAAATAAAATTGATATCAAAAATGCTCAAAAAAAAGGATTAACGAAAGCCTTGATTGACAGATTGACTTTAACAGAAAAAAGAATTGAAGAAATGATAAAAGGCTTGCAGGAAGTTACAGCTCTTCCTGATCCTGTTGGAGAGATAACAAAGATGTGGCTCAGGCCAAATGGTATGCTTGTAGGCAGAATGAGAGTTCCAATTGGAGTAATAGGAATAATTTATGAAGCAAGACCAAATGTTACTGTTGATGTTACAGGTCTATGTCTTAAAGCCGGAAATGCTGTAGTTTTAAGAGGTGGCTCAGAAGCATTAAACTCAAATATTGCACTTGTAAAAATTTTAAAGGGAGCCTTAAAAGATGAAGGAATCCATAAAGGAGTTGTCACATACATTGATATTCCACAGAGAGAGGCTGTTCTTGAAATGATTAAACTGGAAGGTTTGATTGATTTAATAATTCCTCGTGGAGGAGAAGGACTTATAAGAACAGTTACTGAGAACTCAAGAATACCAGTATTAAAACATTACAAAGGTGTATGTCATGTTTTTGTTGACAGGGATGCTGATCTTAAAATGGCGGAAGAAATATGTTTTAATGCCAAAGTGCAGAGACCTGCTACATGTAATGCAATGGAGACAATGCTTGTTGATGAAGCAGTTGCAGAGAAGTTTCTTCCCAAGATGTTAAAAAGACTTGAAAAAGCAGGAGTTGAACTGAGAGGGTGTGTAAAAACAAAGGCAATTTATCCAAATATTAAAGATGTTTCAGAGGAAGACTACTATAAAGAATATCTTGATCTTATTCTTAATGTAAAAGTTGTAAAAAATATTGATGAAGCCATTGAGCATATTACAAAATACGGATCAGCCCATTCTGATGCAATAGTTACAAAGGATTATGAAAAAGCAATGAAGTTTTTAAGGGAAGTAGATTCATCAGCAGTATTTGTTAATGCCTCAACAAGGCTGAATGACGGATATCAGTTCGGGCTCGGAGCAGAGATAGGAATATCAACTGATAAGATTCATGCTCGTGGTCCAATGGCTCTTGAAGAACTTACATGCACTAAGTTCATAGTTTTCGGGAGTGGACAGATAAGGCAATGAAAATAGGACTTTTCGGAGGTACATTCAATCCGGTTCATTTAGGTCATTTAAGGGGTGCTGAGGAAGTAAGAGAAAAATTTGAACTTGATAAAATTTTCTTCATCCCTGCAGGAAATCCACCTTTAAAAACAGAAGAGATTATAGATGCCAGACACAGATTAAAGATGACAGAGTTAGCAATAAAGGGTAATTCATATTTTGAAGTTTCGGATTTTGAAATAAAACAAAAAACCCCTTCATATACATTGAATACTGTCATACATTTTAAAAAACTTTACCAGAAGGATACCCTTTTTTTTATAATGGGAATTGATGCTTTTTATGAGTTAAAGCAGTGGTACAGATATGAAGAGTTAATAAAAACAATTAATTTTATTGTTATGTCAAGACCCGGATTTAATGGTGTAGAGAATTCAGAATTTATTGAATGTAAAAAATCAGAAAATATTTTTAAGATTAAAAATTCTGATAAAACTGTTTTTTATATATCAATCTCTCCATTCTGGGTTTCTTCTTCTGCATTAAGAGAAATGATTCAAAGCGGGAAAAGTATTCGCTATCTGGTTCCTGAAGAAGTACGTAAATATATTGAAAAAAATAAACTTTACAGGAAGCAGTCTTTATGATCGCAGATCTGATCAGGGCATACAAAAGTCCTGCAATGAAGGAAATCCTGGAAAACATTTCAAAATTTTCTTTTGAAAATCTAATAATTTTTATCTATGGTGAAAGAGGAACTGAAAAGGAAGATTTAATTAAGATAATTCTAAGTTATATACCTCATTCAAAAATAATAAAACTTCCTGAAGAATATGGGAAAAAGAAATTTTTATCAGGACATGACAACCTGGTTTATATTGTGAAAAATTTTGAAAATATTGACATATCCTTTCTTTATGGTGACAAACCCTTCAGATGCGCTATTTTTGTTTCTGATACTGACCATGAGCAACTCTATAAGAAAAATGCAATAAGTTTTGAGCTTTATGAAATTTTATCAAAATCTCATAAGCTTTATCTTCCTCCCCTTAAAGAAAGAAAGCAGGATATCATCCCTCTTGCTGATTTTTTTCTTAAGGAAATTTCGGAATTTTTGAATCTTCCCAACAAGGAGCTATCAACAGAGGCTAAAGGTGCTATTTTAAACCATCAATGGATAGAAAATGTTTCTGAACTAAAGCGTTATTTAGTAAAAGCATTTATTCTTACCAGACATAAAAAACTTACATTAAAGGATATTTTTGGAGAGTATAATGACAGGCTCTCAATAAAAGGATTCCTTGAGTTAAAACTTGGCAATTTTTTGAAAGACTTTGCAAATATTGAAAATTCTAATTTATATGAAACTGTGATTCAGGAAGTTGAAAAAGCATTATTAAGTCTTGTTTTTGGCGAAGCAGAAGGCAATCAGGTAAAAACTGCTAAAATTCTCGGGATAAATAGAAAAACCCTTTATAAAAAATTAAAACATTATAATTTGATTTAAAAAAGATTTATATGTTATATAAAATATTGTAATTTTAAATTGTAGATGGGGGTTATATATGTCAGATAATTTTTATGAAAAAGTTGTGCTTATTTTACCAGCTCTTTCTGAAGAAGAAGTCCAAGAAGTAGTAAAAAAAATCTCATCTCTTATTGTTGAAAATGGAGGAGAAATTTTAAAAATTGATAACTGGGGCAAAAGAAAACTTGCATATACACTTAATAAACAAAAAATGGGATATTATGTTGTATTCCTTTTTAAAGCTCCATCTACAGCAATAAAAAAGTTTGAAGAGTTTTATAAGGTCTATGACCCTGTTTTTAAGTTTATGGTTATTAAACTGAGTAAACAGCAGGTTAATGCCCTGCCAGCTCAGATAAAAGGAATCCCTGTAGAGCCTTCAGAATTAGCCTCACAGGTGTGAAATGTTCAACAAAATAATACTTATAGGAAATCTTACGCGAGACCCTGAAATAAGATATACCCCATCCGGTGTGGCAGTTGCTACAGTTCCTATAGCAGTTAATTCAAGATACAAACAGGGAGAAGAGTTAAAAGAGGAAACTTTATTTATTGATGCGATAGTTTTTGGTAAACAGGCTGAAACATGTACCCAGTATTTAAATAAAGGCAGAATGGTTTTGGTTGAAGGAAGACTTAGGGAAAGAAGATGGGAGTATGAAGGACAGAAAAAGAACAGATTTGAAGTAATCGCAAGCAACATAAGATTTTTCCCGAAAAAAGAACCTTTGCAGGTGGAAGAATTAACTGATCTTCCTCCTGAAGAATACACTGATTTAGAACCATTTTAAAAAGGAGGGCATGAATGCCGGAGATAACACAGAAAAAATTTTTCAGAAAAAAATACTGTAATTTTTGTGCTGAAAAAATCAATTATATTGATTATAAGGATGTTAAACTATTACGAGGTTATATGACAGAGAGGGGCAAAATTCTCTCAAGGAAAATTACAGGAACATGTGCAAGGCATCAGAGGCAACTCAGCAGAGCTATAAAAAGAGCAAGAGCAATTGCATTATTGCCTTACCTTGAGATTTAAAGATGAGAATACCAAAAAGCTGGGTTCCATATATAGCTGAAAACATAATTGAAAACCTTTTAAAGAAAGACCTTATTGAACCTCTTGTTTCAAAAGAAGAGCTCATCTCTGAAGCAGAAAAGCTTATTCTTGATGAATTAATGGTTGAAGACAGGCTTAATGAGGAGGTAAGAGAAATCCTCCGAAAATATGAGACTGAAATAGAAAAAGGTAAACTTGATTACAGAAAACTCTTTGAAATGACAAAACAAAAACTTGTTAAACAGAGGAACTTGGTATTATGATGCTGTCTGATGAGAAAATCACTCATACATCACATATTTTATTCAATGGATTGATAAATAAGGGATTGATAAGATTAAAAGCTGAGGTGACTGATGTTAGAAGAGAAATAAAAAGAAGTTTTATTCAGGCATTAAAAGATGGTGAAGCAATTGATGAGATTGTGAGAAGAAAACTGCAGTCATTCTCAAGAAAAATAGTTGAAGGCAGTACAGAGTGGAATATTCTTTACAAAAAATTCTTTGAAGAAGAGGATAAAAAAAGGTTCGGCAGATAATGGAAAAATTTTACCCTTCTGTAACAGAAGATGAAATAAAAAAAGAAAGACAAAAAGCAAAACTTTTGAAAAAATCCTCATGGTGGAAAAGAAAAATATCAAAAAAGAGATGTTATTACTGTGGCAGACAGTTTCCAGAAGACGAATTAACAATGGATCATATAGTGCCTCTAATAAGAGGGGGCAAATCTACTAAAAGTAATATGGTTCCTGCTTGCAAGGAATGTAATAACAAGAAAAAGTATCTTCTTCCGATTGAATGGAGTCAATATTTAGAAAGTTTGAACTCATCAGATCCTGAAAAAAATCTTTAATTTTCTTTATAAGGCTCCACGTGCACAACTACATCAATAACATCAGAAAATTCATGTTTTATCCTTTCCTCAACCTTCTCTGCTACATTGTGAGCTTCAGATACAGATATTGATGGATTTACAAAAATCTTAAGGTCTACAAATATATTTCCCATTGCACCTCTTGTTCTTATCTCCTCGCATGCCTGCACTTCTTTTAAATCTTTTATAACTTCTTTTATTCTTGATTCATCAATTGCTGTTCTGTCTGCAAGAATATCTGCTGATTCTTTTATTATCTTAACTGCTTCTCTGGCAACAAAAATCCCAACAATAAAACCTGCGATGGGATCAATTAAAGGAAAACCAAGCTTTATTATTATTACGCTTATTATAACTCCTGATGTAAGATAAATATCTGTCTTTGTATGAGCTGAGTCAGCTATCAAAAATATACTTTTAAGTTCTTTCCCTTTCTTTTTTTCATAAAGTGTAACGAAAATATTGATTATAAGTGTACCAAAAAGGATGAACAAAGCCTTTTCATCTATGTCTGGTTTTATTTCTTTTATTAAAGCTTTATAGACATTTCTGATGATTTCAATTGCAGTTATACCCATTAAAACTCCAATAAAAATTGTAAAAACCGTTTCAAACTTACCATGTCCATAAGGATGTTTTTTATCAGGTGGACGGCTTGCAAGATAAATAGCAATTAATCCACCTATATTTGACATTCCATCAAAAAGGGAATGAAAACCATCAGAGTATATTGCTACAGAGTGAGCAAGCCATCCATAAATTATTTTTGCCGCAGAAACAGAAAGATTCAAAAAAAGAATAATCAATGTAACTTTTGATATCTGCTTTTTTCTGTCTTTGAGAGATAACATTTTTAATCTAATGGTCTAAAAATAATTATACCTTCTTTATTCTTAGAGTAGCTTAAAAAATCTTCCTCCACAACCATGCCACTTATACTTGAAGCATGTCTGAGCATGATAAAATTTTCGTCTTTAATGATTATACCCGTATGTACAACATCAAGACCAAGCTTTGAAGTGTAAAACCCGCAGTAATCACCTGTATTTAAGCTGAAAGCAATTTTTTCTATGCATTCAACAGGGATATAGGTGATTGTTCTTTTTTTAACTGGTAAACCTTCTATCCAGAAACCCTCATTTTTTTTATTTAACTCTTTCATAACTTTTTTAACATTTTCTTTCCCTATCTCATCCGTAGCATCCTTGACTGATTTTAAATATTTCCAGTCTGTAAAAAAATGTCTCCTTTTCTCAAAATTTACAATGCTATCAAAATATCTAACAGTTTTTAAATTTTCAATAAAGGATTCAAAATTAAAGGATAATCTTAATGATTCAACATACTCAATAAAACTCATGCAGTCAACACCTTCAAAGTCTACAACTAATTGTTCTTTTTGAAAACTTCCAATTAAGGAATTTTTTTTATAAGGTGTTCCCAAAAAATATTTTGATATTTCATCAATTTTTCTTATACCAGAAAAGCTTGCAATTTTGTAAAATATTTGCTCTATATCAATTTTACCTCTCTTGAAAATCATCTGTAACTTATACATAATAATAAACCATGTCAGTCTTTGATATCTACTCTGGGAATAAAGAAATGAAGTATTGGTAAATATTGTTCTGATTAACCTTCTTTGAGTTTTTCCGCTTCTTCCTGCTCAATTTTACATTCTATGCACAGATCAGTTACAGGTCTTGCTTCAAGCCTTTCAATTGGAATTTCTGCTCCGCAGGATTCACATATCCCATAAGTGCCATTTTCTATTTTTTCAATTGCTTTTTCTATTTTTTTAAGAAGCTTTCTATCCCTGTCCCTGAGTCTTAGAAGAAAGTTTCTGTTAATTTCCTCTGAAGCAATGTCTCCAATTTCTGATAGATTGGTTTCTGATGGAAGGTTTGAAAGCATTATTCCAGCATCAACAAGAATTTGTTGCTTTTGTTGTATAAGTCTCTTCTTAATTTCTAAGATTCTTTTTTGTCTTGATTTATTCACTGCAATTTCCTCTTATAAAACTTTTTTAGAATATCAGAAAACATCATAGACAGTCAAATTAACTCTCTTAGGTCTGAAAAAATGATATTGATTGACAAATAAATTCGTGTTCAATATAATTAAATTAATAATCTTGAGGAGGAAAATATGGATACAGCATTGGTTGTAAGTGAGAAAAAAACAGGAGAAGCAAAAATTCTTCAACTTGTTACCTTTACCCTTGGAAGTGAAGAATACGCAGTTGATATTCTTAAAGTTCAGGAAATAAACAGAATGAAAGAAATTACAAGAGTTCCTAATGCTCCCCATTATGTTGAAGGTGTTATAAATCTTCGTGGAAAGGTAATTCCCGTTGTTAGCCTGAGAAAAAAATTTGGACTTCCTGAAGAGGAAGAAACTTCAAAGCAAAGAATTATGATAATGGATATTCAGGGAGTTACTATGGGACTGATAGTTGACTCAGTTTCTGAAGTTTTAAGAATTTCTACTGATATAGTTGAGCCTCCTCCTCCGATGACTTATTCTGTTACTTCTGAATTTATATCTGGCATTGCAAAACTTGAAGACAGGTTAATTATTCTTCTTGACATGGACAGACTTATTGGCAAAGAAGAAAGTGAAGGGATGGTTGAAGCTGCTGAAAAGGTAGCTATTGAGGAATAAACTTCCAATATTTTTTCCCATGCTGATTCCCACCTCTCCAGCATGGCTTCATATGCTCATCTCGAAAGGAATAGATTTTACCTGTTAATATATTATGAATTGACCTTGCAATAATAAAGAGTTCACCTTTTTTTGAGAAAAATTTTGCACCATGAACAACCACTTCATCTCCGAGATTGAACTCTATTTTTTCCTGTTCAACATACCATCTTGGTGCTGTAATGACATGATAAATTTTGTCATGCTTTATAACTCCAATAACCACAGGCCCTTTGTCTCTTTGAATAATTTCAGCAATTTTCCCTTTAATGGCAATTTCTGTGTTTGGGTCATAGCTTTCTACCCATTCCTGAGCATATGCAACCGTGCCTGTTATTATTAAAATCATGAAAACTATACTCCATTTCATTATCTCAATCCTTAAAAAGGGGGCTACAGCCCCCTTGATTTTTACCATCCGCAAATTCTTCTGATGTTTAATCCTCTTTTTCCACCTGGAGCATAAGGAAGTCCCATTTCATAAGCTTTCTTGTGCATATCAACTCTAAGAGAAGCTCTTTCCTGTTCTTTCTGTTTTATAGCATTCCAGTCAGGATTTGGCTGTGCCCAGAGGGTGAAAAGTTCGCCTCTTAACTGTAAATCTTTTTGATAGAGTGGCTGAACTTCTTTACAGTATTGTTGCGCTTTTGCTGGATCAACTCCTGGTGGATACTGAGGACCCATTCCCTTCTGTGCAAAAGATACACCTGCAAATACCGCTATGACTAATGCCACTGCTATGATACTCATTAGTTTTTTCATAAACTCTAAATCTCCTTTTTTCTATTTTTTACTCAACTTAATTTTACCATCCTCTATGAAATCTTTGCATCATTCTTCCGCCACCATAGGGCAATCCATATTCATGAGCTTTTTTCTGCATTTCAATCCTTAGTTGAACCATCTCCTGCTGTTTCTTTGTTATAGCATTCCAGTCAGGATTTGGCTGTGAGTAAAGCTGAGCAAGTTCTCCTCTAAGCTGAAGTTGTTTTTGTCTGAGAGGCAGTGTGTCATTGTAAAATTTTTGAGCTTTTTCAGGGTCAACAGAGCCATATGCAGGACAATTAGCCCCATATCCTGTTCCTCCACCTCTCCATGCATAGGCTGCACCGCCTATAAGAATAACTGCCATTGCTACCACCATTAATGCTGTGATTGTCTTTTTCACTATGCTTCACCTCCTTTCAGTGATTTTTTTTAGTTCTAAAAATTAAATATCAATTTGCATGCCATAACTGAAATTGCTTGATTTTAAAAGATTTTTTAAGAGTTATTAATATAAAGATGCTTTTATTTCTGCAAAGATTGCATTATTTTTTGCAAAATTTGCAAAATTCATTAGAAATGTGGGCAAAATCCTCAATTGAAACCTCTTCAGGTCTTTTCATTGGCTCTATGCCTATTTTCATTAAAAACTCTTTAGGCTCATCAATAATTGACTTTAAAGAGTTAGATATCATTTTTCTTCTTTGCCCAAAAGCTGATTTCACAACTCTGAAAAAAAGTTTTTCATCCATTACTTCTACTGGAGGCACGGGTCTTCTGTCCATTTTTATCACAGCAGATTCAACCTCAGGT
>Ga0078972_1000858_pt1 | contig 123891 bp, 130 predicted proteins | sample YelNatPaOPGAMG01_FD_67568 | JGI IMG/M metagenome (GOLD analysis project Ga0078972, IMG submission 67568) | Hot spring thermophilic microbial communities from Obsidian Pool, Yellowstone National Park, USA - OP-RAMG-01 (SPADES assembly) (version 2) | ecosystem: Environmental > Aquatic > Thermal... | reverse complement strand
GAAAGAGGTTGGATTGCATATCGTACCATGCAAGCCATGCATCCGTGAAGTCATATGGCTGATCATGAAGGATGAAGTACCTTCTTACTGAGGGGAATTCAAGCGCATGGAGATTCCGCCAGCAACCTTTGAAGTGGCAAGCTCCCTGCGAATGCTGGGAGAGGAAGTAACAAGCATACCAATAAAATTGCTGAAATAAAATACATTTGCATCGTTCTCCTTTAATTTGCTGGAAATTTGCAGTTAATCCCAGCAACAGTGATTCCAACTTTATCAACGCTCTGAGTCGGGATCCAGGTTGAATATTATATAGCGGAAAACTCCCATAAGCTTGTGATATTCTGTATCTGTCAATTCAGCTCGGGAGAACATGCGCCTTAGCATGACTGTGGTGTTCTTGCTCTTATATCCAGGGTAGGATGTGAGCTCCATCACTTTCACTATTCGATCAACCAGGAGAGAGATGTTGTTTGAACTTGTTTTTCTGTTAACGCCCTTTAGTATTGATTGCTGAAGCATCTCATAAAGAATCACAGCAACCGAATGAGATAGGTTGTACACCGGATATACCGGGTTTGCAGGTATATGTATGAAGCTATCGCACTGCTCGATCTCATTGTTCCTCAGTCCATCATCTTCGCGTCCAAAGACAAGGGCAATTTTTCCGTCAGCGGGTAAGTATGTCTGCCAGAAGCCGGATGGATCGTACGAGATCCTGCGAAATTTCCTTCCATTGAATGTAACAACGCTTGATGTTCCCGCAATGATCTGGAATTCTCCCCTAATTTCAGATAAATCCGCAATATGCCTCGCGTGCTCAAGAACTGTCGAGGAATGCATTGCAAGCTTGTATGCTTCGCCGGATAAGTCGTTATGATTAACAAGGATCAGATTATCAAGGCCGCAGTTGTTCATTGTTCTTGCTGTTGCACCGATATTCCCGTCGTATTTCGGCTCGACAAGAACAACGCTTACCTTTTCCTTCAGTATTTCGATTGCATGAGAGATTTCAGCCAGTCGCTTAGTTTCTTCTTCCCTGAAAACCTGACTAGGCTTTTGTTTCGGAGGTTTGTCCATCCTGAGCTTCTCCCTGTTCGTTTGAAGCTTGAGGACTCTCGCTTGCAGTGTTTTCTGATGTTTCAGCAGGCGTCTCTCCTTCTGCTTTTACTTCACTCTCCGGTGCGGACTCCGGTTTTGAAACTTCTCCCGGAGTGTAGTTCTCCACAATACTTATCGTGTATCCAGGCAGATACTTCCTGATCTCGTTAACGAGCCTGAATTTAGCTTCCATCCAGACAGGGTCAAACTTGCTTGCTTCTGGAACTTCTATCTTTATTGACTCCCCCTCCGAACTGACAGTAAAGACAGCGTCTGAAACAGGATAGTTCATCTCAATCAGAGCCTCTACCTTTTCCTTCGGGTCGCTTATAACAGATCTGAGTGTGTAAGAGTAAACGATAGTCTTTCCAGCGTGGGTCGGATTATAATCAACCAGTACCCTGCCCGGCGTAACAGATAGAACCTTTCCTCTTCTGTGATTCAGGTAAATCTCCTGTCCTGGAACAGGATCTATGTTCTGACGCTTGAATTCAATGTAGGAGTGAACCTTAATGTTCTTGGGGTCCCTGGCACCATAAGCCTCTTCTGGTGTGAGGGTCACTTCAACTTCCTTGTCTAGCTGAGCGTCCTTGAAGCTATCATCTATCTTTTTGAAGACCTGATCCGCTCCGACAACAACTGCTATAGGGCCATATTTCGTATTCTCGTTGAATATCGAGTTGTCCTTAGCGAGCTGCTCAATGCTTGTCGAGACAAGCTTCTTATCATCGCCCACCCTCATTGAATAATCGATTTTTATGAAATCTCCATTGTTCATCGAAAGCACCGTAAATTAATGCTTCTGAGGAAGGTCAAGATTCTATTTATATATATCGTAGGAAGACGTTTGAAATTATTGCATGGATTTCAAGTCAATGCTTAAAGGCTATAGCTTTCTTTATCCTGCCTGATTTATTGTTTTAATTCCTGTGGCTAAATCTTAAATCATAATCTATAGTAGAGAATTAATCTGCCAAATATCAAAAAGTATAATATTTTGAGGTTGCTCGGATAATTAAAACATGTCTATTTCTTGAAAGATAAAATTAAATATTCATCCAGATTCAACTCCACATGGTAGAGGGTGAAAATGAACCGCCATCCAAGTTTACGGAACTGCCTGAGAAATACTTAGAAAGGATAAGGAAGATACTTTCTCCGGGAGAAAACATAGAATTTTCACTTCGGAGCATAGCCGGAACTCATGCTCAAGGCATGAATGTTCGCGCCTTTGGCGGAGGTTCTTCTGGAGCACAGGCTGGGCATCCATGGATGGTGATAACAAACCAGCGTCTCATGATTGTATCTAAAGGTCTGATGTCTTTCGAGGAGAGGCAATTCAGGTATGAGCAGATTTCTTCAGTTGAACTAAAGCAGGGATTGGTCGAGGATCACATCATCATTACAGGAATGGGTGTTAATGAGGATTGGACATTCTGGAAAAAGATCAGGGATCACACCATGCAGGGCGTGCAACTTTTGCAGGCTAAGATTTCTCAAAGATCACAGCCGCAGGCTTCAGGATCCCAGGATCCGTTGAATGAACTCAAGATGAGACTGGTCCGCGGGGAGATCACGCCGGAACAGTATGAGAAACTGAAGGGTCTTCTCTAGATCCTTTCCAGTCACATCAGTGCATGAAAGATAAAAAGCCTTAATCAATGAAGCAATAGTAAAAGCATGAAACTATTGGTAGATGGAGAATGGAAAGACCCTGAAAGCGGCAATTATACAGAAAAAATGAACCCCTCTACTGGGGAAGTGCTTGAGAAGGTTCCATCTGCGGATCGCAAGGAAGTGGATAATGCATACGATGCTGCAGAATCTGCATTCTGGCCATGGTATGAACTTGGATCAAAGGAGCGTTCAAGGATCATACTAAAGGCTGCAGATCTTATCAAGGCGAAGAGAAAGGAGCTTGAAGACATCCTGGTCGCAGAAAACGGCAAGCGCCGCATTGAAGCTGTAGGAGAGGTAGATGGCGTTCTGGATCAGATGACTTATTACGCTGGTTTTGAAAGGAAGCTCACCGGAGATGTTGCTGAAGGCGAAAGTTTCGACAGGAAGATATTCCAGTACAAGGTACCGCGCGGTGTTGTACTGGCACTGACTCCGTGGAATTTTCCAGCTGCCATGGTAGCGAGAAAACTTGCTCCCGCTCTGCTCACTGGTAACACCGTCGTGCTCAAGCCGAGTTCAGATACCCCGCATTCTGCGGAGTGGATTACTAGGAAATTTGTTGAGGCGGGAATCCCAAAAGGCGTCCTGAATTTCATAACCGGAAGGGGATCTGAAATCGGTGATTACATGGTTGCTCACAAAAAGGTCTCCGTTGTGACAATGACCGGATCTACCGAGACCGGCCAGCGCATAATGGAAAAAGCCAGTGCCAATATGGCTAAGCTTATACTTGAACTCGGAGGAAAGGCGCCGTTCATTGTCTGGAAGGATGCAGAAATCAAGGACGCTCTCAAAACACTGCTATGGGCAAAGTTCTGGAATTCCGGACAGTCATGCATAGCTGCCGAGCGCGTTTATGTTCATTCTGACATATATGACAGCTTTGTGAAGAAATTTGCTTCCGCGACCTCTTCCATCAGGGTAGGAGACCCGGAAACCGCAGATATGGGCCCCCTGATTAATGCATCAGCACTTAAGAGCATGGAAAAAGTTGTTGAGACGGCAAAAGATGGTGGATCTAAAGTTCTGGCTGGAGGAAGCAAACCCAAGCTTTCTGGAAAGCTAGCGTCAGGTTATTTCTATCTCCCGACCGTCCTGGAAGAGACGGATCAGAAAGCTTCGCTGTTCCAGGAAGAAGTTTTCGGCCCAGTTACTGGTGTGATGAAGGTCTCTGATCTTGATGATGCCTTTGATCTTGCAAATGATTCCAGGTATGGGCTTGCCTCCTACCTCTTCACAAAGGATTTCACAACTGCAATGAAGGCAGCAGAACGTGTCAGGTTTGGCGAGATATATATTAACATGCCAGGACCTGAGTCGTCACAGGGATACCATACTGGATTCAGGCTAACGGGACAGAGCGGGGAAGGCAGCAGGTATGGAATTGAGGAGTACCTCAAAGTTAAAAACGTTTACATAGATTATTCTGGGAAACCACTGTCCATAAATACGGTGCGTGACGATCTACTTCGCTGATTCCAGCGAAGTGATCACGCCCGTCAGGCAGTTCACCGATAGCATCTCGTTCTCCCTTGGATACCTTGCCACCTGTGTCAGAATCACGGAAGAGATCCCCTGATCCCTGAGTCTTGCTCTTATTGATGCTGTCAGGAATTTTGTGGTTACTACAACTTTTGTGCCGGAATCGATTACATCCGGGATATAGTCAGAAAAGAGAATCTCGCCTTTGCCACCAGCCCCCAGCTTGCATCTACCCTTGACACTATCACCTTCCGGATAGCCCCTTGCTATGAATTCCCCGATTGTAACCACGCGTACATCATTTGTCCCACCAAATAGGAAATATGGCGCTCCAGAAGCAACGACAACATCTTCGCCTGCTTTAAAAATGCCCATTGGCTCGATGTGCTTGATTGCATCTATTACGCCTATGCTCTTTTCAAGTTCAGCGGGCAACAGTGCAACTTTGACGCCCCTGACCATGAAGAGCTTTCTCGCGAGTGATGCTGAAGTCACAACCGCCACTATCTCGGCCTCAGGACGCAATGAAGACATCATCCTGGCGGTGCTACCGCTCTTTGTGAACACAACTATATGCTTAGCAGATATCTTTTCTGCCATGACCTTGGCTGCCTTGCACACAGAATATGCTATCTGGTTGCCTAGAAACTGATCTGGTTCTGGAAGGTTCTTCACAGCATTCTCAGCATATTCAGATATTTCCCTGAGATAAGATACGGCCATTGCAGGGTATTTACCTATTGCAGTCTCCTCGGAAGTCATTACGACATCGCAGTTATCAAAAATCGCGTTGGTCACGTCTGAGACCTCGGCCCTCGTCGGAACATCGTTCTGGACCATTGACTCCAGCATCTGGGTTGCAACAATTGCAGGGATTCCTTCCCGGTGAGTTTCGCAGATAATCCTCTTCTGCGCGACTGCTACTTCACTGATCGGAAGTTCCACACCAAGGTCTCCCCTTGCCACCATCACCATATCGGAACTGTGCGCAATTGCCGCTATTTCTGCATAACCGCTCTTTGTCTCTATCTTAGAAACAGTCTTTCCAAGACCGCCTGCTGCGCTGATGCTGTCCTCCAGTTTCCACATGTCTTCCCTGGACTGCACGAATGACAGCGCGTAGAAATCTACATCACTTTTAGTTCCAGCATCTATGAATTTCAGGTCTCTCTCCGTCAGTGTTCCCATTTCAATCTTTACGCCCGGAACGTTTATCCTGGCCCTGGATTTTATCTGCCCTGAATTTACTGCCTTTACCTTTACGGCAGATGCCGATGCTTCGATCACTGTGAACTGATATTTACCGTCCTGAATGACTAGAGAGTCTCCCTTTTTCAACGAGCTGAAGAATGAAGTTCTGTTAACAGGTATTCCGTCCTCAGAAAGTGAATACACACTCCCCTCCTTTATCTGGACGGGTTGTGCAAGATCCCCAACTCTCAATTCAGGCCCTTTGAGATCAACCTGGATGGAGAGGAACGTTTTCAGGTTTGAATTCACATAATCTACCAGATCCTTCACTTTTGATATGTATGAAAAATCAGCATGCGCAGTATTTATGCGAACACCTGATAGCCCGTTTCGGGCCATTTCCATTAAAGTTTTCTTATTATCGGATGCAGGGCCAAGTGTTGAAAGTATTCGAGTACGAGCCATGGGTGGTTATTTTCATTTATGATTAATATTTTAGTGTAATGCGAAGGAACATTGTATTCAACAACTTTATGGGAGATATGTCCTATTGCAAACAGGTAGCAGCCTGTCTACTTCCTCCTTCAGTGATTTGTACTGGTTGAAGTCAAGTTGCTGCTGGCTGTCACTTTTAGCCCTGGGTGGATCCGGGTGCACCTCGATCATCAGACCGTCAGAACCCACAGCCACAGAAGCTCTGGACAGTGGTGCAACATATCTCGCTATTCCAGCAGGGTGACTTGGATCAACTATCACTGGAAGATCGACCCTCTCCTGGATCACAGGGACTGCAGAAATCTCAAGGGTAAATCTGGTTGATGTTTCAAATGTCCTGATTCCCCTCTCAACGAGTATGACCTTGTTATTACCCTCGCGCGTGATGTATTTTGCTGCATTCAGGAATTCATCGATCGTGTTTCCGAATCCCCTCTTCAGAAGAACCGGTTTTCCAGTTTTTCCAACCTTTCTAAGCATCGGGAAATTCTGGCAGTTCCTTGATCCGATCTGTATGATGTCTGATACTTTGATGAGTTCCTTCAAATCTGCAGTATCCATGAGCTCTGTAACAATTGCCATACCGGTCTCCTCCTTTGCCTTCCTGAGTATTTCAAGACCATTCAGGCCCAGTCCCTGGAAGGAGTCTGGACTGGTACGTGGCTTGAATGCCCCTCCCCGCAGGACAGGAATGCCGAGTCCTTTGAGGAATCGCGCAGTGCTTATCGTCTGTTCCGGATCCTCCACTGCACATGGACCTGCTATCATGAGGAACTTCCCTTCCTCAAAATGCAGATCATCCGTGAGATCGAAGGAAAATCTCATCTTCTCGCCTCCTGTGACTCTAAAAGCGAAGTGCCTATGAGGAATCCGTCGAATTCTCTTTCAAGGTAAGGTTCTATGGAACCATACTTCAGGCCGCTTTCAAGTATTTTAGGACCGGGTATAATGTGAATCATGTCTATTATACCCATAGTATTGTCCTCAATCTTCATCGTGATCAGGTTCCTTCTGTTGTATCCCAGCATACAGGAATCGCATGGCACATAATTAACCAGGAACCGCGGATCATGAAATTCAACCAGCGATTCCATCTCCATCCTGCTAGCAAGATTTGAGAGATTCCTGATCTGCGACGCTGAGAGAAAGTCAAGGATAAGGAGTATCGCATCGGCTCCGGAGTTATATGCGCTTATGACCATCTGCTCATTAGAAATGAAGTCCTTGGCAAGGATCGGTAACCCGAGAGACTGTGCCTCCGTAATGTCCAAATAGGATCCAAGAAAGTACTTCGGTTCTGTCAGCACGCTGATTCCGGCAACCTTCATTTCTTCCAGCTTCCTGAAATACTTTACCTTATCCATTCCATCTTGTATCCTGAAACCTGAAGGAGAGGATCGCTTGAATTCTCCAATCACAGGTGTGATGCCTGATCTGCGCCTTTCGTACAGTGATTTGCGCAGGCTTATAGTACCCCTGATCCTTCTGTTCTCTGTAACTGGTATCCTTTTTGCATTCTCACTGTATATGCTTTGAACTATCGACATGTTATGCCTCCAGAAAGTTCCTGAGGATCGTATCGCCACATTTGGTGTAGAAACTCTCAGGGTGAAATTGTATACCATAGACCATCATGTCTGGCGTATGGAAGCCCATTATAGATCCATCGGAAAGGGATTTAGCATCAACTATCACCCTATCGCTTTCTTCAATGACAAGTGAGTGGTACCTGACAGCTTCAAATGTTTCTGGTATTCCCCTGTAGAGAGGGGAGGAGGCATGCTTTATGAGGTCTATTTCTCCATGCATTATCCTGTCTGCCACCTTGATATTGCAGCCAAGCATCATTCCAAGAAGCTGGTGCCCGAAGCATATCCCGAGTACTTGCTGTTCACCAAGGCGCAGAATCTTGTCTGTTTCGCCTCGATCTCCTTCAAATGAAGGGTTCCCGGGCCCAGGCGATATTATCACTTTATCCGCATTCCGGACATCCGAGTGCGTTATCCTGTCATTCGGAATGAGAGATGCCGAGTGGCCAAGTTTCTCTACAACCTGCTTGATGTTGTATACAAAGGAATCATAATTGTCAATTATCAGGACTTGCGTTGACCGCACCTCCCATAACAGTAAGAGACTTGTCGTACATCTCCTGCACCTCTTTTTCAGGAATTGAGTCCTTCACTATACCTGCTCCGGCCTGTGTTTCTTTCTTACCCTGATAAGAAAATATGCTTCTAATCAGAAGTGCCAGATCAAGATCGTCTCTTCCTATCAGGCCGACTGCTCCAGAATAAGCCCCTCTGGGAGTTTCCTCATACTCGCCTATTAACTGCAATGCCCTCTTTTTAGGTGCCCCCGATACTGTTCCCGCCGGAAAAACAGACGATATAATGTCAAGATTCGATTTACCAGGAAGAAGTGATGAGCAAACCCTGCTAACTAGATGCTGCACAGAAGAATATTTCCTGAGACGCATCGAGTCAGTCACACGGACGCTACCTGCCTCCGATACTTTCCCCAGGTCATTTCTTGCAAGGTCAACAAGCATCCTGTGCTCAAGCTTATCCTTCTCTGATTGCAGCAATTCAGTTCCAAGGAGGTCGTCCTCAGACTTATTCCGCGAACGTCTTCTTGTCCCTGCTATCGGGAAAATTTCAAGTTCCATGCCCTTCCTGGTAACGAGATTCTCCGGTGAACTTCCCACGATAATCATACGGTCAGTTTTGTACAGGAATGCATAAAGTGAGGAATCATTCATTACATATCGTTTCAGTGATTCCACGGGATCCAGGCTGAACACAGGAAACTTCATTGACAATACGACCTGGAGGAGTTCTCCGCTTCTTATCCTCCTGATTGCACTGGAGATTCTGTTCTCCATGTTCCTGTCAGTGAAAGGAAGGCTCTCCATTGTTGATGGTGGCGTTGGTGGCCTGTTAATTCTACCACGCAGGGCAAGGTCCGGTTCAAACGACTGCAACAGCGGAAGACCTGACCTGTGCACGGTGATGTCAGGGTAAATTGTGGTCACAAAATCAAAGGGTATCAATATGGGCAGCCTTTCTCCTGTCTGCTCAGTTGCTGAAGCAACCCTGGCGAAGAATATTTCGGGGTCTGCGAATTCTTCTATCGGTTTCTTGTCACCAAGCATTAGGGTCTCAATACCCGTGACCATGTTCTCACGATCGAATTTGCAGAAGTAGAATGCATTCCTGTGTGTCTCTATACTATTCTCCAGTTTCTCGAACAGCATCTAGTTCAAGGCCTCCATGATGAATGTTTTCATCTTTTCGAGATCCTTGATTCCCGGCGATGCTTCCAGGGATCTGCTTACATCTATCATGGAGAAGCGCAGACTCCTGATCAATGGCAGATCAGCATGCTGGATCTGGCCCGCGGCCCCAAACCTGAGATTCTGCCGGAGGGATTTTGCTCTTTCTGCTTCCTGGCTGAAGCCGTTTGCAAACTCAACCAGCAATAGATCGGCTCCACCGGATTGATATTCATATAATTTCTTTAGAATCCCGGGATCTGTAGATAGCGCTACAGATATTACACGAACGGAATATTCTTTCCTGACTGATCTGATTATATCTGCATTATGCCTGAAGTGGAGCTGGATGTAATCAAGATATGCTGCCTCGCCCCCTATATCTTCCAGATGGGTGTACACTCCCGCAAGTGGGATCCTTTCCTCATGCAGGGATCGGATGGTTTCATCGGGGGCGTATCTTGGTGAACCAGGCGCCCTGACAACACCAATGATATCAGCACCTCTTTCGAAGGCATAAATTCCATCACTTTTTCTCGTGATCCCGCAGATTTTAATCAGTGTGTCATGCAAGACTGTCAAGACCCCCTGATATGCGCCTGAATGATTTTTTACCTGTGCCTGCCTTGATTTCCTTCATTGCGAGCTCATATCCTTCCTCCAAGGTTGACGCCGCACCGTTCAGTACCAGGACAGGTGATGCGTTCAGTGCGATGAATGCAGCTATTCTATCATCATGGCCGAAAAGACCTTCTTGCAGCATCTGCCTGTTCTTTTTAGGATCGGGGAAAGTAATGTCATCATACCTCATTGCGGGCACACCGAACTCCTTTGGAACAACAGTGAATTCTTTCCTTCCGTTATCGACCATTATTGCTCTTGAAGTAGAAATTGGCGAGATCTCGTCCATTCCATCCGAGGCATTTACTATGAAACCCTTCTTTTTCCTGATTGAAAGATAATCCGCATAAAGCTCGCATGTAGAAGGATCTGAAGTCCCTATGACAAGCCTCTCTGGATCGGCCGGGTTTGTTATCGGCCCCATGTAGTTCATGACCGTTCTGAATGTGAGCATTTTACGGGCTGGAAAGAACTTGGCGAATGCTTCGTTGTAGTATGGGGCCAGCATGAAAGCAAAGTTTGTGCGATCCAAGTGATCCTCCAGTTCCCTCTGGCTCTTCTCGAATCTATAGTTCATCCGGGCCATGATATCGGCACTGCCCTGAGGGCTGGTAATTGCATGGTTACCATGCTTGGCCATCCTTAGGCCGATACCTGCGCACAGAATGGAAGCTGCTGTGCTGACGTTAATTGTGTGCATACCATCCCCACCGGTACCCACAATGTCGTTTGTGCCAGGGATTGCACCTATCTTCGCCTCGGAACGCACTGCATTCGCATAGCCTGTCAGCTCCTGACCAATCATGCCTTTCATGTGCACTGCCAGAAGGAAAACAGTCTTTTCCAGATCGGTACCTGATGATATCAGTGTCTTCATCAGGTCAAAAGCATGCTGTTCGTTCAGATCCCTTCCATCTATTAGTATTTCGATATCATATAGCACTGTCAATCGCCTCCCGGTATTCTGATATTTTTAGTATAGCTGCCATCTTGTCGTGCCTGGAGAGGTCATCTACGATTGCGGATCCGATTGCGATCCCATGTCCTCCTGCCCTTATTATTTCTCCAGCATCTGCGCCGTTCCTGATGCCAAATCCAAAAATTATGTCCCTTCCCCGTATGATGGATGTGGCCCTTGACACAACTTCCTGTATGTTTACAGGTACGTTTATGCCAGTGGAAGGCTGCAACCCGTAATATATCCAGGAGTCTGTCATGTTGACATATTTCACTATGATCCTGTCAGGGGTTGCTGCATTAAAGAACGGGATATATGAAATGCCATTTGCTTTCAGCCTTGAAATAAAAGCATCGGCTGATTCCGCATAATCGATCAAAAGGTCGGGAACAATGATCTCTCGCACCGAATGCTCTGATAGCATGGACAGTGTAGTGCCCTCACTGCTTTCGATGTCAGAATAATAGGAAAGCACGTTAACCTGGATTTTCCTTTCTTTACATAGCAGAAGGATCCTGTTCAATTGATTCAAATTGAAATGGTTCTTCTCTCCATGCGTGGATCTTATCTTTGGGCCGTCGTATCTTGGATCTGATGACGGGAGACCCAGTTCAAGGCCATCAACAATACCGTCTGGAAGAGCCCTGACAAAATCTTCAAGGAATTCATCGTTCGGGAAGCCGAGAGTCAGATAGATAAGAAGGCGTGACTTCATTTTTCCCCTCTGCTGAATATTGAAAGATCGAGAAGGCCATGACCGCTGACGTTGACGATTATATTCTTTTTTGACTGTGGTTCCTGCTTAGCGTAACGGATTGCAGATGCAATAGCATGACCGGATTCCGGTGCCGGTATGATGCCCTGAGTGCTCGCAAAAAGCCGCATAGCTGCAAGGACCTCGGTTTCCCCCACATCCTCAGCTTTTATCCTTCCGGAATGAATCAGCATGGAGAGTGCGGGAGCTGCCCCATGATATCTAAGGCCGCCTGCATAAATTCCTGGAGGTACAAATCCGGCGCCAAGGCTGAACATCTTCAGCTGCGGCAGGATTCCTGCAGTGTCTATGAAATCGTATCCGAATTTACCATGTGTGAACTTTGGCACCTCTTCTGCTGTGGATGCTATCATTTCAGCCTTTCCAGAGATGAAAGGAAACACAAATCCGGAGAAGTTGCTTCCTCCACCCACGCATCCGATCATAACATCCGCCTCTTCCCCCTCCATCTCTAGCTGCTTGGCTGTCTCGAGGCCAATAATGCTCTGGTGCGTTATCACCGAATTCATTACGCTTCCCAGCAGATACTTGATACCCTTTGCCAGAGCGTATTCAACTGCTTCGCTGATCGCAATTCCAAGAGAGCCGGGGTGATCAGCCCGTTCCATGAGAGTCCTTCTTCCGAAATCTGTCTCACTTGATGGGCTTGGAACAACGTTTGCCCCGTATATCTCCATTATCTGCTTACGAAGCGGCTTCTGGTTGAAGCTTGTCCTGACCATGAAGACCTTGCTTCGCATTCCGTTCAGTGATGCTGCCAGTGCCGTGGCCGTTCCCCACTGGCCTGCTCCTGTTTCTGTAACGACTTCCTGCACTCCCTCGTTTGCCGCATAAAATGCCTGTGGAAGGGCAGTGTTAATCTTGTGTGATCCGGTAACTGTCGCACCTTCGTATTTGAAATATATCTTGCCTGAATAGCCAAGCTTTTTCTCAAGGTTTAGGGCACGAACAAGGGGTGTCGGCCTTCCTATCTGGCGGTAAAGTTCCATTACCTCGTCCGGAATTTTTTCCCGGCGCTTAAAAGAAAATTCTTGTTCCAGAAGTTTCTTTGGAAGTATGCGGTTAAGCATCTCTATTGATGAAGAATCCCTCTTGCTGTCCTTTGGGGGAGACAGCTGTTCCGGAAGGTCAGGCACAACGTTATACCAGTACTCCGGTATTATGTCCTGTTCCCTTGATTGATACATGCGCTCGAAAGTAGATGTTCATATATAAGCATTAGTGTATATTATTCATATGTCTATATTTTTATGTACTTCCCAATCGATATGGAGCCGATAGCCCTGATGCTCAGATAAGCAGGCTTAAAGCCTGCATGCATGATCTCCTCCGATAACCTCTGAGGGGAAACGAAGTTCCTGACAGATGCTGAAAGGTATGTATAGGAACTGGAACCAGAGACCATGTCGCCAAACGCTGGCACAAGCTTGAGAAAATAAATGGAGAATAATTTCCTCAGAACATGATTTTCAGGCAAGTGAATATCCAGGTTTATAAACAGTCCTTTGGGGCGGAGCAGTCTTCTTACCTCAGAGAAATAAGCATTCCTGTCTGGAACATTCCTTGTGAGGAATGCCGAAGTAATGAGATCAAAACTTCCGTTTTCAAATGGCATATCCATTGCTGATGCTGTTATCGGCCTTATTCTATTATCATGTATGAAGGAGAGCATATCGCCAGATATGTCAAGTGCAGTTACATTTGCGAGAGGAAATCTCTGGACCAGCTTGCGGGAAAGTTTACCCGTTCCAGCTCCACAGTCCAGGATGTCATGTATGTCCTCACGATCTATGATCGCTATCATCCTGTTACGCCAGGGTTCATCCATACCGAAGCTTATGATGCTGTCAATTAGATCGTATTTGCTGTGTATGTTGCGAAATACCTCCTTGACATATTCTTCGCTTGCCATTCGGATCAATTAGTTATCTTGGCATACTGGGCATAAGGAATGCCGTCGATAGTGATTATGTTCTCAGGATCTATCATCCCTAACTTTATAGCTTCGCCGATCACAGTTTCCCCAACAAGATTTGCGATTGTGCAGATCCGAAGTGCTGATCTGAAAACGTCAATTGACACTTTCATCGTACCGTAGAAGTTCTCTGTCACTGTTATATGGAGATTCCTTTCCCTGAAGGTTTTGTTGAGGAGTCGAAGCTCTGTTGCTGCAAGGAGGTTCTCTTCACCCACCTTAGTCAACTTCATGACGATTGCAGGCATCAGGATACCACCTTGAGCTTGTTATCGAATGGCTCATAAATCTGGCCATCGGATTTCAGCTTCGAGATTATGCCCCTTATCTTGTTCTCATCAAGACCCCTCAGCTTTCCCTCGGCTATAACATCAGATACCTCGGCATAGTTTGACTCCTTCAACAGTTCCTTTATTATCAGGAAGACACTCTCAAGCTCTCCCCTCTGTCTTGAGGTTGTTCCTGTCATTATTATGTTTGTATCTATTACTCCATCGACACTGGAAACATTTTCTAGATAGTTGGTTATTATCTCTATTGCGAGAAGGGCATCATCCCTTGTGACAACTGCAGAAAGGCGGGACTTCGCTGACGCCTCTGCCAGCCTGATAATTGATTCAAGCTGCCTTGGGGTGATGGGTGTCGTGTCTGGAGTGCTCCTCTTCCTTGTCCTTACGTAATCATTTCTGATCAGTTCTATTGCCTGATCTGAAAGCCTGGGAAATACCTTGCTTCTTGCGTATGAAACATACTTCCTCATGAGGTTCTTTTCTATCTGTGGTATAAGGTCATTCTCATCCGATATGGAGTAGTCCGTTATTTCGTTTGACTCCATCCCTCTGTATATTTCCCCAACCTTGTGCGTCTTCAGTATATGGTTTGCAAGCCTGTAGTCAAGATCCTCTGAGACCTTGTCGACAAGCTTGAAGATGACATCAAACCTTGAGAGAAGTGGAAGCGGGAATTTTGTCTGTTCCGAGAGTGGAAGATTTGGGTTGTATTTACCGAAAGTAGGATTTGCTGCTGCGAGTACCGAACATGTTGATCTGAGTGTTGCCATTATCCCTGCTTTGGATATGGTGATGGAATTATGAAGTACCATGTCGCTGTTCGCAAACGTGCTGTTCTCTGATACCGCTATGTCGTAGACCCATTTTCGCGAATATGAAACTTTTGAGACTTCCGATATTCTCTTTAGAGTAAGGCCGCTGAACCACCTTTTAGTCCTGGTTCCGGAGACTAGACTGTCAAGGTAGTCCCTTTCGCCCTGTGAATCTCTGGATACAGTTGATATAACGTAATCAGAATCATTGAGCTGATCTGCATCCACAAGCACAAGCGAACCATTCTTGACCACCCAGAATGGATGATTCGCAGTGACCTCCACCAGTGATCCGTCCTCTACCTTGATTCTTATCATTTCATGGGGGGCGATATGCCTGCTTACCTGTCGTATTGTAGTGAAGCCAGTTCCTTCAAAATCGGAAGTCGGCACCATGATTTTCTCCCGCACTTCGAGTACCTGGCAATCTTTTCCCTCCACTACCTCCGTGGAGTTCTCGTCGATCATTGAATCTACGAATTCTCCTATCCTTAACGAAGTTCCTTCCTTTAACTGGATCATGGTGTCATAAGCAAAAGACTGCTGTTCCATGGCCTCATGCATTGCACCGGTATCCTGAGGATCCATCTTGTCAAGTTCATCTATTGCCGCCAGACCATTGTTTGCCAGAACAAGAACGCCTGCCTCAAGCGTCCATCTTCCCTCACCGAATTCGTCCCTCACCGCGGCAGCCGTGAGACCTGCAGCACTTGCTCCTTTACCAAGCGCAAGTACTCCCCTTGGAGAAATATCAGCCATATATCTTAGAAGCTGGGACTTTGCTGTTCCAGGGTCTCCGACCAACAGAATGTGTATATCGCCCCTGATCTTTGTTCCATCCTTCATAATTTTCCTTATGCCACCGAACATCTGAAGGGCGAGAGTTCTCTTTATGTCCTCATGACCATAGATCGATGGTGCAATTGATTTCGTGAATTTCTCCAGTATCTTATCTGATTTTGACAGATCAATGATCTGTGCTTCCTCTTCGGGAGTTATGTTTAATGTCTCTATCTCCTTTGTCTCCTTCGAAAAGCTCAGTGCATATAGATGGGTGACGAATTCAGTCAGCAGAAGGTTTCCAGACCTTTTTTGCTCTGACATGAGTATACCATCTATTGTTATTCTGTCACCCGGGAATATGTACCCGGTTATGTCATCCTCAAGGACTATCGATATCCTCTGTGGCTGGGCGCCGCCCTCTATCGTCTCGGGGTTTTCCTGGAGCTCCACCTTCTGGTAATCCACGAATTCACATAGCTCCGGCATCAGCTTGAAGCGTACCTTGGGCCTTTCTTCACCACAGGATTCACATCTTGATGGTTCCTCAAGTTTTCCCCTGCTCTGTTCAAGCGCTGTAAGGCTGGCACATTTTGAGCATTGAAAAACGGCTAACTGAATCCTAGGAAGTACCTCAGTATTCTTACGAACTATGCCTGAAACGCTGATCAGTTTTCCGATCCTGTCGCTCCTTATGTCACGTATCTCTACGCTGAAATCCTTTTCTGGCAAATTCGTTATGCGGATATTGATCCTCTTTGACTCAAAATCCTTGCTTGACTCCAGGAAAGACCTGATAAGATCCTCCCCTGCCCTTATACAGATCGACGGGTTGTCCTTGAGAGATGTTGCAAAATCGTTGTCAAAGTTAGCTATTTCCTGATAAGGTACGCTAAGCGACTTCTGATCGGGGTAGAAATCCCTGAGCTTCGTTATCTTATCTCTGTATCCAAATTTATCAAAAAAACGGTCCCACTGGTTCTTGTATGAGGAGACAGTTTCAGAATCTCCAATGATCATGTCTATGGTCTAAGCTATAGGGTAATTTAAAAAGTTCGCTGCATAAGCGATGACATATTTTATTTCAGTTATTTAATGCAGACGAGATAATAACCTGAACTGCCACCAATTTAACCAATGTGTACCATTTTAGGAAAAGGTCAACAATCTTCTGAACATTCCTTGGAACTTCCAAAGCGTATCCCCATCGCTATTTTTACTAATCCTTTCCATCTTTGAATGTCCAAAGATGATCTCGTTTATGGACATATCTGCCAACCTGTAGTGATCCTTCAGCACCTTCAGGATGAGAAATCTTACCTCAAAGCAAGAATAACAACTAAGAAGAGTCGCTTCATCTTCTCGTTGTCTCTGAGTTATGATTTGCAGAATTCCTATCACCCCTCACTAGACAAAACACATGTTCAACCGCCTCACGCATTTGTAATGTTCTTATGTTTCATCTGTTGCCTATTAGTGTTGAATCAAATGCGACCTGTGAGTCAGAAGTATCAGAGCGAATTAATGCCATGCCGGCTTCAGCAGGTCCCTGGCAAATGGAGAGGCAATTTCTGCCGGTATCGGCGAAAGCAATCCAGGGTTTCTCCTGATCGGCAGGACGGATTTTTCAGAGGGATCGTAGGGTTTCATAATAGTTTCCTCTTCCCGCTGCTCCTTAATGAGGATACCAGAGGAAAAAAACGCAATAGAAGCCATATTTCCTTTCCAGTCAATCACCACAAGCGCAAGATCAGGTACCTTCTAAAATGTGGTTGGAAACGGCAGATTCCTTATTTCTACCAGGTGAGACGAAAACAAAGTGAACAGGTGAAACCTAACAACAGATCAAGATAATTTCCGAAGCGGGTTCAGGAAAGATTGCTGGATGTCAAGTAATAACTTTAAACCTTAAAATGCTTCCAACATGATGAAAAAGCTTCTTCTCTTTGTTCTGGATGGCCTAGGGGACAGACCAAATCCCATATTAAATGGTGAAACTCCGCTGCAGGCGGCGTACAGGCCAAACCTGAATGCTCTAGTATCGACAGGGCTTGGCGGAATGATGTATCCCGTCAGGAAAGGATTGGTATGCGGATCTGACACTTCACATCTTTCTCTACTCGGTTATGATCCGGAAAAGGTGTATACTGGAAGAGGACCATTTGAGGCTATGGGTCTTGGTATCGTTGCAGAGCCAGGAGACATTGCATTCAGGGCAAATTTTGCAACCCGGAACCGTGAGGGTATCATAATTGACCGGAGAGCGGGCAGAGACATACCTGAGTCAGGGTCCCTTGCCAGAAAGATATCCTTTTCAATGAACGGGGTTGATTTCATTGTCAAGGAAGGAGTGGAACACAGGGCTGCACTCGTCATCAGGGGAAAGGGTCTGTCTGCGGAAGTCAGCGACTCAGACCCGCACGAGCAGGGAAAGGCGCCCAGAATGGTGCGGGCGCTGAACGAAAACGCAACGCAAACTGCGGATTTAGTAAACGAATACCTGGATAGGGTCAGAAAAATATTAGATAGCAGTACTGAAAATGCAGATAGGGAAAGCAGGGGGAAGCCCCCTGCAAATGAACTTTTGTTGAGGGGTGCAGGTATAACACCAAGACTTCAATCCTTCAGGGAAAAGTTTGGGATCGACGGTGCATGCCTGGCTGGAATACCACTTATAACTGGAATTGGCAATCTGGCAGGACTGCATCTGTTAAAGCACCCAGGAGCCACCGGGAGGGTCGACACTGATTATAAAGGCAAAGTAAGAGCGGCAGTCAGGGCACTTGATTCGCATGACTTTGTGATTGTAAACATCAAGGCGCCGGATATCGCAGGTCATGATGGCGATCCGCTGCTGAAAAGAGATGTTATTGAAAAGATTGATTCGGCACTTGGCCAATTAGCTGAGCTATCTGATGGCGTCGTGACATGCGTTACTGGGGACCACAGTACTCCGTGCACCTCGATGGAACATTCAGGCGATCCCGTTCCAATCCTGTTCTCAACAGGAGGGATTCGGAGAAATGGTGTCAGACAGTTTGACGAAGTCAGTTGTGGTGTCTCAGGGTTTAATTTGCTGAGTGGTGATGTGATGACCATGCTTCTTCAGTTGTCAGACAGACTGGAAAAGTATGGAGCCTGAATTAAATGAGCTGAATCCATTCAGGTATGGAAAAAGTTAAGTAGTGCTTTGCTAATATGTTGTCTGACAAAAATGATAACCAAAAGAAGCTTCCTAGATGAGAAGATGCGAAGTGCCAATACCAGAGCTGTAACTTCAACGCTCAGAAGCAACTCAAAAAAGAGATCGCTTGCTTACTCGACTAAGAAAGGCTTACTTTACTCAATGGTTTTTTCTATACTCCTGTGGTGGATACCAATAGCTGGACCTGCTGCTGCTGGGTATATATCAGGAAGGAAATCTGGTAACCCAGTTAAAGCACTACATGCCTCTCTTATTACAACTGCTGTTTTCGTCCTTCTGACGTACCTTCTTATTCCATTCAATGCAAATGGGCTTGGCCTTGTGGGCAGATACATGGAAAGTGGAGTGGCAGCTCTTGCACAAAGCAAGTTGTTCGCCAGTTCTTCTGTCATAAATGACCTTTATACTGGTTATGGTCTGATCCAGACTTTCACGCTAATACTTCCGAGTTCAATCCTCACCCTGATATCATTCAGCTACGCAGGCGGTGTGTATTCAGAATTAAAGGAGAACGAGGAGGGATTGAATGAGGCATTCAACACGAGGATATATTCTGGAACATACCTCGCAAGCAAGAATACGCCAAGGGTGGAACTTGAGGATAGGAATTCAAGGGGAATTCAGAGATGGGCAGGCTACCAACCGCAGTCTTATGAGGACTCGGGACTGGACTGGCACACTCTTTAACTGAACGAAGGGGGAAAATAAATTGGAGAAAAAAAATAAGGGATTCAGGGTGAAGCTATCTAGCTCTCCCAAGATCCGGTATTTATCACTTGCTTTCAAATTTATATTCAATGAATTCTGAAGCTTCTAACTTACATTCCGCATATTCTTACACATATTTTTTAGGGTCATCGGACTACTATGAAAGAAGTTTTTTGATCGTACTCCATAACGTGTGGAGTACAGGTCCGGGAAAGACTCCAGATCCGATCTTTGAGCTTCGAGCTCGCACTAAAGGTTGGCAGCTTGCGGACCGACACCATGCCCCCGAAAGGGGACGAATAGTAGAGTATTCTCGCTCACAAAAGATAAACAAACCACATGAAGGTGTGAATGGCCAAATTTTCTTTAAGCTCCAAAAAATCTAGGTTAGTCTAAAATATTCATTCTCAATAGCTGTGAGATGATAGATGTAAAGCTCTTGAGGGAGCATAAGGAACTTTTTTACGATAACTACAGGAAGAGATTTATGGATCCTGCTTCGCTGGATCGTTTCTTTGCGCTCGATGAGTCATGGAGACAGAAACTAAAAGCTGTCAATGATCTCAAGCATAAGAAGAACGAGATCTCGCTGGAGATTGCTGATCTCGTGAAGTCGCGCGGCGACGCCACTTCCATGAAGCAGGCTGTGAGGGAACTTGGTGAAAATATTCAGAAACTTGAGATTGAACTTGATTCCATAGATAAGGAGAGAAGCGATGTAGTGCGTTCGATACCGAATCTTGTCCATGATTCTGTCCCTGTATGCAAGGGAGATGAGAATAACACCGTCGTACGGTATAGTGGTAATGCAGTTGTGAATGAAGAAGATGTTAAGTACTTCCAGGAAAATACGCCTGATGGTTCAATCTTCAGCGTTACAAAGAACAGAGCAGTCAGCCATGTCGATCTGCTGGAAAAACTCAACCTCATAGACCTTGCAAGAGCTGGAAAAGCCTCAGGGGCAAGGTTCTACTACCTGAAAAATAGGCTTGTGAAGCTGGAAATGGCACTTATGAATTACGCGGTTGATTTCCTATCTGAAAGAGGATTCACCATTGTCGAGCCGCCATTCATGCTTAACTATGCTTCAATGAATGCAGTCACAGATCTTGAAACATTCAAGGATGCTCTCTATAAGATTGAAGGTGAGGATCTTTATCTTATTGCGACTGCGGAGCACCCTATCGGAGCTATGCTTAAGGATGAGATACTTGACGAGTCTGAGCTTCCTCTCAGGATAGCGGGCATATCTCCATGCTTCAGGAAGGAAGCTGGTGCACACGGCAAGGATACTAAGGGCATATTCAGGGTTCACCAATTCAACAAGATTGAACAGTTTGTTTTCTGCAAACCGGAGCATTCATGGGATTTTCTTGAGGAATTGCTGAAAAACGCCGAGGATTTCTGCTCAAGTCTGGGCATTGCATACAGGGTCGTGAACATATGTTCTGGCGAGTTGAGTGTTCTTAACGCCAAGAAGTATGACATAGAGGCATGGTTCCCTGCGCAGGGAAAGTTCAGGGAGGTTGTTTCTGCATCCAATAACACGGATTACCAGGGAAGATCATTGAATATCCGGTACAGATCAAAGAATGGAAATCAGGTTGTGAATACGCTCAACAGCACTGAGGTCGCTACCACCAGAATGCTTGTCGCAATAACAGAAAACTACCAGCAACCGGACAACGGAGGAATTTCAATTCCGAAAGTACTTATACCTTACACCGGATTCGATTTCATCTCCTCGTAAAGTTATTAATATCGCTTTACTTCTTTGATCTACCGGCGGTGGCGGAATACTTCTTCCACCTGTCCAGGATTGGAAGCCATTTTTCATCGGCTATCTGATCCATAACGTTTAGGTGCTCAAGAATACCAACAGTTGCACGATCAGCGTCCCTAACAGCACTTATGAGGTCCCTGGTGGCATTCGTGCAGTCACCTCCAGAAAATAGACCATCGATGGATGTCATCCCCCTCTCATCTATTATGGGAGTGCCATGCGGAGTGAGCCTCAACTGCCTCAGATATTTGTCTCCAAGGAAGGAAAAATCCGGCTCCTGGCCCGTAGCCTCGATAACTGTGTCTGCTTCAATGTAAAGAACCTTCTCTTTTTTGGGAACAGGCTTTGCTCTTCCCTGTGCTTCAATGACCATTTCATTCTGCCAGTATTTTACACCCACAAGATGACCGTTCTCGGATACATATTCAAAAGGTGTTACTTCCCACATGTACTGTACCTTCTCCTCCACGGTTTCCTCCATCTCCTCTTCTGCGTTCATGGAGGGGAAACCCGGCCGGTCGATCTCCCTGCGGCGATACATAATATACACGTGCTCGGCGCCAAGCCTCATTGAAGTTCTAGAGGCGTCGTTAGCGGTGAAACCACCTCCTATGACCACGACGTTTTTTCCTACGTTGATCATGCTGCCGAGGCTGACATCCTGAAGAAAGTTGAGTGCATGATAAACTCCCGCTGTGTTACTTCCCGGGGTGCCGGTCATCCTGGGATCATGGTTACCTATGCCAAGATAAACAGCATCATATTTGCTCATCAGTTCTTCAAATTTAATATCCCGTCCAACCTTGGTGTTCAGATGTACCTCAGCTCCCTGGGAGATGATAAAACCTATCTCCTTATCGAGTGTCTCCTGAGGAAGCCTGTACCGGGGAATTCCTGTTTTCATGAAGCCCCCGAGCACTGGTAGGCTTTCGTATATTGCAACCTGCACACCCTGGATAAGAAGATAATAGGCAAGTGTCAGACCAGTAGGTCCTCCACCTATTATCGCTACTTTCTTGCTGATGAAATTTCTTTTCGGAAGGTTAACAACCTTACTATAATCATCGAATTTGTCAGCAGCGAACCTTTTCAGATGCCTTATTGCAATAGGACCACCATCGTCATAGAGTACACAGATATCCTCGCACATATGCGTGCAGACTCTGCCTATAATTGCAGGAAATGGCAGATTCTCAAATACAATTCTAACTGTTTCAGCAGGGTCACCCACGGCGGTGCTTCGTATATATCCGCCAATATCAAGGCTTGCGGGGCATGCCTGGGTGCATATATTACACCCTATGCATCTGCTTGCCTCAGCGGTGCCTTCACCGTCGGTGTATTCTATGACTGGTTCCACCGTGAAGCTTTTGAGTCTCCGCTCCGGATCCTCATGCTTGATCTTGACCCTCTCAAAATTCAGCATTAGTAATACTTGATACGAACAAGTTAGATAAATATTATTCGCACTCAAAAGCTAATTTCAAGCACTTTTCTTAAAGAATTTTTTGCACCCGACAAGAAGCGGGGTATGTCTTGCACGGCTTCCAACCTGCAGGAATGGGATTTCATCGATTCGCACCCGGCATGTACGAAGAATAGCAAATATAAATAAACCTTCTTGCCCTTCATCTTTATAATGCCCGGGTATAGGAAATACAGAGCTGGTGGATATAGAAGAGGACCTAACAGTAATTCAGGAAATCAATATGATCAGGTATCTGAACGAATAAAAAAACTTGACATGAGGAAAGAGGAAGAGTTCCGGTACCTTCTTTCCAAGATTATAGAAACGCTTCCTGACAGCGTAAGAGGCGCTATCAAGGGAAGCGTGTATTCAATTGCAGCGAAGAAAGGTACAAAGGAAGCAAAGGAGTTCATCATAAAGAAGAAGGATGAAGGTGTAATTGACTCAAAAACAGAGAAGAAGCTTATAGATCTGGTTTTTGATTATAGTAAGTACAGATGAACTCCGACGATCTCAGGATCAGGGCAGAGAAATACGTGAAGCTCGAAGAGGAAGCTTTTCTTAAGATAAGTATAGCCGTTCCTCAGGACTCATCACTTTTCAATGTTGCTGAGGACTTTTTGAGAATGGCCCGTGACTATTACTCTGATGCTAAAAGTTTCATGGGCAAGGAAGACTTTATTAATTGCATTTCAGCCATCAATTATTCCTACGGGTGGCTGGACGCAGGCGTAAGGCTGGGCATACTGTCCGGTTCTGGTGATCATAGGCTATTTGTGCATTACAGGTAACGACAGGTAAGAAATCCATGGAAATGTTTAAGCATATTGCTTTGTTAGTAGCGTAATGCCCCAAACGGTAGAAGAACTGATTGAATTCATTGATCTTCTTGCTGAGAAAAATGAGGAAGTACCCATAATCGTTGAAGGTAGAAACGATGTGTACGGACTTCGTTCACTCGGCTTCAGAGGGGAAATCCACAGCCTGAATCATGGAAAGAGCCTTCTGCAAAGAGTTGAGGAGATCTCTGCAGACAGTAAGGAGATGATAGTGCTTCCGGATTTTGATCGCAAAGGCGTAGCACTGAAGGATACAGTCAAACGTTATGTGGAAGGAATGGGTAAAACTGCAAATATTTATTATTGGAACCGAATCAGGTCATTCGGTCTTGTTGCCTGCATTGAAGATCTGCCGAAGGCAGTAGAACGATGCATTATTTCTTCAGGAATGGGAAAAACAATAAAGAGACATACTATTCTCCAGGGAATTGGCATCAAACATTAAATTAACATTTCTTGGCACGGGAGGCTCGTGGCCCGCGATTGGGAGGTCCCTGCCGGCCATAGCGCTTCAGATAGACGATATATTCAACCTGTTGGACTGCGGTGAGGGGACACAGAAGCAGATAATGAAGAGCCAGCTTTCATTCATGAAGATAGATAATGTTTTTATCACACACTTTCACGGAGATCATTTTCTTGGACTCCTAGGTTTGATTCAGAGCATGTCATTCAACTCCAGGGAGCGTCCTCTTAACATATATGGGCCAAGAGGAGCCTTCAGGATGATCTCAAACGCACTCAATGTAGGATATTTCACCCTTGGTTACGAAATTGTTATTCATGAGCTGGCCCCTGAGGAAACCTATGATTTTGGAAAGTTCAAGGTCAGAACGCATCAGAATGATCATCCTGTTCCAAGCATAGCGTATTCTTTTGAAGAACCTGATTTCCCGAAGATAGACCTGGAGAAAGTCCTGAAGATAGGGTTTCCCCGAAATAGGTTGGAGGAACTGAGGGAAAAGGGTCTTCTGGTGATAAGCGGAAGGAGCTTTTCCATAGATGATGTCAGTTCAGGAATACGCAGAGGCAGGAAAATAGTCTATTCGGGAGATACAAGGCCGAAGGAAGATATGAAAGAGTTTGCAAGAGATGCTGATGTCTTTATACATGATACGACAACTGACTCTTCCCTTGAGCCAAAAGTCAACGAATTTGGCCATACATCTTCAAAACAAGCCGCCGAAATTGCAAAGTCAGCGCAGGTCGGCAGGTTCTATCTTTTTCATTACAGCCCGAGGGTGGATAATCTTGACAAGCTTCTGGCAGAGGCAAGAATGATATTCCCTCAGTCCTTTCTAAGCAAGGAATTGCTGGAATATGATGTTCCGGTAAGAAGGTAAAAATCTCTTATGGGTATCCTGAGAATATTTCAACCTTTGTGTTTGACTGTGGGACCCCGATAGCCTGGAGCTGTTTCCTGATATCAAATAACTGTCTTGGCGGACCAGCCATCATAACATCTATGTTTTGTCCATCTTTTAATACTCCCGTTACGAACTCATCTGAGGGTCTTCCAGTCCTGTAGGATTCAAGCCCGAGGTTGCCCCCCAGCAGATATGGATAGAAATTGAAGGATCCGTGCTTCTTCTGGAGATCGAAAAGCTCGGATGCAAACGCAACTTCCTCCAGTTTATTGTTGATATAGAAAAGTGATGTTTTCCTGCTTCCTGATGGGATAATTTCCCGCACAATGGGCAGAAGCGCTGTTATTCCTATGCCAAGTGCGAAGAGAATTAGTGGACGGTCCGAAGCTGGAGCGACAAACGATCCAAGCGGCCCGAACGCTATGTACGCTAGATTTAAATCGCCATTAAGGAGATATCTTTTGAAAATCGAATTTGAAAGGCGGGTTGCAATGGATATGGTTTCATGATCAATAGGATCAGAGATAATCGAAAAGAAGTGGGTTCCTTCCACCTTCGTTTTATCGTATATTTCAGGTATCATTAGCTGAATATGCTGGCCTGCCCTGAAGTTTATGGCGTTGCCGATTATATTGAATGTGAACTTCATTGTGTCTTTGGCAATGTACTCCCGACTAACAAGCTTCAGGTTTAATTGCTCAGGCATGTCTTAATATGCGAAGGCGCACAATAAATTTTGCGTATCCCCAGTGTAATTATTTCAGATGAATGGACAGGAAAGATTTTCAAATTGTTTTCAATAGAGCGTGGTGGATGACCTTATCATAAACGCCAAGCAACTTCTGGAGTTACTTAACAGTGACTCGGTATCGGTTGTGCACATCATGTCAAGGAAGGCATTCCTGGAGTACAGGATAAAGAACTCAATCTGGATACCATTTAATAAGATTGAAGATCATGATTTCTCTAGCCTTGACAGAAAGAAGACAATAGTCACGTACTGCAAGGATTCTAGTTGCATGTCCTCCTTATTTGCTGCCAGGATACTGAGGGAAAATGGTTTCAATGCACTCGCTTACAGGGGTGGTATAATGGAATGGAGGTCACTCGGTTACCCAAGCGAATTTGGTGAGACCTGAAACTTTGCGCATTCCCTATTTCAGGTACTTTCTCAGTCTCATGACCTTAATCTTCACATCACCCAGAATAGAGTGTGTCTTGTACCCTATAACCATGAGCTCCCCTCTACTGTCGGAAATGTTAACAGTGATTCCAAGTTTAGCAATAAGCTTCGAGATTCTTCGAAGAAAGGACAGTTTCTTTGCCTCTTTTGGGACCACCTTTATAAATGAAGAACTTAACTTTTCATCAAGTAGGGTCAACTCCATAGATGAATCTACGAAACTGATTCGAGAAAACTCTTTCCCGTTAATAATTACAGTTATCGAACCGGATATGCGGGAAAAGATCTTACCAGCTATTGGTAAGCTTTTACTGTCGCTCATGAACCGGTCTTGCAGTCACGTTGAGCTTACCGTTTATGGCAAAAACTGCATTCATACCGGGCAGCTTTATGGTTATGTTGTCAAAAACCAGTTCCACTGTACTCTTTGTGCCTTCTACCGCTTTTATAAAGTTCTCGACTATTGACTCTTCTTCCATACCTCTATATATTAAATTCATACTTAACATCTGCGAACATAATGATTTTACATAACAAGTGATAAAAATACAGGATATTTTTGTAGGTATGGCCGGAGAAACTTCGAGTTCCAATTCAAGCAGGAAAAGGATTGTTCTTTCTTCGGGATTCATGTAAAAAGGCAGAAGTCCGTCATTATTTTCAGCAGCTTGTCAGTACCATTTTATTATGGTTCTTGAAGCAGAGTGAAATTCCGATGATGTTTGTCTTAGATCCGGGATAATATCACACAGCCAGTTTGTAATTCCTTTAAAGAAAGAATGCCAAAGAGAAAAAAAAAGGAAGGTTAAGCCTGAAACTATAGTAATTCCCTTATTACAGAATGCAAGAATTCCGTTAAATATAGCTAACTTCTGAAATATCTTAAAAGCCAGATGATCAAAATACCAGACAGGAATGCGAAGATGGCGATGATAGAATAATAAAAGTAAATTAAGTATCCAGGATCTAACGAGGCCGATGATGGATCTGCCGGGTTAGTAGCAGTGTTCAATGGAATGTCTGTTCCTTCAAGCATAAATGTTGAGTTTTTTTGAATGTTCTTCTGCAGGTTGAAGTCAGTGAGATTGCAGATTACAGTCCCCTCGACAATAAGACCATTTATGGTATCTGCAAGGATTCTACCAGACACGTTGAGCGAATTAAAAGTAATTTCGCAGAGTTTCAAGGTCTGATTCATTATATTCCCGGCCTTTGATGCCAAATAGACAGAATAGAGGCCTTGACCGTAGCTAAAGTTCAGGAAATTCATTATAAGAGAAACATTGTGAAAGCTGGAAGTGTGCAAGTAAGGAATATAGTAGGAGACTCGCTGTATAGGGACATTGATTAGATAAACAGGATTTGCGCCCCTGAATGCAGTACTCTGTTCTATTTTTAAGGTTGCAGTGCATTCTGAAGGGACTATTCCCTCTAGTAAGACGGTAAAGTATCCCTTGGCAGTCGAGACCACGTGTGATGAATTATCAATGGTTATAGATGTAGCATAGTCAAAGCAGTCGTTGGCAGACCATGGAAGGTACTGGTCAATCGAATGGACAGGGTAAGCTGGGCAGATATCGGCCATTGGAAGCAAAATTGAAAACAATATTATTCCCGCTGCCAGCCCTCCGAACCATCTCCCCATAGGAAAGTATTTGCTGGTTGGATTTAAGGATATACAATAATCATGCAGAAATTGTGGCATCCTCCACCAGCCATTGCAGAGAGCTTCCTGTTAAAAAAAATATGTATAATTTTTGTGAATATAAGCAGTTAGGCTATCTGTGAATAGCCTATCTATAATATATCTACTCTTCTTTGGACTTCAGCTTCTCTAGCAGGCGATCCAGTGATGCAGCCAGCCTTGTCAGAGCATCCAAGTTAGATTTTGCATCTTCTGGGACATCGCTGAAGTAATTCACGTAGTTCTCCATCTCATTGATCATATCCTCGATGGTGTTAGGTGCCCATCTTCCTCCAAAGCCCCTCATAACCTCTCTCCTGTAAGAGATTTCCTGTTTTCCAGCTTCGGTAATGGAATATGATCCATTTTCGTTGTGAGTGACTAGATTCAGGGATTCAAGGTTTCTGAGCAGTGGATATATCGAGCCAGGACTTGGTTTCCACCTGTCCATTGTCTTTTCCGATATCGCTGCCATTATTTCAGAACCCTTCATCGGCTTTTCATTTAGGAGTTCAAGGACATAATGCCTGAGACCTCTAAAGCCAATTCCACCCATGAACCCGCGCCTGCCATGTTCACCATGCATTCCTTCTCCATGTTCTTTGCAATGTCCACCATGCATTCCTTCTCCATGTTCTTTGTATCCATACATATCTATCAATACCATATCGCTTTTCGATATTTATAGATATCGAATTTCGATATTGTTAAAGAAAACTGACAAAAGAAGCTTAATATTAGATCAGGTTTGCGATAATAATTGATAGACTGCGAAGATTTTGGCGAAATACTGGTTTATGACAGAAAAGGAAACCAGAGAACACTGGATCATGAAAGTACTGTTTCATTATGCAGAAAGGCCCAGGAAGAAGGCGTTGGTATAGATGAGATCATAAAGAGAGAGATAGAGCCAGACCTGAAGATGATAAAGTTCGTTTAATTTATAATCTTAACTCCACAGAATCTTAGGGTATAACTTTAGCCCAAATATTTCTGCAATCTTCCTCGATCTCTCAGGTATTTCAGCCATTGTTCTTCTGGCTCCGTTAACAATTACATATACCTTTGACAGCTCGAACAATACTTCCTTCACGGACATCTTCTGTGAAAGATCCTTATCTTTCAGCACCTGATGGATGCTGAAGTACATGTAAAGCGAAATGAAGGATATGAAGAAGTATCCCCTGAGACCGTCTGTTGTGTGTATGTAAGCCTTGTCGTTCTCAAGTTCGTTTTTCATGGCATCGAATGCAACCTCTACCTCTTCTCTTGACTTGTAAAGTTCGTATATCTCCTTTGGATCTGATCTCATATTGCTCAGTATTGCGAATTTACCAAGCTTCCTTTTCTCCTCCATGAGATATTTCTGATCTATTTCTCCGGATTCGAGCTTCCTGATGAGGTTTGTCTCCTCCTCCGATCTTAACGGTGTGTCCTCATACATGTAGAGGATCTTTTCACCGAGATCCTTCATGCCAGCATTTATGCCTCTATTGCGGAATATGAAGCTTCTATCCATGGGCATGTCAATGCTGAAATTCCTCCTGATTGCAACTATGAGATATATGCCGTTCCTCTCTGGCATATCATAGGATGCAAGACCTCTATCTGCTATAATGATGCATTCCCTGATATCGTATCTCTCCATTATGGAATCGAATGCCTTGTAGTCCCTCACGGATCCCGGAAGTACTTCCAGGATGACAGGCTTATGCCTCTTGCCTGAAAAGACAAGGGCGAAATTGATCTGATCCAGATGCAGGTGTTTCGGATTTTGGCCCTTCTCAGCAAGGTTGATGTTCTCTGATTGGGAGAATATGGATGAGAGATCGAATAATATTCGATCGCCATTTGTTGTCAAGGATTGGAAGAACCTTGTCTGTGACACGATATCAGATCCTATCACCCTGAGCTTCTCCGATATGGTGTTCTCAGATAGTGATGCGTCTATCTGCGTCGATGCATAGAGTTTCTCCCATGCACTCTTCATGTATCTTATCGGTTTATTATCCTGAGCCCTGATCATGGACATTGCAACAATTTCCTTATAGTGATCGGGAAAGTAACGCTTCAGTTCCGGAACAATATCCCTGATCACTGAGAGCAGCAGCAGGGAGTTCCCGAATTCATATATGGATCGTTTATTCTTTTCAACGAGACCATTCTCATTGATCCTTCCTATATATTCAGAAACACGGACGCGCTTCTTCTTCTCCTTATCCCATCTTGTTGTGTCCTTGTAGAGTTAATATGCGTTTCCTATCTTTTTCGCTTCGACAGGTATCCCTCGATCCTTACCGATCTTCTTTGCAATCTCACTGATACTTGGATCCATATATACAGTAATAACGTATACATATGTAAAAAGGATTCTGTTATCAAAACCAGTAAAGTATAGATGACCGAGGAATTCTGTAAATTATACCCTAAGAAATTGCGGCGTTAGGATTAATGCACATTTCGCAATTCATCTCCTCCCTGAAGGTCGGAGCTTTCTTGCTCATACTTTCGTAAAAAGATGCCAGAAAAGTGGGCAAAAACTCTCGTATAAAACATTCAAACGGTAAAAAATAACTATAGTCAAGGCAGAGTCATGGTCAGTTAAAATTACATTCAAATAAAATATGTGAGTAAATATCTGCAAATCAGTGATGTTTGATGACAGATAAAATGCGGAGGGCCGGATTCGAACCGGCGGATTCCTGCGAAAACAGATCTTGAGTCTGTCGCCTTTAACCTAGCTCGGCAACCTCCGCTCTTGTCCCGGATATTTTAGAATCTATTTTATCTTTTCAAGCAATCCTAACCTGATGACCGAAAGTTCTTTGATTACTGCATCGCTGAAGATTGAAATCGCAAATGGAAAAGCCTCCGATTTTATCAAAAGCCTTGAGCCAGATAATCATGAGCGAATAGATACAGCCGTGACCCAAGAAGGCGCAGAGATTGTGATAACGGACAGAAAGATATCTACAATTGTAAATGTTATTGACGACCTGCTCAGGTGCTTCGAAGTATTTGAAAAAATAGAAGTCAGGTAAGCTTTACTGCTCTTCCTGCTCCACAGCTAATCCTAGTTTTTCTGTTAGCTCCTTATACCTGTTCCTTATAGTTACCTCTGTCACACCAGCAACTTCGGCAACACTTCTCTGCGTCCTGCGTTCACCGGTCAACAGGGAAGCGATGTAAATCGCGGCAGCCGCAACCCCTGTAGGACCCTTTCCTGATGTCAGGTCATTATCTCTTGCGAGCTTGAGGATGTCGTTGGCCCTCTTCTTTGCTTCTGCACTCAGTTTAAGTTTGCTGCAGAACCTGTTTACATAATCGTCAGGCTTTGATGGGATAATGTTTAGCTTTAGGTATCTGCTCATTATCCTGTATGTCCTTCCAATTTCCTTTTTCTTGACCCTCGTTACCGATGCTATCTCATCCAGTGTCCTGGGTACGTTTGTGAGTCTGCATGCAGCATAAATCGATCCTGCCACAACTCCCTCTATGCTTCTGCCCCTGATCATGTTCTGCTTTACTGCCTTTCTGTAAATAACTGCTGCACTCTCTCTGACGTCGTTTGGGATACTCAGGTTGGAAGCCATTCTTTCAAGTTCCTGAAGTGCCTGTGACAGATTCCTCTCAGCAGCATTGGATACCTTGATCCTCTTCTGCCACTTCCTCAGCCTGTATAACTGAGCCCTGTTTCGGGTAGGAATTGATTTACCGTATGAGTCCTTGTTCTTCCAGGAAATATCGGTGGAAAGCCCCTTGTCGTGAATTGTGTATGTCATAGGAGAGCCTGCACGTGCCCTGGACTGGCTCTGATCTGAGTCAAAAGCCCTCCATTCTGGGCCCTGGTCGATATATGCATCATCAATTACAAGTCCACATGAGTTGCATATAAGCTCACCGCGTTCATAGTCCCTTATTAGCTGGACGGATCCGCACTCGGGACACTTGGTAATATTTTCAATGCCTTTCTTTTCCTTCTTTTCTTCTACCATTTTTTTTCACTCCCTTATAAAAAGCTCGAGATTCAGAGCTTCTTTGGTTCTTAGCTTCACTATACCGTATGGCGATTTGACTGGCCCGAGGATTCTTGTGATCTTACCGACAACATTACCTCTATCATCCACTACTTTTGCGTAGAGGTCGCTCCTTTGAGCCCTGGTCACGATTTCGTCACCTATAACTGACAGTCTCTCAATTTTCCTCATTCGCCATACTGAATCGCAAAGTTCATATATATACTTTGCGTAAATCATAATAATAAATTTGAATATTCATATTAAAACGTTAATATTCGGATCTGTGTACTATATCTAATAAACGATCAATAAATTATGGGCTCTCAGAGATGTTGATCTATCGCTTGTCAAGGAGACTATTGGAAAAAAAGTAATCCCATACATGAATACCCATTGATGTATGCCAAGGTTAACATGTACGAAATCGAAATACCTATAAGGGCCCTGAAAACCGCCTCCGTGTACGAAATAAGGGTGGATGAATTTGTCGCTCTTGTAGATTCTGGCATGAATGAATCTACAATTAGATCACTAGACTCATATGGATTCGATGTTAGTAAGGTGAATGTGCTCATGTTGACTCATCTGCATGTAGACCATGTGGGTGGATCGCTTGCTATCCAGGAGAAATCAGGATGTAAGATCGCCATGGGGGAGCAAGATTACAGGATACTTGTCGGCATAGCGGAAGACCCTGACGGGTTCAAGAAGAGATATGTTAAACGTGCTATTGAGAATGGTTTTCCTCGGGATCTGGAATCCTCCATCACAAAAGGGCTCCCATTCAGTTCCGAAGCAAGAAGGTTTCTTGACTTGAAAGTTGACATACTGATAAGAGAAGACGGCGGGCTTAATCATGGAATAACATACATAACAGTGCCCGGGCATTCGCCAGGTTCAATCGCTTTCATGATACAGGAGCAGGGGCTCCTGTTTTCAGGCGATCATATACTCCAGAGAATAACTCCAAACATAGGAGTATACGAGGAGGAGACGGACATGCTCGCCGAATACCTTAAAAGCCTTGAAAAAGTGAGGGAAATAAATCTCAAAACATGTCTGCCGGGTCATGGGCATCCCTTTGAAGGGGTATCAGGAAGGATAGATGAGATCGAGAAACATCATTTTTCCAGGTTGAAAGAAATAGAGGACGCATGTGTGGACTGGTCAAGTGCATTCGAAGTTGCATCAAGAATTAAGTGGAATCGCGGACGACAATTATCTGAAATGAACGAAATGGAGCGAAATTTTGCTTTTGGTGAAGCGTTGTCGCACCTGATACACCTTTCCAGAACGGGGCGCGTATTGATGAAAGACATTTCTGGCGTGATAAAGTTCAAAAGATAAATTGCCCTGAACTGAATATAGTCATACATTTTCAAGGCTAAGGTTCCATTTTCTGATAGTCATGAAAAATTACGATAGAAACGGTTTTATATTACACGCAATATCGTCCAGAGTTACATTTAGAAATGGTGAGCTGATGGAACAAAAAGATGATAAAAAGGTTTCAAAAAGATGCCCGGAGTGCAGTTCTGAACATTTGGTAAGGGATTATGAGAGGGGAGAACTCATTTGTAATGACTGTGGAATGGTCTTGGAGGATTCTTTTATTGACCAGGGACCTGAGTGGAGAGCGTTCGACTCAGAACAGGACGACAGAAGAGCGAGAACTGGCTCACCAATGACGTATCTGAGTCATGACAAGGGTCTGGCAACAGAAATATCTTGGTCTAACAAGGACTATTACGGGAAGAGGATACCACACAAAAACAGGGCACAGATTTACAGAGTGAGAAAGTGGCATCAGAGAATTAGGGTCAGCAATGCCGCAGAAAGAAATCTTTCGCTTGCCCTGCAGATGCTGAACGACAACGGTGCCAAACTTGGGATACCAAAAGATATCAAGGAAACTGCGGCTCTTGTCTACAGGAAGGCCGTTGAGAAGAATCTGATAAGGGGCAGGAGCATAGAGAGCATAGTCTGTGCCTCAATCTACGCAGCGTGCAGAATGGTTAATCTACCCAGAACACTTGATGAAATCTCGAAGGCGTCTGAAGTAAACAAGAAGAAGATTGGTAAAGCTTACAGACACCTCGCGAAGGAACTCAGTCTTAACATAAAACCGACAACACCATATTCTTATGTTGCACAGTTCTGCAATAAACTAGACCTGGATAAGCAGGCTATAATGATGAGTGAAGACATAGTGAGGAAGTCCATTGAGCTTGGCATAGCATCAGGTAAGGGCCCGACAGGTGTAGCTGCAGCTTCCATCTATATTGCATCTGTGGTCCTGAAGAAACCAAGAACGCAGAAAGAGATTGCAAAAGTTTCTGGTGTAACCGAGGTCACTATCAGGAACAGATACAAGGAGATCAGCAAGTCCCTGGGTCTAGAAGAAGTTGAATGAAGATTGACGTAATCGACAATGGGGGACAGTGGACTCACCGTGAATGGAGGGTTCTAAGGAACCTTGGTGTCGAAAGCACCATACTTCCCAATACAGTGGAGAGTTCAAAGCTTGACGGGTGCGATGGAATAGTTCTCTCAGGAGGCGCACCAAGCATCAGCTCGGAGCTCCCCAAGCTTGGCAACATAGCTTCCTATATTGATGATCACTCGTTTCCAGTTCTGGGTATCTGTGTAGGTGCTCAGTTTATCGCACTACATTTCGGTGGAAAAGTAGGACCGGGGACTGTACCGGAATACGGTAAAAATACGATAACAATATCTGAACATAATGATCTTTTCAAAGGAATTCCAGACTCGATAATCGTTTGGGAGAACCATAACGATGAGGTAAAGAGCCTTCCGGATAATTTTAAGATCTCAGCTACATCAGATTCATGCAGGATACAGGCATTCCATCATACATCACTGCCTATCTGGGGTGTCCAGTTCCATCCGGAGGTTGATAATACAGAATATGGCAAGGAAATGTTTTTGAACTTCCTTGAGGTATGTGGCTACAGGCGCTAACTGGAGAGGGATATATGCTGGTTGAAATAACTGAACTATTTGGGATAAAGGTATACAGCCATAAGGGAACATACATCGGAGACATAAGCGATATAATCATTGATTTCGATCGAGGCTCAATCTACGGTGTTTACCTGGAGAAAAGTAATCCTGATCTTGTCGAAAATGGAGCTGCAATCTCGATACCTTTCAGAATGGTAAAGTCCGTTGACGAGATAATGATATTGAAGAACTTCCCGGAGAAGGTGAAGGTAAAATCCAATTGATATCTAATGCAGGAAATATCCGAGGCTTTTTTCGGGATAAATGCTGACATAACCGTATCTCTCGAATTGTGAAACACCCCTTACTTCTGAAAACAGGGGCTCTATCTTCCCCCTGTCAATTTGCCCATCAGGTTTTTCCACTGTAAAGTCGGCTGAATTCGAAGGGGTCCACTGCACAATTCTTATCTTTTTCAGGTCTTCGTGGGAGTTGTCAGAATATTTTATTCCAGTCTGTGTCCGGATCACGTTGCATAGATCTTTCAGACGAAACCTCTCATTTTCACGGATTGTGCCCCAGTCCTTCTCTGGAATGAATACTTCTGGTTCTGGCCCAAGCTGATATGTTCTCTCCCCGAGAGAAGGGTTCCCCGGATGGAATGGTGCGCTGCTCTTCAGGTGGCTGCTGCCAGATATCTTAAGCCTGATCGGATTTGGAACAAACCAGAGCCTCCTGGCGTCCGGATCGATAATTTCCCTGTTGATGGAATTAAAGATTTCCCAGGAGAATTCAGAATCAATTTCACGCATTCCAGATGCGACCCAGTATCTTCTAAATGTCTCCGGCCTATATCCTCTCATCTTCATCGTAAGAAGGGTGCCAAGCCGTATATCTGACCAGCCGCTGTATGTACCTTCCCTGATACCCTTCTTTATAGTGCTTGTCTTGAGCACCGTACCGGGTATGTGTACGAGTCCGTAATGGTAGTAGTAGGGTTTCTTCCATCCCATATAATCGAATATATATGACTGCTTCTCTGTATTGTTCAGGTGATCCTTTCCCCTGATCACATGCGTAAGGTCAAGGTAGTGATCGTCAACTGCAACACTGAAATTCATCATCGGGTACGCAAAGTATGTCTTTCCTGTCAATGGATGCGTTTCTTCCTTTACCCTGAACGCGATCCAATCCCTGATTGACGGATTGGGATGATTCAGATCAGTCTTAACCACAGCAGAGACTGTTCCCTTCCTGAATCCACCAGAAATCATCTTTTCGAAAGCATCCATGTTCGTTTCTGGTGATCTATCCCTGTGAGGACATGCCTGTGAGAGCAGCTTGAAGTTCTTGAAATCAGACTGTTCGCATTCGCAGATGTACATGCTGCCCTTTTCAATCAGCTTCTTTGCTTCGTTGTAATAGATGTTCATCCTTTTCGACTGCACTATTATCTCATGAACCTTTACTCCAAGCCATTCTAGATCCTCGGGTATGAGGTGATAGGCATCAAGGTCGATGTTGGATGGGTTTGTGTCCTCAATCCTCAGGTATAACTTGCCTCCATATCGTTGAACATACTCGTCGTTTAGTATCGCCATCCTGGAGTGTCCAACATGCAAGGGCCCAGAAGGAGACGGCGCAAGTCGCATCCTCACTTCTCCCCTGACATCAGCAAGGTCCGGCAGCCTGTGTTCCTGTACATGCTTCTCCTTTATTGCCAGTTCGGGAAGCAACGCAACAGCTTCTTCCATGATTTTCTTCGGATCTGAAGCATTGATATCTCTGACAATTGCAGTGACCTGTGCAGAGACTTCCTTTCCTCTGGATCTGGCATCGGGGTACTGTCCCATTATCTTGTTTATAACAGCTCCGAGATCTGCCTTTCCTTCATGCATATAGGCATTTCTTAACGCAATCTTCCTTATTTCTGATTCATCCGGCAGCATCTGACACACCTGATACAAGTTCAAGCATATAGTCGACTAATTCATCTACGCCTGCTCCGGTAGCCGCGGAAATGGCATATTTTTCCTTCTTCCCTTCAGAGAGGTCCAGTTTGGACTGGACCCTGATCATTTTCTTGTTCATAGTTGCCTCAATTTCTTTGAATAATCTTTCCTGGGACTCGGAGTCATAAATCGATTCCAGGCTGTGGTCGAAAAGGAAGACGATTATTGAGTCTATATGTCTGAGCGCCAGAACAGCGTTAAGTTCCATTGCATTGCGATCTGACATCGGGCGATCCAGAATGCCTGGCGTGTCAATTACCTGAATTCTTCTTCCATTTCGTTCCATGTATCCTATGTATATGCTCTGCGTGGTGAATGGGTATGGAGCAATCCTTGGAGTTGCAGTTGTGATCCTGGAAAGCAAGGAACTCTTGCCGACGTTGGGCATTCCGGCGATGATGAATGTTGGGTCGTTCTGCTCTATTTCTGGAACCTGTTTCATAAAATCCCGGCATCTGCCAAGAAAAGAGAGATCACTGTCAAGATCTCCTATGAGCGATGCAACTCTGCCGTAATATTCCCGCATGATCTTGTTCATTTCAGCTATGACAGGAATGTATTTCAGTTGCCTGATCTTCTGTGTGCTGAATTCCTCAATCTTGCTCGCTGTGCGATCAAGTTTTGACAGACTGATCTTGTATTGATCCAGATCGAACATCAGATCAAGGAGGTTTCTGTAAAAAGGATGAAGCGTATCGTTGGAAGGAAATTTCTTTACCATTTTTCTAAGATAGAATACGGTAGATCCCTCTATGCTCGATATCCTGTCCTGAATCTCCTTCCTTATCCTTACCTCCTTGTGTGGATGATACGGCTCCTCGACCTTGGAAGCCCTGGAAAAAGCTTTGTCAATTATTTCCTGAGATCTCAGAACGGTCGGTATTCTCGTAAACATTGATTATCCAATAATCCAGCCTGGACTATGCCTTCTCCTTTATAGCAGTATCAATTTTCTTCTCAAGATCTGGTTGCATCTCAAATACATTATGCGCGTACTTATAATGTATCTTTATCCTTGGCATCAGATCCTTCCTCTCCTTAGCCTCGTACTCGAAGGAACAGTCATAACCAAGATCCCTGCATTTAAACGTGAAAGTCATATCCACGTATGTAAGGCTGATATAAAAGCGATTTCTTCCGGCCAGAGAGAAAGCAATTTAAATTTGAACAGAATGACTGTGATATGCTCGTTGATGACGAGAGAAATGTTTCTTGCGGCGGTGACCCCTTCAATTTCCTGAAAAGTGTGATGAAGGGCCTCTATATACAACTGGATCAGGGACAGGATGCAAAGATACTCGTCACCAGGGAAAAGTACCCTTACGGGAAGGATATATTTAGCGCTCTTGCTTCAAACGCTAAACTTAGCCTCCTCGACCTGGTTGTCGATGGCGATGATTTTAATATCATAGTTAGAAAACCACTAAACCCTGGCAATTAAAAAACTAATATCTATAAAGGTTTTTAGTATATACCAAGGTTATCATCATGGAAAGTTATGACGCGTCACAGATTCAGATACTAGAAGGTCTAAAAGCAGTAAGAAAAGTTCCTGGAATGTATATTGGTTCCACCGACGAGCGCGGCCTCCATCATATTGTATACGAGGTCATTGACAACAGCATTGATGAGTCAGTTGCGGGTTTCTGCAAAAATATCCATATCCACATCCTAAAGGACAATTCAATAGAGATTGAGGACGATGGAAGAGGAATACCTGTTGAGAATCATCCTAAATATAACAGACCTGCCCTGGAGATTGTCCTCACCGAACTCCACAGCGGTGCCAAGTTCGACAAGAAGGTTTACAAGATAACGGGTGGGCTGCATGGAGTAGGCGTACACGTGGTGAATGCACTCAGCAGTCTTCTCATTGCCGTGGTGAAGCGGCAGGATGGTTATTATTACGAGAAGTTTGAGAAAGGCATCCCGATCGGAGGGCTAAAACGCGTTGGCCATGAAGAATGGGGAAAAACAGGGGACAGTGTTGTTGATACTATCACACCCGAACTTGATCCTGGTCATGGACTGATAGTAAGGTTCTATCCAGACCCGGAAATATTTGAAACGGTTCAGTTCTCATACCAGGTCATTCTAGAGCGGATCAAGGAGCTGGCCTACCTCAATCCGCAGGTTGCAATTTCAATAAAGGATGACAGGATAAACGCCAGTGAAGTCATGCATTTTGAGGGTGGCCTATCCCAGTTTGTTGAATATCTTGGTGAAGGCCACCAGTCGATCCTGAAGTCACCCATATATAACATGGAGGAGGCAGAGGATACAGTTGTTGAGTTTGCATTCCTCTACAATAACAGCACGTCAGAAATAATGCAGTCTTATGTGAACAATATTAGCACGGTGGAAGGTGGGACTCATGTTACTGGGTTCAGGGCTGGACTCTCAAGAGCTGTTCAGGATTATGCCAAGAACCATGATCTTGTTAAGGGCGTTGAATCCATTGTTTCCGACGATGTCAGGGAAGGGCTTGTTGCAGTCCTCCATGTAAAGGTCATAGCTCCACAGTTTGAAGGGCAGACAAAATCAAAACTCGGAAACAGCGCAGTCAGGGGTATTGTCCAAAGCTCAACTGAAAAATACCTCAAATCCTTTTTTGAAAGCTACCCTAACGTGGCACAGTCCATAGTAAAGCGAGTGATCATGGCTGCGGCTGCCAGAGAGGCATCGAGGAACGCCAAGGAACTGGTGAGAAGAAAATCTGCGCTGGAAAGCGGTAACCTTCCTGGAAAACTTGCAGACTGTTCTTCTTCGGATCCGACAAAAGCTGAACTTTACATTGTTGAGGGTGAGTCTGCTGGTGGATCTGCAAAACAGGCAAGAACCAGGGATTATCAGGCAATACTTCCGCTGAGGGGAAAGATACTTAATGTTGAGAAAGCAGCAGATATCAAGACTCTCGCCAACGAGGAGATAAGGAATCTGATAACTGTCATGGGCACAAACATAAAGGACAGTCTGGATCTCAGCAAGTTAAGGTATGGAAAAATCATCATAATGACGGATGCAGACGTCGATGGCGCGCATATCAGGACTCTGCTTCTGACCTTCTTTTACAGGTTTGCGAAGGAGATAATTCAGAATGGAAATCTCTATATTGCTCAGCCTCCGCTTTTCAGGGTACAGAAGGGAGCAAAGATAGAGTACGTTTATTCTGAAAAAGAGGTTGATGAGGTCATCAGGAAAATGGGCTCGAATGCAGTTGTTCAGAGATTCAAGGGTCTAGGGGAGATGAACCCTTCCCAGCTATGGGAAACGACAATGAATCCTGAGACCAGGAAACTTCTTCAAGTTACGATTGAGGATGCCGCGTATGCAGAACGTCTTCTTTCAATATTGATGGGGGAAAAAGTTGAACCAAGAAAGAAATTTATCGAGGAAAATGCCAAAACAGTTGAAAATATAGATGCGTGATTTTATGATACATTCAAAAAGCATTGAAGATGAGATAAGAGTTTCTTACCTGGAATACGCGATGAGCGTGATTGTAAGCAGGGCTATTCCAGATGCCAGGGATGGACTGAAGCCTGTCCAGAGAAAGATAATATATGCCATGGGGGAGCTCGGCTTCACTCATGATAAGCCCTACAAGAAATCAGCCAGAATAGTCGGGGAGACTATGGGTAAGTATCACCCGCATGGCGATATGGCAATTTATGATGCGCTGGCGAGGATGGCACAGCCCTTTTCTTTAAGATATCCACTCATTGACGGACAGGGTAACTTTGGTTCGATCGATGGCGATTCGCCTGCTGCGATGAGGTACACGGAAGCACGGTTACTCTCGATTGCTGAGGACATGATTCAGGATCTCGACCGTGAGACTGTTCCATTCAAGCTCAATTTCGATGGTTCCCTCCAGGAACCGGAATATTTCCCTTCAAAAATACCACAACTCCTCATCAATGGATCATCTGGAATAGCGGTTGGAATGGCCACGAGCCTGGTCCCACATAATTTAACGGAAATTTGCGAGTCGGTAAAGGCAACTGTGAGCGACCCTGGAATAACGCTTGCCAGGATAATGGAGATTGTCAAAGGACCTGATTTCCCAGGCGGAGGTCTTGTCTACAGGGACGAGGGAATGCTTAACGCCTATCTCACAGGAAGAGGGAAAGTCAAAGTAAGGGGAGAAGTGGATCTTACCGAGGAGAAGAGAATCATCATTACAAGTATTCCTTACGAGATGAACAAGGCGAGATATATAGAGAATCTTGCAGAGAAGGTTAAGAATGACCAAATACGTGGAATAGTGGATATAAGGGATGAAAGTGACAGGGATGGAATAAGGGTCGTACTGAAGCTCAAGGATGAATCTTCTAAGAACCTCATACTTAACCAGCTTTATGAATTGACGGAGCTTGAGAAGACTGTGAGCATAATCAACCTTGTGCTTGTGGATAATCAGCCAAAAACCGTCAACATCAAGCAACTTATTGAAATATTCATCGAGCACAGGCTAAACATCATACTGAAGAGATCGGAGTTCGATTTGAGGAAGAGCCGAGAAAGAGAACATATACTTCAGGGTCTCTTCACAGCAGTGTCCAACCTTGACAGGGTCATAGAAATAATTAGGTCAAGCCGCGAACCTAAGGATGCAAGATCACTTCTTATGACGGAATTGTCGCTGTCTGAAGTTCAGGCAGATGCTATTCTAGATATGAGGCTGCAGCGCCTGACGGGACAGGAGGTAACGAAGATAAAGGAAGATCTTGACAACATCAGGAAGAAGATAGATGATCTCCTGAAAATAGTTTCAGATGAGGGGGAAAGAAGAAAGATACTGGTTACCGAGATGAATGATCTTATTACGAAATATGGGGACGATAGGAGATCTAGGGTCATTGAGGGTGAAATAACACGAAGATCCATGGAAGAACTGATTCCAAAGGAAGATTGTGTTATAATATTGACTGAGAAAGGTATTGTAAAAAGGGTACCGCTTGAGGACTACAGGTCGCAGAGAAGAGGAGGCAAAGGCATCATAACATCCACATGGAAGGAGGATGTGATAAGATCTGCGGTTTCAGGGAATTCCCATGATGACATATTGTACTTCACGGATCTTGGAAGGGTTTTCGCAGGAAAAGTATATGAAATTGAAAAGAGGGCCCGAACAAGCAATGGCATTTCCGTCCAGTCTTTGTTGAAGCTGCAGGATAAAGAGACAGTTAAACAGATAATGATACCTTCGTTCACAGAGGGTTCATCCATCTTCATTGCAACAAAGGCTGGTTACATAAAGAGAATTGATTCCAATCAGTTACAGAATATCAGGAGCACCGGCATTCGGATCATCACGCTAGAAGAGGGCGATACGGTTGTAGCGATTGAAGTCTTACAGAAAGGAGACAGGATTGCCGTTGTTTCTGAGGATGCAAAAATTGCCATATTTGAGCCCGTGCATGTAAGATCGATGGGCAGACAGGCCCGTGGTGTAAGGTCCATGCGTCTTCCACGCGGAAGATCTGTACTGACTGCGTTTGCCGTTTCAGATACAGATTATATTTTGAGTGTTTCAGAGAATGGTATTGGAAAAAGGACGAAGGCAAGCGAGTTTCCTGTACATAATCGTGGGACATCAGGAGTGTTCATATTCAGGGAGAACAAGAGGACAGGCAAACTTGTCTCGGCGATACGTGTTAAAGAGGAGGATGAGATTCTCGTCCTAACAAAGGGAGAGAAATCCATTAGAACCACAGTCAAAGACATCAGGGAAATTTCTCGCGTTACTAGCGGTGTCAAGCTTGTTGACCTTGAAGGTCATGATCTTGTTGTTTCAGTAACGAGGATATGAACTATATTCTGAAAATTGGAAGCCATTTGAATCTCATTTGAAGCGTGGATTCAAATGTAGATCGCATTAAGGCTTTCACTCTCCTTCTAATATAGAAATATAGATGAAATAAAAAAATTATAAAATTGGTGGAAGAATATCAAAGCGTAGCGTAATAGTTTGCATCGTAGGGCTCTGGCTTGAGACCTTTCCTTTCCCTAATTTTCGCCACAACCTGCGGCTGTAATTCAGGCGGAACACGATCATACCCAAAGTTTTCCGAGCTCCATAGAACCTTCCCACCAGTGGCGCCACGGATTGCAGAGGCAAAACCAAACATTCCGGCTACTGGAACCTTGGCAATGATTGTTATCTCCTCTCCTTCCTGGTTCATCTCTTCTACCACACCACGCCTCTGTTGTATCTCATTGGTCACGGATCCCATGATGTCCTGAGGAACACTCACGAAAACCTTCTGCAGTGGTTCAAGGAGAATCCTGTTGGCCTGGCACATTGCACCATAGATTGAGTTTCTTCCAGCAGGGATTACCTGCGCGGGACCTCTGTGAATACTATCCTCGTGAAGTTTTGCATCGACAAGCCTCATCTTTACCCCGTAAACTTTTTCGTTTGCGAGTGGACCACGGTTTATGACCTCTACGAATGCATCGATAAGGAGTTCCATGGTTTCATCCAGGTACTGGATACCTTTTGTGACATCCACCATTATATTCATGCCTTCTACAGCTTCAAGACCTCTTGCCTCTTCTCGCGGTAGGCCCGCGTTCTGTAGAAGCTCTATTATTCCTTTCCTGTCCTTGAATTTTGACCCCTGTGGTACCTTGCCTTCCTTTATCAGATCAATAATTCCTTCAGAAAGGGGCTCAACCTCAAAGTAGAATCTGTTATGCTTATTGGGAGATTTTCCCTCAAAAGGTCCTCCTTCCTTAGCAACTGTTTCCCTGTAAACGACAAGCGGTTCAGAGGTTGTAACTTCGACCTTATAGTCGTTCTTTATTCTGTAAAGCGTAATTTCGAGGTGAAGCTCGCCCATTCCAGAGATAAGGTGCTCTCCCGTCTCCTGGTTTATATCTATCTGGATTGAGGGATCAGCCTTTGACACATTTCTCAGGACATCTATAAGTTTCGGCAGATCTGATGTGTGCTTCGCCTCTATTGCTAATGTGACAACAGGATCGGTGTAGTGAACCATTGGCTCAAAAGGATCAAGATCCTGTATTGATGAGACTGTTGAACCGGCAATTGCACCCTTGAGGCCAATAATAGCCGCTATGTTTCCTGCAGCAATTTCGTCCACCTGGATCCTATCAGGGCCGACCATCATTGACAAGACCTGGACTTTGCTCTTCACTGATCCAGTTCTCGAGACATATACTTCCGTTGACTTTCTTATTATTCCGCTGAATAATCTACCAACAGCAATTTCTCCTGCGTGTGGATCGATGATAATTTTTGTTATCATCATTGTAACAGGACCATGAAAGTCGCAGTTAAGCATGGCCCTTCCAGCCTCTGATTCCAGATCTCCTTTCCATATCTGCGGGATCCTGTATTTCTGAGCTACTCTCGGATTGGGCAGATGTCTAATAACCATGTCCAGGACAGTCTTATGAAGCGGAGATTTCTTTGCAAGTTCCTTTTGTTTGCCTCCGGCAACCAGATCAACAACTTCCTTGAATGTAATCTTGTTGGCCTGCATCGAGTGAACTGAAATAGCCCAGTTGTTGAAAGCAGATCCAAACGCTACCTTGCCAGCCTGTACGCTGAGTGACCATTCGTTCTTGAATTCATCTGCAGCGTATTTGGTGATAAGCTTGTTAACATCAACAATGACCTTCTGGAACCTCTTCTGCATCTCCTCGGAATTAAGCTTTAGTTCATTTATGAGCCTGTCAACCTTGTTTATGAAAAGAACTGGTTTCACCCTCTCGCGCAGAGCCTGTCTCACGACTGTCTCCGTCTGCGGCATTACACCTTCAACTGAGTCGACAACAATAACTGCGCCGTCGACAGCTCTCATGGCTCTCGTAACGTCTCCACCAAAGTCAACATGCCCAGGAGTGTCTATCAGATTGATCAAAAAATCCTTGTTATCCAGAGTGTGCACCATAGAGGCGACAGCAGCATTTATGGTTATTCCTCTGGCCTGCTCCTGCTCATCAAAGTCTAGCATGAGCTGTTTCCCAGCGAGTTCCTCGCTCATCATACCTGCTCCTGCGATCAGGTTGTCGCTCAGCGTTGTTTTCCCGTGATCAATGTGAGCTGCAATACCGATATTTCTGATGAACTCTGGATTTTCGACTATATTTTTAGCTTTGTCTATATTTTCCTCTTTTCGACCCATAAAACCACAAAAAAATTAGCTCTTGATCTGTATTTCTATCTGGACCCCATCCGGAATCGGGATTCTCATTAACTGCCTGAGTGTCCTCTCATCGGCGTCAACGTCTATAAGCCTCTTGTGAACCCTTAGCTCCCATCTTTCCCAGGTGGCTGACCCTTCTCCGTCCGGACTTTTTCTGACCGGAACCGTCAGGCGGCGCGTAGGAAGTGGGACAGGGCCATGGAACTCCACTCCTGTTCTCTTGGCTATTCCCTTGATCTCTTCACAAACGACATCGACTATCTTATGCTGTGTCCCGCTAAGTGAGATCCTTGCCCTGTAAGAAGCCATCAATACACCTACTTCTTCTCAAGGTCAATACACTGGCCAGCAGCCACTGTAATGCCCATATCCCTAATGGCGAACCTACCCATCTGAGGAATATCCGAGACTTTCTCGAGTACTATGGGCCTGTCAGGGATTACCCTTACTACTGCGACGTCTCCAGTCTTGATGAAATCTGGCTTGTCCTTGAGGGTTGTACCATCCTTTGGATTCAGTGTTTTTATTATCTCGTCAAACCTGCATGCGACCTGTGCAGTGTGCACATGGAAGACTGGCTTGTAACCGTTTGCAATTACGCTTGGATGGTTGAGAACAACAATCTGTGCAGTAAATGCCTTGACTACGGTCGGGGGGTTAGATGTCAATCCGCATACGTCTCCCCTCTTGACGTCTGTCTTGGCAATTCCACGGACGTTGAAGCCAACATTATCTCCTGGCTCAGCCTGCTGCATCTGCTCGTGATGCATTTCAATTGATTTTACCTCGCCCTGCTTCTCAGCTGGCATGAAGGATACCTTATCGCCAATCTTCATCACGCCGGTCTCAACTCTTCCGACTGGAACAGTTCCTATGCCGGTAATTGAGTAAACATCCTGTATTGGAAGTCTAAGAGGCTTTTCTGTCGGTTTGTCAGGTATCTTAAGTGCATCAAGCGTTTGCAGCAGTGTCGGACCGTTGTACCATTTCATGTTTTCGCTTGGCTTTATAATGTTATCTCCCTTGTATCCACTTACTGGAATGATTGGAACGTTTCTGTATCCTATTGATAGCAAGAACTTCTCTACTTCGGCCTTTACTGTGTTGAATCTTTCCTGACTGTATGGAGGTTGCGTTGAATCCATCTTGTTTGCCACTACTACGAGCTGTGGCACACCAAGAGTCTTTGCAAGGAATCCGTGTTCCCTGGTCTGTGCCATGATACCCTCCCCTTCCTTGAAAGATATTACAAGCATTGCTGCGTCTGCTTGACTGGTTCCAGTTATCATGTTCTTGACAAAGTCCCTGTGTCCGGGCGCATCGATTAAAGTGAAGTAATACTTATCAGTCTCAAACTTCTTATGGTTAAGATCGATTGTAACTCCTCTCTCACGCTCTTCCTTTAACCTGTCCATTACCCATGCAAACTCGAACGTTGCCTTTCCTTTCTCTGTAGCTTCCTTCTTGTATTCCTCAATAATATGGGCTGGAACCTCTCCATGCTCAAATAAAAGCCTTCCTACAAGAGTAGACTTTCCATGATCGACATGCCCAATTGTTACTAAATTTATGTGTGGTTTTTGTGCTGCCATTAGTATTCACCGTTGTGACTTTCCATACGAGATGTAGAACGCATATAAGGATTTTCTGAGCGCTTACCCAAATTTGGCAATTCCAATTTCCCAATTGTAACGAAGGTCAGAACGGCTCAAAACATCAAGCCCGGTAGTATATGTTAAAGGTATAACACACCTTTTAGTAATCGTATAAAACTGGATTGATTAATCCAGATTGTCAAAATATGTCATAATGTTTGGCTTATAGAGTAGCAGGTCTTAATGCATGTGCATATTTGTCCGAATCAGTATGTACCTTGCTTAAAGAAAAAAAAATAAAAAATGATTAAAGAATTCTGTCTTAAATTAACTTAAGGGGCATGCTGTATATGGGCAGCAACCGCCGTCATTCCTCCATAAGCTGAAGCAACCATAGATAGGAAAACCACGATGAAGAATATTATAAGTATGATATTTGCAAGCGTTGAACTTTTTGTCTTTGTAGGGAGTATATCGTATATCAGGCTGACAGGGTAAACCAGGAAGCCGAAGAGTCCGTATCCAATAAACAGGATGAATGTTTCAAGCGCGTCTGCCGAAGACGGCAGTTGGTTTATGTATCCATTGTACCCATAAACTATTGCAAGAAGCCCGATTGCCAATGCAAATATGCCAGGGAACTGTAGTTTGTAGTCTCTCAGGACAGATATAGCATACAGGAGCGTTACCATTCCAAGCAACAGGAAAGGATCTCCATAGAATATATTGTAGCTTCCTGGAAGCGGCCAGACAAATTCCTGGAACAAGCCGATAATTAATATCACGCTACCCAGAATGAGTAGAGGAAAACCGGCTGGTGCCATCGCAATTCTCAGGTTCTTAGTGCCATTCTTTCTGTATTCCAGGTAAACATAGGCTATCGTATACAGGGTCAAAACGCTAACCAATGTTACCAAAAAATACTCCAATGCCAAATCATCTATAAATGCCATTTTAATTCACGTGGCAGATTCTTATTTTGATATTAAAGGAATAGCCTCACCTGCAAGCATTCTTTGATACTCCTTACAGGTAGTTCCTGCCCTTTTGCTGGATTTCCTGCATAAGTCTTATTTATTTGGGTACTATGGATATCGAACTGCCACTTCCACATTTTCCCGCTAATTTTTCATATGCCTTCCCACTATCGGTTATGAATGGTTCTTGAAAGAATATACGTGATTCCCCACGGAGATGAAATCATTGATTGCCCTAATGAAAACAGCAGAAATATGAATAAGGTAATTTCAGAAATGGCCTCGGGAGATACATCGGAATCCATTGCTTTGATCTCCCCTCATTCCCTGATGCTACCTGATAAAGTGGCCATTATTGATACGGAATATGCAAGTGGAATGTATGATATTAAAAGCGGAAGACTGAGCATGAAGTGTGAAATTGACCGGCCTCGTTCCAGGCAGCTCAAGACTCTGGCTGGAGATTTGGCTGACCTGGCTGGATTTGTCACCTCTTCCGGACCGATGTCGAATTTCCCTCTTGATTTTGGCAGCATAATACCTCTTACCTTCTTCAGCCAGAGAAAAATTGTGCTAATGGGACAGCCAAGGCCCAAGAACGTTGATCGCATGTTTGAGTTTGGAATGGTTCTTTTCGGCTGGGCCAGAGATGCAGATATTAAAATAAGTATCGTATTCAGTGCAGATCAGGCACATACGCATGCACCAGATGGCCCTTATGGATATTCTGATGAATCATCTGTCTATGATTCGGCGATAATATCTGCTATAAATGAACGTGATTTCAACAGGATCAGAACTTTCAGTCCAGATTTCATAGGCAGGGCAAAACCTGACAGTTTCTGGAATATGATTGCACTGGAAGGTTTCCTTGAGGCATCGAATCTGGAAATGAAGGTCAACTATTATTACGTAGAACATTACTTTGGAATGCTGGCTGCAGGTCTCAAGCACCAATAAGAGAATCTTAAATAATTTGGTTATCTCTCCATCAGCATGGAAGGAGAGACGAAGATAGTAATGTTGCTTGTATTTTCTGCCATAGTTACCGCAATATTCGGTTACCTGGTTGTTGGCGGTTTTCTTCTCTGGACACCGTAGGTAAATAAGATGCTTGACGAACTCAGGAGCTTAAAGGAACAACTTTTGTTCCAGGGGAAATTCGAACACACCGAGTTTAACAATATCGTAATAGCTGGCATGGGTGGATCAGGCATCGCAGGTTCAATATTTGCAGAGATCTACGATAAGTCTCCGATAGAGGTTATTTCCGACTACACTGTACCATCATATGTCAATTCTGATACTCTCTTCATTGCAATCAGTTATTCTGGCAATACAGAAGAGACAATTTCAGCTTACAGGGGAGCAGAGAGGAAAGGAGCCCAGACAGCAGCGATTACATCTGGTGGCATGCTTGCAAAGATATGCCGCAATTCACTTTTAATACCTTCTGGACTTCAGCCCAGATCCGCATTAGGATACATGCTTGTTCCCCTAATCTTATCGCTGATTGAGGATGCCTCAAAGGATTTGAGGGAAGCTTCAAGGGTAGTTGAGAATATAGATTCGTCCAATGACAGGATCAGGGAAGATGCAAAAAACCTTGTACTGGCCAAAAAACTTCCAGTGATCATGGGTTTCAAGCCTTTTGAATCTGTAGCTTACAGATGGCAGACACAGTTTAATGAAAATTCAAAGTTACTTGCCTTCAGTTCTTCATTCCCTGAACTCGATCATAACCAGATAATGGCACTTGAAAATAGCTATGGAAAGGAAAATCTTGCCTTCTACTACTTCTCCGGTTCTTCCGGCAAAGTGAAGGAGAGAATAAAGTTCACCATAGATCTGACGGGCATTGAGGCAAAGCAGATTCCAGTTGAGGGCAATTCAAGGATTGCACAGGTAATGCATCTGGTTCATTATGGCGACTATTTTTCCTACTACGCTGCGCTTGAAAGAAAAGTTGAACCGATGGACGTAACTACAATAGAAAAGCTGAAGAAGCTCCTTTCACAGTTCTAGATTATTTCAGAAATTTCTGAGGTCCCGGGAGGAAGGATCCTCTCGATCTCCTCCAAACTTGTCTCAAGGATCTCCCTGATATTTCGTGCAATCTCATCACGCTTCGTTTTTCCGGGCATTATTTTGATCAATTTTCCCTGTGACTCGAACGGTACTGGAGATATCATAGGTATAATCTCACCAGAAAAGCTTGTTTTACCAATATAGAGATGCATGGGTAGGTCAAAAAGATAGTTTCTCTTTCCCCTTATTACCCATGACCCTGATGAAACGTACTCACCGGACTCGGCTGTTTTGGAAACCTGTTCCGGAAAAACCCAGTAGGCGGAACCTGAAAGCTGACCTGCAGGCCATGCTCTTGAAAAACATACGGCAAACTGGCATGCTTCTCTCACACTTTTCTCCGAAGGCCTGCTGGTATCTGTTCCCTTGACTATTGTACTGGGTGCACCGTAGAGATCGGCATGCACATAGAGATCGAACTGTTTCATGTGCTTTTTTACTACCTTTTCATTGGATTTTCTGTCCTTTCCAGCGAGAACAAGGTTTGTGTCTGAAGTGAAGAACCACCGGTAGGTTTCAAACCAGAATGTCTTCCTCGCCTTTTTTCTCTGTGCCTTCTGGACCGGTATTATCTGCCTCCTTGCCTCCTCTATTGCTTTCTCCGCTCCCTCTATTTTGGCATGATAGTCTTTGGATTCCTGGAATGCTATGTTGCCGTTTTCAGAAGGCTTTCTGTTATATTGCAGGTCGATGATATTACCATTCAGGGTTACCTGGCAACGTTTCTTTGCAGGATCTGTGGCAAGAACTGTACAGCCAGGAAATAGCTCAAAGTCTTTAGTTATTCGATTCTCCTGATTCCTTATTGTCTCGATAACTGTACCGATCAATGCCAGATTGGAGAATATGAATTCACCCTGCTTCCTGAAATTCTCGGACTTGCTGTTGAATTCCTCTATACTTTTCTCAATTGATCTTATTCTCTTCTGCATGGGTGATTCTTTAATCTCTGTTTGCGGGAAGTTTTGCAGATAATAATCGAGCCCCTCGCTAAATGTTTCGAATACCCTTTCTGGTTCCTCTTGCAGATGATCCAGTCTGATCGGGGAGATTATATCGTTGTTAAGGTAAAGATAGCCCCTGTTATTTTTTGATTCATCAAGCAACTCAGATATCGTAGTCCTTAAATCATCTATTCTGGTGAATTCTGCGGCGAGGACGTTCTTATCCAAGTGCAGCCGGAATAAAACTTCCTCGGCCATTTCTCCTCCAAGATTAAGCCGGGTTGCAAGTGTTTGCACTATGCTGGCTTTGCTGTTTCGCAGTATCTCAGAATATCCTTCCGTTCCGAGTTTGGTTGGATCATTTGAATCTGGCGGGCTATATGTGGATCCTCTCGCTATCTTCCTGTTCTTCCATTCCCGCTGGTTGTATGCAAATTTTATGACATTGTCCTGGATGACGATAAGGTTGCCTTCCCTGAATACTTCAAGTATGATCCTTATGCCCCCGGATAATTCCATGCCGACAATTCTGTCAAAATTTATCTGGTATATAGACAGTATTTTCCGATCCTCGAGCATGCTTCGCAGAGTCATTGCCATGTTTGACGGTGTTTCTGGCGTTTCTACTTCATGAAATGCAATCCCTTTTGAAAGGGATAAGAACAGAGATCTTTTTTTAACGTCACTCCTGTAAATCTGAAAGAGAAATTCATCCTGCGAAACCTGATGTATCTTCTTAATGAAGGATCCTGATATTTCATCGTGATAGCAGTTCACAAAGGCGTAAATGTCAAGCGAAGATTCCTTGTATTTCATGAATGGCACCGGTTGCAGAGGCTACTAGACCCCAGAGGCAATACGTGATATTAATCGCAACTTAAGTTTATGATTTCTGTTAACCGTATTAACATTCACCTTTAGAAGTTATCATCTCTTTGATGACTAAACTTTGTGGGTATAACCCTATACCCGCTATCCTGTCTGCGAATGCTTCATGGATTGCCTTTCTGATTATGTTGTATGCTGCATTGAGATCCGCATGTATGAGAGTTCTATTTGCTGATCGGAACAAACCTCTTCTGATCCTCTTGCCCATGTATGTGTCATGATGCCCTATTCTCTCTGTCAAGGAAGGAACACTTGCTTGTGTGACTTATATTCTGTATTAGAACATCAATTTCCATTTCTTCACCCTGTATCTAACCTGATCGATGAGCATGTTGAATCTCAACTGCATGAAATTCTGGTTTTACTCTTACCCATGTCAGTTGACTGCTTCTTTCCATTATTTTGAGCTATGACAATTGTGCAGATGTTCTTTGATGATGCATAAGATAATTATTGGAATAATTGACAGTTCAACTTCTACCGGGTTCCACACATCAGAGATTATCTCTATGGCAAATATTATTTGCCACTTATAATGAAGCAACTGACATGAAGAGATTTCTTGTTGCATTAGAAACTGGCTTGAATGAAGCCAGGGCACAGCACTTCTCCAGTAGTATGGCTTCTACTGGTTTCGATGTTACATACATTGAGCCTGAAAATTTGCAGGAAGAGGTTCTTGAAAAAATCATGGTTCAATCTCCGGAATGCATGATTCTGACATCCGGTTCACTCGTTTCTTCCGCATTGAAGGCTTCAGTAAGATCCGGGCATTCTGGAACCTTAGTTATCATCAATCCTATCTGGCAGGACGATCTCAAGCCTTTGCTGAGCTCAGTCGAAGCTAGAGTAATAATTTTTACTGATGGACCCGACCTTTCAAGTATCAGGATGCAGGCGATGAAATACCATGATCGAATTTCAGGATCGCGCATTCATTACTTGAAACCTGGACCTATGAAGGCACTGCTGGAACACCCTGAAAGGTTGATTAAGGCCCTGGAGGATGCCATTGATGCCAGATGATCTCGTTGATAAACTGGAAATCCAGGTGAGATATGCCGATATCGATTCTTATGGGCATGTGAATAATGCGGTTTTTCTGTCATATTTTGAACTTGGACGAATAAATTTCCTGAGAAAACATATCTCAAGGGAAAGGATTGAAGATTTGAGTATTGTTGTCGCAAGAGCAGAAGTTGATTATCTTAGTGAGATAAAACTTGGCGACACCGTGACTTGCGAAACATGGATATCTTCCATTGGAAGAACAAGCCTGGTCTTTGAAGCTGTCTTGAGGAAAGCTGGTCGCGAAGCGGCAAAAGCGAAAATAACAATGGTTCATGTTGACAAAAGTGGCCGCCCAAAACCTCTGCCGGAATTCTATCTAGAACTTGCAAATCACGTTGGCAACATTACGTAGGGTATCCAGCCGGGGATTGGTGGTGAAAAGTATATCATGTCAAAAAGTGAGAGATGTAAGATAAGATCCAGATATATGGACCTCCTCAGGTAGGCAAGAACGCCATAGAGAATTCCCATGCTGAACATGTCTATCGCATAAAATGGCGCATAAAGACCCGGGTATGCGGCTGGCTCAAACACAATAAAATTCAGGTAAAGAAGCATGAACATGGCAGCCTGTATAATGACCGCATACTCACTCTTGAAGTATCGCGAAAGCATTCTAAAAACAAGGAAGCGAAAGTTTATCTCATCGATGATCGCGATTCCATAAAAAATGTCAAATGGTGAGAGCCTGTTCAACGCAAAAATGTAACCCCAGACAAAGAGTGCGGTAACCAGGAGAGGCCAATCCCTGTTCTCGATATTACTTATTGCATCCCTTATGAGACCATGATCACTTGCTATTGTTGCGACTAGAAGCAGCGGGACAATAAAAAGGTAGAGATAATAAATTGTGGCGCTCAGGTATGGCACTAGTATAAACGCCAGGAAAAAGTAGAAAAGTATGTAAACAACTGCCTCAGTGAGCAAGAATAAGATGAGTGTCCTTTTCCCAGTTCGCATTTACAACAAGAGATAGGTTTGTGATATACCACATTATCGGTAGCGTTACTATTATCAGAAGAATGGAAAAATAAAATTGCGATGCCAGAGTGAAAGCATTCCAGACAAGTATATTGAAAGATGTTGCATATAACAGCACAAGACCAGACATGGAGAACATCATGGTAAGATACTCAAGAAGTACAATCCGTTCTTTGCTAGCATAAGAAATGAATGGAAATGCAATCAAAACGCCAGAACCTATGCTGCTGATATTCATTAGGACAAAATAACCCGGATTTTCCGTAGCAAGTGTGACCAGGCCAGGAATAAACCAGATGAGGAAAAGAAGTGTCGAAAGTGCAATCCATAATAGTGGCTGAGCTACTCTTTTTCCACTTCCCAGGGTACTTATCATAAGTACCGCAGCAAGTGCTCCTTCGAAAAACATTAGGAAGTTTATTCCAAAGAAAAAGGCCTCATTGTGGATAAAACCTGCTATAAGACCATAAATTTCTATGAAGGGGACGGCAACTATAAAAATATAGCCTGCTGTTCGGAAAAAAATTCCTCTTTTCTTACCAGACCTATGTATTCTTATGAAGCCCGGTTTTCTTTTTATTAACAAAAACAGTGTAAGTGTTGTCAGGAGCACGAGGACGAGAGATTCAGCCAGAAGAGGTATAACGATAATTGAAATAAGAAGAGCGGCCAGGCTTGGCATGACTGCAGTTATGCTCTCGCACTGGCAACCAAGGATGGCTCCTGCACCGGCAAATGCCGAAGTGAATCTTCCTTCTCTCGTAGAATAGGTTCTAAGTATCCAAAGATAGTTTTGGGCAATTGCTATCGAAATAATGGGATAAATTATCATTGTCGGGAGACTGATTGTTAGAACCAGTGCCGGGGACTGGATAACTATCCCATCATAGAACAGGAGCGGAACACCGGCTGGCTGCTCGTCGCTATATATAGAAAACATGAGGATGTGTGATGGTATTCCAGGATAGAGACGCACGAGACTTGAAACAAATATCATAAAGAAGAATACAAAGAATGATCCGGCAACTAGCTTCCAGGAATCGCGGCCCGATCTTTTTATGTGAAAGACAAACATGAGCAAAACAATTGCTATCCATGGGACGAATAAGTCTGTGCCAAACAGTAGTAATCCGAGTATAGCGTATAATATGAAAACTGCATTGGCCGTTATCCTAGTGACCCTTGGTGCAGGTATAAATATTAAGACTGGAGCCAGAACTAGTGCCGCTTCCAGTCCAATGAAGACAAAACCTGTTCCGCTCCTGACAAAAATGTTGAAATAGTTGACAAAAAAAATGAAAACAAGCACCAATAGTGAGAAGGTCACCAGATGCTCGATATCCCGATTTGGAAAACGTTTCATAGAATTACAAACCATATAGAAATCAGCAGTATAAGAAGATAGAAATTGGAGAAAATAAATGCACTCTTGAACTGTGCAGGAGCGTAGTGCCTTCTCTGGATAGCAACCATGCGATAGGCAAGATATGCATCCGAAATAACTGCCATTATGTAGTAAACAATTCCAACATGGAAAATCGTGCTCATGTTAAGTAAGATAAAAATTAATGGAAGAAGAGAGAAAGATATCAGGATCAGCGTATTAACCATTATCCAGATATATCCTGCCTCGATTCCAACAACCGATGGCAACATGGGTATATCTGCATTTTTGTAATCTTCACTCCTGTAGGACGCAAGCGACCAGAAATGTGTTGGGGTCCACATAAAAACCAAGGTGGCGATAAAGAGCGCGGTTATCGAAACATTACCGCTTACAGCCGCCCATCCAGCGAGCGCTGGAAAGCTTCCAGCAATACCGCCAATTACAATGTTCCAGGTTGTTCTTCTTTTAAGTATAACAGTATAGAGAACGAAATAACTGAGGAAACCCAGGAAGATGAATATAGAAGTGAGATAATTTATCAGGAAATATGACAGAAGCATAGACACAAGAAGGAATATCAGTGCTATCCCTGTAAGGGTCCTCTTGTTTCCCGCATTAACAATGTCCTGGCGGTAGCTCGTGCGGTGCATCTTGCCATCTATATCCATGTCGTAGAGATTGTTCATTATGCTGGCTGAGAAGGAAGCCAGGGTACCGGCCACAGCAAGAGGTACAATATAAAGGATTCTTGATATAGCCAGTGGGTTGGATAAGAACCCCGTGACAGCTACCAATACAACCAGAAATGTTATTCCACCCTTGGAGACCTGAATGAATTCAGAAAGTTTCATGGATAATGTTCGTCTCTGGTTTGGATGCCAAGCAGAAAGATATAGTTACCTGGGTCTGATTCTGTCCCAGGTACATAGGAAATGGAAGCAGAGGAAGAGGAGGAATTAGAAACATTAATTATACCTGCAGCAGTGGATGGATGGTAAAGATCCCAATATGTATAATTGCGAGTTGACATGAAGAGGTAGTAGCCCTGCGACGTGTGGATAGTTGAATTCACGGATGCAACAGGCGTCGAAGTGCTCGAGTTCTCGTAGTTACCTGGATTGACTTCCAAGACATGCGTGAGGTTATCTTCGTTAATGAGCGTAAAGTTAACCAGCGTGCCAGCCGTGATGTTTATTGTTGGGTTTACCCCGCTCGACTTGCTGAAATTCCACCCGTTCAGGTCTGCATATAGAGATATGTTTACAAGTGCAGAGTAAATGTATATTATGCCGAAGCGGCTCGTATTAATAGAATTCCAGTAAACATACTCACCTGTCTGGTTGAACGGAATAGAAACTGTTCTGCTCTTATTGGTCTCGTTTATGACAGTTGTATAGTTGGATGTGTCTACCTTAGACCCTGATGATATCCTTAGTGTGTAATTGCTTGAGCTGGGGTCTTTGACGGTCAAATTAAGCAGTGTATTAGCTGGCAAAGCTATTGTTGGGTAAAGTATGCCATTGGCAGTGAGATTGTTCTTCAGCAGGTCAAGTGTCTTATTTGAGTAATTTGCATAGTGAACAGACGGTACTGTTGTATTGACTGTTGCATTGACGTATATCAGACCAACCATTGTCTCGGGGTGCACTGTGCACCAGTAAGTGTAGATACCGATTTTGTCAAAATAAGCCTGGGTATGCGAGGTATGTCCAGGAATTGTCGTTATCTGGGATGTTGTAAGGAGCGTGTCCTGATAGGATGATTCCGCTGGACCTGGATTAATTGTCAGCGTATGCGGCTGCCCATCCTCTTCAATAACTGTGAAATTCACAACTGTATTGTTGGCAATTGATATAGTAGGATTCAAAGTGCCATGCCCGTAGTCCCAACCTAGTGCATCGGCATAAATTGTGATGTTTTCATAATGCTTCACGCCTTTAGATGGAACAGGAGGAAGAGAGAATGACTTGACAGTTGGGGGGTTAAGCATGAGGGAAAAACCTATAGCCACCATGATAAGGACAATGACGACAAATACGACGCCACCTTTATTCCCTTCCATGATCACTTACCTCCTGACAAAGACGGGGCCCTGCCCAAGCCCGTGTTATCTTCCTCGAATGCATTGTCGGATGATGTTGATGGTGCCTTCAGCCAGCTGACAGCTATATTGTAAAGGAATACTATCTGTCCAATCCCTATAATTACTCCACCAATGATTGACGCATCCTGGTATCCCTGGAAAAAGCCAAAATAGCCTGCCACCGCCCTGGGCATACCAAGGAATCCACCTACAGACCATGCAAACGCCATGAGATATGAACCGAATGCCGTAAGTGCAAAGTGCCATCTTGCAAGTGAAACATTGTATTTTCTTCCACCCGTAAAAGTTGGAAATAGCATGTAGAAAGCGGCAAATGATATGCCCATTGTTATGCCTATGAAAATGAAGTGAAAGTGTCCCGTGACCCAATATGTTCCATGAACCTGCGCATTGAACGGAGCGAAGGATTGCATTACACCTGTGATGCCTCCAATTATAAAGTCAATTATGCCGTTGATAACGAAAAGCATAGGAACCGTCATCCTGATGGACTTGGCAGTCCACAGAGTTCCGATGAAATTGAAAACGGTAATGGCCGAAGGTATTACCACAAGGAAGGACATGGTAGTGAAGAATGTGATCCATTCAATGCCGAGCCCTGAATTTAAGAGGTGGTGTCCCCAGACAAGTTCGCTGAGTATTAGAAGGAGACCGAGTCCCCACACACCGGAATTGTAGCTGTATACCTTATTACCCGTGAATTTAGGAAGTATCTCATAGATTAGCCCAAAATAAGGTATAATAGCCATATAAACAATCGGATGTCCCCAGAACCAGAAAAGTATAGTAAAAAGGAGTGTACTTGAACCATTAATAAAGAAAATTGGATTAAAGTAGTCATAGAACATCATTCCCAGACCGACCATGAGAGGAGGGGCAGAGGAGATTGCCATTATGACAGTAAATAAAATGGACCAGGTGAAAAGTGACATCTGGTTTAGCTTTATGTCTGGAGACCGATCAAATGCAATTATCTTAATTATCGAAACGGAGGCAATCAGGAGTCCTATAAATACCAGTTCTAAACCAAGAACGGCCAGCCAGGCAAATTCTCCGCCCCCAACTTGTGTCAACTCCAGTGAAAGAGGGGGATAAAAATACCATCTCAGAGCCGCCCTGGATATAAGAATGAATATTCCTCCTGCAAGCCATATCCAGTAGGCCATGGAAGTGTAAACTCCCATAGTGTCCTTTTTCAGCTTAAGATGCGACGGGAGCAGGTAGAAACCGAGACCGAGTGCAGCTCCAAGAGCAAACATGTAGATCATGAGCGTTGCATGTTCCGTCATCAATACATTGTACTGGGCGGGCCCAATTATAGTTGGGCTGGGCTCTGTTAGACTCACCCGCATCAGTACCCCAAACGATCCTGCAATGAAGAGGAAGAGAATACTAGTGAAAAGATACCTTAATCCGATGCTTTTTGAATCGTCGTAAAGAAATATCCTCCAGCTGAGTTCCCTAGGCTTATCAGAAAGTTTTTCCCTGACATACTCATTTGGTCTCTCGTAACCAGCAGCTTCTGCCTCCTCTTTTAAGTACTCCTTTGCCGGAATTACCCGGAAATAGAAATAGAAAAGAACAACAGCTATGATACCCAGTATTATAGATAGATAGAGTAGGTTCAGGTTTGTACCTGTAAGACCCAGCGATGATAGGCTAAATAAACTAGCAAAAGAGAACATCATGCCACCACGTTCATCATGCCCCTCATCTCGTAATGGTCGAGGCCACAATATTCAACGCATTCAAAATAATACGAGCCAACAACTGTAGGTGTGAAACTTAAGGAGTTATTCTGGCCAGGTATTGCGTAGACCTGGACACCCAGCTTTGGAATAGATAAGTCATGTATTACTGCAAATGCTTCTGCTCCCTTTATTGATGTGACAACCAGGACCACTGGCTTGCCGACAGTAACGTTAAGCATGTTCACCGTCTCTGATCCATTACTGTAAATAAATGCCCAGGACCACTGCGTAGCATCTACCTTAATAATTGTCGCATTACTTGGATAACTTGGATTGGCATTGACATTCTGCGCGAAATTTTCATTGTGCATCGAAATATATATAACATTTCCAATGGCTGCCCCTATAAGGATTGCTAGAACACCTGCCATCCAGATTAGTTCTTTCCTAGTTCTGTCATTCATCTGAAATCATCCCATTCGTAGGATTTGTCCTTCTTTTTAATCACGGGATAGGCTAGGAGAAGGATACTAAACAAGCCCGCACCTATACCAGTGCCGATAGTTGGCGCATTGATATATGAAGCCTGCAGTCCCGGGTTCCCACCATAAAACGTTTGCATCCATATGAAAAGAAGCTCCCCCGACACAATTGCCGCTATTACGCCAATTATGAAAAACTGTATAATTAGCTTTTCACCAGTGCTCATTCTGCTGGTTATGAGTTCAACTTATTTAATGATTATTGGCCTAGAAAAAATGGACATATTTAGCAATACCCTCACATGTGAATTCAATCAAAACGAATCTTGTGGAAAGGGATTGGCAATATACAGGCAATGATTTAATCTCTAAACCACGCCATTTTACATAATAGGCATCTCCTGTCATTCGATGAGAGCTTTTGAATTCTTCGGAATCTCAGATATCTTCCATTCTTCCCCGATCAACATCAGTGTTATATTTCTGGGAAACTCATCGGTTATGATCAGTGCGATCTCCTTCTCCTTATTCCAGATGCTGTGTACCCTGTAAAGGTAATAGAGATCATCCTTCTACTGCACAAGTGTTCCCTTTTTCTTATACTTCATAACCAGTCAGGATAGTTTGTCATATTATGGATATGCACAATATCATAGTACATAGATCTTTCCATCAGATTATGAGAATTAAAGGATTTGATAACATATATTATGTAGATTTGCCGGAGTTAGAGGTTAATGGATATGACCGGGATTCTTTCCTTTAAGGTATAGGAGAGAAATAAAATCTTAACCGCATTTATCATAATTGAAGTTCATCCATGCGCCGATAACAAAGAGAAATTGAATGACAAATATTCCTAAGGCTCCTTTTCAGACCAGATATCACACAATTGAGCGGGCACGAGGGGATTTGGACCCCTGATCTATAGCTTAGGAGGCTATTGCCCTATCCAGGCTAGGCCACGTGCCCTGTCCTTGCCAATTAACAAGGTCTGTGGGCATCATAACACCGTATATAAATTTGAAAATTTCCATAAGAAAGCTGAGCTTTCTACATATATATCCTGACGCTCCAGGTAGATTTGTCCTGTATAATATCCCCCTTCAACCCATTCTCCTGTATCTGCTTTAGTGCATTGCCGGCAGAAGTCTCATTGGTATACTGTAAGTAGACGGAATCATAACCGATTATAGGGACAAACTGTTGCTCAGAAAGTAGATCTCTGATTTTTTCCATCGATTCCAGAAAATTCTTCTTGTTTATGATTGTATTACCGCTATCAATCTTGCGGAGTCCCTGATCTATGATGCTACTATATGTCAATGCTGAGATTGATTTTCCCGCCAACATCGCGCGTGCGTCTGGATAGATAAAGAATGATGCTATTATTACTACAACAGCACCAAGGATGAGGCTATCTCTAAAGAAGGCGTAAAGGGAGACCAGAAGGAGAATTATGCCTATTGTGAGGTAAAGATTCTTCATTCGTCCCAACAGGAATTGCGAATTAACATTTAAGCATTGTAATGCAAAGTTTATGATCAATACCATATATTCACAAAAAAAAACTTTTTGAGAACCAGATATGCATAACAAAAATTAATTATTAACATATCAATCCGAAACGAGATACATAATGGGCTGGCAGGAAGCAGAAGTTAGAGAATTAAAAGTTGGGCGGTACATGTTGATAGATGAAGAACCTTGCAAGATTATGGAAATTACCATGTCCAAACCTGGCAAGCATGGGGAAGCAAAGGCCCGGATTGTGGCAATTGGCGCTTTTGATAACCAGAAGAGAAGTGTTGTTTTTCCTGTGAAGCACAAGATCAAGGTTCCGATCATTGAAAAGAAGACCGCTCAGGTTCTTTCTATTACCAACAAAGAGGCACAGTTAATGGACAGCGAAAGTTTTGAAACTTTCATTATTCCTCTTGACGATGATATTATTGATAGAGTGAAGCCGGGCACCGAGGTCCCTTACTGGGATACGATGGGAAAGAGGAAGATAGTATTTCAGAACTGAGTCATTTCTTCCAGCCGAGCGGACTTCCCGACGCAGTTTCGCCCTACAAAGACGCAAAGTATGTAGTTTTTGGTGTTCCATTTGATAGTACGTCTTCATTCAGGAGAGGTTCCAGGCTCGCTCCTGCTGCAATAAGGTATGCATACCGGAACCTTGAGGCATTTGATCCATGGTATGGAACTACTTTCCCTGATCTGAAAATAACCGATCTGGGTGACCTGATAGAGGAAGAAGACGCAGGTTTGGTTGTCGATACAGTTGAATCTGTGGTATCCTTGATCAAGGCGGATGGCAAGATTCCAATAATGCTTGGTGGAGAGCATTCCATTACCACTGGAGCAGTGAGGAACTTCAAAGATTGCAGCATGGTAATTATAGACGCACACTCAGATTTCCGAAGATCGTATTTCGGTAATGAACACAATCATGCATGCGTGACGCACCGCTGCCTTGAAATACTAGGTCCTGGAAGGATTTTCTCAGTCGGTACAAGATCCACTTCAAGGGAGGAGTATGATGATCCTGATTATGGCAAGGTGAAATTCTATTCATCAAGAGATGTTGATAAACAGGGCATGGAGAAAGTTGCTGATGACATTAACGACAAAGCTAAAGGCAGAATATATTTCTCAATAGATATGGATGGCCTGGATCCAGCCGAAGCCCCTGGAGTTGGAACTCCAGAACCATACGGGATATCTGCAAGAGATCTCAGACTGCTGTTAAACAGGCTTTCCGGTAGAATCTTAGGCTTAGATATAGTGGAGATGACTCCACTTTACGATAACGGAAATACTGCAATGCTCGCTGCTAAAATAATACAGGATTTTCTAGGCAGCAGGGAACAGGTACAATAACAGGAGAATATTTCTAAAGTCCTATTTTGCTCATTGCCTCTCTCCCCTTGACAATTTCGACCTTGCAAGGAGTCGGCAATTTGAATGATGCTTTGTGAATAGCATCTTTCAGGCGGGCAGCCGCATCAAGATTTACCCTGGCAACAAGCAGGACATCGTCTTTATGGACCCTGGCAGCAGTTCCTACGGGTCTCCCGAAGGCCATGCTCATTCCGCTTGAAATACGGTCAGCACCAGCGCCTGTGGCCATCTTGTGCTCTCTTATCACATGATGCGGGTAAGGAATGATTTTCAGGAAGTAGTTATCTACGCCCACCGACTCGAGAAGCTTCCTGTTGACAGATACCCTGGCAGCTTCCAGTGCTGAGTGCCTGATCTGGCAGGATTCCTTTGCGATCAATCTCATCTCTACTGCAAAATCCTTCTTCTGATTACCCTGCGTGAAAGTAGTTATCTTAGGATATGGAACACCACCCATGAACTCCCTTCTTGTATATGCAGGTCCACTGATTTTAGAGTACATTCTTGCTGGCTTAGTTACCATGAGTATCTGTGTCCGTAAGGTCATACAGATATAAAAACCGACTGCTTAGCTTCACAGTTTCATAATTTTCAGTGGATAAAATGCACTTAGTGCAATAGATATAATAAGTGAACGTATTTCCCTTCACATGGACCAGAAGCAACTTCTGGATGTGGCTCATGTGACGGTTAGAGGCACATCCATTCGGATAACTTTACCAAAGAAGATAGTTAAATTACTTGATGTTTCAGAGGGCGATATCGTTGGCTTCTACGAAGAAAGTGGCAGGATAGGTTTGAGGAAGCTGGAATAAACCGCTTGCCTTGATAAAGGGTACACTTACCCCAATTCTGACTGGAATTCTTCATTGTAAGTGCATGGCATCCATCATGCTCAATTACCTGACTACAAGAACCGAAACGGGGGAGTTTGCGGACACTCGTTCGGAAACTGAACCCAGGAAGATGCCTTTTTTGAAACCATGCTTTCGCGTGCCCATCACTATAAGTCCAACCTTGAATTCTTCAGCCGCATTGATAATAACATTTTCCGGGTCACCCAGTGAAACAACCGTGTGGACCTTCTTTAAGCCTTTCTGCTTCAAAGCGGCAGCAAGATTCTTAACCCTGGCCTCATGTTCTTTCAAAAGTTGTTCGTTGTCATCAATAACGTATTCCGCTGCCCCAAAGTCGTCACTCAAAGGGACGAATGAGGGCTTGACCGCATGCACGATATAGAGGGTGGATTCATTATCCCTGGAAACCAGCGCAGCAGCAAAGTCAACTGCCTTGTCCGCTTCTTCAGAAAAGTCGGTAGCCACAAGTATCCTTTTAAGCTGCTGCAGTGTTTTATCATCTAGCGACATAAATCTTCACTCTCTATTGTTATTATCACGTGCCAGTATAAAAATGAATACGCATAAATGTACGCTATTTACTGCCCAGCAACAGTTCGTCTCATTCGTTCATAGAGGGAATACAGGAATACTGCAATAGAAACTCCTGTCACGCCGTGCTTGCGTGACCAATCTAGTTCCTTGACCATGTATGTGAGGTGCTTGCTCTTGTCTTCATGGGGAGTGTATTCACCCCCATTCATGTAACTCATGATGTTATCAATTATACGGTCGCTGTCACTGCGCTGAATGTAACCAACCTTTGTACCAACCTCAACCATCCTGATGCCTGACTCATATGTTGCCTCTATCATCTCACGCTTTGACATCCATTTTGTTTCATAATTCAGGAAATCTTCCCAGGAGTTACCTTTGTCCAGCAAATTGAAATAGTCCATTATTGTTTTTGCTGTTATTTTAAAGCCATATCTGTCAGGCATTTCATAGAAAAGTGAACCGGGATCAAGGAAAGGAGCAAGCGGACTTATAAATCCAAATATAGGCATTTCATCTGAGCCATGACTGGCTATTAGTTTTTCAAGGTAATCTGTGTCATCAAGAACATCACTTTTTCTCTGCAGTGGAAGACCTATTGAGAAATAGACGTCGAATTTTCTTGAACCGTATTTCCTTGCTGTGTCAATTGATTTTTCAAGTTCCGAATTGGAATAATATCTGCCGGTCTCAGACCTGATCTTCTGGTTCGAAGAGTCCGGTGAAATTTCACACATGAACTGCGGAACATATTTTGAAAATGTATGGAAATAATCCTCGCCAGGTGGGGCAAAATATTCTGTCAGGAGGGGCAGATCAATGCCTCTATTCTTTATTTCCTCGAATAGTGTGGTGTAGTACTTTTCTCCCATCAGGTTAAGATCACCAGCTATGAAAACTGGAGAGTTAATTGTCTCCTTCACTACCTCTATCTCTTCTGCTACCCTTGATGGATCCCTTCGTAAGGGTGAAATATAATTATAATGATTCTTGTAGGCAAAATTTGATCCACCGCAAAACCCGCAGTTGAGCTGGCATCCATGTTGAACTAGAGTCATTCCTGTCGGATTCGTGATCCATGAGTAGTAAGGGAGGTGCCCTTTTACATCATGGTACTTGATAGAATTCTTCACTAATATCTGATAGTTGATGAATTCCGCCGCTGTAGGATCAGGATCCTTCAGAGGCGGGTTCCTCACAATCCTGCCATTCCTTCTATAGACAAGATTTGGAACGCCTTCGAGATTGCTTTCCCTCTGCACCGCATCTATTAGTGAATTCATCTGTTTTTCCAGAAGGTCTCCCGCAAGAACGTAGTCAACGGCTTCGTTTGCGGCCAGGATTTCTTCGGCGAAGTAGCTGGAAGAGAAACCACCAAAAACCACTTTTTTGTCCGGGTGTATCCTCTTAATTACCTTTGCAACATTGAATGCACCATGAACATGTGGAAGCCAGTGAAGATCAATGCCGTATATATCCGCATCAACTCCTTTCAAATAGCGTTCCACGTCAAATGTGTCGTCGGACAGCATGAGCACTGCCAGATTGGAAATTCTTCCGGAAAAGCCTTCTTCAAGGGCGTGATTGAGCATGCTGACAAATCCAACAGGATACATCTCAAAGAGTGGAGTGGAGGGCACAACATCTCCAATAGGACCTTCTTTTAAAGGCCTGCGCCTGAAGTCATATATGCTGGGAGCATGTACAAACGCTATATCAGACTTCATAAATATAGATATCTTACAACGTTTATTAAATAATACCTCACCTGTTCGCTTTCTGATTCTCTGATGAATTTCACTGCGATTACGCCAGAAAAGAGGTAATAATGTTTTCCTGAGTCGTTTATATTACTTTCTTATTCTGTATTATGATGTTGAATTTTCCTTCAGCTTCCTTATCCACTATTTCGTTGCACCTATCACACTTCAGCGAGCCATCCGGTTCAAGATGGAATTTTGACTCGCCACAGTTTGGACATGTCCCCCTGACCCAGAGCTTTGAATAATCAGTTCCCTCTATGTATCTCTTTGCCAGATCTTCACGGTGTTCCTGGGGTCTTGGCTTGAACGTTGAGGCCATCATCATTGATGTCAGCCACGCAAATCCTACAAAGGCCCAAATCAGCAAGAAGACTGTCAGGAGCACAGAGAGCAGAAGGTTGCTTAGCACAATGAATGAAACCACACTAAACATAGTTGAGATGAAATAGGCCAGAAGCGACCGGGTGAACCCTGTCTTAAGACAGATGTAATTTAGTACCATGACTGACAATAGCATAGGAAGAGAATCCTGCGCGACGAAAGGGATGAAGTACCCGATGACCAGATCCAATGCTGAAGCGATTAGAACTATCTCAAGGCTTCTCCATTTCTTCCTCTGCTGATTATTCTGGATGATTCCCCCTGTTTCGAGCCTGTTAAATATATATGCTACAGGATAAACAGTGACCAATTGCATTACAATGGAGAAAAGGACAGATGAAAAGCCATAAACAACGATTGCAGAATCAACGGGCATTCCAAGGCTCGTTGGTGAAATACCTGCGAGCGCCTCTATCTCGGAAAGGAACAGATCCAGCAGGGCAAAGGCTGCCAGATATGAAGCGTAGGAAAGGCTGACATTCCTGCCCTCAATTCCTCCCCTGATCAGGGACTTTTTTCCATAAATTACCGAATATGTTATGTAAACAACTGCGCCCAGGACAACTATCCAGGCCAGATACACGGTGAACTGGTTTACGATAGGGTAGAGATATGCTGGCGTGTAGCTATAAATGTATCTAAAGGCCGGGTCAAGGTTATAGGCACCATAAATGGCGAATCCTAACGCAGATATACCTGCGATAATAAAAAGCAATGCAGATGCCCTAGCAGACAGCGGAGCCCTTGGTACCTTTATCTGCCCGTTTTCCTGTTCCAGTTAATTTCACCTTCACGATAGCGTTATATTTAGCCTGTTGTTGATTTTTCCTTTTACAAGTGTAGTTTTTATATTTATAGTACCAACTTCAGATGTGTTCCTGACCTGGGTCCCCATATCCGGAAACTCCGGATAATCACCAATTTTGACAAGTTTAATCCTCTCAAAATCCGGCACCTTGGCCTTGGTGGCGGACATCAGTTCACTGGATGCTTGAAATTCGCTCTTTGTAACGAATCTTGTTTTCAGCTCGAGTGAGGATTCTACAATCGCCCTTGCTTTTGAAAGAATTGCATTAACTGTCTCTTCAGTCAGGTCATCCAGGTATATATCTATCCATGCAGAGTCATCATAAGTCTGGTTTATCCTGGAGTTTGCAGAATAGTCCTTATAAGCGATACCCTGCAAAATGTATAGTGCGGTTCTGAACCGCATATGCAGGTAGCGTACGTTCCAGTCTATTACCTGTCTTACCTCTTTTCCGATAATATCTGTAGGATAAGTATCAAGAGACATGAGATGTATTGACTCGCCATCATTCCACGCATCCACAATTATATACTTCTTGTCATCAATTATAACGTCTCCCCTGTCATTTGGCTGCCCGTCGCCTGTTGGAACAAAGACAGTCTTGTCAACGACGAGATCCGTAAATTCCACCTTTACGGCTTTTCCTGTTCCCTCTTTTGCATACGGATCTTCAATATAGGATCTTTCTGTTACCATTGCATCGATATGTCCTGTTTTTTTAAAACGATTTCCCTAAAACGTACTGCATAAAAGCTTTGAGTTAGTAACAATACCGCCCACGATGGATTTGGAGTTCCTTTACTCCCTGAAGAGGGAGGGGGTTAAGCTTGACCTTGACATAATGCGTGAATTTGCCCCGAGGCTGGGAAATCCTCAGGATAAGTTCAAGTCATTCCATGTTGCCGGAACGAATGCGAAGGGGTCTGTCTCTTCCTTCATTTACAACATATTAAGGCAAAAGTTCAGCACCGGTCTCTACACCTCACCTCATCTAGTGAAGTTCAACGAACGTATTGTTGTTGATAGGGACTTCATAACCGACGAATACATGGAAGATTTCATGACAAAGTATCTTCCAATTATCATAGACCTGATGAAGACCAGAAGAAACCCTACATTTTTTGAAACTACAACGCTTATGGCATTTGACTATTTTTCAAACAAAAAGGTTCAATACGGTTCCATTGAAGTGGGCCTTGGAGGCAGGCTGGATTCCACCAATATCATCAAACCGGAAGTGTCGGTCATCTGCAATATAGGATACGATCACTTTGACCGTCTCGGGTGCACACTTGATTCCATTGCATATGAGAAAGGCGGGATAATAAAGGAGGGCAGGCCTGTCGTTCTGTCTGACCAAAAGGAAGAGGTCGTAAGAACCATCAGAAGAATATCCGATCTCAAGAACTCAAGACTATTCGAGGTAGCGAAAAACAGCGTAGCAAGAAATATAGACGAGGGGATTCATGGAATTTCATTTGAGGTTAAAGGCATGCTTGATGATTACCACATAGAGACAAGAATGCTCGGTTCCTATCAGGTTAAAAATATCCAGACAGCGATCCTTGCGACAGAAGTTTCAGGTGTAGATAGAATAGGAAGAAAACAGATAGAGAAAGGCATAAAGGAGGCAGTTTGGCCGGCCAGAATGGAAATTCTGAGCCAGGAGCCCTTTGTTCTGGTAGATTGCGCCCATAACCCCCCGGCTGCGCGTGCGCTTGTTACCTCGTATAAGAAAATATTCAGTAAAAAGACCGCCTTACTTCTTGGAATGCTCAATGACAAAGACTGGTATACGTTTGCTCATACCATGAGCGAAATAGCAGATGAAGTTGTATTTACGCGGCCTGATGAACCGGAGAGATCACTTGACCCTCGCGAGTTCAACAGGTACTGTGGATCTTTCTTCAAAAAGAGCGTTATAATAGAAGATATAAAAGAAGCATACGAGTACATCATACAGCATTATGATAGGATACTTGTCACAGGATCTATTTATCTGGTGGGGAAGATAAAAGAATATACCGGATCCAGTTTATATCCTTATATCTTGAAGTAATTATTCATTTGGCGTTTCATAAAAATACTTATTAGTACTCCAATCCTCTAACCAGTTTTACCGGTTTCTATGACAAATCCTTTTTTTAAATACAGGTCGAGTGAAGTCGATGATGACCTTCGACTTACGGTACTCTCCAGTTCTTTCATTCCAGACTCCTTTCCTCACAGGTCAGAGCAGATAGACCAGATGGTTAAGATCCTCAGCAGTGTAATGCGTAACAGCCCACCTTCGAATCTCCTTCTTTACGGTAAGAGCGGTACTGGAAAGACCTCGGTAGCGAAGAAGGTATCAAACCTCTTAAAGGAGGCGTTTCCAGAGAGGGTAAAAATAATCTACATCAACTGCCAGTTAAATGATTCCACATACTCCGTACTGGTCAATGCAGCCAATTCAATTATAGTGAATGAGGCTGAGAAAATACCCCTATCAGGCTGGACGGTGGAGCGCATATACAATGAACTCCTGAGACAGATTGAAAAATTGAATGGATTCGTTGTCCTGATTCTAGATGAGATCGACAAGCTTGCAAGGAAAAATGATGGTGACTCCCTCTATGTCATACTGAAGCTTGCAGATGATGCAAGATCTTCAAGGTTATCATTTATAGGGATTACAAATTACACATCCTTCCTCGAAACACTGGATGCGCGCGTTCGCAGCAGGCTGAACCAGGAAAGTATTGTTTTTCCTTCATATAATGCGTCGCAGCTTCGTGATATTCTCCAGGAAAGAGTTAGTCTCACGGGATTGGGAAACATGGTTGATGAATCAGCTATCAGTCTCTGCGCAGCAATAGGAGCCAGGGAACATGGAGATGCAAGGAAGGCAATTGATCTCATGCGCATTTCGATTGAGATTGGCATACGCGATTTCATGGAGAGAATTGGTGAAGAAAACGTTTACAAGGCCAGAGACAAATATGAGATGAATATCCTCAGGGAGAGTATAATTGGACTTCCACTACATTCAAAGATACTTCTCCTGAGTGCCGTGGTTACTCAGGACCAGGATATAGATAATATGATCACTGGGGAGATTTATGAGAACTACAAGAAAATATGTGATGAGCTTGGAGTCCAGTCACTAACCTCCAGAAGAATAGGAGATTTGCTCTCCGAACTCGACGATCTAGGTCTGATCATCACTGTAACGAGAAGCCTTGGAAGATATGGCCGTACTCGCGTCATAACCGTTCCAGATCATGAGGACCTGATGAAGAAGTATCTGCTTGAAGATGAAACCCTGAGCACGTTCAAGGGGATCAAGATCGGAAAACAGCACAGGCTGAAAATGGATGCTGACGAGCCTCAATCAAGACCTGTGAGAGAAGATGAAATGAGCGATATTCTCTCCTCAAGAAAAGAGTAATTGAACACGCTGAGGCAGCTAGAATCAGGTTTCTCTATAAACTGCACAGAGATCGTCAACAACATGCGTTAAAGTCATTTTCGTTTTCGAGGCAAACTGTTTTGGAGCTTCTGTCCAATCATAATTATCAATCAATATCAGGGATCGCCCTGCAAGGTACGGCAGCACGGAATCCAGCTCGAATGCTACGTGCTCGTTTGTGTGCTCAGAGTCATGAAAGAAAATGTCAACCCTGCCGATCTTGGCAAGTCCCTTCTGAAGTGTAAGTTTGCTGTCACCGTATGTTATGTTCCAACGGCTGCGCATATTTTCCGGGACTACAAAGCCGATCGACTCACCCTTTTCCTCCTCACCATACTTCTGACCAAGATCAAAGCTATGCAGTCTCCCACCAGACTTATCGAGCGCGGAAAGGAACGCAAAACTGGTCGTTCCGGGCCCGACACCTGTCTCAACGATGTTAAGCGGTTTGAACGTTTTTGTGATTGAATATATGAAAGTAAGCTCTTCGGCTGAAACCTGCCAGAACTGCCTTCCGCCGATTTTAGAAGACACATATGAATTGATTTCCACGGCCTCCTTCGCTGCTGCATTATAATCAGCTTCTTTTATTTCAAGGGCCCGGATCACCGGTTTATAGTTTGTTTCCATTTTTATCAAACATGATTGGTTTTTCGATCTCAGCCAGAAGAGCATGCTGCCCCTTGAGATCCTTGAATCCTTCTACAAACTTATTCGGGTCCTGGCGAATTGCGTCGAATGTGTTGTAATGCATCGGTATAACATACTTTGAACCAAGCATTCTAGATGCGTAAAGCGCTTCCGGTATGCCCATAGTAAAATAACCACCGATTGGCAGCAAGGAAATATCAGGCTTGTTTAGATCCCGTATCACTTCCATATCCTTGAATACGCCTGTGTCTCCAGCATGATACAGCTTTAGCCCATCTGTAACGATTATGCCCATGGGGCTTCCTCCGTATTTGCCATTATAGCCAGAAGAGTGGAAAGCCGGTACCGATGTAAACTTAATGCCGTCAACCATGGTTGAACCTGAAAGGTTAATACCAATTGCGTTCAGGTCCTTGTTTTCTTCCTCAAGTATCCCGGCCAGCTCGACCATGGTGACAAGGGGCGCAGAGTTTTTAAGTGCTATCTTCACTGCATCGGCAACATGATCGAAGTGCCCATGCGTAACCGCAACCATGTCAACCTTCACTGAATCAGGTTTAATCTTTGCAACAGGGTTTCCTTCCAGAAAAGGGTCTATAATTACTTTCTTTGTCATCCCAACAGTAAAGCAGGCATGACCATGCCAGTTTACCTCAAATTGTTCAGCCATGTTCATGAATCACTTCAATTATATTTAGATATCCTTGAGTGAGCGTCTATAAAATAGATTTTTAAAATGATCCAAGCAGCGTCTCAACGGCTATCCCGCCAAACTTTATACAGTGAAGAATATCAATGGCGTTGAACCTCCTATTAGATACATTGATAGGAATAATCCTTGGAATATCTCTGGCCGCCCCTCCCGGGCCGGTCACTGCGATGATTGTCCGCAAGGCAGCTTCCTCAGTGCGGAAGGCTTTCAGCATAGGACTGGGCGCCATGACGGCAGATTTGACGCTTATGCTGATTGTCTTCTTCCTGAGAAGCGAAATAGATTTTACAGATTATGACAAGTATATCTACATTATCGGCGCTATATTCCTGTTTTTCTTCGCCTATGAAATATTTGAAAATAAGACATCGGTTTCCGATGACACTTCCGGATCCTATGTCAGAGGATTGACTGTTGGCCTTGTGAATCCGCTACAGATAGGCTGGTGGCTTTCTGTCGGCCTGAGCTTTCTCGCTGCCTTCGGGTATACAGTATTTTATTTTATTTTCATTGGTATCGCCATCTGGGTTCTTACCTTATCATCACTGATTAGAATTGGCGTCAGGGCCTACGGAGAAAGTGCCCAAAAAGCAACCAGGTTTATAAGCATGGCTCTCCTGCTGGCATTTGGAATTTATTTTGCATGGATCGCTTTAATTAAAATTGTCTGAAATATAATTTTCTCTAAACACGGTGCTATAGAAGTGCGGCTTTTTTGCGTCAAGAATTAGCTAATGAATGCAAAAAAAGCGAATTATATATTTGAGGGCAGGAATTTCTATCCTGCCCGACGTGAATGTGGTTGAATGCATTGAGAAATGACGGGAATCACTTACTGCAATATCTTATCAGCGAAACTGTTTGCAGGGTCTACCAGTGATTTTCCGTTCTTTCCGACTGACTGAAGTGCAGGAGGCGAAGTCAGGTAGTCCTTTACATGTTCGTTCAGCCTCTTTGGGAAGCTCGGTATCGTATTATTCTCAAAGAAAACACCAGTCGGTATCCTCTTGTCCATCTCAAGCGCTTTCATGAAGGCACGCTGATAAATCTCCTCATAATGATCTGCATTACTCTCGTTGATTGTGGGGTTCCACGACTTGTCGTCCTCAAGCTTGTAAACCTTCTGCCTGTAAACCTCCATAGTGTTTATATTGTTGTAAGTTGGGCATGGCTGCAGAACATCAATAAGAGAAGACCCGTCGTGTAGTATTGATCTCTTGATTATATCCTTAAGCTGCTTTGTGTCGAAAGAGAATCCTCTTGCAACGAAAGTATAACCGGATGCAAGCGCAAGAGCCACTGGATTCACCTGCCCGAATACGTTGGGCCTGGTAAGAGACTTTGTCTGCATCCCAAGTGCCATTGTAGGGGCAGCCTGACCTTTTGTCAGGCCATAAACCTGGTTATCAAATAGGACTACCGTTATGCCAGTATTTCTTCTTCCTTCAGCGACAAAGTGTCCAGCACCGATTGAAAGAAGATCACCATCTCCTCCTGTGAGCACCACCTTGAGGTTCGGGTTTGCCAGCTTCACCCCTGTGGCAAACGGTATTCCCCTGCCATGAAGTGTGTGCATTCCAGCTGCATTCACATAGTGAGGTGTTTTACCTGAGCAACCAATTCCTGAAACCATTGCAAGATTTTTTGGGTCCAGGTTCAGTTCTGTGAATGCCTGCGTAAGGGCTGTCAAAATTCCAAAATCCCCGCATCCGGGGCACCAGTCAATTGCCACATCAGTTCTAAAATTATGCGCCATTTTCTAACACCACTATCTTTTGCTTCTTTTCTATTATCTTAAGAGAGGCTTCCATTACTTCATCCTCTGTTACATGCCGTCCGTTATATTTGAGGATTTGATTTTCAATATCAATTCCAGTATTCATCTTGATAACTTTGCTTGCCTGTGCCGTCATGTTGCTTTCGACACCGATTACGGTCTTTGCCTTCTTCAGCACGTCGGAAACAAACTTTGCCGGGAACGGCTCAAACATCTTCAGGTAAAGAAGATTTGCCTTGATGCCTTTCTTTCCAAGTGCATCTATGACATCTAGCACAAGGCCCTTCTGGCTACCCCAGGTCATAAAAGTAACATCTGCACGGGAAGGTCCAAGCACTATAGCCCGATCTGACATGGGTATTTCCTCCTCGGCTGTCTGCAGCTTGAGGAACCTCTTCTCCATCTGCCTGTCCCTCATCCAGGTATCCTCTGTGACGTGGCCCTTCTCATCATGTTCATCACCGGTCAGCCAGAATATATCTCTGCCAAAGTATCCGATCGGCGAAATGCCGTTCTTCGTATCAAGAGTGAATCTTGAAAATGCGTCCTTGCCATCTGACCTTTCTGGATCCTGTATCATAATGGATGATCCGTCTGGAATATCAACCAGTTCAGTAGTGTTTGCGAGGTTCTTGTCAATAAGGTGTATAACAGGAAGCTGATATCTCTGTGCATAATTCAACGCACGAGCAGAGTCTTCTATGCACTCCTTCACATCCCCGGATGAAATGACCATTCTTGGAAATTCACCATGGCCAGTATGAAGGGCGAAAAGCAGGTCGGATTGCCCATTTCTTGTTGGCAGCCCGGTGCTCGGGCCTCCCCTCTGGTATAATGTTACAACAAGTGGTATCTCATCCATTCCGGCGAATGAAATCGCCTCTGCCATGAGCGAAAAGCCGGGACCGCTTGTAGCAGTCGCACTTCTGGTTCCAGTCATTGCAGCACCGGATGCCATGTTTATTGCAGAAATCTCATCCTCAGCCTGAACTACAGTTACCCCGCCGGTTATCAGGTTAGTATTCTCGCCGTCTATCCACTTGAGTTCTTCGTGCTCTTCAAGTATAGTGCTTTCGTCACTGGCAGGGGTGATTGGATAATAAGTCTGGAATCTCAGCCCGCCGAGGACTTTACCAATAGCTGATCCGTCATTTCCAGTAAGAAGCATCTTCTTACCCATTTCCAGATCAGGAAGGTTCTTAATTCTTAGATTGTTCCTGGCGCAGTAATCATAAGCCGCATCAACGACCTTTATATTCGGCCCTATGACCTTTTCCTTGTTCCCGAACACGCTTTTGATAACTTTCTCTACATAGTTCTTCTCTATTCCGACAACTGCAAGAGTGGCCGCCGCTCCGAAGGTGTTGAAATATCTGGTTGGTGTTCCATCTGAAACAGCCTCAGATACAACATTTCCAAATGAAATGGGTATTGGGAAAGCGCCTTTTGACTTCATATAATCCAGGACACCCCTCACGTTGAGAGGGTGACCTGTACTTTCAAGCATTTCCTTGATCCTTCTGGACGTATCCCTCATAATCATCCTTGCCTGTGAAAGCTCAGATGCCTCGAAGTCTGCATCATAAAGTACCCTTGTTCCTTTTGAAATATCCTCGTGATGCTCAAATATTGTATCAGGGTCTAACGCAACCAGTATGTCGACCGGGTACCTCAGTGAACGTACCTGGGAATTCTTCACGCGAAGGTGCACGTAACTGTGCCTCCCCTTAATGTTTGAATGGAACTCCCTCACAGAAATTACCTGGTATCCAGAGTAGGCAAATGCCTTGCTGATCATGTTAGATGCTGTGTCGATACCTCCTCCCTGAGGTCCACCGATCACGATGCTGAGATCTACATTTTCCATAACGCCAAGAATAGCAAATGAATTAATATACTTTTTATGAGCGCCACTGCTAAATTGCAGGAAATGCTGATTGACTCGCTTTTCGGCTCAAAGCATTTATTATGTATAGTTCCATGCGGTAGACGTGTTTGCCATCTACTTCCTGAAACCTGAAAACAGGTCCGCAGTGGACGCCATGAAAGATGATGATCTCATAGGGCGGCAGTCCATCATAACTAAAGATGCGTCATCCTTCGATTTCGCAGAGCCGGGGCTGATTGTACTGGTTGAAGGTTCCAGCGATGCCATCAGTTTGGTCGATAGAAGATTCGGTTCCTTGATGGAAAAACTGAATAAAGACAGATCTGACCGGTTATATGCGCTGATAAAAGACGAGGAGAAGAGGGCAGACGAAGGTATGGGGTTCCTTTTTGGCTAAGAAAGTTATCGTCGTCACCGGAATGCCAGGAGCAGGCAAGGATGAGTTTATTTCCGTGGCCAAGGAAATGGGCTTCATGGACTTCCACATGGGAAACACCGTCAGGAAATACGCCGCTGTTGAGGGGATACAAACCACTGATTCCGATGTTGGTGATTTTGCCTCAAGGGAGAGAGTACTCAAAGGCAAGGACATATGGGCAAGAAGAACCATGGAGACCATCAGTGAATCCGACATGATTATTATTGATGGGCTGCGTAACCAAGAAGAGCTGGACTATTTCAAGAGCGTTGAAGGTCATGTGTATGTTGTCGCAATTTTTGCAAACCGCGCCACGAGACTTTCCCGGATATTGAAGAGAAACAGACCGGATGATATAAAAAGCTTGGAAGAACTGATTGAGCGAGATAACCGCGAGCTTTCCTGGGGTATAGCAAAAGCAATAGTTCTTTCTGACTATCTTGTAGTCAATGATACTACCCTAGATCATTTCAGGGAACAGTCAAGGAAGCTTCTCTATGAAGTCTCGGAAATTTCATAAAGATCTGGAATAGGCAACAATCGCGTCGAAAAATTGCTTGCCGGCAGTCGGCTCGAGTTTTTCTGAAGCCTGGTAAGAATAATAGATCCTTTCGGGATGTGGCATGAGTCCGATCGCGTTACCATAGGAGTTTGAAAGTGCCGCTATATTGCGGTATGAGCCGTTGGGATTCCATGGATAACCGGCAGGATTGCCGTAGGCGTCGACATACTGAAATAGGATGTTACCTTCATTTTGCAGATTGGCAAAGGTGGCTTCGGGATCATCAAGAACAACGCGCCCTTCAGAGTGGGCAACTGGTACCTCCCAGGCATTCCTCCCTTCGAATGCAGACCAGATCATTCTGTTCTTTGAGGCTAACCGGACAAAAACCCTCCTGCATTCAAACCTCCCGGAAGAATTGAATGTAAGAGTGACCTTCTTTTCCAGATATGCATTTCCTGGCAGCAAACCCAGTTCAACCATCACCTGGAATCCGTTGCACACTCCAATAATTGGCCTGTGCGAGTCGTCAAAGCTCATGATGTCGTGACCTGAAGCAGATCTGACTCTTGCAGCAAATATCGCCCCTGCCCTGACATAATCACCAGCGGAGAAGCCCCCGGGAAAAAATATTATGTCAAAATCCGTCAACTTTATGCTGCTATCCTCAAGCTGCTTTATGTGAACGTATTGAGGATCAGCACCGGATCTCCTGAAGCTCTGATATGCCTCATACTCGCAGTTTGTACCTTCCATCCGTACTATTGCAGCACTCGGCTGTCCGGATGAATCCGTTTACTGACCGCCCCTTCTCTCCTTTGCTTTCATTCTGAGATCGGGAGAACCGCATTTTCTGCACCTTTTTGCTGTTGGTGCATTCCTTGCATTGCATTTCATGCATATTTTTTTATTTAATCTTCTTTCGACTGCTTCTGGAAACGGCATTAATGTACACTTCCCTGTATTATCGTTGCATTCACCTGATTGTTTACTCCCTAATAATTCTTGTACTGGATTTCATTTGATAAGAAGGAGCATCAGTGTTACGTTTTTGCTCATTTAGCATATACCTGCTCCTTCCTATATTATTCTAGGTATTAGAAGCTCCCAGAATATAAGAAATACAATGAATAGACCAAGATAGTTGGAAATTGCACCCGCGGTCTTTTCATTGGAAAGTGACTTGATTTTTCTTTTGGTCCCAAAAATGTAGAGCGTGTCCTTCAAGAACTGCCCCCCATCTGTGATAAGGATTGGCAGTGAGTTTGTCAGGCCCAGCAGAAAACTTAGCCAGAAAACCCAGAATAACATGTTGGTTGAAAACCAGAACAAGGGTGCATAAAATGGGGTCGAGAACAGGGATGCCAGGGTTGATGGTACGGGGGACAGTCCCTGGAACGGAAGCGAAAGGGTAGTGAAGAAACCCTGTGTTCCTCCGTATATTGCATCTGCTCCAAAGACAGTTGTCTTTATAAAACCGATTGGATAGCCGTCTATGCCAAGGTAGGAGGTTGTTACACCAAGGAAACTCTCGCTCTTGAATGAGGGAGAGTTAAGTCCAGGAGCATACTGTGAATAATAGTCATATTTTGAAGCTGTAGTCAGATTAACGGTATTATATGTCAAAGAGGATGATGTATCATAAATCATGGTTATCGACACCGCTGTATCCGGCGGGATTGAATCGAGAGCATTTGTAAGGGATGTCTGGTTATATATTGGAGTGGAACCTATGTCGGCGATTATCCCTCCAGGAATAATTGTGTTATAAGCAGGATAACCCTTTAGCGTACCTAATACGACAAGACCGGCTGGAATTTCCTGTTCTTTCAGAACCCCACCAGAAAGTATGCCTGCTGAAGTCATTGTCCCGGGTAGAATTGTAGAGTTCTGGAGTTCATTAATGATGTTGTTTCCGCCGTAATTGCCAAAACTAACCAGTTCAGAGCCAGGTAGAATTACGCCTGAAACCGGGGAGTCGGAAGCAACCTGTTGCACATAAATCCCAGGATAATAGGCATGTACGGAAGGCATGAGTAGGAAAACCAGAATGAGGAATGATATTAGGGCAATAATTATGTTAATGGAAGGCCCGGCAGCAAAAATGCGTCGCCTGACAACAGGATCGGCTGCCATCATAGCTTCCTGTTCTGGTTCAACAAAAGCGCCAATAGGTATAATGAAAAAAAGTGCGCCAACTGAAGAAACGGGAAGTCCATGCTTTCTTGCAGTTATACCATGCATGAGTTCATGAACAACTACCGAGAAGACCAGAGCGACTGATCCATAGAGGAGAGGAATATCCTTGTTGATACCCGGAAGCACAATATACTCTGTAAGTGGAACAGACACAACTTCCTTAATTTGCGTGGCAAGATAACTTTCGTAAAGCAACAGAACAATTCCACCTATTAAAAAGGCGAGAACGATTACAACAGAGATTTTTGAAAACAGCTTGGATCCATTGACCCTGGAAACACGATCCAGGATCCCACGGTTCTTTACTGCCTTTATCATGAGGAAGGGTCCGTATACCTGGAAATTCTTAGTTTTCGCTATTCGGCCTGAAAGAGCGGTTAGAATAACTATCCATGCGACAATTAATAGGATCGCTATTTCCAGACCACTTATCATTGCCGCCTAATTTCTAACAGATATTACTCTTTTTCCTCGAGGCGACAGAACCGTGCAGGACATCTATATTGCATATGTATCAAATCCAGTCCCACACGGATTCACTTAGCCCTGAGTAATATTCGAGCGCGGCTTTCGATTCTGGTTCCTGTATCAATGACCTGAATAAGATTGAAAGGTACTCATCGGCTTCTGGGGTAGGTACAAAGGTTGTGATATATAACCTGCCACCATTAAGGCCAAGGAAAAGCTGGAATCGTGGTATTCTAGCTTCCTCCATCTCCTTTCTCATTCCCATGATTCGCGGTATGTTGAAGAATGCTTCATAGATATTATCCTTCTGGGAAATCACCTTGAAACCCTTTTCCGCAAGTGAGGTTGTGGAAAAAACCAGCACCTTCAAACCTTCTGGGTAAACGGATGCACCTGTTGTCTCTCCCACCGTTTCTTCGGATAACATGTTAAGGTTAGAGACAAGAGGATCATCAGTTGGTGCTTTTAATGAATATTTTACAACGGAGAGTGGAACATATCTATTGAGATCCTCCATTCTGGCCTTCATCGGCCTTGAAGCGTTCAAACTGACAATTCGGAAATCAGGGCTTATTCCCATAAAGCCGGCGAGTATTCCATGGATGTCGGACAGCCTGGAACTGCTGAACCTGAAATCGATGAAAAGCTCGTTTTTAATTATGTAAGTATCACTGAACGCAACTGACGGTGCTTCAAGCAGATTAGTAATGATTTTCATGTTTTCCTGATTCTCAATCCTCTCAGCTAAAGTATAATACATTCTCTTCTGTAAAACGTCTTTCCTGGAGAGAATGGGCGTAATTGCAGCACTGGATTTCCCAGTTTTATGAAAAAATAACTGCAGGTAAATGTTTGATGATTCGGTGAAAATATATGTCTGAAACTTTTCATTAGTCCTTGAAAGAAGATCGAAAATTTCTGACCTGAGCCTGATTGCCAGTATGCATTGCCTGTCAAGTTTGCCGTCTGCATTGCTTATTCTCATTTAATATGCCCTCACTTGTATGGATGGTTTCCTTCTTCTTTCTGCACCTGCTAAATAGTACAGTGCCTCGAACGAGATTATTGCAATTCCAGCGATCATGGTGATCCAGGCGGGAAATACGGGAAACTGGCTTTGAAAGAAAAAGATCCAGCCGCCGGCAATTGCCATGAACACAGGAAGTAAAGCAATGAGCATAATCGATATGAAAAAGACAAGTAACGCCTTGCTAATGTTAAGCGAAATATGGAAATGCTGCAGCAAATAGTAAACAAGTATGTTTCTAATTGTTCCTGTCTTAAGCAGAAGATTCAGACCAGTGCTGGTTTTAATCAAGTCTTAAAGCCTTCCAACCATTGATTTGTGCTCATGTTGTTCAATATATATCAGATAACAACTCAGGCTTCTTCTTGCTAACTTGATTAAATTTCTGCTATTGACTGATAACATTTATTAGAATATGAACTGCATATATAAGGTATTTTTGGGTCAAACTTCCATTACTGAGCTGGGATTTCCAGATCTTGAGATCCTGTCTTTAGATGTGGATCTTTATCCAGCTTCAACTGGATGATTGATTTTTTTTAATCAGGTAGGCTCAGAGAATCAATCAATTATGAGATCATCGATGTCATGTGGATAGTAAGTGATTATTTCTGGACCATCCTTATGCATTATGATGGTATCGGAATGCCTGAAACCTCCGAGCCGCGGTATATAAAGCCCAGGTTCAACAGTGAAAACCATGTTTTCTCGAATAAGTGAGTCATCCCCCACGTCGAAGAAAGGTGATTCGTGACCTTCTAGTCCTATGCAATGCCCGCTGTGATGCAGGAGGAGCTGTGATACATCATTCAGCTTGGCAAAGGAATTAACTACACGATCTATATCGCTGAACTTGGATCCAACTTTTAAAGCTGAGATCGCTGCCTGTTGCATTTCCACCATCATCCCATGATATTTACGCATCTGGGTTGTAACTTTTCCCACAAATAAGTTTCTCTCTATCTCTACATGATAACCATCAATATTTCCATCCGCTCCCGAACCAAGGAGGTCATCCTTCTTGATCGGCCTGTTTATAGAGAGAGAATGTGGGTAATAAGAATGGGTTCCAACCTGCCCACGGAAACCTGCCGAGATATCTACAGGATACCGTATTGGAGGCTGGCTATCCCTGCCGAATGCATTCATTGCGGCAAGACATGCATCCGAACTGGCCCTATGCGCAATTTGAAAGTCAAAAAGATCGGGTTCGATATAGTTCTGTAAAAGCCTGTGTGCATAGTTTGCCCATTTTGCACTCTCTCGGAGCACACGCTGCTCATTTTCGCTCTTTATTCTCCGGATGTCGTAGAGAGATGAGGAAATGTCGACTATTTTCTCTTCGTCCATTATTTCAGAAACAGGAATACCCTTGAAGCCGTATACAGATGGATATAATGATGTGCTATCAAGCCCCAGATCCTTTGTACCGTTCAATTCATGGAACCACCTTGAGAATTGCTTGAACGGATGGACTTTTCCTGGATAATCGAAATATGAGTATGAATTGCTAATCACGCTAGAGAGAAACATGGAGTGTTCTTCTTCAAGTTTCGGTCCCATGAAGAAGACCTCTGCATCTCTGGTCACGAACAAACCTGCCGGGCGCTCGGTCTGAATATAAATCATGCCAGAGTAGTATTTTATGTTGGTCGGATTCGAAAGAAAAACTCCGCCAAGATTCCTCTTGTCCATGATGGTTGCAAGGGCTGTTAACCTCTTTCTGTACTCAGACTCAGGGATCAAGTGCATTACAGTTGAAGTTTTAGCATGCATTTATAACTTGTCTACGTTTGGACATCCGTACAGGTGTCATCCTACGGGCAATGATGCAGTCATCAGCTATTAAGGCATCTTTCTGGAATATGATGAAATGCTCTCGATAGCAGAGTCAATCTCGTCTGCAGTGTTGTAAAAGTGAGGGGCCAGCCTTAGCCCGACATCCCTGCTGGAGGTGAAGATCTTTGAGGATCTGAGCTTGCCTTCAAGTTCATGTGCATGTGGGACTATGAAAGAAACTATAGCACCTCTTTCCTTCTTCTCTATTGGTGTTATTGTTTCCAGGCCATATTCCCCGCCTGTTTCTATGGCTCTTTCTGTCAGCTTCTCTACCCTTGATCTTATAGTGTCTATCCCAATTGAGAGAATTGTCTTCATTCCAGTGATGCCAGCATATATTGAAGGAACAGCCCAGGTTCCAGACTGGAATCTGTCTGCGCTTTCTGTAAAATCAAGCTTTTCTGGCCCAAATCCAAAAGGGTTCTTTTGAGAGAACCAGCCAATAAATGAAGGCTCCATCTCATCTATCAGTTCCCTACGAACGTAAAGAAAAGCTAGACCCGGAAGCCCCAGCAGATATTTCAAAGTGCCTGCGGTCAAATAATCTACATCGTCCTTTCTAACATCTATGGGTGTGTTTCCCGCAGACTGATATGCGTCAACGTATATCCTGGCACCAGCGTTTCTTGCTATTTCCCCTATCGTATGCAAGTCCTGCATGAAGCCATTGAGAGAGCTTACATGTATGGCAGTCAAGAGTTTCGTTTGTTTGCCTGCTGCAGAAATATACTGTTCTTTGGTCAGGCGATAATTCCTGTTCCTCAGGAGCACCTGTTTGGCTCCATACTTATTTTGTGCCAGAATAAGGTGATTGGTCGTAGGATATTCAAGATCTGATGTGATTATCTCATTCCTGTCGGAGTATGCCAAGGAGCTCAGCAGGGAGCCAAACGCAGATGATACTGAGAAATTTGGGCAAATCTCCTCCCGAGTCGCATTTATGATCTTGGCAAAGAGATCCTTTGCCTCGTTAACTTTTACAGCCCATAAATCCCATGGATTTCCAAATTCTATGAGGTCATCTTCATACCTTCGTAATGAGCTCCGCATCTGCTTATAGAAAGGTGCATGGGAACAGGCAGCCAGATAGATCCCGTTTGTCTCGATGTTAAAATCAGTACTCATCTTCTTCTAATATAAAGAAAGCAATTTGATAACTTAATTTTGATCATATCTTGAACCACAGAGATGATGAGCCATTATAGTTACCCGACCTGCAGAAGAGATGATATTGGCTTTGAAATTCTGTTATGGGAAAGATTATAAGGGCAGAACTATATATATGTAATATGGCAAAGGTAACAATCTCACATATAAAGGCCGATATAGGTAGCTTGCCTGGGCACACCACAGTTTATGAACCAGTTGTTGCAGAGGTGAGAAGATACGTAAAGGAACATTCCGGATCTATTCTCAGCGACTTCTATATTTCGCACATAGGGGACGATATACAGATTACTATGATACATGATCGTGGAATTGACAGTGAGGAGGTTCATAGGATTGCCTGGGATGCCTTCAAGGCTGGTACTGCAGTTGCCAAGTCAGTTGGATTATATGGTGCAGGCCAGGATCTTCTCAAGGACGCATTTTCCGGAAACATAAAAGGAATGGGCCCGGGAGTGGCCGAAATGGAAATCACTCCGAGAAAGAGCGAGCCTTTTCTAGTCTACATGATGGATAAGACAGAACCTGGGGCTTTCAACTATCCCATTTACAAAATGTTTGCTGATCCCTTCAATACGCCGGGACTGGTTATAGATCCAAATATGCATGAGGGATTTACTTTTGAGATATGGGACATAATCGCAGGCAAGAAGATATATCTCTCAACGCCTGAAAACATTTATGATCTGCTCGCAATGATAGGCTCAAAGAGCAAGTACGTTATCAAGCGTGTTTATACGAAGAGCAGCCATGAAAAGCTGCCTGATGAAAACGTCGCTGTCATTACGACGGATAAGTTGTCATTCATAGCCGGGGAATATGTGGGCAAAGATGATCCTGCAGCAGTTGTCAGGATACAATCAGGTCTCCCTGCTTCGGGAGAAGCAATGGAGGCATTCAGCCACCCATTCCTTGTTTCAGGATGGATGCGTGGATCGTTCAATGGTCCTTTGATGCCCGTAGGCATGAAGGATTCAAAGATGACAAGATTCGATGGCCCTCCAAGAGTCGTAGGACTTGGTTTTGTCTTAAAAGATGGCAAACTGACGGGACCTGTTGATATGTTTGACGATCCTGCTTTTGACGGCGCCAGAAGGAAAGCTGGAGAAATAACGGAATATATTAGAAGGATGGGTCCGTTCGAGCCTCACAGGCTTCCAGATGAGGAAATGGAATATACTACGCTGCCCAAGGTGCTTGACAAGTTCAAGGACCAATTCGAGATGATCGAATCGTCAATTAAAAAGAAAAAGAACCTTGTTTCCACGAAGGACACTGATTGAGTGGGTTACAGTAGGCTTCAATGCCCAACCTGATCATCAATGCCGCACTGTGCGCGGACGTGTTCTGCTGAATCCATTGTTGTTCCTTGCCGTGGAACCATCAACTGGGCAAGATTCCTCTTCCTTGTTAAATAGAAGGCGTGCTTGACCAGCCAGTCCCCATAGTTGCCTTGGAAATAAGCCATATGTGTAGGAGTATCCGCGAACGCAAGTCCTGACGCATTTGTTGCAGGACTCCGCCGATTTCACATATGACCAGAAACCTTCGCTTCTAAAGTACGTCTCAAAGGATCCTTTCCTGAGATCATATGCGTAGGTGTAATCGCAGTTGTAGACCTGTTTGTTCGGGGTTACGTAGAGAAACATCTTCGGAAAGTGGCATTTCCATGATTTATTGTCGACGAAATCCTCCAGAACCTCTTCAGTCTCAAGAAGGGGGAAACCTTCTCTCTTAAGCTCGAGAAGTGTCCTGTAGAATTCTTTGAGCTTCTCAGGATCCAGGCCAAGGTCAAAGTTAGGTGTCGTTTCCGAAGTTGTCTGGCCAAAGTCCATTGACTGCTCCACAGAGTTGAATGAAATTCCTACTCCCATCTCTGAAGCTAACTCTGCCATTCTTCTCATTGAACCCCAGTTCATGCTGCTGATAGTAGTAACAAGTGCAACTTTTGTTCTGCCTATCCTTTTCAGTTCATAAATCCCACGAATTACTTCACCAAATGTGTTAGGGCGGCCGCGTATGACATCATCATAATCGTTATAATAGTCAAGTGACACAAAGGCGAAGTCAAGATTCTTCAATTGCTTTGCCTTCTGTTCGAGCAATGAGCCATTTGTATTCATCACTGTTACGAACCCCTTGTTCTTTGCGTAGTCTGTAATCTTGTCTATATCCTGGCGTATCAGTGGTTCACCACCAAACATATAGTAGCCGCGCATGCCTGCATCATATGCCTCATCAAGCATCCGATACACTTCTTCAGTTTTCATATCTTCTTTCATCCTGGAAATATTTTTCCAGTAAGTGCATGTCTTGCATCTAGAGTTACAACCAAACGTCATTGCATGCGCAAGAAAGAATGGACGGTGAGTGAACAATCTTGATTTGAGCATTGAATTAAGAGCACCTAGATATCGCTTCCAGTCTCCCGGTCCTTCAGCGTCAAAATGATAATCGTTTCCATTGTTTTGAATCTGAACAGTTTCAGCCATAATAAATGTAATTTCTGCTTAAATATTAATAGGATAACTTATATCTAAGCTTTTTTCGTTGACAACTTTTTATTATGTCATTAATAGTGAGTGTTTTCTATAACAGCTGACAAATTTGAAAGGAAATTATACGATGTGTCTATCATAAATCACGGGATAATGCTCAACCAAAATTATGTTCAGATCCAGCACGTTTACATATGCCGTGCCGAAGAAAAACAGCGTATATTTCGTATTTTCTTTTATAATTGCATTCAGATATCCAATGGCAATAAGAGTAACATTGTGAATCCTGGCTGCCTGTAACATTGCATCATGAACTGTTATATCTGGATCCAGTCCGGAAGCAGAATCGTTCCTTGGCTGGAAGAAGCCGCTGTAGTTGAATTCCTGGGCGATAAGTGACGATCCTATAGTCATGTTGTCAAAGCTGATCAATGACCCGTTAGCCTGCACAGGCATGGCCAGCTGGGCTATGCCTGTTACAACGCCAGGGTACAGCAAGCCACACACCACGAGCGAAACAAGTGCTATCCTCAATGGAACTGTGAGTGAGTTTGATTTTTTCATCTCTAGATCACCCAGAAGTGTAAAATGACGAATGCTATGAACGCTATCCCAACAAAAGGCAGAATGACACCACCTAAGCCATATACAAAGATGTTCTTAAGGAATATTCTCATTGCGCTTTGCGGCTTGAATTCTGCACCACGCAAAGCAAGCGGGATAAGGAATGGTATAATAAGTGCATTGAATATAAGCGCAGAAAGAACTGCAACGTGAGGAGTTAGGTGAAGAAGATTTATTTTGCTTAGGTCTGAAAGAGAGACCGCAGTAAACATAACGGGAACAATCACAAAGTATTTTGCGACATCGTTTGCAATGCTGAATGTAGTCACAGCTCCGCGGGTCATGAGAATCTGCTTGCCCATCATCACGACATCAATAATCTTCGCGGGGTTTGATTCCAGATCGACCATGTTGGCTGCTTCCTTAGCCGGTTCGGTACCGGATGCCATTGCAATACCAACATCGGAGGCTGCCAGGGCAGGGGCGTCGTTTGTTCCGTCACCTATCATGGCAACTATCCTCCCCCGTGACTGCTCCAGCTTCACAAGATCGTATTTCGTTTCAGGCTTTGCCCTTGAAACATAATCATCGATGCCCACTTCGCGCGAAATACTTGATGCAGTTGCTTCTATATCTCCCGTGATCATTACGGGTTTTATTCCCATATTTTTGATTGACGCAATCCTGCTCTTTATCCCCGGTTTGACCTGATCCCTAAGCCTAATCAGGCCAATTATTTCTCCGCCTTGAGCGACAGCCATTATCGTGTCGCCTGATTTTGCAGCTTCGTCGACAATGTTATCATAATTCAACGGAATTGACTTTACAATCTCTTTTATCGCGTCGGGGGCTCCCTTGATTATATCTATCTCGTCTTCCCTGCTTTCAGGATCATATTTACGCCTGATCCTCTTATGCTGTAGAAGCCCCTTCCCTCCTTTTGGAAGGAAAAAATCCGATGCCTCTTGAAGACTGGCTCCGCTTTTTCGCGTTGTTGCACTGAATTCCTCAAACTTGACCCTTTCTATAACGGCAAATTCGTGTGGAACAAAGCCTTCTTCGTAGGCAAGTTCAACCATGCTCTTACCTTCCGGTGTCTCGTCGTCCCAGGAAGACATGAAAGCCGCCTCACCCACATCACGTTTTGTATGCTTTCCGAGTGGTATGAATTCGACTGCGGTTCTCATACCGCGGGTAATTGTTCCGGTCTTATCCAGTAGAAGTGAATCTGTGTCTCCTGCTGCTTCTATTGCTTTTCCAGACTTTATTATTATCCTCTTTTCTGACATTCTGTTGATACCTGAAATACCAATGGCCGGAAGAAGTGCGCCAATGGTTGTTGGAAGAAGTGACACATAGAGGGCAATCAGGACGGAAAGATCCAGGCCAAGCTTCAGGATAACACTCAGTGCGAGAATTGAGATCACGATGATGGAAAAAATAGCAGTAAAACCAGCGAGCAGTATAGAAACTGCGCGCTCATTTGGTGTCTTGGGCCTGGATGATGATTCAACGAGTTTTATCAACTTATTAAGGAAGGTCTCGCTTGGGTTAACGCTGACCCTTGCAATTATGCTGTCGGATGTAACAATGGATCCGCCGAGAACTGTAGTTCCGGAAGATTTCCTGACATTCACGGATTCCCCTGTAAGGAGGGATTCGTCAACCATTGCTATGCCCTCGAGAACCTCGCAATCTATCGGAACAACATCGCCCTTTTTTATAAGTAGAAGATCTCCTTTCCTGAGCTGCTTGGATGTCACTTCCACTATTTCCCTGCGGTCCTCTGAGACGAGCTTCCTGGCCGGCACTTCTTTTTCAATCTTCCTAAGAGTGGATGCGGTATTCTTGATCTGAGCCTCGGCAATTGAATCTGCCAAAGTGCTGAACCATACCGTAAGTAGAAGAATCACAGCAACTTCAATGTAGAACGGTACTTCGGATCCACTTGAAACTTCAGGGATCAGTGACGGGTCGATCGCCATTGTTGCCACGATTACAAAACATATCTCGACAATGAACATGACTACGTTTTTATAGAGAACTGTTGGACTGAGTCTCCTGATCGAGTCCTTTATGATCGCTATTTTGTATAACTTAGGCTTGGTTGTCTTAAATTTTGTTACAGCAAAATGAGTGTCAGAATCCATTCTTGAACCCCTCCAGGTAAGACAATATTGGGCCAATTGCCAGGAACGGGAAGAAAGCAAGAACTGCAAGTATGAAAATAGCCACGACCAGCACAGCAGCAAATGCGAGGGTATCTGTCCTTAGCGCTTCGGATGCGTATCTCTTCCTCTGGACCATATTTCCTGCAATAGCAAGCATGACAGCAATTGGTATAAACCTCCCAAGCCACATGACGATTCCGGTGCTTATGTTGAAGAATGCAGTATTGCCCGCTGACCCGAGAAAATCTGATCCATTGTTTGCTGCTGCAGACGTGTACTCATATAGAATCTGTGTAAAGCTTAATGAATTAGTTCCAAGGCCCACAGCAGTCTGTGCTCCAATGGCAAAAGCAGTAACTGTTGGAACGAGTATGATTATCGGGTGACTGAGGAATGCAACTATAGCCAACTTTACATCATCTGCACTTATTTTGGTTCCGAGATATTCGGGTGTCCTTCCTGCCATAAGTCCAACTATGAATACCGTCATTATGACATACATCATCATGTACATGGCACCCACACCAATTCCACCAGGTGTGGCCTGTATTATCATTCCAAAAAGTGCAGCGAGGATGACTAGGGGATTGAATGCCGAAAGGCTCGCATTCACAGATCCCGTTGTAAATGCCGTAGTAGTTACTGTCCAGAAGACTGATGAAGCTGCCCCGAATCTCACCTCCATTCCCTGTCCTATGTTAGATATCGGAATGAAGGCTATTACAAGATCAATGAAGTAGAGTGTGTAAGAAGCTAAGATGATTGTCCTTCCTTCTTTCATACGTCCGAGCATCCTTCCAAATAAGAAAGGAAGAGATGTGGGAATCAGCATCATAAGGGCAAGTTCAAAAAGGTTTGTGATCTGACTGGGGTTCGCCAGTGGATTTGCAGCGTTTGAACCGAAGTATCCGCCTCCGTTTGTTCCGAGCTGCATGATGGAAGTAAGAGATGCGATAGGGCCGGACTTGACAACCTCTGACCCTCCGATTTCAAGTGTCTTGAAAATTGTATATCCGTTCAGTGATTGCGGTACGCCCAGGAAAATAAGGATTAAGGCGGCAACTCCAGAGAGTGGAATCAGGACCCTCACAATGGTCCTTGTATAGTCAACATAGAAATTACCCAATCCTTTTGTTTTTCCAATGAGACCCCTGAATACTGCAACCCCAACGGAAAGCCCAGTTGCCGCCGAGGTGAACTGAAGAAATTGGATCACTGCCATCTGTGACAGGTAGGATAGAGCACTTCCACCATTGTAATGCTGCAGATCGGTGTTTGATGAGAAGGATAGGGCAGTGTTAAGAGAGAGGGACCATGACATATCCGGTGCGTGCATCGGATTCAGTGGCAGACTTCCCTGAAACATGAGTATCAGGAAACCAATTGCTGCCTCCACTGCGTTCAGTGCAAGTAATGCCCTGAGGTAGGTTTTCCATCCCATCTCTTCATATTGATTTACGCCTCCAAGATAATAGATTGCCCTTTCTAAAGGACCGAAAAACCTGTCAAGTTTCGTCTTCTTTGTTGAATAGACAGCAAGCAGGTATGATGAAAGAAGCCAGCCTCCTGCGAGAACAGAGCACAGTTCGACTATGATTACGAATGCAGCACTTGTAGTAATCATGTTCTCTCCAACACATCATTTATCGGCAGAAGATGAAGATCTACATTCGCTGTTATGTAAATGCTCGAGAGAAACGGCAATGACATGGAAGCTATCATAAATGTGGGCATGGATCACTCCAATGTCTGGATCTATTGTTCTCTTGGAAATTGCTGAGACCTGTGAGATTTCAGTACGATAGAACTGACTGTGCTCTTTATTCCCTGTATCTTCATTATCTTGTTCTTCAGAAGGTCTCGAAGTTCTTCAATGTCCTTCGTCTTGACGAGGATGACGATGTCAAATTCGCCTGTTACCTCATAAATTTCAAATATATTCTTGAACTCCTTAAGAGAGGTCACCACGTCATCTACGTGCGGTGAATCTACAAAGAGATCAATGAATGCAAGTATGCCATCGTCCATTCTTGACTCTCCTCATTTTTCAAATGAGATAATTCTAAAGTTGTATAAATAAGTGGACGGTTAATGCGAATATACGGAACGCTGCAAATTGCCAATATAAAGATCTGGTTCGGGAATGAGATTCGAGCCTGATCTACGGTATTCCTATGGTGACCCTGGACTGAAGAATTAAGGTCCTTGTTGGTATGGGCTATAAAGAAAAGATCACGTTTTGTTAGCATGGTTATTCCATGAGCAATTGTGATGCCTGACTTCTATAAATGGAAGGAAAGTCATAAGGAGAGATCTCAACATGTTCATAAAGCAAGGAACTTCATTCACATTTAAGGAACATCCGACCCGTCAAACTTGTGCAGTAATTATTTCTCCATCAAAGATTCACGCAGGATCGATGTTATATATCCTTTGACCTGTGAGAAACTGAGTTTAGGTGGCATTGGTTTCTCGTCTGGATTAACGATCACGTCCAGTACGCCTGCAGATTTTACTGCCAGAAATTCATCAATTGCCTGGTCAAGATCTGATAATTTCTCTACCCTCCTACCATATATGCCAATTGCCTGCGCAAGCTTTGAAAAATCAGGATTAAGAAGATCTACTCCCCATTCTGGATAGCCCATTACTTCCTGCTCAAATTTTATCATGCCGAGCTTTGAGTTGTTGAAAACGACCACCTTGATCCTTCGATTATATTTTCTTGCAGTTATGAGTTCCATCATAGTCATTGCGAAGCTGCCGTCGCCCACCAGTGCCACGACCTGGCTATCAGTGGCGAACGCTGCTCCTACAGATGCTGGTATTCCTACACCCATGCTTCCCAGCCATGGGGAAAAAAGAAACGTCCTTCCCTCCTCTGTTCGAAAATTTCGCATGCCCCAAACCGTTACATTGCCGGTATCAACCACAATGACCGCATTTTTGTCAACCTTTCTGGACAATCGGGCTGCCACCACCTCCGGCCTCATAGGCTCCGAGTTATCGTTCTCAGCCTTTTCAAGTTCTTTTATCCAGGATTCCTTTGCCCCCTGAAGCTTTTCATAAAACTTGTCCTGCTTAACTTCGGGATTAGCAAGGTTAAGGAAATCAGAAACCGTGCAGAGGCAATCTATGCTGGAGTTGAACCTTTTATGAAGATTGGAAGGGTTTGATTCGACCTGGATGATATCGATATTGTCCCGAATGAAAGCACCGTATGGGAAATTTGTTCCAAGAAGTACGAGAAGGTCAGCATCCTTCATAGCCTCGATCGATGCTTTAGATCCCAGAAATCCAAGTCCCCCAAGTACTTTCTTGTCAAAGTCACTCATGATGCCCTTTGCATTAAGCGCATATATGATTGGAGCACCTATCTTTTCAGCAAAGTCGTTGATCTGAGCGGAGTGGCCGATGGATCCTCTCCCGATGAACAGCAGCGGTCTCTTGCTGTGATTTATTGCATCGACTGCCTCTCTTGGATCAAAGTTGTAAGATATTACCGGATATTTTGCAATACCATGAAGCTGCTTTGACTCAGATGGCGATCTGAGCATGTCCATCGGAAGCGTGATGTGAGCAACACCGCCCTTCACCTTTGCTTCGTGACATGCCCTCAATGCAATGTATTGAGCACTTTCTGGGTTTACTATCTGGGCGTTGAAAATGGAAACGTCATCAAAAAGCCGGTTTATATCTACCTCCTGGAAATAGTCGTGACCAATAAGGTCAGTTTCAACCTGACCAGTGAGAGCTATGACAGGAACATGATCCATTTTTGCTTCATAGAGACCGTTCAGCAGATGGATTGATCCTGGCCCAGATGTTCCCATGCAGGCGACTGGCATGCCTGTCATTTTTGCTTCAAAAGCCGCTTCAAGGGCTGATCCCTCCTCATGCCTACCCTGAACATACTGGATATTTTTGTTTCTTCTAATAGCGTCAATTAAGGGATCAATAGAATCGCCCGGTATACCATAAATTCTCTTCACACCACACGAAACAAGCGTGTCCACTATAACATCTGCGACTGTACTGGCCATAATCATTAGTTTGGCATAATTGAAAACCTTTTCCTCAAGTGAAGCAACTCTTCATGCACTGGCTAGATACAAGCAAGATCCTAAATGCAGATTGGACAATATTTATTTTGGCATAATGCTCCTGTAGATTATGGTAGACATGTTAGATAATAATAAGATCTCATTGGTTGGAGTGGCTGAGAAACCAGAAGATCCAAAGTTTTCGGTTGATCACATGGATAAGAGCGTAAACCCTTTCGTGGATTTTTACTCTTTTTGCAACGGAACATGGGTCAGAAATCATCCGATCCCAGAAGACAAAGCTTTCTGGAGCGGCTCTGCCGAACTTGCTGAAAAGAACAGGTACATCTTAGTGAAGATACTTGAGAAATGCACTACATCACCGCCGGATAAGCTTGATACGGTTCAGAAGATGCTTGGTGATTTTTATTATTCCGGGATGAACGAGGCGCGCATTGAAAACCTCAAATTCAAACCTGTCGAGGAATATATGAAAACCGTTGACAGAGCAGAAAGCATGGAAGACTTGATAAAGGTCGCCAAAGATCTACATTCCATAGGCGTACCTTGCCTTTTTTCCTGGGATTCTAGCACGGATGCCAAGAACAGTGAGGTATATGCAATGTACCTCAGGCAAGGTGGTATTTCACTACCCAATCGCGATTACTATTTCGATGACTCGTTCGACAAGCTGAGGAAAGATTATGTTAGGCACATAACAAATATGTTCAGGCTTTATGGTTTTTCTTCTGATGAAGCAGTGAAAGCTGGAGATGTGGTCTTTAAGCTGGAGACGGCGATGGCACAGTTCAGCAGACGCCCTGAAGAGCTTAGGGACCCAGAGAAGAACTACAACAGGATCTCGATGAACGAACTGGGAAGGAGGTTTCCATCCATAGATTTCAGGTCTTATTTTGAACAGATATCCCTGCCGAAGGTTGATTATGTCGTTGTATCTCAACCGGAGTTCATTGATGGTCTTGGAAAGCTTCTCCAGCAAAACAGCATCGAAGACTGGAAGATATACCTGAAATGGAAAATCCTCCATTTTGCTGCACCATACCTCCATAACGCAGTCCAGGACGAGGACTTTGACTTCTTTGCCAGGAAGCTGTTCGGACGAAAACAGAAGGAAAAGAGATGGAAAAGGATGGTTTCAATTACTGATGCACATCTTGGAGAAGCCCTGGGTAAATTATATGTTGAACAGGAATTTGGTGAAGAAGCAAGGAAAAGAATGAGTGACATGATTGAAGACCTGAGGGAGGTCTTTACAGAGAGGATCAAGGAACTGGACTGGCTGAGCCCCGTTACAAAGGAGAGGGCGCTGGAAAAGTTTTCAAGGTTCAGGGCTAAGATTGGTTATCCATCAAAGTTTATTGACTATTCTTCCATAAGAATTACAAGGGAAAATTTTTTTGGGAACATCACAGCAACCAATCTGTTCGATTTCCGCCGGTACATTAAGAGGGTTAATTCTCCGGTTGACAGGGAGCTTTGGGAGATGACTCCACCAACCGTGAACGCTTACTTTTCGCCTACAGAAAATGAAATAGTGTTTCCTGCTGGAATACTGCAGCCTCCATTCTTTGATCCGCAGCTGGATGATGCCGTCAATTATGGAGCTACGGGTGGGACAATAGCACATGAGATCACACATGGCTTTGATGATGAGGGCAGGAAGTTCGACGCAGATGGAAACATAAAGGACTGGTGGACTCCGGAGGATGAGAAGGCATTCCTGGAAAAGGCAAAAGATGTTTCGAGACTGTATGGATCGCTCGAAGCATTGCCTGGTCTCAAGGTAAATGGCGATCTAACGCTCGGTGAGAATATAGCAGACATAGGGGGCGTGAGCATTGCATTTGAGGCGCTTGAGAGAAGGCTGAATCGAAATCCTGAATTGAGAAAGGAGATTGATGGGTTCACGCCGGAACAGAGATTTTTCATCGGATGGGGGCAGAGCTGGAGGATGAATGTGAGGGAAGAGGCATTGAGGTGGCAGATTTCCAGCGATCCGCATTCTCCGGATAACTTCAGGGCGCAGGTGCCCGCATGGGTTCATGAAAAGTTTGATTCAACTTTTGCACGAATGAAAGGCAAGCACCAGAAACCTGTCAAGACCATAAAAATATGGTAAACCCCATCATGACAGGATCAGTGAATTGTTATCAGTTCAAGCCGGGTCGCTTCAGCCGTCCGGATAACTACATCTCCCCTCGGCTCAATTATTGACCCTTCCCTGAATCTCCTGTTTTCCGGGAGGACCATTCCGGAACCTGTGTTGAATCTAACAACAGACTGCCCGGGTATGTGGATGGTGGGTTCTTCCTCCGCCCGAATGAAGTAGTCTGTTATTGTGCTCTTCTTGTCTGTCATTACAGTCTTGTAGTAGCCCCATGGGGCATCTTCCCTGTTAGAATATTCCTCCCTTATTGCCTCTAGGTCCTTTTCACTGTCTATTCCCATCCAGAATGCATCCTCCATGAATGCACCAATCTGTTTCCTCGACGCAAGTCTTGGGAAAACTGTTGTTTCAAGTTCCTTGTCAGGATAGCTCTCAAAGAAGTGGTCGAAAATATTCTTCTTGAAGATGTAAATTCCTGCATTTATGTATGCATTGATGAATGGTTTTTCCTTGAACCTGGTTACTGTGTCACCGAATATTTCAAGTATTCCATAGGGACTTCTCATCTTAACTGCAAAAATAACGGCTCCAAATGAGGTATTAGCCGCAAATTTGACCATTGATTTGAAGTTCATATCGGTGACGGTATCGCCGTTCCTTAGCATTATATCCTCATCATTACGGTGCTCAAGCAGGTTCCTCATTGAATAGAGCGTTCCCAGAGGCTTCTCCTCTCTGAAGTAAGTGATTTTCAGGTCCTTATACTTTGGTGTTAGGTACTCCTCAATCTTCTCGCCAAGGTGACCGGAGAGGATATAAAGTTCAGTTATACCAATGGATCGGAAATCACTGATCTGCCTGTCCAGTATCGTGAAGTTCTCCTTGATTGGAATCATAGACTTCGGAATGTCGTTCGTTATCGGCTTTAAACGCTTACCGTAACCACCGGCAAGAATTGCACCTATCATATCTGCTAATGGTGAGTTGGCTTAAATTTTTAACGGGCATTTCTGATAATATGTTCAGTTTCTTCTGCCACTGTCAAAGTATGGAAGTATAAGTGGAAGGAGAGCCCAAGCCAAGAACCAGTTTTTTCCATAGGCTAGAGAAACGTTGAGAACCTCCATACTCATCTCTTTCCCTTTGAGAAAAGGGTTATCTCCCCTTGAACTCAGGATCCCTCTTCTGAAGGAAAGATGAAATTCCCTCTTTTAAGTCTTCTGTTCCATAGACCAGCCCCATAGAAATTGCTTCCATGGTGAGACCATCATCAAGCGAAGTTTCGGCCCCCTTGTTAATTAAGAGTTTGGCAAGGTAAGCAGCACCTGGGGCGACCTTCCTTGCAAGATCCTGCGCAAATTTAAGAACTTCGTCATCGATTGTCGATGGCTCGAACGTGCGTGCCACTATCCCCATATCAAAGGCCTCTTTACCCGTTATCCTTTCTGCGGTGAGAATGAGGTATGAGGCACGTGATGAACCAACCAGTTTTGCAAGTCGTTGAGTTCCTCCCCACCCGGGCACAAGCCCCCTCTGAAGCTCAGGAAAGCCTATCTTTGCATCCGCGGACGAGACCCTGATATCGCACGCAAGTGAAAGTTCGAAACCTCCGCCAAGTGCATATCCCTTTATCTCCGCAATCGTTATCTTGTTCATTTCGGACAGGAGCCTAAAGATCGATTGCCCGTGCCGGGAAGCCTGCATGAAATCTATACCACCGGAGAAAAACTGCGAAAGTTCCGCTCCAGCCGAAAACACTGTCCCCTTTCCTGTAACCACGACAACATTGACTTCCTTGTCATCCCTTATCTCGAGGAGTGTTTTCTCAAGTCCATCCAGTACAGCCGAATTAAGTAGGTTAAGACGTCCATTGTTGAGGTAGACAATTGCAACCCTGTCATTTTTGACCATTAAAACGGGTTCATCGCCATGAGGTTCGGGTTTCAAAGTTGAAGGTTCTACATCACGCTTGTTGCCTATCTTTCCTGAAATGGCTTCCTTCAGTTTTCCTTCGGCAATTGATCTAGTTGGTGCAAAAATGTTTGATTGAAACCTGGAACTGAGGTCTTCTAGCTTCTTCTTTATTTCTGCGTTAGTCAATCCCTGGGCAACTGAAATGGGGCCGAATGGTCTGTTCATCCCGAGGCGCACACCCGTTTCAATATCTTCAGGCGATGCAACCCCTTCTTCTATCAGCTTTACTGCCTCGTTAAGTTCTATTGCCAGAACATCCATGAGCTCCACCTTGGTTGATTCCTTTCCCGCTGGGATCTGCGCTTTGCCACTTTCCCAAGTATAAAAGCCATGCCCGGTCTTCCTTCCCAGTCTGTTCTGGTCTACCATCTGCTTGAAAACCATGCATTTGCCGTAATCCGGGGATAGTTCCTTTGCATAGTATTCAAGAGAATGAACCACTGTATCAATCCCAACATAATCCATGAGCTCGTACGGACCCATAGGAAGACCCTGCGATCTGGCAAAAAGGTCTATCGATGCGGGGGAATCGACATTTCGATCAAGCAGAAGGCAGAAGAAGAGGCTTTCTGGTGCATTGATCCTGTTGACAACAAATCCAGGCGAATCTTTAACCACACGTATAGGTGTCTTTCCTATCTTGCGGGATAGTTCATAGACAGCTTCAAACGTCTGGTCATCAGTCTTTTCCCCCTTCACTACCTCAACGAGCTTGAGCACAACTGGCGGGTTGAAGAAGTGCATCCCCACAATTCTCTGTGGTCTTATGCTTCCTTCCTGCAACTCGGTTATCCTGAAGTTTGAAGTGTTTGACGCAATTATCGCCTCTGGCGGACATGATGACTCAACCTCCTTGATGACACTTTTCTTGATTTCAAGAACTTCAGGTACGGCTTCAACAATAAGGTTAGCATGAGCAACAGAGTTCCTGATATCAGTGGAAAAGGAAATTCTTGCAATTGTGTCGTTCATAACTTGTTCATTGATCTTTCCGCTATCCTTCATTCTTGACAGACTGGACTGCACGTTCTGCTGTGCCCGATCAAGAAAGTCCTGGGATACGTCATTAACGACTACGCTAATCCCTGAGAGCGCCAGGACCTCAGCTATGCCATGTCCCATTATTCCCGCTCCTACAACTGTCGCATTCTTTATTTCCAGAATTATCACTTCCCGGCTTTCTTCATAAGATCAGTGAGCTTCTGGGCACCAAATATATCACCCGAAACCTTGAGTTTACCAGACATGAAGGATTGTACAGGATCTACCTTTCCCTGAAAAAGATCCGATAGGAGGGCATCTGTGGCTGATATGGTTGCCGAAGGTGATGTGCAGTCACCATCGCTCATCTGAATGGATCCTTTTCCAACACTAACATAATAGTGCGGGGAATCTGACGGATTGAACTGGTATAGTTTTTCGTTTCCTGAAATGTTCTTCAATATTTCTGCATTTGATGATGCTTTCACCACTAGATCTTTGAGTATATCCTTAGACGACATTCTTGATTATCGCCCGAGGGATAATATTAGTTTCGCCAGATTAAAGTATAAATTTACGCCTTGTCGGAGTTGTTATAGGCTTCCAAGACGAATTGTGCAAATTCCTCATCAGATCTTGCTCCAACGAACTGAACGTCACCGTTGATGACAATATGCGGAACGGAAGATACTCCGAATTCACTTGCGTCGCTCGAGAACTCTCCTGCCTCGATCATTTCACCTGATATGTTGCTGTTGGCTAGAGCGAACTTGTGTGCTGTTCCCACTGCCCTGGGACAGTATGGACAGCTTGTAGTAACGAATACCTTGATGCTCACAGGCTTATCGATCTTTGATATTATATCCATTGCCTTGGCGGATATCTTAGCCTCGTTGGTGGATACCATCTTTATGTCTTCAATAACCGATCCGAATTCATATCCAGACGGAATTCCATAGTATTTGATTCGCCCGCTTGTCTCACCATGCTTTGTTACTACTACTGCAGGATACTTTGTGACGCCATACTTCTTGGATTCATCCGGTTCTTTCTCAAAGGTGAATTTCTTCACGTTTATCTTCTCTGAGGTCTCAGAAAGCTCCTCGCAGATCTGAACGACTTCCTTGCAGTAACGGCAATCTTCGTTTTCTGAAGTGAAAACGACGAGATCAACATCATCACGCATATACTTCTTGAACTCTGATTGCAGGAACTCCTTGTCCTCTTCTTTTATCAGTGACATTTGAATATCGGCCCAACATTTATCGATAGCATAATAATTTTGCTAACCATATCTGTATATCATCTTCCCGGAACCGATGCAAGCGATGTCTTATTATTATTTGCCGCGATTTGGTTTGCTGATGTGAGATGACAGAGAAACTCTACCTCCAGAATTCATATATAAAAGAGACAAAATCAAGGCTGACTGCCAGTATGGATAACAACCTTGAATTTGACCGAACAATATTTTATCCGACAGGTGGTGGCCAGCCCTGTGATACCGGGATCATAAGGGTAAATGGCAAGACCTTCAACGTGATCGAAGTAACAAAGAAAGAGGATACAGTACTCCACAGGATTGATGGTGAACTCAAAGGAATTGATTTTGAAGTCATGCAGGAAATTGACTGGAACCGGCGGTATTCGCATATGCGTTATCATACCGCCATTCATATCATCGATGCAGTTGTCCATCACTCTTCCGGTAAATATGGAATGATTACTGGTTCACAGATTTACCAAGATCGTGCCAGAGTCGATTTCGACTTCCCGGATTTTTCAAGGGAACTTGCAGAGCGGATTATAGAGGATTCAAATAAGGTTGTGATTGAAAAGCATCCAATCCTGATAAGAGAAATGACGAGCGAGGAGGCGCTTTCGATTCCTGATCTGGCAAGAACAGAGCCCGGAAGGGAGCTCATAAAAAGGCTTGGGGTAGTGAGAGTCATAGAAATAAAAGGCGTAGACGCCCAGGCTGATGGTGGAACCCATGTGAACAATACGGCTGAGGTAGGCAAAATCAATCTTTCGGGCATTGAGAGCAAGGGCAAGAGAAATAAAAGGATGAGTATAGTGCTCACAGGGCAATAGCTGACCCTCTGAGCGTGCACCGTGCCTCCCAAATGAAGACACGCAAAACAATATAATATGAATTTGACTCTTAGGAGTTATGTTTACGCGGAAAGGGGATCGCGGAGATACAGATTCCGGCAGAAAGGAACGCATAAGCAAGGGATCACTGGCTGTGGAGGTCGAGGGCCTTGTTGACGAGTCTTCCACTATAATCGGTTTTGCTCTTGTAAAGTCTCACTGGGAGGACATGATAAAAGACCTGGAAAGATGCCAGGACCTTGTTTTTAACATGGGAGAACATATTTTGACAGACGGCAAAGGGAGAGTCGTGACTGCTGATGATGTCAAGTGGGTTGAGGACAGGACAACAAGTTACAGGGATGAAGTAGGAAAGATTGTTCTCTTCGTTGAGCCTGGAGGGTCAGAGGAGGCATCGGTCCTTCATATGTCAAGGGTGACAGTAAGGAGAATGGAGAGGCATATTGTTGCGCTGTCTGAGGAAAAACCCATTGATCCAGTGGTATTGCAATTTGCAAACAGGCTTTCGTCATTACTCTTCATGATTGCTCTAGCCGTGAACAAAAGGCTTGGCAAAAAAGAAAGAATCTGGGAACTCAGGAGGACTACTTCATAAACCCGGTAAAATAATTTCTCTTTCTACAATAGAAAAGCACCCAAATTCTTCAGAAAAGGCATCAGACAGCGCCTTAATCAGTGCATTTCTGGAAGTTTCAACGTAGCCCATGCTTACAGGATCAAGGCCGCACGGTCTTATTCTCATGAAGCCCTTGAGAACGTTTGGAGAATAGTTGAAAGCAATCCCATGATACGATACGAATCCGTCAATTGCCATTCCTATTGATGCGATCTTCTTTTTGGCGACCCAGATACCCGGTTCGTCTCCAATGCCTGCTTGATACCCCAGATGCTCTAATGCACTGATTGCAACTGACTCAATACGTTGGACAAAACGCCTCACATCAAGCTTTCCTGACGATCTTATATCAAAAATAGGGTAGACTACAAGCTGTCCTTCGCCGTGATATGTTATATCGCCTCCACGCTCTATCTTCACAGGATCAAGGTCAGGAAAATTAGCAGGATTTGCCTTCCTGCCTATTGTATAGACGCCAGGGGAGTGCTCCAGAAAAAGGAGAATATCAGGGATGATTCCCGCTTTTCTTCTGTTCACCAGAAGATGCTGCAGGTCAAGGCATTTGTTATATTCTATTGTATCGAGATCAACCAACAGTCTTGTAGTGTAGCTGCTTACGGTATCCACCTTCTGCGGACTCATGTACCCCTTCTGAGAGTGTTGGGTGAGGATGAATCGTCATTCCAATATCCATTAAAGACAGTCCGGCTTCCACTGCAAGGCTGATTTCGCTTATAAGTTCAGACGCATGCGGTCCCACAATTCCTCCGCCGGTAATGACGCCGCCATCCTTGTAATATATCCAGTAACTTCCGGCGGTAGAGTTCATCCCAAGAGCACGTCCATTTGCTGCCACAGGGAAGAACGTCTCCTTGTCCCCTTTTTTCCCGGTGTACGCTATCTCTGGGTCAGAATATACGACAATGGGCATTGCCCTGTAATCGCATTCCCTGTCTTCGCCGGCTATATTATCGGCTGCCACATCCGCTTCATAGTATGCCTTGTGTGCAAGCATAGGCTGCCCTGCGACATCGCCTATGGCATACACATTCGGTATGCTCGTACGCATGTGCTTATCGACCTTGATAAACCTGCCATCCATTTCGGGTGAGATGTTTTCCAGGCCGAAGCCTTCCGTGTTAGGTTTGCGCCCAACAGTCATCAGCACAAGGTCCGCCTCTATCATCTCACCGTTTTCCATGGAGATTGTGAAAACCTTCCCCTTGTCGACCTTCTTCACTTTGCGGGAAAGCATGAGTTTTATTCCAAATGTCTGGAGCCTCTTCTGCACAACAGAGGAAAGCTCAAGTGAAACACCTGGAAGAATGAAATCCATCATCTCAATAATGGTAACGGATGATCCGAGCTTTGCAAAAGCCGTTCCCAGCTCTATACCAATGTAGCCACCGCCGATTATAACCAGTCTTTCCGGTATTTGATCAACATCGAGTATCTCCCTGTTGAAAATAACACCGTCAAAGCCATCAAAGCTCACAGGTACCGATCCCGTGGCAATAACCAGGTTTTCTGCTTCATAGACCTGGTCGCCAACTGCAACATGCCTGGAGTCAACAATCTTTGCCTCGCCCTGGATCAGGTCTGCCTGATTGGCCTTGAGCAAAGTTCTTACCCCTCCTGTTAAACGGCCTATCATCTTCCATTTCCAGTCCTGCCAGTCCCTCATATCTATCTTAGGAATGGCTTTAAGCACCTTCATGTCTCCGAGGTAGTTTACTGAATTTGCGAGTTCAATGAGTGCCTTTGAAGGAATGCATCCATAATTCAGGCACTCTCCACCAACCTTGTCCTTTTCCACAACTGCGACTTTCTTTCCCTTCTGCGCAAGCCTTATTCCGCAGGCATAACCTGCAGGTCCGCCACCGATAATAATTGCATCATAAGCCATGTGATCACCTAAACCATCAAAACAGCTGGTTTTTCAATATATTCCTTTAGTTTCGCCATGAACCGTGCAGCGTCTGCGCCATCTATCAGACGGTGATCGCACGACATAGAAACGAACATCCGGTCGTAAATCTTGCCGTCAGCCCCTATCGCTTTCTCCATTCTGTGAACACCAAGAATCGCAACTTCAGGATAGTTGATTATCGGAGTGGATGCTATACCGGCAATCGAACCAACATTTGAAACTGTGAATGTTGACCCCTGCACTTCTGCAAGCGAAAGTTTGTTCTGCCTTGCCTTCTCTGCAAGGGAGGCAATTTCGGCCGATACTGCAGTTAGGTTCTTCTTGTCTGCGTCCTTGACCACAACTACGTTAAGTCCGTCAGGGGTGTCAACCGCAACGCCGATATTGAAGGCGTGCTTCTGTATGTAGTTCTTACCGGCCTCATTGTAGAGGGTATTGAACTTCGGGAATTCCTTAAGAACCAGCACAGACGCTTTTACGAAGAATGGAGTGTAGCCCATAGATATGCCCTGTCCCTTCAGGTCTTCTCTGATGCTCATTATTTTGGTCATATCTACGCTCTCAATTATCGTGAAGTGCGGCATAATCTGCTTTGCCTTGGTCATCTTCTCAAAAATAAGGCGTCTCAGACCTCTCGGTTCGATCACATCAGATGCCTGAACAGGCGGAGGGGCTGACGGAGCTTCCTGCTTTGGTATGGATTGCTGTGGCTGTGCTGGAGGTTTTACTTCTTCCTGAATTGCCTGGCTCTGAGCTGCGCTCTTTCTCTGGGCTGAATAGCGTTTGATATCTTCTTCAAGGACCCTGCCATTCGGCCCGGTGCCCCTGACGACAGACAGGTCAACGCCGAGATCCTTTGCCATCTTCCTGATTGCAGGCGATGCCAGTACCTTTGAGATACTTCTCCTGTCCTCGTCCTTTATTTCAATGACTGCTTCCTGCTTTCTTGGCTGGGGAGGTGTTTCCTCGACTAAGGGTGGTGCCTGGTGCTCCACAGACTGGAAGTTTGATGTCGCCTCGGCCTTGCCGTCATCTACGACTATCATTGCCTCTCCGACTTTTACGACCTTGCCTTCGTCAAATTTTATTTCAAGTACCTTGCCATCGACTGGCGAAGGTATCTTGACTGTCACTTTGTCCGTCATGACCTCTACCATGTCCTGGTCTTTGTGTATGGAATCACCGGACTTTACAAGCCACTTAACAATTTCTCCTTCTGTCACTCCTTCGCCAATATCAGGTAATTTGAATTCAAACATCTAAGCACTCTCCAAAACTTTTCTCACTGCATTCAGTATTCTCCTCTCATTTGGAACATAATATTCCTCCATTCTGTACGGAATGGGGGAATCAGGTCCTGTCACCCTTAATATAGGAGCATAAAGGAAATCTATTCCCCGCTCAGTAATCATAGCGGAGATCTCTCCCCCAAAGCCCCCGGTCCTAGGTGCTTCGTGAACTATGACAACCCTACCTGTTTTCTGCACGGAATGCATTATTGCATCCCTGTCTACCGGGACAAGTGTTCTTAGATCCAGAACCTCGGCGTTCAGATTATTTTTTTTGACAGTATCCATTACCGTTGGAACCATAGCCCCATATGTTATTATCGTAACATCATCGCCAGTTTGCGCCACTTCTGCTTTTCCTATAGGTATTTTATAGATATCATCCGGCACCTCTTGCTTGCCCGCCCTGTACAGACGCTTGGGTTCCAGGAAGATTACAGGATCGTCACCCTGCGAAGCTGATATAAGCAGACCCTTGGCATCGTATGGATTTGACGGTGTTACTACCGTGAGCCCGGCTGTATGCGCAAAATAACTTTCACCGCTCTGTGAGTGGTACAGTCCGCCCTTGACCCCTGCGCCATACGGTGTCCGCAATACCATGGGGCATTCGTATTCTCCGCCGGATCTGTAACGTATCTTGGCCATCTGGTTTATGATCTGATCCATAGCTGAGTATATGAAGTCCTGAAACTGGATCTCCGGTATAGGTCGCAGGCCCTCTACCGCCATACCTATAGCCATTCCAACTATACCTACTTCAACAAGGGGAGTGTCGATAACTCTTTCCGATCCGTACTTGGAGAGAAGGCCATCAGTTACCCTGAAGACTCCGCCATCCGTGCCAATATCCTCTCCCAGAAGAATTATACGATCATCAGATGCCATCAAGTTATCCAGGCCCGAATTGAGGGCCTGCACCATATTCATAGTTTTAGACGTCATAATATATCCTTAATCTCCTCTTCAAGCATCCATGTCATATTTTTGTAAACATCCTGGAACGCAGACAACGGGTCTGGCGGGGGTATTTTTTCGCATGCGTCAAATTTCTCGTCAACCGTCTTGACAGCTTCATTCCTGATCTTTTCCAACAGCTTGTCGTCCGCAAAATCCATTGATATAAGAAGCTTCTCACCAATGATAAGCGGATCCTTTTCACTTCCTTCCTTTACGTCGTCTTTTCTGTATTTCGAAGGATCGTCTGAGGTTGAGTGTGGACCCATACGATAACTCAAAGCATCTATCAGCGTTGGACCCTTACCTGCCCTGGCGTCCTGAATGGCTGCCCTTGCGACTTTATACATTTCAATAAAGTTCATTCCGTCGGCCTTGACACCTGGCATTCCATAAGCAGACGCTTTCAGTGATATCTCTACCGGGGTCTGTCTCTCAACGGGCAAGGAAATTGCCCATCCGTTGTTCTCACAGACAAAAACGAGTGGGAGCTTGAAAACAGCTGCGAGATTCATACCTGCATGGAAATCTGGCGTGGAGGTTGCGCCGTCTCCAAATGTTGTTACAACGACATTATTTTTCTTCCTGTATTTGAGGGCATACGCAGCGCCTGCAGCAAGCGGGAGATTTGACGCTACAGGGCTCTGAACTGACATAAAGTGCAGCGCCTTGCTGGTGTAATGGCTCGGCATCTGTCTTCCCTTGGCAGTGTCGGCTGAGTTGCCCATTATCTGATTGATAATCGTCTCAATGGGCACGCCCCTGTGAAGCATCATGGGTACATCCCTATAATAACCGTAAACAAGATCTTCCTTTTCAAGCGCCATAGAAACACCAACCTGCAGGGCTTCCTGACCCATGGTAGGTGTGTAAAAGCCGACCCTACCCTGCCTCTGCGCACTGACTATCTTCTTGTCCAGAGTTCGGGAAAGAACCATAGCGGCGTATGCCCTAATGTACTGCGGTTTTTCCGATTGCTTGCTTTCCTTCTTCTTCTGCTGCTGCTCCATTTTCAAACCTCCTTTTAATCCAGGCTTCTGCTGCCCTGTATGAAGATCGCACTAGGGGACCAGACGCCACAAAGCTGAACCCCAACTCGTACCCCATGTTTTCAAACATCTTAAATCTCGACATTGGAGAATATTCAACAACTTCCAGTTGCATCCTGGAAGGCCTGAGATACTGCCCCAAAGTTACTATATCAACGCCTACATTCCTCAGATCCCTTAGTGTTTCTGTGACCTCATCGTCTGATTCTCCCAGACCTAGCATTATTGAAGATTTTGTGATCTGTCCAGGGTTGGCATTCTTGAGGTATCTCAATACGTGAAGCGATTGATCATAACCGGCTCTTGGATCCCTTACCTTCGGGGTAAGGCGTCTCACGGTTTCAATATTATGTGCTATGACAGCAGGTTCTGCCACTACTATCTTGTCAATGAGATCTTCCCTTCCCTGGAAATCCGGGATCAGTGATTCGACAAGTACACCTCTGCTTTTTACTGCAGTGATGACGGAAGCAAAGTGGGAGGAACCTTGATCCTCCAGGTCATCCCTGTCAACGGATGTGATGACCGCATATCTCAACCCCATAGTGCTTATCGCGTCCGAAACCTTACGCGGTTCCTCTGGATCCAGAGGGAGCATCCTTCCGTGTGTTACAGAACAGAAACGGCAGCCGCGGGAGCAGTTGCTGCCAAGAATCATAAAAGTTGCAGTACCCGAATCCCAGCACTCAGAGACGTTGGGGCACCTTGCCTCCTCGCAGACAGTGAAAAGTGTCCTCTCTCTGAGAGTGTTCTTAATCCTGTTGTAATTGGGACCACCGGGGATTCTGACCTTAATGTAGTCCGGTTTCACGTATGTGTATGCAACAATCATTCATAAATGTCCTTTTTTGATCTGATATAGTATTCAAACATGCTTCCTTCGAAGTTCGTAACTGAAGAATGGACTTTTTTCATGATTCTTATTACTGCTTTCGCCTGGCGCATACAAAATCACACTAAAGATTCTTGAGATAAGAAAGAAGCGCGGGCAGAGAATATTCATACAGGTATTCAATCGAAAAATGACCTTCATCGTACTCGTTATATTCATGATCTATACCTGCCAGCCTGAGCGTTTCATGCATCGACCGGATTCCAATATTCATGGAGAATTCGTCATGTTTTCCCACCTGCAGGATTGTTTTCTTGTTTCTTAGCGATCCAAGATTTGACTTGATGTTCCTTGCTGGATCATGTTTGATCCAGCGGTTCCATGTTTTACGGTCAAGCAGCCCGGTATCCAGGTCAAAGGGCAGGTCTATTTTCCCCTTTTCTTTCTTGCTGGGGGAATAGAAAGCTGCCATTGCTAATATTCCTATCGCATTAAGATCCGGTCGGGAGTGGGTGGGGCTTTTCCTGAATTTTTCCAGGAATGCTTCTAAACTTTCCTTCCTGATGGTCTCTATCAAATAGGGAAAATCTCTTACATAACAGTATTCAAATGCCGAGTCTCCAGATACGTCTACAAATCCAGAGAAAAGCTCTGGGTTCCTTATCGTCAGGTTATAAGCGCCAAAACCGCCAGAAGACTTGCCAAATATCCCGAGTTTCCTTTTACCGTAGGTTTTTTCAAGGTAACCCACAAGATCCTTCGTTATAAAATCCTCATAGTTGCCCACATAGCTTGAGTTGATGTACTGGTTCCCATAAATCGATGTCATGCTGTCCGGCAGTGCAATCATGAATGAGATCTCCGGTGAACTAGAGCACATCCTTTCAAGCGTACTGATGAAGTCCTGCGATGAGTAAGACCTGTTAAGGAAACTTAAAGACGAACCAAAGAAGCCTGCCAGACCTATCAGAATGGGGCTCTCTTCGTGGAAATTGTAGGATATAAGCGTGATATCCCTGGATGTGGGATCCCCGAGGTAGTTGCTTTCCAGGGAAGCAGCGTGAATTGTTGCTTTGCTTATCGTTAGCTTTGAAACCATGAAAGGTAATTCAGGAATGGCTTATTACAATTAAGCTGTTTAATCGCAGATACAGGCACGAGATTTGTCCTCGGTCTTAAACAATAAACAAAATCTTCGTTAAGGACAGGTGTCTCAGGCAAATAATTTAACCTGATCACGACATTCCGTATAGGTAACTCCAGATGGGTTCCAGGAATTAGGTGCTAAACATGGCGTATAACATAATTGTCTTGATCAAGGTGATACCTGACCTCGAGCAGATTAAACCAGACCAGCAAGGAAATGTCAGCACAAAGAACTTACCTTTGAGGATCGAAACACTAAGCGAGAATTCAATAGAAGCAGCGGTTCAGCTAAGGGAAAAACATGGAGGAAAGGTAACAGGAATAATATTCGGGACGCAGGAAACCGTTCCTATAATGAAAAAAGCATATGCAATGGGGGTTGACGATGGGGTTGTGATAACAGGTTATCCCGGAAATGATCCCAGATATACTGCCTCTGTCCTGTCGAGTAAGATCAAAGGTATCCCGCATGATATTATCGTTATGGGAAACCAGTCAGCCGACTCTTATACGGGTTTACTGCCTGGCCTCGTTGCGGGAGCGCTTGGATACACGCTCATCGGCAATGCGATTTCAATTATTCCAACCGAACGCAAGGTGAGGGTTAAGAAGTTTCTTGAAAACAAGAATGTGGATGTTGAGGCCCCGCTTCCTGCAGTCATATCAGTGGCTCAGGAGATAAATGAGCCCAGGCTTCCACCAGTTATGCAGATAATGGCTGCCGGCAGGAAGCAGATTCCGACAGAAGCGGCATCTATATCAAATAGCAGTTCAATCAAGGTGCTGTCCAATACAGCCCCAAAAAGTGAACGGAAGAAGATGATTTTCGAAAAACCGGAGGAAGGCATTCCAGTAATCATAAAGGTGTTGAAGGAGGAGTTGAGATGAGATCATTTGTCTTCTCTGATGATCAAAGCCTTGTGCCGGCAATTGCAACCTTCGCACGCGGGCTCGGTGAATATGACATCTATGCTTCAGGTCCTCCTTCGCCGGCCATAAAGAAATATGGTGCATCAAAGACGTTTATCCTAAATGACCCTAACCTGACGGATTCCATTGCAGATCTGCTGGCATCCAAGTTGTCAGCAGGAGAATACCAGTTTGGCTTCATTGCTTCAACAGTAAACGGGAGAGACGTGGCGGGCCTGCTTGCTTCGAAATCCAATGCTAACGCAATTGCAGAGATCAGTTCATTTGAATTCTCAGGTTCTTCCGTCAGAACGAAGAGATTTTTCTTTGGTGGAAAGTCTATCCTTGAGGAAGAATCGAGTTCTCGCATATTTACTGTTTCTCCTGGCATCGCAGAGCCTAAGGAAGTTGATGCCGAGTCATCGGTCGAGCAGGTATCACTTTCCCCTTCAAGGATCACAGTGCTTTCGAGTGAAGATAAGAAGTCTGGAGGAGTTGACATTGAGAAAGCTCAGGCTATAGTCAGCATAGGCCGTGGCCTAGGAAGCAAGGATAAATTGAGTTCTATCGAGCCCTTCGCCAGTGCCATAAACGCAGTGATTGCCGGATCTCGCCCAGTATGCCTTGATTACCACTGGCTGAGCGAAGACAGGCAGGTTGGCCTTTCAGGAAAGAAGGTAAGGCCAAAGGTGTACATAGCACTCGGAATATCCGGGCAGATACAGCATATTGCTGGGATGAGAGGCTCGAAAATAGTGATTGCAGTCAACAAGGATAGATCAGCACCTATTTTCGAAGAGTGTGATTATGGAATAGTAGGAGATATGTTTGACGTTCTACCAAAACTGATGGACGGGGTTAAGAAGTAAATTCTGTCTGCTGGATAGATCATATAACAATGATGCACTCCGTAGGGACAGGTGACTATTTATTATATATCATAAAAAGAATAAATCCTTTACCCTGCCCGAGAAACTGAGTTACTAAATCCAGTCCCACAGCTCAGAGTTAATCTCAGAACAGTATTCAAGGACTGGAAAATCTTGGTCACCGCCCGTTCTTAAATGCACAATTATTCCAAGGAATTCATCTGCCTCTGAAGTCGGGATGAATGTTATATCATTCAACATGTTGTTTTAAATTGCCATAAAGAATGCCGCCCTGGGGATCCTCACTTTATTGCTAAGACTGCGTGCTTCAATTAGAGGAGGAAGTTGTACAAAAAATCCATAGATATTTTCTTCCGTTGAAATAACTTCTATGCCTCGAAATTCAACCGGCTTTGCTGTATATAGAAGGATCTTTACACCTTTTTCTGAAAGAACGCTCGCATCTATTTCCGCTATGGCCTCTGGATGATATTCAATCAAATAAGAAACAACTTCGGAGCATTCCTGGAATTAACTTCAACTGACATACATGATGTGATACAGTGCAATCCATATGAGAGTCCTGATTTTTGAATATATCGCGTTCATTGTTAATCTGGATATATATTTATTTAGGCTTACCTAATTTCCTTCAAGAGGAAAGTTGCCGAGGAAAGGGACTTGGAAGGAGTATATCAGGTTCTTTGGACCTGCATGGCTTGTGATGATGGCCGATATGGATGCGAGCAGTACGATAGGTGCTGCGGAAACAGGCGCAGTTTTCAAATACGGTCTTATCTGGTTTATACTACTGCTTATTGTTCCGCTTTATTTGATTCAGGAAACATCCGGAAGGATTGGCGTTGCAACCGAAAAAGGGCTGGGAGAAGTTATACGTGATAATTATTCACACAAGATCGCAATAATTACTACTTTACCCATGGTGCTTACTGATGTACTAACTTACGTAATAGAGTATCTAGGCATCGCTATCGGGCTCTCTTTCTTTGGTGTTCCAATAATTTTCTCACTTCCTATATTCTACATACTGCATCTGATGGTGGTAATCCACAGAAAGTATGGTGTTACTGAATCGATTCTGGTGTTGGTCTCTGCGTCACTCATAGTAGCATTTTTGGCCACCCTTGTTGTGAGGGGGATCAAGCCTTACAACCCTGTTTACATAGTTCCTTCACCAGACTTCCTCTTTATACTGGCTGTTAACGTAGGGGCCGTCATAATGCCATTTATGCTGTTCTTCCAAGCTTCTGCGACTGCTGAAAAGGTGTCTCACATCAGGAAAAGCGGCACTGACAAGGATATTTCAGGCGTTCAGAAAAATTCGAAATTCGATCGTTTTAAAAGAACTGCGCTGAAGTCGATGAGGATGGAAACGCTTTTAGGTGCAGTTGTGTCAGAAATGCTGATGGTCATTGTGGAGATGGCAATGAGTGGTATAAATCCTGATACAAATTTTGCATCAATTCGAGAATTATCAAACGGGCTATCAGCAATAGCAGGAGCATACTCTCCATATCTCTTTGGCATCGGTCTCATAGGAGCAGCCTTTCTTGCCCTAGTAGTAATATCACTAGGAAGCGCCTGGGGGTTCATGGAAGCACTTGGTATAAAAAGGGAAAAGTCATCAATGGTTTACATCCTGGAGAGTTTTCCTGCTGTAGTAATAGCTTTATTCATCCCAGCAGCAATGCTGATATCCACAGTTCTATATTTGCTGGTAGTTTTTGTGTTCGTTCTGATCGGACCAGGAATTTTAATGGGAATGATCGCCAGAAACAGGTCCATAATGGGCTATTATTCCACCTCAAGGAAAGGAGAAATTGCTTACTGGGCAAGCATGGTTTTCGTCATCACCTTTGGTGCCTTGGCACTGATGTAATTTTTTTTGCAGCGACTATAACGGTCAATACATGATGAAAAATGGGGCCGGTCGGGTTTGAACCGACGGCCACCTGGTTATGAGCCAGGCGCTCTGCCAGGCTGAGCTACGGCCCCAACGCCGCTGGTCGGGATCGAACCGACGACCGCCCGGTTAACAGCCGGGTGCTCTACCACTGAGCTACGGCGGCAATAGGATTCTACGTTAGGGCAACTGCATTTTTAATCCTTTCTTTTTGGCTTCCTAGTTGTTATGCTGGTGCCGATTCTGTTCCTGATCTCCTTACCCCGTGCTTTAGGTACGACTTCCATTCTTCCTTCGAACCTAGCAGATAATTCTGCACCATGGTTGTACCTGTCCAGGAATATCGCAAGTGCTGCGACTTCACTGTGAGGCTGGTTTGTCACCGAAACGTTGTAATCAGCCACTCCGTACAGATCGCCAGGTACTTTTTCCGCACCAACTGCGATAACCAGGCTGCCTTTCCTGGATGTCTCGTCACGTATTTTCTCTATGCAGTCATCAACAGGAATGCCATACATAGTCAGGTGAACCTTCACTGATCCGCTTTCTTCAAGGTACCTTCTCCAGTTTATGCCGGATGAAACCTGAAAATCACCGCCGAATCTATCCACAACTGATCGAACGGTGTTTTCCAGTTCAGAATCATGCAGGTCTATAATTATTGAGGAAGCACCGAAAGCCCTGGCAGTCAGTGCTACATGCGTCGTGATCCGCTTATCCCTCGCTGGCCTGTGTCCTATCCGGAGAACTGTTATCAATTAAGGTCTCAGGTTTCCTGAACAAGATCGATCTTATATCCCTTTATCGTAAGTGAAGAAGACCTTCTTATCAGGCCTCTCAGAAGGGTCTGCGAAAATTGTAGTTTGTCTGTCACGTCACCAAGGAATACCCCTTCTCCCGGGACTATCATTTTCTTGATTTCATCCTCATATTCCTCAAGCTTCTTCTCGCTCATAGTCGTGGCGTATATGATGTCTGCTAATTCCTCCATTCCGCCTATAAGATTGATCTGCACGTTTGTATAATATGTATGATATGCTTTCTCAGGTCCACCTTCGCCGGTCACCCACTGGCTTTCAGTCATCTTGATTTTGTCGAGATAATGGAGAGCCCTCCTCCCTTCTATACCGTACTTTTCCTCTATCTTCGGGAGCGTGATCCAGCCTGTTGAAAGATCAATAAGCAACTTCCTCTTTACATCAGTGTCGGCAGCATGGAAAATAGATACCAGTTCACCTACATCATTTACAACCTTGATTCTGCTGACCATCCACACCTGATTGCTGGATAAGATATAATTTATTGGTTATTACTACTTTCTTCTGGCCCGTATGTCCTGTAACAGCATCTTATCGTATTCCACGTTGAACTTGAGCTTGGAGTTGCGGAGAATCTTCGTGACCTGGTCAGTCATCTCCCTGATGGTTTCAGTAGGAACCCCTCTGTAAATGATGATCTCCTTTCTGTCAAGAGGAAAAATAAACCTGTATTTTGCACCGTCCTTCATGTATCCCATTGGTTTTTTGTTCTTCCGGATCTCCTCCATATTGAGAAATAGATTCGCCTGATCATACTGCACTTCCTCTATGCTCTGCCGGGATTCCTTAGAAAACAGTTCCCATATCTCCGGAAACGCCTTTACAAGGTCCTTCCACTGGAAGTTATCCTGAAATATGATGTGTCCGCTCCAGTTCTTCACAGTCACAATAGGGCTTTGATCCTAAATAATTTAACTCTGCTTCCCGTGAACACTATAACTCTTTATCATCATTGACGGCAAATCCCTTTATAATTAGAAGATAATATTTTCTTAACTACAATAAGCAAAAGGAGGCTATGTTATCGGAGTTTCTTGAGCAACTCAAGAAGATCTCCTGGACTTTCCAAGATGTGGTCTGGATGATAGGTTTCAAGCTCTTCCCTTATCCCGGAACCCCATGTGGCTGCTGCAGCAGTGAGCCCAGCTTCATGCGCAGCTATTATGTCATAGGGTTGATCCCCAACAAAAATGCAATCTTCGCTTGAGACCTTAAGCAATTTCATTGCAAGCAGGACTGGTTCTGGATCGGGCTTGTTCATCACGGTATCATCCTGGCCTACAATAAAACTGAAGTACCCAAGGAGGCCGACTTGGCTCAATATCTCCAAGGCCTGCTCCCTGTGAGTTGAAGTAACGATTGCCATCCTGTATTCTAGATTGAGATTGTCAAGCAATTCCTTTATTCCTGGGTATGATGAAATCTCATTGATTCTTGATCTGTAATATTCTATCCCTGCTTCATATATCGAGTGACTTATATCTGGAAACCATTCTTCGAGAACCTTCTTGACAGGTTTCCCGGTAAGACTCCTGTTTTCCTCTTTGGTGAGATGTCTCCCGGTTATTGTGTGTACTCCAAAATCCGTTGCTTCGCTGGACAGTCCTTCACTGTCCAGAAGCGTACCATCCATGTCGAATAACACTGCTCTTATCAATTTTATTCCGAATTGTGATGCTGAACCGAGTTTAACATTTTTTCTTTAGTTTTTCTGCAAAAAATAAATAGATTGCATTGGATTCCGGTGCTGCCAGGTTTAATCCTGAACAGAAGAAGCCCCGTGGTGTAGTGGCCAAGCATAGCGGGCTCTGGACCCGTCGACGGCAGTTCGAATCTGCCCGGGGCTATGCCTGAAAAGAATATATCCGGAAAGCATATCTGGTTGCATGCCTGAGGAAGGAAATGTATCGGAGCAGTACTGCGAACTTGTTGATTCAAGGTTACCGCTTGATCACCCATATTTTTCTTTCATGTCGGAGATAAGGCAGGCGGAGTCCTTTCTGGGTTTGGCGATTTCGGTTGGGAAGAGGCTGAACGAAACCAGACTTATACTTGATCTTCTGGATACAATAGTTTCTGGTATAGAGGACCCCAACGTAAGGCTTAGCGATGAGAACAGGAAGATGCTAAACCATGCAGACGAGGTATGGCTCGACCTCAAGGAAAAGCTGAGCTCTGGTGACGTCAGGACAGCTTATCTGCTTGCATCAAGCGCCAATATGAGTAAAGCAGTTGGATCCCTTGTTGCCTGCAGGAAGTTCAGTGATTTCAGCATGATAACCGACTATACGGTGCAGTACCTGAAGAAGCTGAGCGTGCATACTTACAGGGAAGCGATTGGGCATGTCATGCTTTAGCTGTATTTTGCCTTGAGGTAATCCTCATATTTTTCTGGTTCCTTTACAGCTCTGTATAGCGAGGTGTTTTCGCGGTAGAAGTTCAGTACAAGATCGGCGATTCTCCATGCAGGAAGATTAACCCTTTCCGTCATCTTTGCAATTATTTTCTGGTTCTTCTTCTTGTTGTCAATGGTCTTCACGGGAGAAAGCCTCAGTCTGCTTCTGACAATGTTCACTGCGCGATCGAGGGAAATATCTTCCTTTGAGCACATGTAGATAGTGCCTTTATACTGCGCGAAAGCTTTTACAGCGGTGACGAGATCATTGACGCTTACGGGAGCCAGAGACCTGCCCAGGGGCATTTTTCTGATCCCAGATTTGGCAATGACCTCAACATCTCTTGTGATCCTGTCTCCATTGCCGAAGACGTTGGATAGTTTGATTGTCAGACTATCCTTTGCAAGTGCTACATTATCCTCTGCGATCCTTCTGATCCTGAAAAATTCTGATGCTCCATAATCAGTGTTTATAGCAGAAAAGAAAATTAGCTTCTGGCCTGTGTCCTGCTTTTTTACTGCATCAACAACTGCCTTGACCCCGTTCAGAGTCACCGTCTCGTGTTTCTGTTCGTTCTCATCAAATACGCCTGCTAGATAAAAAATAGTATCGTAATCCTTCACTATATCTTTAAGTCGGTCTGTTTCCTCAACGGATCCCTGGATGTGATCAATGTTCTTTGTTGCGAGAACTTCACTCCTGTGCCTTGAGAAATAAGAGATTTTTTCAGCGTCAAGTGATTCACACAGTTTTGTCCCGATGAACCCTGATCCTCCAATCAAAAGTGCCTTCATGCCGGAAGGAATGAGTCACGCTGTAATACTTTTTTGCTTATGACCGTATATTGACCACGAATTAGTATTATAAATGTTGAAGGTATACTAATTTGATTTCAATGAAGCATAAGGGCAGAAAGGTGTATATGGTTTCTGGAGGAGTCACGAAGTTTGCGAAGTCAACGCCGGATATGGATTTCAGGCTCAGGGTAAAGAAAGCTTTTGACTATGCTTTGAATGACGTTGGCCTGACGCTTAACGATATCGATGGATCTGTTGCATCTTACTTCTCTGATCACTTCCAGAGGCAGTTGATGTCAGGGATCATGGTGCAGGATTATCTAGGTCTAACACCAAAGCCAAGCAAGAGGGTTGAAGGCGGCGGTGCAACAGGAGGACTTTCTTTCCAGACCGGGTATGAGGAAATTGCTTCTGGAAGGATGGATACATGCGCAGTTTATGGCTTTGAATCCATGTCACATGTCAATACATGGAAAGGAAACGAATTCATTGCCCTGGCAAGCGATACAAACTTCGATTATCCAGTAGGTGGCTTCTATACAGGTTATTATGCCATGATGGCGGTCAGGCATATGCATGAATTCGGAACAACAGTAGAGCAGCTTGCAAAGGTATCAATAAAGAACCATGAGAATGCACTTAACAATCCATATGCACAGAGCCCGATGAAACTCACGGTTGAGGATGTCCGAAACTCCCCCATGGTAGCCTATCCACTTACACGGCTCGATGTTTGCGCAATGTCAGATGGGGCAGCTGTTGCAATCCTGGCTTCGGAAGAAAAGGCATTCGAGATAACCAAGCACCCCATAGAGATAACCGGAATTGGAACTGGAACAGATACGATGAGGCTTGCAGACAGGCCGTTTGGAAAAGTACCACTCCTTCCAAATGAAAAACCATCAGATTACAAGGATCTGAAATATCCGGGAATACACTCTTTCAGGGCAGGCAGGTCTGCAGCTAAGGAAGCCTATGAGGCAGCTGGGATAACCGATCCGCTGAAGGAACTCGATGCTGTAGAGCTTCATGATGCATATACTTCTTCTGAGATTCAAACGTATGAGGATCTCGGTCTGTGCAAGTACGGTGAAGGAGGGCAGTTCATTGAAGAAGGGAAGTCCAAACTCAATGGGAAAGTCCCCGTAAACTTTTCGGGCGGTCTTCTAGCATGCGGACATCCTGTCGGCGCCACCGGGATAATGCAGGGAGTGTTCATGTTCTGGCAGCTTCAGAAAACAATAAAGAAACATTTCAAGAGTGACAAACTCCAGCTTAACAATCCGAAACGCGGGCTGATACACAGCCATGCGGGAACTGGTACTTATGTTACTGTATCTATAATGGAGGTGCCCAAATGACAATAAATCCGGATGCCAAGATGGACGAATCTCAGAACGGAACCGAAGTTTACAGCACAGATCCACTTATTGTTAAATCAACGTATTCGATCGACTATATCCACAGCTACGCCCAGGATTCAGAGTTTTTCAGGGCTCTGGGAAAGAAGAAGCTCATGGGTAGCAGATGCAAGAAATGCCATTACGGGTTTGCTACACCGAGGTCCCACTGCATGATGTGCGGCGCTGAAACTGAATGGGTTGAGCTACCAACGAAGGGAAAGATACACTCTTACACAACGTGCTACTTCGGAAGCGAGGTGTTCCTCCCACAGACACCATTTAACCTTGTGCTCGTTGAATTTGAAGGGTTCGACTCCCTGTTTATGGCAAGGCTGATCGGCGCTGAGCAGGATGATATGTACGTTGGAATGCCAATTGTGGCAAGGTTCAAGCGCCTGCAATCATTCAGTCCTACAGATGTCTACTTTGTTCCTGCCAAAGGATCTGAGAAGAAGCCCGCTGGAAATGTAAAGAAGAAAAAGAGATAAATGGGAGATACGGAAAAAGCATTCTCTAACAGGGACAGGGATGTTTTTCTTATATCCCTGAACCGTGGGCTAGACAGGGGCGCCCTTATTTCTAGGTACAGCAGGGCCGCTGCGCTTGACATAAGAGAAGTATACGATAAAGAATTCGCCAATAACCCAGATCGTGGCAGTGAATTCTATAAAAGGGTTTTCAGCGAATACGGGGACGAGTCTATTGCTGAACTTATATACGCACAGCTTGGAATCCAGAACGTTTCAAATGTTGTTACTAAGATAATGGAAGAGCAGAGGATTGGGCTTTCGTTCATTGAAAAGTCCTCCCGGTACGTTCGATACGACAAAAAAGGTGAGGAGGGATATCTCTACCTCCGGCCAGAGAGGATAGGTATAGCCGGTAGCGCAGCCTCTGAATATACCGATCTCTGCGATAGCCTCTTTTCCCTGTATGGGAAGACCTATGAACCATTGAAGAAAATGATACAGGAGATTTATCCTCCTGAGAGGTGCGTCTTTACATCAAGGAAAAGCGGTTCTTCTGCTTACATGGATTCAATGGACCAGGAAGAAAAGAAGCTTGCTTTAAAGGCTTATGATACTGCGGTTCGAGCAAGGGCACTGGACGATCTGAGGTACTTTCTTCCTGCTTCCACCCTGACAAATCTTGGAGTGTCTGGAAATGCGAGAGCGTTTACCTACCTGGTTGCGAGGCTTGGATCTTCTGGACTGCAGGAAGCAAAGCTCCTGGGCCAGGAAATATTTGAAGAGCTGAGTAAAGAATTTGCGGAGATAATCAAGACATCAGGATCGATATCAGCGGGTGGTTTCAACCCCAAGGAAACGGAAGACCATGTTGCTGTTTCAACCGGAGATGTGCCGGATGCCTCCCGTGTGAGGCTGATTGGTTACAATCCAGAGGATGATGAGATCAGGCGAATCGGTATTGCAATTTCTGCGATCACAGGTTCAAATAATAATGCTGATCAGCAAAGCGTCAGGTCATGGATCAGAAGTGCTGCGGAAAACCGCGCAAGCAGACGTGACAAACCGGGCAGGGTGTTTGAGATCCCTTCATATCATTTCATGGTCAACACGAATTACGGCGCTTTCCGGGACCTACAGAGGCACAGGATGATGACGATAATCAGGGGCACACTTTCCACACAGGCAGGATACGATATTCCGGAGATTATTGCAAGAAATGAAGGAATGCTGTCAGAATTTAAGGAGATCATGAAGCGATCCGCTTTTGTTTGGGAAAAGTTGCGATCCAGTTTCGGCGGAGAGGTTGCCCAGTATTGTGTTCCGTATGCATACAGATATCCGGTATATATTGTTATCAACGCCAGGGAACTGGTTCATTTCACTGAGCTCCGTTCGACTCCACAGGCACATTACGATCTTCGCAAAATAGCCGTGAAGATGCATGAAGAAGCCAGCAAAGTTCATCCCAACATTGCACTGATTGCAAAGTTTGTAGATAGGGAAGAATACCCCCTGGGAAGGATATTCTCAGAATTCAGGAAAGAGAAAAAACTAGCTTGAAATAGCCTCTTCAAGACGAGATACAGACGAAATTATTGGCTTCCAATCCTTGAACTTGACTGTCAGACCAGCCAGTATTTCCTGGAATTCGCTTTCAACTGCTTCTGGTATTATCATCCCCATAAGGAAGTTCTTGCCCACCATCCTTTGCTGCATACTAAGGATTGAAACCATTTTATTTGTCGTTTCTCCAAAAACATAGGTGATCATGGGATTCTGGAAGGTCATCTCATAAATTTTCTCTGAGGTGGATATATCCTTTAGCTGTCCGGATCTTGCAATCAGGCTGCTCTTCTCGTAATAGACAGCATGAATTTCATCCTCAAGCAGGTATTTTACCTCACGATACCAGTTGTTGCCGAATGTTGCTATGACATAGTCGCCAACCAAGTTCATGGACGAAGGTGGAATGGATGTAACAATTTCATAATACTTGAGCACAGTCGATGATGGGACGTGATTTACGAAGTATTTTTTGTCCTTGTTCTCAATGAGGAAGTTTATAGAGAAATTCCGGAGTTTTGAAGGTGCGTTGAGCAATGAAGATACCTTTGGCAAATCGGTATCATGGAATCTGAAGATTATAGTTCTCTTACCCTTGGCTATAAGGACGCTGTCAATTACGACAGAGGGAACAGACAGAAGGTTGCGAAACATGGAAAGGGTCTCTTCATCAACAACATCCCACTTGCCCTTGAATGATGTATCGGTTTCTATGAGACCTAATTCTGCGAACCCTTTCAGTGCTTCCGCTGGTATCTGCTGGCTCTTTGGAATGTTTGTTATTGAGAATCCTAGCTTACCGTTCACGCGGAATTTTGCAATACCAGAAAAGCCATACTTTGCGCTCAATGTGAGAAGTTTATCGCTATCAGTGAAAGACACCGCGCATATCCGGTTCAAAAAGAAGTTTACTTCGCTGATGAACATGTCTGGTATATCATTACGTTCTATGAATACTTAATTTTTTCCCAGGATTTCAGCACAGGGTAATAAAAAAAACACATTTGAGGAATACTACTCAACTTCATGGGGCAGGGAAAATCTCATAAGTTCCTGGGTCTTCCGTCAGGCATCAATTGAGCCGTGATTGTCCAAAGGTAGCGCCCTATGCCGATCATCTTCCGTTGTAAAACGACCTGTTTGATCATTAATTTTCTTTGTGATTTACTGGATGATGAAAATATTCATATACTATGTGGTAATTACCACATATGACAATTGTACCCCACAAGGTGAACAGGAAAGGACATGAATATTACGAACTCATTGAGGAGAAATGGGTGAACGGGAAAGTGGTGCAGAAGTATGTCGGCTATCTTGGCAAGGATCCAAAGGCCAAGAATGAAGTAAGGCCCGGAGACATTCTTCCGTATATTGAGAGGCTTCTCAATATGGAAATAAGCCAGGAGGAGATCGATCAGATACTGAAGAAGATTGGAATCGAATATGATGCATGGCCAATAACAAAGATCATCATTGAAAACGACCTGAAGCTGAAGAAGGTATTCCTGAAGCTGAAATGATGGAAATTGTCTTCTCATATCCCCATGACAGATGCCCGGAGTGCAATTCAAGGCTGAAGACATACAGGGTGGATCGGAGAAGGGTTAAGGATGTTGAGGGTGAGTTCACTGCACTTCACAGGATAATGATCTGCCCCAGAGAAAAGAGGAAGTTCAGATCTGGGAATCTGGATCTCATGGTACATCCAAGATGCACCTATTCCAATAACTTCATGGTGGCAGGTGCCATTAAGAGATTCATTGAGGGGAGAAGCAGTGCTGAAATATCATCACTCATGGGTGTTTCAGAGGGGCATGCAAGAAAGCTGACCAACCAGGCGCTTGAAATATTCTCCGAAATACATGAGGATAATGTTCCAAAGCTGTACAGAAACATGAACCCATACATACTTCAGATAGACGGAACAACTGATTCGGAATTCTCAATGATTGTTGCTGTTAAGGATTCTGTTTCAGGTTTTGTATTATATGTGAAGAGATGCGGTTCTGAATCGGAGGAATCGGTTGTTGATGTGCTTGATGCAGTGAAATCCAGATTTGGAACACCATCAGGCATAACATGTGACATGCGATCCGGGATTTTATCAGCAGCGGGGATTGTATTTCCCAATGTACCGGTGAGGATATGCCTCATGCACTTCCTGAGGGATCTGGGAAAGGATCTCATGAAGGAGATGCACACAGATCTCGGTATACTCATAAACAGAATTGGAATAAAATCCCCTCTGAGGAAAATACTGATGAACATGCCGGATTACGATCAGTGCACACTTTACGATATTGAATACGGATTCTGCCTCAACAGGGAGAAAATGGAGATCATGGCAGTAAGGAGGATACTGGAGAACATACTCTCTGTCGGGAGTTCAGGTTACGGCTTTCCATTCTCCCTGAGACATCTGAATTTCTTCATTTCATGCGAGGAGGGGATGAACAGGATCAGGGAGTTATCTTCGAGATTTCATTGTAAAGAATCATTGAGCACTGCAGAGACCGTCATGAATCATCTTTCCAGGATCGTTTACAACGCTGATATCAGGTATAAAGCTGTAAAGCTGAATGATATAAATTCATACATATTCCAGAAAATAAGGAAAGCATTCATGATTGTCAACGCCGGTTGAATTTTTTCCAAAAACGGCGGACTAGAAATTTCCAAAAACGGCGGTTAATTCTTTCCACTTTCCATTATGGAAGTGGTGGTTCAACTGTTCGATGCGGAGGTATGGTATATGATTAGAGAAAAACGTGGCAGTGGAATGTCTGTGAGCGACATTGCAAAGGAGATGGGGATAAGCAGGCCCACTGTCAGGAAATACCTGAAGGCAAAGAGGCCTCCAGAGTATGGAAAGAAGAACAGGGTATCCATACTTGAACCTTACAAAGCTTACATAAAGGAGAGAATAGACAGGTACAATCTCTCAGCTGTAAGGATTCTTGAAGAGATCAGGAAGAAGGGATACACCGGCGGATATACAATCCTGAAGGATTACTGCAGGACCGTGAGAAAGGATCGTGCCATCAATGCGGTGATACGGTTCGAGACCGAACCGGGAAAGCAGGCACAGGTGGACTTCGGAGACTTCGGGCACATAGAGGTGGATGGGGTGTGGAAGAAGATCTATGCTTTTTCATACATACTTGGATATTCCCGGTACAGGTATGTGGAATTCACTGTGGATATCTCAACACAGAGCCTCATAAAATTACACATAAACGCTTTCCTTTACACGGGAGGAATACCATCAGAAATACTGTATGACAACATGAAGCAGGTCGTTCTTGAAAGAAGGGTAAAGGCGTCTGAATCAAGGTTCAACGAGGCATTCATGCAGCTGTCGGAGTATTACGGCTTCACCGTCAGGTTATGCTATCCCAGAAGGCCGCAGACAAAGGGCAAGACGGAACGTAATATAGGATACATCAGGGGGAACTTCTTCAACGGAAGGGAGTTCTCTTCCCTTAACGATATCAATGCACAGTGCAGCAAATGGCTTGTTGATGCCAATGGAAAGACAAATGCAACCACCGGGAAGATACCTTCAGATGCAGTGAAGGAGGAGATCCTGATCGCCATGAACGGCATTCCGGAATTCTCATACACCATAAGCGCCAGAAGGAAGGTATCGAGGGAATGCTACGTCCACTATAACGGAAACAGGTATTCCGTTCCATGGAAATATGCAGGCCGGGAGTGCACGATCAGCGAGGAGAACGGAAAGATCCGGATAAGCATAGATTCCGAGATCATCGATCATGAGATGCTTTCAGGTTCTGGAGGAATATCCAGGAAGAAGGAACATTTTGAAGGTCTCCTGAAAGCGGTAAGGGACCAGAACGTGAAGAACTATACAGTGGAAGTTCAGAAACGTGATCTGAAAGATTATGAGGTGAAATAATGGATACATATGAAAGGGTGCATGATTACCTGAACCGTTTGGGTTTATCCGTAACAGATCAGATACTGGACAACTATCTCGAATCTGCAAAGGACAGATCATTCATGGAGATTCTCGATCACCTGCTCGAACAGGAAACCAGGAACCTGAGGTCGAGAAAGGTGGAAATGAGGCTGAAATACTCGGGCCTTCCTTTCAGGAAGACGCTGGATCAGTTCGATTTCTCATTCCAGCCCTCAATTGATCGTAAGATCATGGACGATCTCATGACCATGCGGTTCATCCATAATAATGAGAATGTCGTCTTCCTTGGACCACCAGGTGTCGGCAAGACACATTTATCCGTTGCACTTGGAATGCAGGCAGCCAGTTCCGAGATATCTGTATATTACATAACGGCGGTGAAGCTTGTACAGATTCTAAGGAAGGATTTCCTCTCCTCCAGGCTTTCATACCGCCTTGCAACATATGCAAGGTTCCAACTGATGATAGTGGATGAGATCGGGTATCTTCCCCTTACCAGGGAGGAATCGAACCTGTTCTTCCAGTTCGTATCATCAAGGTATGAGAAGCACTCAACCATCTATACGTCAAACAAATCATTCTCAGAATGGGGTGAGATCCTCGGAGATTCCGTCATGGCATCGGCCGTTCTGGATAGAATACTGCACCATTGCAGTATTGTGAACATAAGAGGTGATTCATACAGGTTAAAAGACCGTAAAAAGACCGGAAATATCAGCGTAAATGAGGTGAAAAGGGAATGAAAGAAAATCTAAATACGGGTGGAAAATATTCAACCGCCGTTTTTGGAAAGTTTTCAAACGCCATTGACATAATCGAATTTGTGGTCATTATGCCTTACGTAGTCAGTTAATACATCATCTAAAGTATACCAGTAAGCTTGTGTGGGCAATGGCAATTTATCTGAAGCAATGCCAGATTTATAATCAATGAATGGTTTTAACTGAATATCTGAGATGTCCTTGTTAAAAGGCAAACATGGTATGATACCATTTTTTTCTGAACCACTCAGCATGAAATTGAATGGCTTGTTCTGTTTCTCATATGGCTTGTTAGAATTCATTTTCTTGAAGCGATTAAGGATTGAGGGCTTGTGATTGTTCATTCATTAGAGATAGTTTATGATGGATGTTATGCTTATGGAAATTTAGCTTTTGCCTGAAACTGTGCGATTGAACGTAAATACTTTTCCAGTAAAGCTCATTATTCCTAAGTGAGGGAAAGGATAGAAGTGTAGACCTTCAGATGCGTGATGTAGGTTGAACTCATCTATAGCCTTATACTCTCCTTTAGAGAGATTGCCCAAATATTCATAGATGTCATCAAAATAGAAAATTGTACCATCTTGCAAAATAGGATGTATCCATTCTAATACGGTTTTTGTCGAAGTGTAATAATCAACATCTATGTTTACAATAGATGGCGGAAATTGTCTAAGGGATTTCTGGAGTTTTTCATTTAGGGTATTCTCGTAATAACCTTTTACAAAGCTTACATTATCAAGGGCTTCAGGCAATATACTTTTTATTAAATTTTTTATATAATCTTCACTCCCTGAAAATTCCCCCTTTGTCCATCCTGGATTGTAATCTTTTGGATTTGTGTATTCCGGGAGTCCTTCAAAGGAGTCAAATAAGAAAATTCTAAATTCCTTTAAATCTAATTTCTTAAGTTTAATTATTTTCTTTAAAGCTTTCAAATAATTTGTCAGGGAAACTCCATTACCAGTTCCAAATTCATAATAATTATATGGGTTAAAACCAAATTTTTTATAAAGTTCACCCAAAACTAAATCTAATGATTTATAATAAAATCCGTAATGTTCATTACCTGTTAAGGAATCTAATCTTAGTTTTAATATATCTAGTATACTCATTCAATCTTCACCTTGGTCTTATTATAAATGATCTGCTCCCCTTAATTTTGGACAGATATTCCGTCTTCCAGTGAGACACTTTCCTTCAACCTCCTTTTTCTTTCAATATTGTTTTTCAATCTTCTCTCCTCCCTGTTTTTCCTCTTCTCAAGGAATTCTTTTCTGAAACTCTCATTATCCATCCATCTCCTTTCGAACTCATCTGGTGGAAGAAAGAGTATGGATGAATG